>WNFM01229009.1_pt3 | contig 10416 bp, 11 predicted proteins | sample 5400271 | NCBI WGS metagenome assembly WNFM01 (sample SAMN13153352, study PRJNA577476) | soil metagenome | isolation source: 60 cm saprolite on Douglas fir-dominated hillslope | place: USA:California | collected 2013-09-17 | reverse complement strand
GGCCATATCGGATTGATATTCGCCCTTCTCGTCGCCGCCGGTCTGGCCGGCCAGGACGATCCAGCGGCCGGGCCCATCGAGTTCTACGCCGTGTGAAAAGCCACGCGGCTTCGACCATTCGGTGGGTTGCAAGATACGCATGATCGGGGTTCTCCAGGTTCTGCGATCGGCCTCGTTGGTGCAATGCACCAGAGGCGGAATGACAAAACCCCTTAGCACCGATTGCGGGGAAAGCGCATCACTGCATCGGCAGATTTACGCGTTGCAAATCAGGGCGAGGTCGCCGATACCCGCCAGCCCTTCCGGCTTTGCCCTCTCCAGTTCCTCCCCGATGAACTCCCTCCAAATCAATGGCCGCACTGTGGATGGCGGGTTGCGCGAGACCATGCGCGAGCTCAACGCTTTTCAGATCATGGAAGTGCGTGCGATCCTGGGCTTCGTCGTGCTGTATCCCTTGATCCGCGCTGGCGGCGGATTTGCTGCGCTGAAGACCTCGCGGCTTCCGCAACATGTCGCACGCAATCTGATCCACTATGCCGGGCAGCTCGGCTGGTTCTTCGCGCTGACGCTGATTCCGATCGGTCAATTGGTCGCCATCGAATTCACCATGCCGATCTGGACTGCGATCCTCGCCGCCAGCTTTCTCGGCGAGCGCATGACGTCCTTTAGGATCGCGGCCATCGTGCTCGGCCTGGTCGGTGTTGTCGTGATCGTTCGTCCCTCAACCGGCGAGATCAACCCGGGCCAGCTGATCGCACTCGGCGCTGCCATAGGCTTCGGCATTTCGATGACCCTGGTCAAATCCCTGACGCGAACCGAGAGCGCGGTCGCGGTGATCTTCTGGATGCTCGTCGTGCAGTCGGTGGCCGGATTTCTTCCCTTGCTCTATTTCTGGGTCTGGCCTTCGGCCTATGCCTGGGGCTGGTTGCTGGTAATCGCCGTTTGCGGCACCTTTTCCCATTACTGTCTCGCGCAGGCGATGGCGTACGCCGATGCGAGTGTTGTCGTGCCAATGGATTTCTTGCGCGTGCCGCTGACGGCGACCGTCGGCTGGCTGATCTATTCGGAGCGACTCGACATCTTCACCGTGCTCGGCGCGGCGCTGATCCTCGCCGGCAACCTCTTGAATTTGAGAGCCGCCGACCCCGCGCCCGCGCGCGCCGGAACCTGAACGGTCGCGCGCGCTCACACGAAGCCCAATTAAGACGTTTGTCTCTCCACTTAGGACCTTTGTCTCTCCACGCGTCCGCAAGAATAGTGACCTAAATCACGCAAGCCTGCGTGGCCATCAAATACCGTCAGCGCTACGGATGGCTGCCGCCAGGATTTAGGCCATAGTCTAAATTTTGTCGGGCGAAGTGTGGTTTTTGGTGTAGTCTCCTGCGAGGCGTTGCACCCTAGAGATTTTCGATTCTGCCAGGGGATTTCAGATGCGCTATCTCACCGTCGCCCTTTGCCTGATTTGCATGTTATTCACGGCGCAAGCCGCCAAAGCCGACCGCCGCGTCGCCTTTGTGGTGGGCAACGGCGCCTACTAGAACGTAGCGCAGCTTCCTAACCCTCCGATCGATGCCAAGGCGATGGCAGCAGCACTGCGCAACGTCGGCTTTGACGTTGTCGAAGGCACCAACCTGACCCGCGACAAGATGACTGAAAAGCTGCTCGACTTCGGCAAGAAGACGCAAGGCGCCGACGTCGCGGTATTTTTCTATGCCGGCCACGGCATCGCCGTGAACGGCACCAACTATCTGCTGCCGGTCGATGCCGACATCAAATCGGAAATGGACGTCAAGCTGGGGGCAGCGATCAACATCGACGTCACGCTCGACCAGACCATGAGCGATGCCAAGGTCAAGCTGGTGTTCCTCGATGCCTGCCGCGACAATCCCTTCGCCGCGAAGATCAAGTCGAATTCCACGACCCGCAGCGTGACGGTGCAATCAGGTCTTGCTGAAATGCAATCCGGCGAAGGCACGCTGATCGCATTCGCGACCGGTCCCGGGCAAACCGCGCTGGATGGCCAGGAGGGCACCAACAGCCCGTTTACGCGCGCCTTGATCGCCCACGTCACCCAACCCGGCGTCGAGATCCAGCAGGCGATGACCGAGGTTCGCGCCCAGGTCAATGAAGAGACCAACAAGGGTCAACTGCCCTGGGGCCACACCAATCTGATCGGCTCGGTCTATCTGAACCCGGTTGCGCCACCCACTCCCGGCGCGGCACCGGCGGCTTCGGCGCCGGCCGTTGCCTCGACCTCCAGCGGTAGCGAGGTCGAGGTCGAATTCTGGCGCTCGGTCAAGGAATCCAACAAGCCGGAAGAACTCAATGCCTATCTGAGCGCCTATCCGAACGGTCAGTTCAAGTCGCTGGCGCTGGCCCGGATCGCCTCGCTGGAGAACGGTCCGTCGACGACCACCCGCAACCTGACCACCGGCATCGATCCCGCGACCTTTACCGCGGAAGCCGACCAGGTCACGGAAGACCAGATCAGCCTCGACAAGGGCCAGCGCAAGGACGTGCAGCGGCGGCTGAACGGGCTTGGTTTCGACACCAAGGTGACGGGCAAGTTCGATGACGATACCCGCTCGGTGATCAGGCGCTGGCAAGCCGCCCGCGGCTATCCCAGCAGCGGTTACCTCAACAAGCTGCAGCACAAGGCGTTGCTCACCGAAATCGTCTCAGCAACCACAGCAACCAGTTCCAGCGATGATTCCTCCGACGCCCCGGTCCGCCGCCACAGCAGCGGCGGTGGTGGTGGCGGTGGCCGTCGTAGCGGCGGGGGTGGTGGTGGTGGCGGCGGGAATCCCGGTGCCTTCATCGGCGGAGTGATGGGCGGCATGATGGGCGGCATGTTCCGGCATTGATCGACGTGATGAAAAAAAGCCCGGGGGTCCACCCCGGGCTTTTTCTGTCCTCGCCGTGAGCGCGGCGGCTATTTCCCCGCCGCCTTTCGCAAGGCTTCATTGATGCGATCCTGCCAGCCCGGCCCGCCCTCCTGGAAATGTTCGAGCACGTCCTGATCGATCCGCAACGAGACCAATTCCTTCACGCCGGGCAGCGCGGTCTTCTTCGGCGGCGCCTCCGCCACCTTGGTCGTGGTCCGTTTGAACGCGGCTTCTGCTTCGGTGCGGGCATCGTTCAGGGTTCGCGGACGTCGCGGCTGATCTGCCATGATTTAAATTCCTTCGAACAACGCGGTGGAGAGATAGCGCTCCGCGAACGATGGCACGATCGCAAGGATGGTCTTGCCGGCGGCTTCCGGCCGCTTGCCGATCGCAAGCGCTGCGGCGATCGCGGCGCCCGAGGAGATGCCGCCGGGAATGCCTTCATGGCGCGCCAAAGCGCGCGAGGTTTCGATCGCGGTTCCGCTGTTGATCTTGACGATTTCGTCGATCACAGAACGATCCAGGATGTCCGGGACGAAGCCGGCGCCGATACCCTGGATCTTGTGCGGGGAATGCTGGCCGCCTGACAGCACCGGACTTTCCTCCGGCTCGACCGCGACGATGCGTAGCGACGGTTTGCGCGGTTTCAGCACCTGACCGACGCCGGTGATGGTGCCGCCGGTGCCGACGCCCGCCACGAAATAATCGATGTTGCCGCCGGTGTCGTTCCAGATTTCCTCCGCCGTGGTGCGGCGGTGAATTTCGGGATTGGCGAGGTTCTTGAACTGCTGCGGCATCACCGAATTGGGTGTCGTGCGCAACAGCTCCTCGGCGGTTGCGATCGCGCCCTTCATGCCCTGCGCCGCCGGTGTCAGAATGATTTCGGCGCCGAGGAACGCCAGCATCTTGCGCCGCTCGATCGACATCGATTCCGGCATCACGAGTTTTAAGCGATAGCCGCGGGAAGCGGCGACGAAGGCGAGCGCAATGCCGGTGTTTCCCGAGGTCGGCTCGATCAGCACGGTGTCGGCGTTGATGTGTCCCGCCTTTTCCATCGCGATGACCATCGCGGCGCCAATGCGGTCCTTCACGCTTGCGGCCGGAGCGAAATATTCGAGCTTGGCGAGGATGGTCGCGTGCGCGCCATGCGCCTGCGGCAATTTGCCCAACCGGACGATCGGCGTGTCGCCGATCGCATCGACAATGGACTCGAAGACCCGGCCCCGGCCGGGACGGTGCATTGCACTCATTGCTGGCGACGCATCCATGACGATCTCCTGTATGGGCTAAGATGTGCGCGAAATTAGCGGCTTTTCTTCATTAGGGGACAGCTCATGCCGCAACGCAAGTCAGAATACCGAGAGTCAGAAATTCGCTGCAATGCAAAACACTTAACGCGGCCAAATAACGTAAAACCAACGCATTTGTGTTGCGACATCGTCAAACAAATCAGTTTATCTTAAACTCGCGCTCGCAAACGTTCAGATCGCAAGGAGGTCACCATGCCAGCCGTTGCTGAAATGCTGTCGACCGTCGCGCCGAACCCCGATCCGCGCGGATGCGATATGCCGACCTGCCCTGTTTGCGCAGATTCGATGGTGGCCGCGGAAGCTTCCGCTTACGTTTCCGACAACGTCATCAGCTATCTCTGGACCTGCGACACCTGCGGTTACGGTTTCGTAACGAAGCATGCGCTGCGGCGGTTTGCCTGCAACTAGGCAACCGCGGCCGAGTTCCTGAAACCCCTGACAATAAATCGTCGACGCTAATTCAGCGCGGTGCGATGTCGCCCCTCGCCCAATCGGCGTGGGTACGCGCGCGAAAGCTTTCGAATGTGCCCTTAGAAATCGCGTCCCTGATGTCGTGCATCAGGCGCTGGTAATAGGCGATATTGATTTCCGACAGCAGCATCGCGCCCAGCGTCTCGCCCGACTTCACGAGATGGTGCAAATAGGCGCGCGCGTAAGTGCGGGCCGCCGGCCACGGACTTTCCTCATCGAGCGGCCGCGGATCGTCGGCATGGCGGGCGTTGCGCAGATTGACCTGGCCGAAGCGGGTGAACGCCACGCCGTGGCGCCCGTTGCGCGTCGGCATCACGCAGTCGAACATATCGATGCCGCGCGCGACCGCCTCCAGAATATCCTCAGGCGTGCCGACGCCCATCAGATATCTCGGGCGATCCTCAGGCAGGATCGGGGCGACCTCCTCGATCATCGCCAGCATCACCGCTTGCGGCTCGCCGACCGCAAGCCCTCCGATCGCGTAGCCGTGAAAGCCGATCCCGACCAGGCCCTGCGCGCTGGCCCTGCGCAGTTCTGGAACGTCGCCGCCCTGCGCGATACCGAACAGCATGTATCCGGCGGGTGCGGTCTCGAAGGCGCGCTTGCTGCGCTCCGCCCAGCGCAGCGACAGCTGCATGGCGCGGTCGATATCGGCCCGCTCCGCCGGTAACCGCACGCATTCGTCGAGCTGCATGGCGATGTCGGAGCCGAGCTGACGCTGCACCTCGATCGAGCGTTCCGGCGACAGCTCGACCTTGATGCCGTCGATATGCGAGCGGAACGTCACCGCGCGCTCGCTGAGCTTGCGCAATTGCGCCAGCGACATCACCTGGAAGCCGCCGGAGTCGGTCAGCATCGGGCCCTGCCAACCGGTGAATTCCTGCAAGCCGCCGAGGGCCGCGATCCGCTCGGCGCCCGGCCGCAGCATCAAATGATAGGTGTTGCCGAGCACGATATCGGCGCCGGCCTCGCGCACCTCGCGCCAATGCACGCCCTTCATGGCGCCAGCGGTGCCGACCGGCATGAAGGCCGGCGTTCGCACCACGCCATGCGGCGTGGTCAGTTTGCCCGTGCGCGCGCTGCCGTCGGTCGCGATCAGATCGAAGTGATTGGGAAGGCTCATACGCCAGCTTATGGCGTGACTACGGCGTCCAGTTCAACCTCGTTGAGACCGATTTCTTATGCAAAAGCCGTTGACGCCGACCAAACTCTCCCCCATAAGCTCCCGCTCATGATCACGACCACCAAACGCACCACCAAAACCGCAAAGCCCTCTGGGGCCTCGGGAGGCATGCGCGCGTAGCCGGACGATCGCATCATCTGAACCGAAGCCCCGCCTGAAAAGGTCCGGGGCTTTTTTATTGCCTGCGGCATGATCCGGAAAAGCATGCCCTCGGGCTTGACCCGAGGGTGGGTACCGCTTTTCCCTCGCGACAAACGCGGAACGCGTTTGCGCGGAGATCATGCTCAAACCAAGAGGATAGAGCAAAGTGAAGAACGATCCCGTTGTAGCCATTGCCGGCGTGACCGGCGCTGTCGGTGCCGAATTCATCGCCACCATGGACAAGCGCGGATTCCGCGTCGGCCAGCTCAAAGCGCTGGCGAGCGCGCGCTCGGCGGGCAAGACGATCGATTTTCGCGGGCAACAAATTACGATCGAGGAGCTCAGCGACACCTCTTTCGAAGGCGTCGATATCGCGCTGTTCTCGGCGGGCGGCGGCATTTCGCGGAAGTTTTCTCCCATCGCGGTGAAGACCGGCGCCGTCGTCATCGACAATTCGTCGGCCTTCCGCATGGATCCGAACGTGCCGCTGGTGATCCCCGAGATCAACGCCAACCGCATCAGCGAGCACAAGGGCATCATCGCCGTTCCGAATTGCACCGCGATTACCGCCCTGATGGCGTTGTGGCCGATCCACAGGCGTAACCGCATCAAGCGTGTGATCCTGTCGACCTATCAGTCGGCCAGCGGTGCTGGTGCTGCGGCAATGCAGGAACTCGTTGAATCGACCCGCGCCAGCCTCAACGGGCAGACCTATCCGCCCAACGTGATGCCGCACCCTTACGCCTTCAACCTGTTCAGCCACAATACCGCGATCGATCCGGCGACGGGCTATAACGAAGAGGAGACCAAGGTCATCAAGGAAACCCGCAAGATTTTCGAAGACGACAGGATGGCCGTCGGCGTGACCTGCGTGCGCGTACCGGTGTTGCGCGTGCATTGCGTGGCCATCACCTTCGAATGTGAAAAGCCGATTTCGGAGGACGAGGTGCGCGCGATGCTGTCGGATGCACCGGGCGTGAAGATCGTGGACGATCGGGTGAAGAATTATTTTCCGATGCCGATCGATGCGTCAGGCCAGGATGACGTCCTGGTCGGCCGCATCCGGCGGGATCTCAGCGATCCCACCGGCCATTCGATCTCGATATTCGCAGCGGCGGACCAACTTCTCAAGGGAGCGGCGCTGAATGCGATCCAGATCGCCGAATTGCTGCCGCAGTGCGTGATGGCTTGAGCCGACGCGCTCCTTGATTGAAATATTTGATAGAGAGCTTGTCCATGAGCGCTGATGCTACGATCCGACGCCTAAGGCCAGACGATGCGGAGTCTTTCAGAGCAATTCGCTTGGAGGCGCTAAAGGCGAACCCAGAAGCGTTAGGGAGCACTTTTGAGCTAGAGGACAAACTGGACTTGGCATGGTTCGCGGGCCGACTTGAAAATTCACACGTAATGGGCGCGTTTCGAGACGGCGAACTTGTCGGGACGGCCGGCTTCTCTATTCAGCAAGGGCAGAAGAATGCCCATAAGGGCAGGCTTTGGGGTATGTACGTTCGATCAAGCTCAAGAAACCTCGGCGTCGGCCGCCTGTTGATGGGCGCAGTGCTGGACGTAGCCCGCGAGAATGTCGAACTACTCCAATTGAGCGTCGTCAGAGAAAACCGACCTGCCCGGAGGCTCTATGAAAGCGTAGGTTTTTTGGAATTTGGTATGGAGCCAAAAGCCTTAAAGCAAGGCGATAAATACTACGATGAAGCACACATGGCGCTCGACTTTAGCCGTCCGGCGGATTTCTCCTAGGGGATCAACAGCGCCGCTTTGACCCTCTGGCGGTTACTTCCGGTCTACCCTAATCAACGGACATCAAGAGACCGGCCCATTTGGTCCGTTCGGTGCCAAGGGACCAATGCAGCGCAGCACGCCAGCGCTTCCAATTCAGCCCGGAGGCGGAATCCCACGCAGGACGTCCCTGAAAACGCCGTACTGCACTTGAAACGCTCGCGGGCTGTAGTCCTGGTAGTATCCCGCGGTCACAACGACAACGAGATCGAGCTCGGGGATGATGCGAATCGACTGCCCGCCCCGGCCAAGCGCGCCCGCCCAGTGGATCTCACGCCCATTGAGCCGGGAGCGACCGAGCCACCACAGGTATCCATACAACATATCGTCCGTGCCCTTGAGCTTCGGTGCCGTCGAGGTCTCGACCCATGCCTTCGAAACGATCTGGCGGTCGTTCCAGCGACCGCCCGCGAGGACGAACTGGCCGATTTTCGCCATGTCGCGCGGTCGCAGACGCAACCCACCTCCGGCGTCGGTATCGCCTCTGACCCTTATCCACTCTGCGCTGGTTATGCCCAAAGGCTCGAACAACGTCGCGCGCGCAAATTCGTCGAGGGGGCGTCCCGTCGCCTTACGGATAATGGCCGACACCAGCGTGAGCGCGCCGGTGTTGTAGAAGAACTCTTGCCCTGCCGCGGCCGTCACCGAACGACCGAGGACGTAACGACACGGGTCCCAAGCCATGTGCATGCGCGCCTCGTCGTTTTTGTAGTCTCCAGTGGCCGGAGTCGCCTCCACCCACTCCAGACCCATCGACATGCTGAGCACGTGCAACAGCTGGATGCGGTCCTTTTCGGGGGAACGCAAGTCGGACAATTCGGGGAAGAAGCTGAAGATCGGTTCGTTGACACTGCGTATGAGCCCCCGATCGATCGCGATCCCGACTGCGAGTGACGCGACGCTTTTCGAAACCGACTTCATGTCATGCAGCGTATCGGCATCAAAGGTGACGTTTTCCACCCGGCGGCCGTAAATGCGGCCGGGTATCTCGTCGGCCCCCCTGAAGTACCGCTCGAACACCAGCTTGCCACCACGGGCGACCAGCACGGCATGGATGTTGGCATCGCTCGCGGCGAGCCGACCGGCCATCCTGCACAGCGCATCGCGGTCGACAAGCTTATCCTCATTGATGGAGGCGACGGGCCAACCGTCATCTCGCGCGGCCGGAACACCGCAGCCCTCAGACGGGTCCGCATACGCCAGCAAAGGGGCGAGCGGTGCCAGCGCAGCTCCACCGAGAAGTGAAACAAACTGGCGCCGTCTCATTCGATTCTCTCGTTTAGGCCTTTTGCGGACGCCCAGACATATCAGATGATCATGCCAAGGGCGATTGCGGAGGCGAAAACACGAGCGTTGCCGAGGTCAGCTATGGGTCAAAAGCGTCGCTTTGACGGCGGGCCGATCACTTCCGGTATTGCCCGATGAGCGGACATCTTCAATGTCCGTCCGCATATCAATCCGAATCTGGCTACGCTCGAATGAGTTCGCGCCCCAGCTAGTCAGGTGCACGAAACAGCAAACACGCATCGCCATAGGAATAAAACCGGTAACCCTTGTCGATGGCGTGGGCGTAGGCCCGTTTCATCGGGTCGAGCCCGGAAAACGCCGATACCAGCATGAACAATGTCGAACGCGGCAGGTGGAAATTGGTCATCAAAATATCGACCGCACGAAAACGATAACCCGGCGTGATGAAGATAGCGGTTTCGTCTTGAAATGGCTGGATGGTGCCGTCGTCAGTGGCGGCACTTTCCAACAGCCGCAGCGAGGTGGTGCCGACGGCGACGATGCGGCCGCCGCGGGCTCTTGCCGCATTCAACGCGTCGGATGTGTCACGGGAGATCGTTCCCCATTCGGCATGCATCTTGTGCCCGGCGGTGTCCTCCGTTTTGACCGGCAGGAAGGTCCCTGCCCCGACATGCAGCGTGATCCGGTGAATTTCGATCCCGCGCGCACGCAGCGCCGCTTCCAACGCCGGCGTAAAATGCAGTCCGGCGGTCGGTGCCGCGACCGCGCCTTCGCTCGCCGCGAACATGGTCTGGTAGTCATCCGCGTCGCGCTCATCGGGCGAGCGCTTGGAGGCGATGTAGGGCGGCAGCGGCGGGCTGCCGAGATCGGCGATGGCCTGATCAAGCGCCGGCCCGTGAAATGAAAACGACAGCGTGACTTCGCCGTCCTCGCCCTTCTGCTCGACCTGCGCATCCAGATGGCCGAGCAGGCACACCTTGCCCTCATTGCCGAAACGGACCACATCACCCGGCAACAGTTTTTTTGCTGGCTTTACCAGCGCCAGCCAGCGCGAGCCGTCGAGGCGTTTTATCAGTGTCGCCTCGATCTTCGGCTCGGTCTCACGGCCAATGCGGCGGCCTTTGAGCTGCGCCGGGATTACCTTGGTGTCGTTGACGACGAGCTGGTCACCGGGCTGAAGCAAAAGCGGGAGATCGGCGACCACGCGGTCATCCAAGGCGCTACCGGGCTGCACGATCAGCATCCGCGCGGAATCGCGCGGGCTAGCCGGGCGCAGCGCGATGCGATCAGCCGGAAGTTCGAAATCGAAGAGGTCGGTGCGCATGATAAGTCTGTCATTGCCGGGCATAGCCGTCCGAAGGACGGCTATGCCCGGGCATGACGA
>WNFM01039356.1_pt1 | contig 10416 bp, 9 predicted proteins | sample 5400271 | NCBI WGS metagenome assembly WNFM01 (sample SAMN13153352, study PRJNA577476) | soil metagenome | isolation source: 60 cm saprolite on Douglas fir-dominated hillslope | place: USA:California | collected 2013-09-17 | reverse complement strand
CGCGCCCGACAGCGGCTGCTCGGTACCGATCTTGTACGGCTTGGCCTGCCCGAAGGCGGCCTGCCACGGCGCTGGCACCAGCATGCTTGCGCCGAGCGCGCCCGCGGCCGCCGAGCCGTATCCGATCAACCGCCGGCGCGTGACCGTGCCGCGGTACCAGAACGCTTCACTCCAATTTTGCGTTTTCGCTTCGTCAGTCATCGTGAGTTCCTCCCAGATCGACTGCAATGGCGCAGACACGCGCCATGAACTGCCACTGTCCGAGCGCGCGGCGCACCGCGCATGGTCCTGCTTCCCTCAGTCAAGAGATATCTTGACGTTTTGTAGGATACTTCAGGACACCCGCGCCCACAACGAGCGGCAGGGTGTCGCGGGCATGCTTATCGCTCGAGGTTAAGCCGATCCCGACCCTGCAAGTGGGGAGCTGGTTTTCCGCCCGCCGCCTGATGATAAGATAGGCAACCGGCGCCGGCATTTTCGGCTAGCGCCCGACAGGAGAAGGCCATGTCGGTTCTCGCCACGTCTCGCAAACCGTCCGCCACCCCGCGGACCGGCCGTGACGCGCGGCTTGCGGCCCGCGCCGGCACTTTCAAGGGTCAGACGGCCGGCGTCGCCCCCGGCTATGTGCAGGGCAATCTCGCCATTTTGCCGGCCAACCTCGCGGGTGATTTCCTGCGGTTCTGCCAGCTCAATCCCAAACCCTGCCCGTTGCTGGCGGCTTCGGCGCCCGGCGACTTTCGGTTGCCGACGCTCGCCGACGACCTCGACGTCCGTACCGACCTGCCGCGTTACCGGGTTTTCCAGAATGGCAAGCTTGTCGAAGAGCCTACCGACATCCGCACCCAATGGCGCGGCGATCTCGTCGCCTTCGTGCTGGGCTGCTCGTTCTCGTTCGAGGAGGCGCTGGTGGAGGACGGCATCGAACTGCGCCACATCACCTGCAACGCCACGGTGCCGATGTATCGCACCTCCATTGCGACCGCGCCCGCCGGCCCATTCCATGGGCCGATGGTCGTATCGATGCGGCCGATGAAGCCCGCGGATGCGATCCGCGCCATCCAGATCACCACGCGCTTCCCGGCGGTGCACGGCGCGCCGGTGCATATCGGCAAGCCGGAGTTGATCGGCATCGCCGACCTGATGAAGCCCGATTACGGCGACCCGGTGCCGGTCAACGCCGATGAAATTCCGGTGTTCTGGGCCTGCGGCGTCACGCCGCAATCAGTGGTGGCGACGGTGAAGCCCGAATTTTGCATCACCCATTATCCCGGCAGCATGCTGGTCACCGACCGCCGCAACAGCGAATTCGCGATCATGTGATGGGTGGTCGCGTTGGACCCGGCTGCGAGCCGCACTCAGGAGCGCGACCGCTGCGTCCAGGTCTTGGCCCTTTCGTAGGCGGCCTGTTGGGAAATCCCGAAATAAGCTCCGATTTGCCGCCACAGGGCGCCGGCTTGATGCGCCCTCGACATGGCCTTGCCTACGGGCCCGCCGCGTGCCACCGCCCGCGCCAGCTCGCGCAACGCCTTACGCTGCGCGACGCGCCGCACTTGCGCGCGTTTTCTGGCTTCCTGCGCCCTGCGCGCGTTCGCTCGCCTCCAGCTGTCGATATCGGACTGATAGACGATCCCGCGCAAACGTCTTGACCGGCCGATCACCGCGTTGCGCGTCACGCCGAGCGTTTTTGCAATCTGGGCGGCGGTGCGCCCGGCCGCCTGCTGCGCCAACAGCCGTTTGTCGCGAGATCGCGTCCAGTCCGTCGCCATGGCTGCTTCCCTCATTGCTCTGCGCCACGAGCTCTACCCGCGCGGCAGGACATAGTCGGAATGTTGCACACGGGCGTTGACTCTTGCAACACGAATCAGCGAAGGCCAGGGAAATTGCGGATTTTGATTTCGTTCGTTCCCAGCACCGCCAGCTCGGCGTAGGAAGGGCACGCTGGTCCGTGGCGCCTCGCAATCGCGGCTGCGGCAGGCAGGACGCGGTCGATTTAGCTCTTCGGCTCCACATCGAGGCGCACCACCCAGCCTTCGAGGCCGGCTTTGGCCGCCGGATAGCGCGCGAGCACGAGTGGATCGTGGCCGGGCACCACGTGGTCGGGCGAGGTCGCGAGCTTTTTGAGCGTCTCGTAGCCTTCGACCACTTCGGCTACGTTATAGGTGATCGGAAATATGCGGCCGGACTCCATGTGCGCGTAGAGGTGCGCGGCATCCGCCGCCAGCACGACCTGGCCGCGCCGGGTGTTCACGCGCACGCTCTGCAAACCCTTGGAATGGCCGCCGATATGGTGGACGGTGACTCCCGGCACGATCTCGTCTTCGCCGTCATGAAAGGTAACGCGGCCGGCAAAGACCTTGCGCACCATCGCGACCACGTCGTCGACCTCGAACGGCAGGCGCAGCGCCGTGTGGCACATGCAGCGCCCGGTCGCATAGGCCATCTCGCAATCCTGCAGATGATAATGCGCACGGGGAAACAGATCGTAGTTGCCCACGTGATCGTAATGCATGTGGCTGACGATAATGGTTCTCACCTCCGCGGGATCGATGCCGATCGCTTTCAATCCTTCATCGATCGGCTTGATCATTTCGCGCTGACGCTTCTTGCCCATGGCCGCGTCGAAGCCGGTATCGAGGATGATGGGGCCGGAGCGTCCGACAATGGCCCAAACGTAGAAGTCGAGCGGCTGCAGCACGTCGTGAGGATCGCTGCCGATGAAGTTTTCCGATGACTTGCGATCATGATGTCCGTAGCGGATGGCATAGATTTCGTGGATGTCATCGCTCATGGTCGTCTCCGTCAGGGATGCAGCATCATGATGCGTAGGGAGCGCAGCGCGCGCGGTGCGTCACGCTGCGTCCGGGGACACGGGGCGTCACTTCGGCAGTGGCCCGCTGGCGCGCGGCGCGCGCACCTCCACGCCGGCACGGCGCTCGACCGGCTGCACTACGGTGGTGAGATCCTTGTCCGGTCCGTTTTCGTCGCAGGCGGTCTGCAAGAGCTGCGCGACGGCTTCGGCAACCTGCATCGGCACGCCGAGCGCTTTGCCCTCGCCGAGACATAGCTTGAGGTCCTTGGTCATCAATCCCACGGTGAAGCCGAGGTTGAAGGTGCGGGGCAGCACCACGCGGCCGAACTTGTCCTCGGTCGCAGTGTTGCGGCCGGTGCCGGAATTGATCACGTCGAGCATGATGCGGGGATCAAGCCCCGCCTTGACGCCCATGACCATCGCCTCCGACGTCGCGGTCATGGCGGCGGCGGAAAGGAAATTGTTGCAGAGCTTCATGGTCTGCCCGGCGCCCGGCCGCTCGCTGATGAAGAAGGTCTTGCCGATTGCTGCCAGCGCCGGCTCGATGGCGTTGATCTCCGCGCGCGGACCGGAGGCCATCAACGCCAGCGTGCCTTTCGCCGCCCCGGTGACGCCGCCGCTCACGGGGCAGTCGATCTGCACGATATTTCTCGTCTTGAGCGCCTCGAAGATGCGCTTGGCCATGACCGCGCCGGTGGTCGACAGATCGACGAAGCGGCGCACGCGTTTGCCTTCGATCACGCCGCCGGCGCCGGTCGCGACCGCGAGCACGACGTCGGGTGTGGGCAGGCTCACCATCACGGTTTCGACTACATCGGCTAGCTCGCGAGGGGAGGCGGCGGCTTGCGCCCCAAGCGCGGTCAGACGCTCAATGGCTTCGCGCCGGTTGTCGAACACGACGAGGCGGTGGCCCGCCTCGACCAGCCGGCGAGCCATGTGGAAGCCCATTTGTCCGAGCCCAATGAAGCCGATATCCATCGTCGTCCCTCCCTCGATGCGTCGTTTTGGTCTGTTGCCAACCTACCACGAACGCCCGGTTGCTCCCACGTGAGGGGCGAGCCGCGGCTTGAGATGCCGGTGCTATGGGCGCATCATGCAGCGCGCCGCCGCGCCGGACGTGGGAAAATTGGCGTGCAGAAGTTTGCAGCGCAGTGCGCGGCAAGTAAACGCTGGTTAACAGTGGAAGCGCCGATGCCGAGTAAGCCGGATCCGGCGGAAATGCCAAGGCTCGATGTGTTCGACGAGGAGTTCGGACAGGACCCCGCCACTATTCTGCGCGCAGAACGGCGGGGATTGCGGTTGTTATCTCTCGTCGGAATAGCGCTTGGTGCGGGCGTCATCGGCGCGCTCGCGTTGGCTTGGTCGACCGCGGATGGGCGACTGCGGCTGGAGCTGCAATCGGCGGCCACATCGCCGCGCAAAGCGGACCGCGCAGGGCAGGACGAGGAAATCGATCGCCTCAGGGGCCAGCTCGACGCGCTGAAGAACGACGTCAATGAGCTCACGGAAGCGCAGCATCAGGCGGCGCATACCATCGCAGCGATGAGGGCGGCCGAAGAGGACTTGCGACGCCATGTTCCGCCTCCCTATTGGTACTCGAACCCGGCGACGTTGGATTTAACACTCGCAAAGCAACCGCCACCGGCTGGCTTCGCGCCGCTGCCCCGACGCCCGGCGACCGCTCGCTCCGAACCGCGCGATCCGCGCAAACGTGAGGGCGCTGCGCCAGCATCGCCGGCGGCTCCGCAGTAGCCAGCCGCGTCGGCGTTGCCATTTTCGTGCCATGGCGGCATGGTCGTAAGCAGGCGACCGGAGCATCCGATGACCCCGGAAAACTTGGTCAGACTTTTGCAAATGACCGGGGCGGCGCTTGCGATTCCGGCGGCGGCCGCCGGGACCTTCGCGGCTTACCAAAGTTATTTTTCGAGCGACGTCACGTGCCAGAAACTGCGCAACAACATCGTCGCCATCATGGAAAGGCACGTCGCGCCCGAGACCAAGCGTAGCTTGCTCAAGAAGGACGTGACGGAGTTCGACAAGTTCTGCGGCGAGGGCGATCCCGACGCGCGCGCCATTTTCCAAGCAGCCATAACCGAAGATCCTGGCGATGCCGCCCATGCCCCGGCAGCGGCGCCCGCGCACGTGGACTCATCCCCCCAGCGCCAGCAGACCGCCTCGCTCGGCGTTTTTGGTGCTCCGGGCTCCAAGGAACACTACGGCTGGGTCGCGCTCAGTCGCCGGCAGGCTGGTTCTTGGGTGCCGCATTTCAACGGCTACAGCACCTCCGATACGTCATTGCCGCCGCCGGGCACCATCTTGTCGGCGAAAAATGATGCTGCCGGTCTGGTCGGAACCGCAGGCCGGAACGAACGATCCGGCCAAGCTGCAGAGCAGGCTGCCGACGGGCGCCTGCGTGCGCGTGCTCGCAACTCGCGGCGGGGGCGGGCGGCTGTGGGCCGAGGTCGCCCCGGCATCATGCTCGTGAGCAAGGGCTGTGCCCGCGTCCGCATGCTGGATCCGGGCTAATGGGCGACCGTTTATATGACGCCTGAACAGGTCGACCTCGTCAGACGATCGTTCGACGCGATATGGCCGGTCCGTCGCAAGCTCGCTGCGCTATTTTACAGCCGGTTTTTCGAACTCGCTCCCGATGCAATGCCGCTATTTCCGAACGACATGGAAAGGCAGCACCTGAAGCTGATGGATACGATCGCTGCAATAGTGGGCGCACTCGACAAAAGTGAGATGTTCCAATCGATCATCAGCCATGCAGGTCGTCAACATGCGCAATTTGGCGCGAAGCCCCCGCATTTCGCCGCGTTCGGCGATGCATTGCTATGGGGCTTGGAACATCAGTTCGGCGACACGTTTACTCCGGAACTGAAAGAAGCTTGGAGCGCGCTTTACGGCGTCGTGCAAAGCGAAATGATGCGGGCGGGAAGATTACAAGCGTGAACGGGGCGCGGTAGACGCTCAAGTCGAGCGGCGACTCGCCAAGACGCGCGGTTTATGGAGCGCCCGTCGCTTAGAGCAATTTGAGCTGCCGGTCCTGCGGCCTGCTGCGCGCGCCCGGCATGGGCTGATGCCTCACCAACTCCTTCTCGATGTCGCACAGAAACGGTGAGGGTTCGAGCATGCGCAGGCGGCCGCGCCAATGGCGTTGTCGGGCGTGGCTGAGGATCAGCCGATCCTTGGCCCGCGTCATGCCGACGTAGAACAGACGGCGCTCTTCCGCCATCGCGGCCTCGTCGGCCTCGTCCCAATGGAGCGGCAGCAGGCCGTCCTCAAGCCCGACGATGAACACGACCGGAAACTCGAGCCCCTTGGCGGCATGCAGGGTCAGGAGCGAAACGCGGTCGGCGCGCGCATCCCGGAACATCGCGTCCGTCGTGAGCGCCGCCGCATCCTGCAGGCGCACGCGATCATTGCCGCACGACTGCGCGAGTGCGCTGAGGCGCTGGAGCGCGATCGTCGCGCCGTCCATGGCGTCGCCGTGCTCTGCCAGCCGTTCGGCGGCGGCGCGCAGTTCATCGAGAAGCGTCGTCGCCTCGCCGCTGTCGCCGAGTTCCCGCAACAGCGCCTGGATCGCCGCTTCGTCCGTGAGCGGTCGATGGGAATTCTTCTTGTAGGGTATGCCGGAGCGGTCGAGGGCCTCGCATAACGGCGCCGATTGGGCGTCGGTACGGTACAGCACGCCGAAATCGGCGAACGAGCGCTGGGTCTCCGGCGCACCCATCGCCCGACCGCTGTCGATCGAGAAGAAGCTGTGGCCTCCGATCATTTCTTCGATTGCCTTCACGATGGATTCGGCTTCGGCGCGTTCTGTCGGCGCCGTGTGGATGGCGATGCGTTCGCGCAGGTCGCACACCATCGCGGCGATCGGCTCGCGCGGTCGAGACCCAATCACTTGCGTGGAGGCGGTGACGATCGTGCCGGTCGAACGATAATTGCGCGCAAGCCGCACGATCCTGGCCGCGGGATAATCCTGGTGGAAGCGCTCGAAACACGACGCATCGGCGCCGCGAAAACCATAGATCGCCTGGTTGGGATCGCCGATGGCGCAAAGGTTGCTCTCGGGCGGCGCGAGCAACGTCAGCAGGCGATATTGCTGCTCGTCGACGTCCTGGAATTCGTCGACCGAAATCCATCGCCAGCGGCTGCGATAGCGCGCCGCAAGACTGGGGTCGGCCGTCAAGGCGCGCACCGAAAGCGCGATGAGATCGTCGAAATCGATCCAATTGCGTGTCGCAAGCGCGCGGCTGTAAGCCGCCGTCGCCTCTCCCACGCCGGCACCCGCCCAGCTCTGGGTGCGCTTCTCCCTGGAGATGGCGCGCAACAGCCGCTCGGCCTTGGGGGCGCCGAGATCGAGCGTCTCGGCGAGCAGTGCGATGCGCTCCGCTTCGCCCGCGACTCGAAAGCCGCGGTGCAGGCCGGCCGCGGTAGCGTGCTCGCGCAGGATGGCAAGGCCGAGCGAATGGAAGGTGTGAATCGGAACCTCTTCGGCGCGGTCCGCAAGCAACGCTGAGAGGCGCTGGCGCATTTCGGCAGCGGCGCGGCGGGTAAAGGTGATGGCGAGGCAGGTCTCGGCGGCGACGCCACGCTCGGCGATCAGATGCGCGATACGATACGTCAGCGTGCGAGTCTTGCCCGAGCCCGGGCCGGCGACGATCAAGAGCGGCCCCTCGACGATCTCCGCCGCCGGGCGCTGATCGTCGTCGAGCTGCGCAAGGACGCCCGAGCCAACGCTGCTTGGGGCTTCGCGAACCAGTCGCAGCCGCGGCCGCATCGGCTCGGTCTTGCGGTCATCCGATGCCGGCTCGTGTGTCACGATCGGCTTCGGCGGTTCGTTTCGCATTCGTTTCGAGATCGGCGCGTCGAACAGCAATCCGCCGGCGGTCAATTGCTTGAGTTCGCTGTCCTCGAACAGGCGGATGACGCCGTATTCGCCGTCGTAGCCTGCCTCGCAGATCACCTGTCCGGCGCGCAGGCGCGTGATCGCCTCCGCGAGCAGCGGAGAGCCGGCACGGGCGATGTCCTCGACCGGCACCAACTGCAGGATGGAAAGCTCCGAGCCGAGCTTGGCGATCGCCTGATCGTAACCGCGCACCACCGCGCGCGACGCCGCTCCGCTGGCGGTGAGCTCGGAAAGAATCTCCGGCAGCGGCACGAAGTTCGACACCATACCGGCGGTCGGCGGCGGCAGCGCCTGCGCCTCGCTGCGGTCAGCGAGCACCTCGACCCGGTGCTCGACGCCGATCGTCAGCGACTCCCCGCAGACCGGGCAACGTCCGCCATGCGCCAGCGTTTCCTTCGGGGTGAGCCGCACCTCGCATTTGCGATGGCCGTCGAGGTGATATTTCCCTTCGTCGGGAAAGAACTCGACCGTGCCGACGTAGCCGTGACCGGTCTCCAATGCATGCTTGATGGCGAAGTAGTCGCGCTCGCAGTCAAAGGTGGTCGCCTCCCGTCCGAGCTTGCCGGGCGAATGCGCGTCGGAATTGGAGGTGAGGCGAAAGCGGTCGAGGAAGGACACCCGCCAGTTCATGGGCGGGTCGGACGAGAGGCCGGTCTCGACCGCGAAAATGCGATCGGCGAGGTCGCCGTAGCACTCGGCAATCGAATCGAATCCTGATTGCGATCCCAGCGCCGCGAACCACGGCGTCCAGATATGGGCCGGTACCAGATAGGCGTGCGGACCGGATTCGAGTGCGATTTCGAGCAGGTCGCGAGAATCCAGGCCGAGAATCGGGCGGCCGTCGGACGCGATGTTGCCGATGCGGGCGAGCCGTGCCGACATGCGATCGACGGTCTCGAAGTCCGGTGCGTAGATCAGGTGATGGACTTTGCGGGTGCGGTCGGCTTTCTTGTAGATGGTGGAGATTTCGACCTCGAGCATGAAGCGTATCGAGGCGCGGCAAGCCGGCGGTAGCGTCTGTGCAATCGCCTGCTCGATGTCGTCGCGCAGGCGATAGAGGCCGGGCTCGGCGGCAACGAGCTTCTGCTTGAGCTCGGCGCACCAGGCCGGATGGGTGAAGTCGCCGGTGCCGACCACGCCGATGCCTTTGCGGCACGCCCAGGCGGCGAGGTGCTCGAGATCGAGATCCCGGCTCGTCGCCCGCGAGTATTTCGAGTGGACGTGCAGGTCCGCGTGGAAGCGCATGTGAGCCACGCCCGAGCTCGTGGATGCTCCAGCCGAGCATCTGGAAGAAGCGGCGCGCGGGTATAAGGCGTGATTCGGCCGAGAGCGAAAAGCACCCCTGTGGACATTCGAGCGCCGTGAGCTCGGCCCTGCATCCTTGCTGGGCGCCGCTGCCCAAGATTTTACCAGGGGCGCACGGCGCGAGCTTGCGGCAGCCGTCGCTTTGGCACTCAACAAATTGATAGAGTTGGAGAATCTGGGCCCGACGCGGCTTGGCACGGGGCTTGAAAATTGCCGCCTGTGCCCATGCAGCCTTCGCTCAAGATCGTCATCGTCGATGAGAATCCGATCCGCGCGGCGATCCTGGAGGACGGGCTGCGCGAGGCCGGCCACGTTCACGTGGTGCGCCTCGCCGAGACCTCGCATCTGCTCGCTCGCATCTACGCCCTCGACCCCGACGTCATCTTGATCGACCTCGAGAATCCGAGCCGCGACGTGCTCGAACAGATGTTCCAGGTCAGCCGGGCGGTGAGGCGGCCCATCGCCATGTTCGTCGATCAGAGCGACAAGGCCTCGATCGAGGCTGCCGTCGATGCCGGCGTCTCCGCCTACATCGTCGGAGGGCTGCAAAAGGAGCGCATCAAGAACATCCTCGATCTCTGTATCTCGCGCTTCAATTCCTTCGCGCGGCTGCGGGACGAGCTTGAGCGCGCGCGCACCGCACTCGAGGAGCGCAAGGTGATCGACCGCGCCAAGGGCATTCTCATGACCGCGAAAAACCTCACCGAAGAGGCAGCTTACGCCCTGCTGCGCAGGACGGCGATGAACGAGAGCAAGAAGATCGCCGAGGTCGCGCAGTCGGTGGTCACGGCTGCGGAGCTGTTGAAATGATCGCGAGCGAAGCGAAGTTGCGGATCGGATTCATCCCGCTCGCGGACGCTGCGGCCCTGATCGTCGCGGTCGACAAAGGCTTCACCGCTGCCGAAGGGCTCGACGTCGAGCTTGTTAGCGAAGTGTCCTGGTCGAACGTGCGCGACAAGCTCAACATCGGCTTGTTCGATGCCGCGCACCTATTGGCGCCGATCGCCATCGCCTCGAGTCTCGGGCTCGGCCATGTGAAAGTTCCGATCGTCGCCCCCTTCGGACTCGGGGTGAACGGCAACGCCATCACCGTCTCGCCCGCGCTCTACGCAGCGATCGCGGCAGTGGCGGAGGGAAACATCATCGACCCGCTGGTGTCGGCACGCGCGCTCGCCCGGGTCATTGCGAAACGCAACGCGAGAGGCGAAGAGCCGCTCACGTTCGGGATGACGTTCCCGTTCTCGACCCACAACTACCATCTGCGCTTCTGGATGGCGGCCGGCGGCGTCGATCCCGACGAGGATGTCCGTCTCGTGGTCTTGCCGCCCCCTTACATGGTCGAAAGTCTTGCCAACGGGCAGGTGGATGGATTTTGCGTTGGTGCGCC
>WNFM01018887.1_pt3 | contig 10416 bp, 12 predicted proteins | sample 5400271 | NCBI WGS metagenome assembly WNFM01 (sample SAMN13153352, study PRJNA577476) | soil metagenome | isolation source: 60 cm saprolite on Douglas fir-dominated hillslope | place: USA:California | collected 2013-09-17 | reverse complement strand
CGTATCCCTTTAGTACCATTTCAGTTTCCGGCGTGTCGTAGGCGCGTGGCTCAGTGGTAGAGCGCTTCCTTGACACGGAAGAGGTCGGTGGTTCAATTCCACCCGCGCCTACCAGTGGAGGGTCGATACGAAGTGCACGGTATGCTGAACTTCTAGATGTCGACGGCCCCGTCATTGGAATCCCTCGACAACACTGGCCCCTCGGGCGAAAGCAAACCGGCCGACTCCCCGATCGAGATCTACCGGCACTCCTCGGCCCACCTCCTGGCGGCCGCGGTCACGGAGCTCTATCCCGACGCCCAGTGCGGGATCGGTCCGCCCACCGAGGACGGCTTCTTCTACGACTTCCTGGTGAGCCGGCCCTTCACCCCCGAGGACCTCGTTGCCATCGAGAAGAGGATGGCGCACATCGTCAAGCAGAACCGGCCGATCGAGAAGAAGCTCATCCCGAAGCCGGAGGCGCTCGCCCTCTTCAAGTCGAAGGGCCAGACCCTGAAGTGCCAGCTCATCGAGGAGAAGGCGGGCGACCTGGTGCAGTGCTACACCATGGGGGAGTTCATCGACTTCTGCCTGGGGCCGCACCTGCCGTCCACCGGCAAGATCAAGGCGGTCAAGCTCCGGGAGACCCCGTCGCAGTCCTACTGGAAGGGCCGCGAGGGCAACCCGGAGATGCAGCGCATCTACGGCTACGCCTTCTTCACGAAGGAGGAGCTGGACCAGCACCTGCATCGGCTGGAAGAGGCCAAGCGGCGCGACCACCGAAAGCTCGGCCGGGAGCTCGACCTCTTCTCCATCTCCGAGGACACCGGGGCCGGGCTGGTGCTCTGGCACCCGAAGGGTGGCTTCATCCGCAAGCAGATCGAGGACTTCTGGCGCGACCAGCACCTCGCGGGAGGCTACGACCTCGTCTACAGCCCCCACATCGCGAAGCTCGACCTGTGGAAGACGAGCGGCCACACCGAGTACTACAAGGACGGGATGTACTCGCCCATCGACATCGAGAACGTCCAGTACCAGCTGAAGCCGATGAACTGCCCGTTCCACATCACGATCTACCGCTCGCGCCTGCGCAGCTACCGCGAGCTGCCCTTCCGCTACGCGGAGCTCGGCACCGTCTATCGCTTCGAGCGCTCCGGGGTCATGCACGGCCTGCTGCGCGTGCGCGGCTTCACCCAGGACGACGCCCACATCTTCTGCCGCCCCGACCAGCTCGATGCCGAGATCGTGCGCGTGCTCGATTTCGTCACCAGCATCCTCAAGGCCTTCGGCTTCGACCGTTACGACATCTTCGTCTCGACCAAGCCCGCGAAGGCGGCCGGCACCGACGAGCAGTGGGAGCGCGCCACCGCCGCCCTCAAGGGCGCCCTCGAGGTGCGGGGCCTGCCCTATGCCGTCGATCCCGGGGAGGGGGTCTTCTACGGCCCCAAGATCGACATCAAGATCAAGGACTCGCTCGACCGTGCCTGGCAGTGCTCCACCATCCAGGTCGACTTCAACAACCCGAACCGCTTCGGCCTCGAGTACATCGCGGAGGACGGCAAGCCCCATCAGCCGATCATGGTGCACCGGGCGCTGCTCGGCAGCCTGGAGCGCTTCTTCGGCGTGCTGATCGAGCACCACGCCGGGGCCTTCCCGCTCTGGCTGGCCCCGGTCCAGGCCGTCGTGATCCCGGTGGCGGAGCGCCAGCAGGAGTACGGCCACGCGGTGGCCGCGAAGCTCCGGGCCCAGGGCGTGCGGGTCCAGGTGGACGATCGCAGCGAGAAGCTGGGCTACAAGATTCGCGAGGCCCAGGTTCAGAAGATCCCCTACATGCTGGTGGTGGGGGACAAGGAAGTGGCGGCGGCCAACGTCTCGGTCCGTCACCGTCAGGCGGGCGACCTCGGTCCCGCGGACGTTCAGGCGCTGGGCGCCCGGATCGCGCAGCTCACCAAGGAGCGCGCTCTGCAGGAAGAGTCGGCTTTGCCGGGAGGTGTCTCATAGAGACCAAGACGGTCCGCATCAACGACCGCATCCGCGCCAAAGAGGTGCGTGTCATCGACGAGGACGGCTCCCAGCTCGGCATCATGCCGCCTGCCCAGGCGCTCATGCTCGCCGAGGAGAAGGGGCTCGACCTGGTCGAGATTGCGGCCAGCGCCGCTCCGCCCGTCTGCCGGATCATGAACTCGGGGAAGTTCTTCTATCAGCAGGCGAAGCGTGACTCGGAGGCTCGCAAGCACCAGCGCCACATCCAGGTGAAGGAGGTCAAGTTCCGTCCGAAGATCGACGAGCACGACTTCCAGTTCAAGCGGCGCAACACCGAGCGCTTCCTCCTGGACGGCAACAAGGTCAAGAGCACGGTGATCTTCCGCGGCCGGGAGATGGCGCACAACGAGATCGGCCGCCGCATCCTGGAGCGTCTGGCCTCGGAGCTCACCGAGGTCGCGCTCATCGAGGTCGCCCCTCGCCAGGAGGGAATGACCATGGTCCAGATCCTCGCGCCCAAGAAGGAAGCGCCCGCCAAGGTGGTGAAGCCGAAGAAGGCGGCCTCGGGCGAAGCGAAGGCCGCGAAGGTCGCAAAGGCCCCCAAGGTCGCCAAGCCCAAGAAGGTCGCGGCGGCAGTAGGGGCGGAGAAGGTAGAGAGCGGGGAATGAGGAAGCCGAAAAAGAGGCTGAAGCTCAAGACGAAGCGGGGCGCCGTCAAGCGCTTCAGGCTCACCGCCTCCGGAAAGATCAAGCGGGGGCAGTCCATGAAGCGCCACATCCTCACCAAGAAGTCGCAGGGCCGGAAGCGGTCGCTCCGCAAGTCCATCCTCGTGTCGCACGCCGACATGCCGCAGGTCAAGAGGATGCTGCTGGGCTAGGAGGGGCCGCTCGTTCGCGTTGTTCGAGGGGAGCCGTCGAGCTGCCCGGGCTTCGTCACCGCCTGAAAGCGTGATGGGCTGGCCGCTTCCGGCCAGGCCTTCGAAGGGACGTCGTCGATGCCGAGAGTCAAGCGGGGGAGCAAGCGACGGGAGCGGCGGAAGAAGCTCCTGGGACTGGCCAAGGGCTACTTCCTCAACAAGAGCAAGCTCTATCGGGCCGCGCAGCAGGCGGTGGACCGCGCGGGCAACTTCGCGTTCATCGGCCGGCGCCGCAAGAAGCGCGATTTCCGGCGCCTCTGGATCATCCGCATCAACGCCGCCGCGCGGTCCCACGAGCTGAGCTACAGCCAGTTCATGGCGGGCCTCAAGCGGGCGGGCGTGGAGCTCGACCGCAAGTCGCTCGCCGATCTCGCGGCCACCGATCCCGCGGCCTTCGCGCAGCTCGTGGAGTCCGCCAAGGCGGCGCGGGCCACCGCGTAGGCGCGTTGGGGCGCCGGGTCGTCCGGCGCCCCCGCGTTCCGTCAGAATGGCCGACGCCAACCACGACCTGAGGGAGAAGATCCGCGCCCTGCACGAGGAATTCGTGCGGCGGTTGGCGGCGACGTGCAGTCGCTGCACGATCGCTTCCTCGGCCGGCGCTCGGGAGCGCTGAACCCGCTCATGAAGTCCCTCGGGCAGCTCGAGGGTGCGGCGAAGCGTGCCGGCGGGCAGGAGCTGAACGCGCTCAAGGACGAGATCACCCGCCGCCTCGACGAGGCCCGGACCGGCTTCGAAACCCGAGCCCTCGAGGATTCGGTGGCTCGTGAGGCCATCGACATCACGCTGCCGGGGCGGACGCCGCCCGCCGGACGCCGCCATCCCCTGACCGTCGTGCGTGAGGAGCTCGAGGACATCTTCGTCTCCATGGGCTACGAGGTGTACGAAGGCCGCGAGGTGGAGGACGACTACCACTGCTTCGAGGCCCTGAACATGCCCCCCGACCACCCCGCGCGGGACATGCAGGACACGTTCTACCTGAAGGACCGCCCCGGCCAGCTACTGCGCACGCACACTTCCTCGGCGCAGATCCGATACATGCTGGCGAACCGCCACCCCCCGAAGGTACGGATCATCTGTCCCGGGAAGGTGTTCCGACGTGACGACGACATCACGCACTCGCCGATGTTCCAGCAGGTGGAAGGGCTGGTGGTCGGGCGGGGCATCCACCTCGGCCACCTCAAGGGGACGATCGAGGCCTTCCTGCGCGTCCTCTTCGGAAGGGAGCGCGCGGTGCGCTTCCGGCCCTCGTTCTTCCCCTACACGGAGCCTTCGGTGGAAGCCGACCTGTCCTGCGCGGTGTGCGGTGGCTCGGGGTGCCGGGTCTGCAAGCAGACCGGCTGGGTGGAGATCCTCGGGTCCGGAATGGTGAACCCCGCCGTCTTCGAAGCGGTCAACGCGCGCCTCGGCCGCGTGGTCTACGATCCCGAGGAGGTGACCGGATTCGCCTTCGGCCTCGGCATCGACCGCGTCACCATGATGCGCCACGGCATCGACGACATCCGGCTTTTTTACGGAAACGACCTCCGGTTTCTGGAGCAGTTCAGAGGATGAAGTTCCCACTCTCCTGGCTCCGCGAGTACGTGGATGTCACGGTCGAGCCCGGGAAGCTCGGCGCGGACCTGACCCTGGCCGGCTTCGCCATGGAGGGCCTCGAGACGGACGACAAGGACGCGGTCCTCGACATCGACGTCACGACCAACCGGGTGGACTGCATGAACGTCTACGGCCTGGCCCGGGAGGTGGCGGTCATCTATGGCCTGCCGTTGAAGCCGCTCGACCTGTCTTTCACCGAGAAGGGCCGGCCGGCCGCAGAGGCCCTGGATGTGACGATCGAGGCGCCCGACCTCTGTCCACGCTTCTCGGCCGGCATCCTCGACGTGCGCCTCGGGCCGTCACCCGCCTGGATACGCGACCGGCTCGAGGCCGTGGGGGTGCGGCCCATCCACAACGTGGTGGACCTGACGAACTACGTCATGATGGAGATGGGCCACCCGTCGCACGCCTTCGACCACGCGCGCATCCCACAAGGACGGCTGCGGGTGCGGTGGGCGAGGGAGGGAGAGAAGCTCGAGACCCTGGACGGCGCCCACCGCACCCTCTCGTCGCGCCACGGCGTCGTGGCCGGGCCGGAGAGTGCTCTGGCGCTGGCGGGAATCATGGGAGGGGCAAGAAGCGAGGTTTCCGGCGACACGAAGGTCGTGGCCCTCGAGGCCGCCTACTGGGAGCCGCTCGTGATCCGTCGCGCGGCCAAGGCCCTCGGGATGCACACCGAGGCCTCGCACCGCTTCGAGCGTGGGGCCGATCCCGAGGCGACGGTCGTCGCCATCGCCCGGATCGCCCATCTGCTCGAGAAGATCGGCGCCGGCTCCGCGCGGCCGGGGCTCATCGACCGCGTGGCCGCTCCGGCGCGCCGGCGCCTGCTCTCGCTTCGGCCCTCTCGCCTGGAGCTCGTGCTGGGGGTCCCGGTTCCGAAGCCGAGGGCCGAAGCGATCCTCGCGGGTCTGGGTTTCGGCGTCGAGCCCGGAGAGGGCGGCGCGCTAGCGGTCGAAGTGCCGAGCTGGCGCAGCGACGTGGGCCGCGAGGCCGACCTCGTGGAGGAGGTGGGACGGCACTTCGGCCTCGAAAAAGTTCCCTCGTCCATCCCCCCCAGCGACGGGATCGGGAGCCTCGGCCGAGGCCAGGTCGAGGAGCGGTGCGTGCGGGCCACCCTCGTGGCCGCCGGCCTCACGGAGGCGATCACCTACGCCTTCGTGCGGGAAGCGCCCGGCGGCGCCATGGACGGTGGAACCGTGGCCCTCGAGAACCCCCTGGCCGCGGCGCAGTCGGTGCTGCGGGCCTCTCTGCTTCTACCAGGGCTCTTCGACGTTCTCGATTCGAACCTGAGACAGGGCCGTCGCGACGTCGCGCTCTTCGAGATCGGGCGTGTGTTCCACAACGGTCCCGAGCTGCCCATCGAGGAACGGCGTCTCGCGATCCTGCTCGCCGGGCGGTTCCGGGGCAGGCACTGGTCCGACGAGAAGCCGCGCGCCGCCGACTTCTTCGACCTGAAAGGTCTCGTCGAGCGGCTTTTCGAGCGGCTGGGGCAGGGGCCGCCCACGCTCCGGCGGGACGACCTCCCGGAGCTGCTGCACCCCGGGCGGGGAGCGGTGCTCCTTCAGGGCGGAACGGCGCTCGGCTGGCTGGGCGCGCTGCGGCCGGGCTTCCGCGAGGAACCCGCCGACGTGCTCGTGGCGAGCCGCTGCTGGGCCAGCCGGCGCCGCTCGTCCGCTTCGAGCCGCTGGCGCGCTTTCCGGCGGTCGAACGCGACCTGTCGGTCATCTCCAGCGCGGGGACGAGCGCGGGCGAGATCGAGGCGCGCATCCGGCGGGCCGCGGGTCCGCTGCTGGTGGCGGTGGGGGTGGTCAACCGGTACGATCGTCCCCCGGTGCCGGAGGGAAAGGTCAGCCTGACCCTGGGCCTGCGTTACCAGCACCCGGAGCGTACGCTCACCGGCGAAGAGGTGCAGTCTTCGATGGACGGGGTGATCCGGGAGCTCCGGGCTGCGGGGCTCGAGATCCGGGGACAGTGAGGGGGAACGTGGACGACAGCTTCAAGCTCCTCGAAGAGAAGATCCGGAAGGCCGCCGAACGCATGCGGCAGCTCGCCGCGGAGACCGAGTCCCTGAAGAGCGAGCTCGCCAAGGCGCAAGGCGGTCTTCACGAGGGCGTCAGGAAGGTGGAGGCGGCGGAGAAGCGGCGGGAAGCCGCGGAAAGGCAGCGGGACGCCTCGGAGAAGGCGCGCGAAGCCGCGGAGAAGCGGCTCCGTGAAGGGAGCCGCGGCCCGGAGCGCGAGGACGTGGAGCAGCTGGAATCCTTCTCCCGCGAGGTCAAGCAGCTGCGCCGGGAGCGCGAGGAGATCCGAATCCGCCTCGGCAAGATGGTGGACGCCCTGGAGGGGCTGGAGTAACTCCGGCCTTTGTGATGAAATCCCCGTCCATGGCGGACAAGCCCAACCTGATCCACGTCGAGATCTTCGGCCAGAGCTACGCGGTGCGGGCCGGCACCGACCCCGGGTACGTGGAGCGGCTTGCCGCCTACGTCGACGGCCAGATGCGGGAGATCAGCCGGACGAGCGGCGCCGTCGACTCGGTCCGCGTCGCCGTGCTGGCCGCTCTCAACATCGCGGACGAGTGCCTGCGCCTGCGGGGCCAGGTCGAGGAAGCGGAGAAGGTGGCCCGGGCCCGCGCCGACAAGCTGGTGCGCGAGCTGGCGTCCGCGCTCGGCGAGTGACCGGGGCCGCTACCGGCGACGCGAGGCCTCCGCGAATCCACTGAGGGCTTGCAGCCATCGGGCGGTCAAGATGGCAAGGGCCTTGCGGCCCTTCTCGGCCGTCGCCCTGGTCGGGTCTCCCGAAACGCCGCTCTGGCTGTAGGCCGGATCGCGGGAATCGCGCGAGAAGATCCCGGGCTCGTAGCCCGCGTACTCCTTGGGAGGCGGCGGGACGTCCGCGACGGCCTTTTCCATATGGACGAGAGCGGGCTGGAGGAAGAGGTGGATCGAGGTTTCGATCTCGTCCGCGTGTCCTCCTCGAGGCTGCTCCGCGAGCGCGTGCAGCTCCCGGGTCTCGAGGTCGTCCCAGGAGACGACGAGGGTGGGGGTGCCGGTCTCTTCCCGGAGATCGCGGGCCACCATGGCCAAGGGCAGGCCGGCGGCCCGGCTGATGCTCGTGTTGAGGAAGACCAGGCGGCGCGCCCCCTGGCGGACGAGCGAGCGGGCCACCTCCTCGACGTAGCGCATGAACACGGCTCGGTCGGCCACCTCGGTGCCGGGGAACTGGCGAAAGGCGGGGAACCAGCCGTGGAGGATGGGAGGCGCGATCACCACCGGCCGCGACCGGACAGCCTGCTCGCACAGATACTCCATGACCTTGGCGTCGGCGTTCAGCGGGAGGTGGGGGCCGTGCTCCTTGGCGCCGGGGCCGAATGGCAGAACCACGACCGGCGCTTCGCGGAGCCGCTCCGCGGCCTCGGGCCAGGCCAGATCGCCCAGCCAGGCACCGGGCGTCTCCGCCGAGCCGTCTCTGGGCACGATCCCGAGCGCCAACAGGGCGAGCACGAGCAGTCGCATCTTCATGTCGGACACCTCAGCCTGGTCTCTCCCAGGATACGCGCTTGCCTCGGGAGCGAGGGGCCGCTATCATCCTGGGCAGGTCCTCTGCTTTGTTTGTGATGGATTCGGAAACCTCGAACCAACGTCCTTAACTTGGGGACTCGATCGCCCCGCGGTGTGCATGCCTCCGAGTCGAGGAAGCCTGAAGCGGTGCTCAGAGTTCCCACCTGGTGACCAGGTTCAGGTCACCCTCCACACGGCAAAGCGGAGGGCCCATTTCCCTGCATGATCGCCCCCGAGACCCCGGTCGGTAAGATCGGCGAGCGTGGGCTGCTCCGGCACCTCGAGTCCCGGATCCCGCTTGGACCCGGGGTGTTGGCCGGGGTGGGCGACGACGCGGCCGCGGTCGAGTTGGGGCCCATCACCCTCGTCACCACGGACAGCCTGGTCGAAGACGTCCACTTCCGGCGCGAATGGACCCCGCCGCGGCTGCTCGGCCGGAAGGCCCTGAGCGTCAACCTTTCGGACATCGCGGCCATGCTCGGGGTGCCGCGCCACGCCACGGTGAGCCTCTGCTTGCCCGCCGAGCTCACCTTCGCCTTCGTGGACGGACTCTACGACGGCCTGCTCGAGCGGGCGGCCGAGAACGGCGTCAACATCGTGGGCGGCAACGTGTCCCGGTGCGACACCGCGATCGTGGTGGAGGTGACGCTGCTCGGCCAGGCGAAGCGGGTGGTGCGCCGGGCAGGGGCCCTGGCCGGTGACCTGGCGGTGGTCACGGGGACCCTGGGCGGGGCGGCGGAGGGGCTGAAGCTGCTCGCCCAGGGCGCTCGCCTCGACGAAGAAGGCAACCTCGCCGCGCTCGGGCTGTGGACGGAACCGGCGGCCGACGCCGTGACGGCCTGCCTCCGCGCCCAGCTCGACCCTCGGCCGCCGCTGGTGCTGGCCCGCGCCCTTTCGGAGCGCGAATTGGTGCACGCCTCGATCGACCTTTCGGACGGCCTGTCGGGCGACCTCCTCGAGATATGTCGGGCGAGCGGGGTTTCGGCCGTGGTTGACGCGACCGCGGTGCCGGTGGACCCGCACGTGTCCCAGCTCACGCGCGCCCGCGGGGGAGATGCCATGGCCCTCGCGCTCCACGGCGGCGAGGACTACCAGCTCCTCCTGGCGGTGCCGCCGAACCATCTCGTCGAGCTGCGCGGGTTGGCCGGGATCTGGGATCTGCCGATCACGGTGCTCGGCCACTTCCAGGACGGCCCGGGCGAGGTGCTGCTGAAGAGCCCGGGCGAGGTCGTGCAGCTCGTGGCCTCTTCGCACGACCACTTCCGGGGTCCGGCGCTGTCGGCTGCGGGCGAGGAGGGCGGGTGAACCGCCTCCGACAGATGGTGCGCCTCCTCCTTCATCTGGAGGACACTCCGAACCGCGTGGCCCTCGCGTTCGGCATCGGCCTCTTCATCGCCTTCTTCCCGCTCCTTGGCATCCACACCGGCCTGGCCCTGGTCATCGCCCTGATCTTCCGCTTGAGCCGGGTGGCCCTTCTGGCCGGAGCCTGGGTCAACAACCCGTGGACCCTCGCGCCCATGTACACCGCGGGCACCCTCGTTGGGTGCGCGCTGCTCGGGGTCTCTCCCGAGGGGTTGGCCGACGTGGATTGGAGCCTGCACGGGAGGGCGTTCTACGAGGCGCTCTGGGACGGGCTGCGGCCGTTCGTGCTGCCCTTCGTCGTGGGCAACCTCGCGCTCGGCGTCCTCGCCGGACTGCTCGCCTACGTGGTGCTCCGCCTCATCCTGGAGCGGCGGCGGCCGGCGCTCCAGACCGGCGATTTGCGATAGCCCTTCGTGGCTGGTTTTGGCGGGGCGGCGGGCCGCCTGCTAGAGGCGCGGCGATTGCCGGTGGTGCTCGGTCTCGGCCTGGTAGGCCGCTCCCAAACGCAGCAGCGTCTCTTCGTCGAATGGGCGGGCCAGGAGCTGCAGTCCCGCCGGCAGCCCGGCTGCGAACCCGCAGGGAACCGAGAGCCCCGGGATCCCGGCCAGGTTGGCGGGCACGGTGAAGACGTCGGCCAGGTACATCTGGAGCGGGTCGTCGGTCTTCTCACCCAGGCGGAAGGCGGGCACCGGCGAGGTGGGAGTGGCCACCACGTCGCAGCTCTCGAAGGCCCGCTCGAAATCGTGCCGGATGAGCGTGCGCACCTTCTGGGCACGGAGATAGTAGGCGTCGTAGTAGCCCGAGGACAGGACGAACGTGCCCAGGAGGATGCGGCGCTTCACCTCGGGACCGAAGCCCAGGTCGCGGCTGTCCCCGTAGAGCCGGCGCAGATCGGCCGGCTCGGGGGCGCGCAGGCCGTAGCGAACGCCGTCGAACCGCGCCAGGTTGCTCGAGGCCTCCGCGGTGGCCACGATGTAGTACGTGGCGATGGCGTGGGGCAGGTGGGGCAGCTTCACCTCGACCAGC
>WNFM01261034.1_pt1 | contig 10417 bp, 12 predicted proteins | sample 5400271 | NCBI WGS metagenome assembly WNFM01 (sample SAMN13153352, study PRJNA577476) | soil metagenome | isolation source: 60 cm saprolite on Douglas fir-dominated hillslope | place: USA:California | collected 2013-09-17 | reverse complement strand
CCCGCCGTGATCGACGTGGTGCTGCATTTCCACGGTTACGCGCGGTGCGGACAGCCGGCGCGCATCGTGCTGCCGCGGGACATCGAACCAATCAGTGGTCTGGACTTCCGCAATCCGGAGGCGCCCACCCAACCAGGCGGACGTTCTCGACCAAGCCTTGGCATCCTACCGCGAGGAACGTTGACGGGTCCCGAAGCCAAACGGCGCTACACATTTCCAACCCTGGTGGGTGATGGTGTGCAACAGCTGATTCAGGCTGCCCTGATCCGGTTCGGGCAGCGCACGGGATTGAATCAACCGCCACGGGCGGGGCGACTTATCCTCACCGCGCACTCCGGTGGCGGCGCGGCGCTGCTGCACGCGCTGGCCAGGCTCGATCCGCACGAGGTCCACATCTTCGATGGGCTGTATGGGTGGCCCCAGGCCGACTACGCTCACCTGATCAACTGGCTGAAGCGGCGGATCGCTCGCGATCAGACAGCGCTGGCGCGCCTGGTGGGCGCCGACGCCGGCCGATACATGCATGAGCAGGGCGGCGCGCTTCGAGCCCTGGTCTGGGATCAGAGCACCCTGCCGCAAGCGGTCGCAGTCGATCGCGCCATACGCGCCGCGCTAGCGCCGTCGCCGCACTCGCTGGCCGGCTTCTACCGCGTCGAACGCACGGCGGTGACCCATTGTCACATCCCGCGCCGCTACGGTTGGCGCCTGTTAGCGGACGCCGGAGCCGACCTGCCTCAAACCGCCCGTCTGTAACTTGCTTGTCAGGACTCGCAGCCGCGGCAAGGGCTCGAGGGCGCTGCGGCGCGGCACTGCATCCCTCCAGCCGACGCGACCGGAGGCGTGCTCCCCATCACACTAGCCCGCTTGACTGGCGAGTTTCTCGACTTCGTCAACCTACTCGCCGACACCGATATTTCGGATGCCGCGGCCGTGGCCGAGCTCGAAGTGTTGCTCAATCGCTCAGCCGCCGCCATTCAGGACAAGACTGTCGCTATCGCGGCAGTGATCCGAGAGTTCGAGGCCCGTGCCGAGGGCGCTCACACGGAGGCGGAGCGAATTGCGATCCACGCGCGGGCAGCCAACTCGCGAGCCGCCTGGTTGCGGGACTGCTCAGGAACCTTGAACTGTTGGGCGTACAGCGGATCGAGACCGCGACCACCGTCGTCGTCATACGCAAAAGCCCGCCCGCGGTCCAGGTTGTCAATGGCCATCGAGAAGTCGGCTCTCCGGCAAATCCGGTGAAAGCCTGGCGAGGTGAAGCTGCCCTCACCGGGGTGGTGTGAGCTTAGTTTGGACCGAGAATCCGAGCGCGGAGGAGTGGCAGCTTCGCTCGCCCGCATCCGGCTCTTTTGATCAGCTTGACTCTGGTGATATGGCCTTCCACTGGCCCGGTGCTCCACGGGTAGCGAAAGGCGTTGGTGATCGCCACTAGGTCGTCGGTCATGCCAGCTGCCAGACGTGCGAAGGGCTTCAAGTCACTGGCGGCTGCGTCAATCAACCATTGCTTGAACGCCGTCACGTCAAGGTCATGTAGCGCTATCCGAAAGCGCTGGACGAGCTTGTAGCCGGCATCGAGAAATGCATCCGCTGCCAGAACACACTCGAGATCGGCACGCTCCTCGTCTTTCAGTAGATCCGGAGCACGGAGGAGCAGCCAGGGCACGTGCCGAGTCAGCAGCCGGCGTTTGGGTTGGCCGCGCGCTTTCGGAGGACGCCAGCGTGCAATCATCCATCGCACGGCGGAGCCTTTACCGAGGTAACCCAATTGTTCAATTTCACGAGTGAGTTGACGGCCATTGCGGCACCCATCGGCCCACCGCTGCAGCAGGTAGGGAAGGAACGGCTCGATCAGCCGCGGCACGTGACGGAGGCGCACGTATTCCTGACTGGGCGGCGTCGCGCGATTCAACAGACGCCGCACTGTCTTCGGCGATAGACTGACCTCGCGACCGATCGCGTGGATCGACCAGCCCTGAGCACGGAGCGCTCGCGCGCGCTCCCACTGGTCAGGTCCAGCTCGGTACGATCGCCACCGCTCACCGGGCTTGGACTCGGGTGTCGGGTCCGGTAGCGGCGGCGGATCAAGCGCGGCGACTGGCGGAGCTCGAACCCCGTGGCCGAAAGCGGCGCTGCCGGCGGCGCGGCGCTGGCGTTGTAATTGGTCAAGCGCGTCGACCACGTTGCGGAGGAGATGAAATCGGTCAGCAACCTGAATCGCGTTTGGGGCGCCCAATCGCACGCCATCTCGGATGCGGAGACCACGATCACGCGCTACGACCTTCGCACCGGGATGCTCTCGCAGCCAACTCGCCAGGGTCGCAGATTCATCGTCGGGCAACACGTCGATCGGGCGGCGTACTGCCAGGTCCACCAGGAGCAGTCCATAGCCCAGTGGTCGTCGGTGCAGCGCGAAGTCGTCCACTCCCAACTCAGGAGGCGCCTCACTCATGGCGAACTCCTGGTCGCGCAACAGACGGCGCAGGGTATCTGGACTGGTTGGCAGACCCGCAGCTCGCGCGATTCGGGCTCCAGCTTCACCGCCAGCCCGTTGGGCGAACGCGAGCAGGAGGCCAGTCGCCTCTTCCGTCCGACGGCCGTAGTGCGGCAGGAGTCCCGTGAATCGCTCCGCAAAGATCTTCCGCGGGCAAGCGGGTTCGTCGCAGAAGAAGCGCCGCGCCCAGATGCGCAAGCGCACGGTGAACTTGCGCCAGGGCAAGTCCAATGCCGTGCGTCGATACCACGTGTGCCGCCGCGCACTCCGCGTCCCACACACGGGGCAGATCGCGCTAGCCGCGCTCGGCACGACGCTCATCATGACTGACCCGTCGGGCTCCACCGCCAGGCTGGTCATTCGCCAGCGGTCATTCCCTACCAGCAGATCGTCGGCGAGCATCGCGGCCCTCCCGCCGCCAGCCTACTCCCGATCTAGCTTTACCGGAAGACCCTCACCAAATTTGCCGATGAGCCGAGAAGTCCCCACCGGTGGCCAACAAAAGTCCCCCACCCCGGGTTGTGATCAGGGCGTGGGCTGGTCCTCCTTAGCTGATGTTGTCGTAAGCACCCGGGTGGAGTTGGCGGGTGGCCATGCGTTTGCCCGGGCGCGCGCTTCTTTGAGGCGCCACGATTCGCCCGAGGTGACCGCCACGACCGAGTGGTGGAGCAGGCGATCGAGCATCGCCGCGGCGGTGCTGGGGATGGGCAGGAAGGTGCCCCAGTCTTGGAATGGCCAGTGGCTGGCCAAGCCGATGCTGCGTCGCTCGTACGCGCCAGCCACGACTCGGAACAACAACTGTGTGCCCGTCTCGTCCAGCGGTGCGAAGCCAATCTCGTCGATCAGAACGACGTCGTTGCGCAGCAGTCCATCGATGATGCGGCTGACGGTGTTGTCGGCCAGCCCACGGTAGAGCTGCTCGATCAGGTCGGCAGCGCTGGCGTAGCGCACCCGTAGGCCGTGCTCCACGGCACGGAGTCCCACGCCCACCAGCACGTGGCTCTTGCCCGTGCCAGCGGGACCCACCAGCAGGAGGTTCTCTCTGGCACGTACCCATTCCAGCGATGCGACGTAGTTGAAGGTTGGCATCGGAATCGACGATGCCAGGGCATCGAACGTATCCAAGTTCTTGAGCACGGGCAGGTTGGCGGCTTTCAGCCGCAGCTGCTGGTTGGTCTGGTCACGCGCGCTGATCTCGGCGGCCACCAGCGTCCGCAGCACCTCCTCCAGCGGCCAGCGCTGCGTCCTGGCGGTTTGCAGGATCTCAGGCGCCTGCGCACGGATGGTTGCCAGCTTCAAGCGGCGCAGGCCGGCCACCAGGTCAGGCGGTAGTGGTGGGGCTGGAGCGCTCATCGGAGCTTCGCCACGGCATATGCGCTCAGGGGTCGAATCGGCACCTCCGGCAGATCGAGCTGGAGTTGGCGACCAGGCTTGATCGGTGTTGGTACGCCGGTGCCGGCCATCAGGATGGCACGCACCTCGGCTGCTTTGAAGCGTCGGAACCGGGTCGCTCGCTCGAGCGCTCCAATGACGCCGTTGCGACCCCAGGCGGCTTCGAGCTCAACGATCTCGGTCAGTTCATGCTCCAAGCGCTGTGTGCCAGCCGCGGCGGCACTGCGCAGGAAACTTTCAGCAGCGGGTCCCAGGCCGATGAACGCCACCTCGGCGGCCGTCCGCGGTCGCACGCCCCGCGCCGGCTGACGCGACGCACTGGCCAACGATCCCAGCGCCACCTCACCCGGCCCGACAACGACGTGGCGCACGATCTCGGCACCAGCATGGCGAATGACCACCAGGTCTTCATGGGCGACGATCTCGACCTGCTGGCCAACGCAGTCCTCGGGCACGGCGTAGCGCCCTGAGCCGAAGCGGACCATGCCCAAACGGTCGACCTTGCGCAGCTCGCCCTAACGCAACGGCGGGCGTAACAGCGGCACTGGCCTGAGGACGCCGCGCTCTGTCTGCAAACGCTCGAGCGGGATGACCGCGGTCTCGGTGTGCATGCGCCCATTCACCTCGGCGCACCGGCGCGTGCGGCCGCGTTGGCTTCGGCAAGATCAGACCACGGCCGCTCCAGTTCGGCAGGCACAACGAGGTCGCGCTGCACATAGCCCGCCAGGTTCTCGACCATCCCCTTGGATTCGGGGTCGGCCGCCTCACAGAAGTCCGGGCGGAACCCGTAGAAGGTGGCGAACCGCACGTACTCTGGGTGAGGCACCACCACGTTGGCCACGACGCCGGTCTTCAGACACGCCATGCGGTCACTCAGCACCACCGCTGGCACACCGTCCAACTCAGCGAAGCACTCGGCCAACAACGACAGCGTCGTCTCACGGCGCTGGTCGGCAGCGAAGCGTACGAACCTGTAGCGGCTCCAGGCCAGCACCGCACAGAAGATCTGCCAGCCGTACTCAGCTGCCCAATCGATCGCCAGGTGCTCACCCGGCGTCGGTAGCCACGGCCGATACGTGCGCCGCTTGCGCTTCCACTCCGCCTTGGCCGTGGCTACCGCCCGTCGCAGGTTGCGCGCCGAGCCGCTGTAACCGGCCGCCTGGACCATCGACAGCAAGAGCTTGGCGCTGATCCGTCCGTCACTTGCGCGCACGCGCTCGGCGATCAAGGCCTGCACACCAACCGTGTTGGTCGCGCTCACCCGCCGGCTTGGCTGGCCGACATCGCGTCGCTCGAGTACCCGCTTGACGGTCTTATGGGTAGTTCCGCACAACTCGGCAGCACCCCGATAGCTGCCCACCAGCTCATAGGCATTGACAATCTCCATGTGTTCCCTCGGAGACTTCATGCAGCGTCCCTCCCGGGTAGCGACTGGTTCTTAGACAGCTCCAGCATCACTCCCGGGTAGGGCGCTTGTCCGGTATCAATCGAGTCTCAACTCACGGGGTGGGGACTTTTGCTGGCCACCAGTGGCTACTTCCCTTGGCCACAAACGGGGACTATCCGATCCTGCCCGTAGGCGGCCAGGAAGCTGCCCGCTGACGGCCACCAAACCTGCCCTGAGGCGGTCACGAAATCTGCCCGAGGGAGTCGGTTGGCGACTCTGGGTTACTTCCGGCAGATGGCGCTCGGTCGGTTCACTGTGCGCAGCACAGGAGCCGAGGAGAGCGTGAGTGAAGACGACCGAGGGGATTAAGGAGATTCTGGCAGCCTACGATTTGACGGGAAGCTATCGCGACGCAGCTGTTCTGGCGGAGTGTTCGCACCACACGGTGGCTCGCTACGTGCGAGCGCGCGACGCTGGCGAACTGAAAACGACGCCGGTCCAGCGCAATCAATTGATCGATGCCTTTCGCGAGAAGATCGAAGAGTGGGTTGACGCCAGCAACGGCCGGGTCCGGGCTGACGTCGCCCAGCGCAAGCTTGAGGCAATGGGCTATTCGGGCTCGCCGCGCACGACGCGACGCGCGGTGGCCGAGGCCAAGGTGGTGTATCGCGCTGGGCACCGACGCAGGTTTCGACCATGGCTGCCAGAGCCCGGGCTGTGGTTTCAGTGGGACTACGCCGACGGTCCGCTGGTCAAGGAACGCAAGACGTGGTTGTGGTGCGCCTGGCTGGCCTGGAGTCGCTTTCGCGTCGTGTTGCCGATTCGGGATAAGACGCTGCCGACAGTGATCGCCTGCATCGACGTGACGTTGCGCCGGTTTGGAGGCGTACCGACGTATGGCTTGAGCGACAACGAAAAGACGCTGTCCGTGGACCACATCGCACGCATTGCGGTGCGCAACCCAACAATGGTGGAGGTTGGCCGCTATTTTGGCCTGACGTTGGCCAGCTGTGTGCCTGCAGATCCCCAATCGAAGGGTGGGTCAGAAGCAACCGTGCGCATCGCCTCCGCGGACCTGGTGCCGACTGACGCCAACCTGTTGCCCGACGACTCGAGCTTCGTCGAGTACCGGCGTGCCTGTGATGAGTTCTGTGAGCGAGTGAATGCTCGCCCGCACAGCGTCACGCGGTGCCCGCCGATCGAACGGCTCGCCCCAAGAACGTGAGCGTCTCCACCCGCTGCCTGCCGAACCGTACACAGCTGCCTTTGGTGTTACGCGAGACGTAGGCAAGATGGTGCCCGTCATCAACTTCGAAGGCGGCGAGTACTCGGTTCCGGATGACCACGTCGGCCAAACCGTGTGGGTGCGTCATCAGGATGACGAGATCGTGATCGTCCACGTTGCTCGCGACAGCGCACACGAGATCGCGCGCTGGGAGCCCACGGTGCCTGGGCAGCCGCGCCATGATCCAGCTCACTTCGGACCACCCCCGGAAGGTCCGTTGCACCGCACGCCACGGGCGAGGACGCCAGACGAGGCGGCCTTCCTGGCAATTGGACCTGGCGCTCAGCAGTGGCTGATCAGTGCCGCCGCGGTCGGCACCGCGCGCATCCGCTCCAAGATGATCGCAGCGGTGGCGCTGGCGAAGATCTACGGGCCAGGGCCAGTCGATGGCGCACTGGCCACGGCAGCCGAACTGGGTCGCTTTGCCGACGAGGACCTCGCGCAGCTGATGCGCCACCAGGCCACAGCACGCCCCGGCAAGGTCCTCCGGTTGGACGAGTCGCGGAGCTTACAAACGGGCACCTCGGCCTGGGCGGACTTTGGCGCATGAGCGGCCCGACGCCTCCACCGCTGCCAGACGAACTGGAGTTGCTCTTGCGGCGCATGCACTTGCCCTACATGCGCCGCATGGCGCCTGAAGTGTTGGCCACCGCCAGGGCGCAGCGCTGGGAGCCCGCCGAAGTGCTCAAAGTACTGCTCGGCGAAGAGGTCTCTGGACGCGAACGTTCGGCGCTCGCCACCCGTCGTGCGCGGGCGGCCTTCCCGACCGGCAAGACCTTTCACACCTGGGATCCGAGTCTGTCCTCGATTCCCTCGCCGAGCCAGACGGCGCTGCGCACGCTCGAATGGATCGGCCGCCACGAGAACCTGGTGGTATGTGGCCCATCTGGGACTGGCAAGACGTTCTTCCTGGAAGGACTCGGTCAACTCGCCGTCGAGGCCGGACTCAAAGTGGCCTGGTTCAGCCTCGAGGAGCTGGGCGTGCTGGTACGTCGCCACCGGGCCGACGATTCGGTCACCAAGGCCGTCCAGGTCATCCTCACTGCGCGGCTGTTGCACGTCAACTAGATCTGCCGCCGACGCGGACTAGAGTTGCCGCTTTTAAGAAGAGCGCGGCGGGAGCATCGAACGAAGCAGAGCCGAAAGCCGACGCGCTGCTTCGACGAGCGCCTACGGTCGCAGGAATGAGGAAAACGGTAGCTGAAGGAGACCGTCGTAGTCGTAGTCGGCTGGGTGGGAGATGTGGGCAACCCATCCGGGTTGTCCAAGTCCTGTGAGAACAGGACGTCATGTCCCTCCCCTGCGCTCGGTTTCTTTGAGATCAGGCGGTGCCAGGATTTCCTCTCGGGGCTACACCTCCAGGTCCAAGAGATCGCTGAGCAGGACTGGCTGCTCGCAATCCTGGCAAGCGCCGCCGAGGCCCACGACTTGGCAAAAACGATTGCACTCGGAACAGCGTTGCTCGCCGAGGTAGCGGACGCTGGCTTGCCGGTTGGAGATGGACGATTCGTGCTGCGCGCTGGCCTCCTGAGCTCGGTAGCTGTCCATGCCCATGAGGTCAAGGATGACTGAGTGGTGGACGACGCGGTCAATGGCGGCCAGGGTGGTCATCGGGTCTTTGAAGATGCGCTCCCATTCAGAAAAATCAGGTTTGTCGAGATGGCCTCACTGCGCCGTTCGTAGCGCTCGGCCAGCAGGGTAAATAGCACCTCCATCTCATCTCGCTCGTGTTGGACGTAGCCGATATCGTCCAGGAAGACACAGGTGTAGCGGTTGAGCTTGGCCAGTGCGTGCGGCAGGTGCAGGTCGCGCTTGGCGGCCAGCAAGTGCTGCACCAACGTGGCGGTCGACGTCCACAACACGGCTTTGCCCTGGAGAATCAGCTCGTGGCCCAGGGCGGCCAGCAAGTGGCTTTTGCCGACGCCCGGTTTACCCACGGCCACGATGTTAACGGCGTCGGCGACGAATGTACCGCCACGCATGTGCTCCACCTGCTGCTGTACGACCAATGGGAACCGATCGAGTTGCAGTGTGCGGAACGTTTTTTCGGCCGGTAGTCCGGATTGACGCAGCAGCCGAGCGATGCGGCGCTGCTCGCGCAAGACGCATTCACAGTGCACCACTTCGGCCAGATACGTTTCATACGTCAGGTGGGCACTGGCGGCTTTCAGTGCCAGGTCGCCGAAGTTATCGGCCATCCCTGAGAGGTGCAGCTTGCGCAGCATGGCATGGAGCTCGAGCTGCACCTCAGGCATGAGCTGGGGCCAGCAGACGATCGTAGATGGCCATGTCGATCACGACGGGTCCGAGCATTGGCAGGCGCACCGCTACTGGCGCGCGGACGAGATCCCGCACGGCGTCAAAGCTCGGCAGTGCTCCCTGGTCCAATAGGAGCCCGAGAGCGAGCTCCACCTCGGCCTCGGAAGTACTGGCCGCCAGGTGCAGGATCCGCACGTAGTCGCGATCGGCCCGCCGTGGCTTGCCAGCGCACTGCGCATCGTACGTGCGACGGAAGGCAAGGCTTGGGAACAGGTCGTCGTGATAGCGGTACTGGGCAAAGGCGCGGGGCTTGCGGACCAGGGACCAGATCACATGGCGATAATCGATCCGATGCTGGCCGTGGCCGAGCAACCGCGGCATGCTCAGCAAGTGGCTGGTCCCCCGATCCACCTCCAGCACCTCGGACCGTACCCGTACCAGAAGCCCGGTCCCGATCAGCCGTGAGGGCACCGAGTAGGTGTTGCGCAGCACCTGGATCGTGCTGAAGCGGCTGACCCGCACACGCACCGAGTAGGTGTTGCGCAGCACCTGGATCGTGCTGAAGCGGCTGACCCGCACACGCAGCTCGCGGCACAGCGCCAGCCCAACTGACGGGCAAGGGGCGCAGCACTGCCTGCTCCTCGGCCCAGCGCACCTGCCGGGTCAGATTCCGCTGCTTGACCTGGTGCAGCAGAAAGCGGGTGTACGTCGCGCGGTCGGCGAACTCTCGGCTGCCACGTACACGCAGCGCCTGGTCGACGGCCTCCTTGAAGCGGAAGTGGGATTGCTCAACATCGCCGTTCTCGTGCGCCACACCGAGGTTATTGGTCGTCGCTTCCAGGCCATAGTGGCGCATCACGACGCGGTAGCGCTCCTTCGCCTCAGCACGTCCCTCGGCATCGAGCGGATGAATCGCCGCACTGAGATGATCGGTGCGGTGCCGCTGCGGGACGCCACCTATGCTCCATAGGCAGGTTTCGATCCCTTCGACCAGAGATTCGAAGCTCTCAGAGAAGCACACCTGGATCGCTTCAATGTTGGAGTAGCTGAGCACCAGGTGGAACACCAGGTGCGGGAAAGGCACGCCGCCCAGGGTGATGCCCAGCGACTCCATGTGGGTGAAGTCCGACTGTGCGTCCACACCTGGCCGATGGATCTGAGGAAACATCACCTCCCGTGTAGGGCCGTGCCGAGCTCGCCAGGCGGCGATGTGTTCTTGAAAGGTCCGAACTTGACCCGCCTGATAACGACCAGGATTGAGCGTTCTCAACAAGGCGAACAGCGTGGTGGCCTGAAGCGCACCGTCGCGCTCGAGTTGTGTGACGACCCAGGGCCAGTCGGCTTTGAATGGGTCAGGCCGTGTTCGGTAGCGGCGCCGCTGTTTGAGTTGACTGGGAAGTTGGCCAAGATGCTCGTACGTACGAGCCGTCCGCACGCTCATCCCAGCGCGGTCAGCAGCTTGTTCCTGAGTGCGGCCTTCGGCGCGTTCTCGCCTCATGCGCAGGACCTCCAGATCGCGTTTTATGGTGCTCTCCTTCTCCAAGAGCACCACGGTGATTCACCGCCGCGACCGCTGCTCAGGCGGCAAGTCTAGTCCGCGTCG
>WNFM01002177.1_pt2 | contig 10417 bp, 10 predicted proteins | sample 5400271 | NCBI WGS metagenome assembly WNFM01 (sample SAMN13153352, study PRJNA577476) | soil metagenome | isolation source: 60 cm saprolite on Douglas fir-dominated hillslope | place: USA:California | collected 2013-09-17 | reverse complement strand
GTCGGTCCAGCCGCAAGGAGCAACAACGACCGTTTCCTGCCAGGTGTCCGGGTGGGGAGTCCAGCCGACTCCCTCCCCCTAGTCAAATATAGAAGGAGCGCAGTCTCCCTTACACCGCCGCACTCGCCTGTCTTGACAATGGGGTACATCTCACTGCGTCACCCCGTCACCCCTCGTCACCCCCTGCGGAAGAAACGCATCGCTCCCTTGGCAATGGTGGGTATCTTCCAACAGATAACGAAGACGGCCATACTCCTTGTTCTCTCTGTGGGCGTGCCGTGTGGATCTATCGCATGGATACGCACACTGGCCTTGCCTGTCGTTACTGTCATCCCCAAAGTAACGCAGCGTGATTCGCTCTTGGGATTGTGGGCAATGCACACAACACACTGTTCACAATCCCGCTTTCCACACCTTATCCACATTCCTCTTGTGGTTACCCACATTCACGTGGAAGTTATCCACAGCCACATTTTATTGTTAAGCCCTAACCGCTCAGCCTAACGCGCACATGTAGCGCTTAAACACCCAAACCAAACACCCAAGAGAACACACTCCCATGAACAAACGAACCCCCACACAATTTACACTTACTCCCGGGGATAACGAAGCACTACAACGTTATCTCTCACAACTCCCCCGATTCACTCCTTTACTCCCGGGAGATGAATGCGACCTGTTCCGGCGGATCGCTGGCGGCGATACGTGGGCACGCAATCACATCATCGAGCGGCACATTCGCTTAGTGGTGAAGATCGCCAAGAGTTATGCCGGACGTGGTGTCCCGCTAGAGGATCTTAAACCGGAGGGTCAACCGGCCTCATGATCTCTCTGGGGATTCGATTATGAGCGAGTGCCCCAGGTGCATCTGGGTACCTACCCGCACCCCTCCATAGAACTCGCGTGTGATCGGGCGTTGGCACGACTAGTGGGCGTTTCGTACCTGCCTGCTGGCGTACCGAACCTACCTCTGCTATTTTGGCGTCAGCAACCAAGTGGAGGTAGGGAACGCCGTGGCGCTGCTGGACATCGGAGAGAGAAGGGACAGCACGATGAACGAGCGCATCCGGTGTCCGAACCCCGTCTGCCCACAACCCGCTGCTGTCCAGAAAGTAAGCCTCATCGCCCAAACCTGCTATTCCCTGTATCACAGTCCAGTGGCGTGGCAACTGCTGCCTCCTGACGCGCCAGTGAACCGCCGCAGGTCGGGATGAGCTTTCGTTGCCATGGTGCTTTTCGCCTTGTTTCCATTTGGCGGGACTGCACTGGTGACCATACCGTTCAATGTGAGTGTGGGCCGCGTCCAGATGTCGCGGGACCTCGCAGCGAGGCTCGCACCTACCGTCCCGCTGGTTCGCTCAGCACGTCGGTGGGATAGTGGGACACTATAGGTTCATCGGACCCGGCAAGGCACAATGACAAGGAGAGGATGAGCAACAGATGTGCGGTAGGTATGAGCTCGTTGATGGGCAGCGCGTCTTCCTGCGGTTTCGTGTCACCAACAAGGTGCCGCCGATCCTGGACAATGCGGATGTGCGGCCTACCCAGCAGGTGTTCGCGCTGCAGACCGATCACGTCCTGTCGCTGATGAAATGGGGCCTCGTTCCCGCGTGGGCGAAAGATCCGAGCATTGGGTCCAAGATGATCAATGCCCGCGCTGAGGGGATTGAGAGCAAGCCGTCCTTCAAGAAGCCGCTGCGTTACCAGCGCTGTATCATTCCGGCCAGCGCGTTCTTCGAGTGGAAGGGCAACCCTGGCGCGAAGGTGAAGTATCGCATCGCCCGCACAGACGGCGAGCTCTTTGGCTTTGCTGGGCTCTACAATGTGTGGCGCGACCCGCATGACCCGACAGGCGGCGAGTTCACCACGTGTACTATTATCACCACGCAGCCCAACGAACTCGTGGCGCCGATCCACAATCGCATGCCGGTCATCCTGCTGCCCGAAGACGAGGACCACTGGCTTGCTCCGGATATGAGCGAGCCTGAAGCGATCACCAGCCTGCTCCGGCCGTATCCGGCGGATCTCATGATGGCAAGTCGGGCTTAAATCATACGGATTCCGCCTCGGTCGTTGTAGCGTGATGGTTGACACAGGCGCATGAATTCATGGCGTCGCCTCTCCCTTCGTCACCTGGCCTGGCGCAGTTGATAGCACCTGACCATTTCCGGCGGTGTCGCTGCAAACCGTTCACGCACTCCCTCACTGGCCCGCCAGCGGCAGGGTGAACCAGAACGTCGAGCCCTGGCCGGGTGCGCTCTCGACACCCAGCTGGCCACCATGCCGCTCGACGATCGCCTTGCTGATGTGCAGCCCAATGCCTAGCCCGACTCCCGAGCCACTCCGCACGGCGATCCCCTCGACGCGGTAGAAGCGCTCCCAGATGTGCTCCTGCTCGCTGGCCGGCACCCCAGGGCCCTGATCGCGCACGGCGACGCGGGCCTCCGCGCCGGCCACCTCCAGCCCCACCGCGACGGGCTGATTCTCTTTGGAGTACTTGAGCGCGTTCGTCAGGTAGTTCGTGACAACCTGCCGGATGCGCAGCGGGTCGGCGCGGACTAGCACGGGGCCGGACGGCAGTGTGAGCCGAATGACCCGCTGGGGCGCCAGCATGCGCTGTTCCTCGACGGCGTCGCGGACGATGGCCCCCAGCTCGCAGGACGCGAGCTCGAATGCCAGTCGTCCGTCGCGGATGCGCGACTCGTCGAGCAGGTCGTCCACCAGCCGGGCGATGCGGCTGATGCTGTCCTCGGAGTAAGCAATCGCCGTATGCGCCAGGGAGAGGTCGCGTGCGAGATCATCCTCGCTGACCTTCCGGACGTCCGACGGCGTCCGCCAGGCGGTGAAGCGACGCGCCAGCAGCTGGACGTAGCCCTGCAGGCTCGTCAACGGGGTCTTGAGCTCGTGGCCGACGATACTCAGAAACGCATCCTTGCGCCGATCGAGCTCGCGCAGCGCCAACTCGTTGGCGCGCGCCGTCTCGGCATCGCGCTGCAATCGCGCAGTCTGCAGGAACATGATGCCCTGACGCACGATGATGAGGAGCAGTAAGCCGGAGCTCACCACGAGGGGATCGATCGCAGTGCGCCATCCAAACGCCATCTCCGTCGTGGTCGCGCGGATCAGGACCAGCGCACTCGCCAGCAGCGCGACCACAATGGGCAGGAACAAGCGCAGGCTTGCTATGACGTCTGGTCGCTGGGGACCCCTGCCGTTCAGTGCGCTCCCGGCCAGGCTGCCGCTTGCAGCCGACTCGTGTTGCACCAGACGCAGCTGGACCAAGCCAGCCAGCGGAATGAGGAGATAACAAGGCACCCAGAACAGGTCAGAGGGGTTGCCCGCCGTGTAGGACTGGCTGGCAGTGAGGTGATGCCAAGCTGCCCAGGAATCGGCGACGATCAAGCAGACGGTCGCCACGACCAGCAGGCTCAGGACCAGGCGATCGGCAACGTAGCGACTCGGACGCAACAGGATCAACGTCAGGCCGAACAGCACGGTGAGATCAGCCACCGGAAAAGCCAGGCTGAAGGCCCGTTCAAGCACTGACATGCCGCTCGCTATGTATACGGGAGCGAGGAGAAAATACCAGGAGAGGGTGGCCGCGCCTCCCATCAGGAGCAAGCCGTCCAGGAACATGATCCAGCGGCTCTCCCAGTGACTCGTCTTGGGCAGCAGGATCACCGCCAGGAAGAAGAAGGGATACTGGAGCAAAAACAAGACACTCGGCAGGGTTGGGAATGGACCCTGGCGGGAGAAATTGAGCGGGTCGTACTCCCGCGACACAGTATGCCCAATCGCGTAGAAGAGCAGCGCCGCGCTCCACATCCACCAGGCCAGGGTGCCCCGCCAGCGGGCTCGGCTGAGCTGCAGGCTGACAAACACCAGCACCAGCAGCTCCGGCCAGGCCAGGACCTGGCCGATCCAGTCGGTGACTGCCCGGCCCCAGGCCGGATGGAAGAGGGTCATCCCCAGCTGGACGCCGATCAGGAGCGCACAGAGCATGCAGGCGCTCCGCAGCAGCCGATCGTGCCACAACCAGCGAGCCGGGCCCGCGTGCGCGGTGGGCGGTGGCTGGCCAGCATCATGCCAGGCAGATATCATCGCTGAATGCGGCATGGCATGACCAGCTCACCCCACGCGCCCAGCAGGAGCGTGCCAGGAGGTGCCTCGGGCGGGCGAATCCATCGGTTCGGACATGGCGGGCGAGCTCCTCTACGTGCTCCGAGCTGGCGCGCGCTAGACCGGTAGACCGGTAGACCGGCAGAACACGCGGATGCTCGCACGAAGCTCACTTACGCACCAGTGAGTTGGTGCCGCAAGTTGCGCACCAGGAAATGGGCGCCATGGACATCCGTATGAACGCCTAGCGGCCGGTTGCACTCTACACGGCAGGCCTTCCGCACGACCGGCGCGCCGTTGCGTGGAGAGCGGCTCGTCACCGAACCAGCCATGCGCAGAGGAAAACGCCAGCCTGCCGAGCCGACACAGCGGGATCAGCGTCAGGCGTCAAGGGCTGTCCCAGGGCGCCTCCTAGGTGGTGTGTACGGTGGTCGGCCGCGCCAAGCGCACCGCGAGAACAGGGAAGCAGTCTCGACACTAGGCCACCACAGACGACGAGAAGGCGTGCGATCTCAGCCGCAGTGATGTGCTTGTTTCAGACGACGCAATCCCTCGTGGCGGCTGGCATATCCGCCATCGCCTGAACGAAAGGCACCAGCGCACTCGTGGGGCCGATCCCGATGAGCAACCGGAGGAACGTGTCAGTGATCGTGGCAGCAGCAGGTGTCGTGCAGTCCATTACAAGTGACCCACTAGGGCTCAGACTATCCTTGACGTCACAATGCCAAGCGGTTGGCACAGCACTCGCCTGCCAACCCGCCTAGCAGCCGCGCCGCTGCTAAGGAGCTTGGTAGGCGCTTGACCATGCCAAGCGCTCGGTATATACTAGGTAAAGCAAGCAACGAAAGGAGTCGTATGCAGCAAGAGCACCAACCAGAACACCTCAAAGACCCACGGGCGGCAGCGCTGGGACAACGCGGCGGGCAGAAACGCATGGCACAGTTAAACACCCAGGAGCGCAGCGCACTGGCCAAGCACGCCGCTCGCGCACGTTGGCACCCACGCGAAGCTCAGGCAGCGCGAGAACGCGCCGAAGAACTTGCTCGCGTAGTCAAGCAAGCAATTGATGCCTATGTGCCGAGCGACAAGCGCAATATGATGGAGCCGTAACTGTCAAGCTCATAAAGTAGGCGCTGAGAGGTGGTGAGCACGTTCTGCTACACGACGCACCTCAAGTCGGAGTCCGTCATGTGCCGCAGTCTGGGCGGCTAGTACCGGAGGTCGGGCTGCCCCACGAAACCGGCAGCCAGCGTCGTAAACGAGCTCACCAGCACGATCTCAACCTCGTCGTCGTCGCGGAAAGTGCGATCCAAATACTGGGTGGCAGCGAGGCCGCCGAACCCGCCGCCGAGTACCACAATGCGTTTCATGGGTCTGCGCCCTGCGTCTAGAGGCCCGCGCTGGCCTGCATGAGCCCACCATCGACGAAGACCGTGGTGGCGTTCAGATAGCTCGCCTGGTCGGAGGCCAGAAACACCACCAGATCGGCGATCTCCTTGGGCTGGGCCACGCGCCCCAGGGGGATCGCCGCGTCCATCTTGGCCTTTTGCTTCGGATCGGCCAGCATCTCGGCATCCATGGGCGTGGCGACCGCGCCGGGACCGACGTTGACGACGGTGATGCCGTGCGGCGCCAATTCGTCGCCGGCGGTGCGCGTCAGCATGCGGATGCCGCCTTTGGCGCAGCAATAGGCGATGTTGCCGGGCATGGGCCAGTCTTCGTGCACCGACGAGATGTTTATGATCCGGCCGCCGCTGCCCTGTTTAATCATCTGCTTCGCCGCGCGCTGCGCGCCGAAGAAAGCGCTCTTCAGGTCGACGTCGAGCACCAGCTCGAACTGATGCTCGGTCGTGTCCAGCAGCGACGTACGGGTCTCAAGGCCGGCGTTGTTGACCATCACGTCGAGGCGACCATACGCCAGCACCGTCTGGTCAATGAGCGTTTGAATGTCCGCGACACTGGAGACATCGCCCTGAACGGCCTGTGCCTTGCCGTTTAGCTGCTGGATGGCCTGCACGGTGGCTTCGGCCGCCGCCTGATTCTTGTGATAGTTCACCGTGACGGCTGCGCCGGCCTGGGCGAGCCCCAGACAGATCGCATGCCCGATGCCGCTGTCGCCGCCCGTCACAATCGCCACCTTGTTGTCGAGTTGCATCGCGCGTCCTCCTGGATCGGTCTTTGGCAGACGCTAGTGTACGGTCGTGGCTCGGCGCCGCGTCGCGATCGCTGATCGCCGCGCTACCAGGGTCTGCATTCAGTCAGGATCTCCTCATGCCAACGCGCTACGATGCCGCTCCGCAAAGATGCCGTGTCGCTGGCCTCGGACGACGTGTGGTATTCCGTGTTCGTGGACGCGCACCAGTCCACCCCGGCGTGGGATTCGATAGATGCGCTCCTCATGGCTGGGACTGGCGGTCTGCAAGTACCAGCACTCCGTCAACTGCTGATACTCGCCGAGCATGTCGCGCAGCAGCATTCTAGAACGCTCCAGCGCAGAATCTGGAACGCCCAGTGCCGCCTGTGTGGCAGAGGGCGACAGGCGCACAGTTCGTGAATTCGGGAGCACGTTGCTGCCAGAGTGAGCAGCATCAAGGTATCTGGGAGCAGCGCAAGAGGTCGCGGCAGGGACAGTGGGTTTAGCCAGGTTTCCTTCCTTCTGTTGGTACGTGTTCTGTTCCATTCCCGTTCCCGTTCCCGTCGCGGCTACGCGAGCAACTTCCAGGCGCTCTGGAACTGTGTGCCGAGGGTGGCCGACAAGCCGATCACCTGCCAAATCGCCGCGGGCAGCTTCTCGGCGAGCGCAGGCGGCGCATCGATGACCACGCTGGCCGCGGACGGCAACTTCATCCGCCCTGGTAGGTTGTCGGCGCCTGGGAGCTGAGCCGTCCCTGGACCGCCTGCTCGATCGCCACCGCGGCGTTGATCAGGGCGATGTGCGTGAACGCCTGAGGGTAGTTGCCCAGCATCTCCCCGCTGTACGGATCGATCTCCTCTGACAAGAGCCCAAGCGGGCTGGCGTGGGAAAGCAGCTGCTCGAACAGCGCGCGGGCCTCCTCGACACGACCCAGGCGGGAGAGGTCGGTCACCAGCCAGAAGGTGCAGGCCAAGAAGGCGCCCTCGCTTCCTGGCAAGGCGTCATCCGTTCGCCCGATGTCACGTACTCCCGCAGCCTCAGCACCGGCCGGCCGATAGCGATATAGGAGGCCAGCCGGTCCCTGCAGCCCTGTCCGCGTGACTTCGATAGTGCTTTGCATTCGGGGGTCGTTCGCCGGCAGAAAGCCGGTCTTCAGCCAGCGCAGATTGGCAGCGTCGAGCGTGTGGTCGCCGTACGCCTGGGTGAAGCTGCCCAATTCGACATTGTAGCCGTGCTCGATGATATCGGCGAAGATGCGCTGCTCAACCGCCGACCAGCGCGCAACATGGCGACCGTGGTCATGATGCGCGGAGAGCGCGCACGCGTGGTGCAGCGCCGTCCAGCACATCACACGGCTGTACACGAAGGCCCGCTCCGGTCCGCGCACCTCCCAGATCCCCCGGTCGAGGTCCTGCCAGTGGTCCGCGACATAGTCGGCGACCAGCAGGCTGAGTGCGCGCAGATCCCGGATGCCCTCGTGCTTGCGCCGCTCGTCGCGAAAGCCATCCTCCACCACGTAGCTATAGACGGCTTCCAGGAGCTCGCCGTAGATGTCGAGCTGGTGCTGCTCAGCCGCGCCGTTGCCGATCCGCACCGGGCGCGAGCCGCAGTAGCCCTCGAGGTGGTCGAGCGTCTGCTCCGCGAGCTGCGGGCCGCTGTGGCCTAGGATGCTATAGAGCACGTGCAGGTCGCTGCCCGAGCGCGGCTGCAGGTCGTGGAGGAAATGGACAAAGTCGCGCGCCTCCCCCTGATAGCCGAGCGCCGCCAGGGCGCCGACGGTGAAGGCCGAGTCGCGCAGCCAGGTGTAGCGGTAGTCCCAGTTGCGGACGCCGCCGATCTGCTCGGGAAGCGAGGTGGTCGGCGCGGCGATGATCGCGCCAGTCGGCTCGAAGGTGCAGAGCTTGAGCGCCAGCGCTGAGCGCGAGACGTCCGCTTGATATGGGCCTTGGTACCGGCAACGGGAGGACCAGTCGCGCCAGTAGAGCACGGTTTCGTCGAGGTCGGCGTCGAACTCGTGGCCGACAAGCGACCCCAGGAGGGCATGGGCCTCGCCCTCGTCGCGCGCATTGTGGACCAGCGCCACGACACGCTCTCCAGCCCGCAGATGGATTTGCGTGCGCAGCGCATCGCGCTCGACACTCAGCTGGACCGGGGAAGGATCGGGGATGGCCGCCTGCGATGGCAGGCGGCGCACCAGAAAGACGAGGTAGTGTCCCGCGGCGCTGACAATCGCGCCGGCGGTATGCAAGCCGATGGCCTGTAGCGCGATGCTCGGCGTCTGGCGTGCGAAGTCAAAGGTCGCCTTGAGGACCACCTCCAGGTCGACCTCGCCAAGGAGGCAGGTGGCCAAGCGGTTGATGCGGTGGGCGGCGGCGACATCGTTGCCAGCCTCGCGCTCCAGCACCCAGCTACGCGGCACACCGGGCAGCAGCGAGACAAGCTCCTGGCCGAGGTCTGCGAGGTCGTGCCCACGGTGGCGCGGACGGACCGGCATGAAGTCGAGCAGGCGAAGTGTGCCGGTAGGGGTTGTAAAGTCGGTGTTCAGCACGTTGGTGCCGGTCAGATAGGCCATCGTCGAGGCGCTGGAGCTGAGCGGGCACACGCGGAAGTAGCCGCCGCGCTCGGCGTCGAGGATGCGCAGGAAGACCGCCTCGCTATCGAAGTGCGGCATGCAGCACCAGTCGATCGAGCCATCTGGACCGACCAGCGCCGCCGTGCGGCAGTCGCCTATGGCGGCGTACTGCGAGATCGGGCGGTAGCGCGGCGGCACGCTCGAGGCGTGCTCGTCCACCATGCGTGTGCCCGTTCCGGCTGTGTGCGTGTCCATCTCTACACTCGTCCCTTCCAGCGCCGATCGTTCGGTGTACAGGCCATGTGCGAACCTCGCGAGACCCACGAGGCCCACGCAGCGCGGGCCCAAGCATCTCTGGCGCCTTTAGTACTGCAGCGACACGTAATCGTAGGTCGGTCGTCATGAGCCCAAGGACTGCGCGGCGTGGGCGGTTTCGATGCTGCGCACCTCTCGCTCGCTGCTATCCCTGATTTCATGGGCCTTCTCCCTACAAGTGTCGCTGGAATATGAGAGCGTGTTTGACACTGGACGCTGTCATTCACTCCGCTGCAAAACACGCTTTGAGGCTTCGGGCTGCCGCAGCGTACTGTACAGCAGCGTCAGCCCGTCGCACTCTGCCTTTGGGGGCGAGTGTATGGACGAGCTTTTCAGCTTCGGCGCGGATCAATCAGGTCGGGTATGCCGGCAAAGAGCATATCGCGCGTGCGCTGGGCGTCTTGGCCCAGCATCTCATAGGGAAAGCCCAGATCAATCTTGCTCACCGCATTGAGCCGCTGCAGCTGCGCGTCGCTGAGCCGAAACTCCAGGCAAGCCATGTCATCCTGGAGCTGGGAGAGCCTTCTCGCGCCCAGAATCGGGATGAGGGTGTCGCCGCGTTGCCGGATCCAATTGAGGGCCACCTGCGCCGGCGTGCGCCGCAGCTCGTCAGCCACCTGCTGGACGGCTGCCGCAATGGCCAACGTATAGTCATCCACGCGCACAAAGGACGTCACATCGCGTCGGGTCCGCTCGGCTCTGCTACTGCCTGCTCTGCTGCTCGTAGAACCGCGCTGGTTGTTGTACTTGCCCGTCAGCACGCCGCTGCCCAGCGGTGACCACACGGTCACGCCCAGCTCAAAGGCGCGGGCCATCGGCAGCAGATCGCGCTCCGGGGTGCGCTCGATCAGGTTATATTCGATTTCCATGGCGATGAAGGGCGTCCAGCCGGAAAGCTCGGCCAGGGTGTTGGCCTGCGAGACGATCCAGGCAGGGGTATTGGAGATGCCGATATAGAGCACCTTGCCCTGGCGCACCAGATCGTCGAAGGCGCGCAGCACCTCCTCCACGGGCGTGAGCGGGTCCCAGCCATGCAACCAGTACAGATCCAGGTAGTCGGTCTTGAGCCGTCTCAGGCTTGCCTCGACCGCTTGCAGCATGTTCTTGCGCTGACTGCCGACGTTGTTCACATCCACCGGCCGGTGACCGTTGGTCGGTGTGGGAGGTGTGGGAGGTGTGGGAGGGTTGGTGGCAAAGCCATACTTGGTGGCAAGGACGACCTGCTCCCGGTCTGCGCCGATGAAGTCCCCCAGAAACGTCTCACTCGTTCCGTTGGT
>WNFM01270104.1_pt1 | contig 10418 bp, 13 predicted proteins | sample 5400271 | NCBI WGS metagenome assembly WNFM01 (sample SAMN13153352, study PRJNA577476) | soil metagenome | isolation source: 60 cm saprolite on Douglas fir-dominated hillslope | place: USA:California | collected 2013-09-17 | reverse complement strand
CAGCCACTTCCGTCGCCGTGTCAAACCCTAGACCGAACAGGAACCCAATCGGGTACATATGCCAGCTGCGGGAGAGCGAATGAAAGAGCGGACGGAAAATGCAAGTCATAAGGCCTCCCGGAGCCAGCGGAATCTCGCTTCCTTGTTCGATGTAACTACCGTTGTTACGAACCCTTTGAAAGGTGCGATAGACACTTCGAAGAATGAAGAGATTGATCAGCGCAATCGTTACCAGGAAGAAGGCGGACACGCAAGTTCCCCAAATCGTACCGATTGGCTTGAAAAAGGTTAATCGGTTCTGGAGAGTGGATGCTGTTAAGTAGACTACCAACGAAGCTATCAAGACGATAGTCGAGTGTCCGAGTGCGAAAAAGAAGCCGACGGTGACGGGCTTTTGGCCCTCCTGAATGAGCTTGCGAGTCACGTTATCGATCGCCGCGATATGATCGGCATCGATAGCATGCCGTAGACCGAGAGTATAGGCCACGAATGCGGTCCCCAGGAGCACTGCGTTATCCCGGAAAGCGATGAACGCCCATACCCAGACCGCAATGTTTAGAGAGCCTAGAACCCCATAAAAACCAAGCACGCAATTTCGAAACCGGCTCGAAACTCGTCTATTCATAGCATTTTCCGGCCGGGAAATGTCCGCCGGTCGAGTCGACCAATGTCGATCTGCGCAAACTCCAGGTCGACTACGGTGCTTTCATTCATACTTATGTCGTGGCGATGTTTGAAAACCGTTCTGACCAGTGAAGTTTTTTCAGACACGCCCCAAACTATACCTTAACCAACATCCGCTGGCAGTCGGCGCGGAACAAAAGATCAGCACAAGGATTCCACCAATCGCAACCGTTAGGGCGATTAAGTAAAGACTGAAGTCTGGGCGTTTGACCTGATCATTGACTTTGCCGATCACATAAGGCCCAGCAAACCCAGCCAAACTCCCAATCGAATTGACTAGGGCGATGCTGACGGCGGCCGAAGTTCCCGCAAAAATGGCCGTCGGTATCGGCCAAAACAGCACGAGTGTGGTTAAAATCCCGGCCGTACTGACAGAAAGGCCGAGCATCGACAGAACCGTGTTATGAACATTGATCGCACTGATGGTCAAACCAATCGCACCGAGGAACGCCGCGATCGCGAAGTGCCAACGGCGTTCCCGTCTTAAATCGGAGCTTTTTTCGAACGCAACCATACTGAAGCCTGCGAGAGCGTAAGGCATCATGGAAAGCAGTCCGATCGTCAGTGGATCTGTAATTCCGGTGTTCTTAACGATTTGCGGTAACCAAAACGCGATGCCGTAGAGCCCCGCCGAAGAGCAAAAATAAACTATGCAAAAAAGCAGGATTCGCGGCTCCATTAAGACTTGGTAGAGCGTCAGGTGATGTTTGGCCCGATTTTCGGCTCGGATGTTTTGATCCAGAAGAACTTTCTCCTTTGTACTCAACCAGCCGGCGGATTGTATGCCGTTCGGCAGAAGCAGGGGAACCAGGAACCCAATTACAATCGAAGGGATAGCTTCAAGAAGAAAAAGCATCTGCCAGGCCTTTAATCCCTGGGAATCACGAAAGGCCGCCATAGTCAAGCCCGATACCGGGCCGCCGATTACTCCAGTAACGGCAATTGCCAACATGAATAGCGCGATCATTTGACCACGGCGTTTCGAGGGAAACCAAAAAGTGAGATAGAGAATAATCCCGGGAAAAACCCCGCCTCGGCCACCCCCAGCATAAATCGGAGGAGGTGGAAAATTTGTGCGGACCGTACGAAAACCATTAAACCAGAGACAATGCCTCAGCTAACCATGATTCTGGCAATCCATACCCTTGCCCCAATTTTCTCGAGAAGAATATTGCTCGGCACTTCGAAGAAGGAGTATCCGATGAAAAAGATGCCTGCTCCTAACCCGTAAACCGTGTCGCTAAGTTTGAGATCGGTCGTCATCTGAAGTTCTGCGAACCCAATATTCACGCGGTCAAGATAGGCGGCGATATAGCAAATAAAGAGCACCGTACCAAACGCCAAGCCGCTTTGGTATAAACCTTGTCCTCGACCGCTGTGGTGGAGTTAACAGAATCAGGCCTCGCCATAAACAGGACGGATAGAACTCACAACTAATCGGTAATCAGTAATCAGTAGCCGCTATTCAGTAGTGGCAGCGGGCCGAGGACTGACACAATGGTTGCAATTGGATGCTATCGGTTCTTCCTATCAGATTGGTTTAAAAACTGCTGCCTTCTTTCCCGTATGGTCGATTACTGATTACCGATCACTGATTACCGATTACTTTCCCCGCCTTCTTAGGGGGTTGGTAACCGATCGGGTCAATCATCATTCGCGAGAAGCCAATGACGCGAAGATCACGTTCCAACTGAGTCGCTAACGGATATAGCCGAGCCAGTTCAGAAGGTTCGACTTGAAGTTTTGCCATGTTGGCGCCGTCCTCCGCGATGTTATATCTGACCCGGAACACCCGGAAACCCAGGTCCCGCAGCCGGTCTTCGGCATTTTCGATCATAAGCAAAGCCTCGCGAGTTACCGGTGTACCGTGAGGGATTCGCGAGCTGAGGCAAGGTTGAGCCGGTTGATCTGCAGTCGGTAAGTTCCGTTCCCGCGATAACCAGCGGATTTCCGCTTTCGTCAGGCCAGCTTCACGGAGCGGAGATCTGACTTTGAATTCTGTCGCCGCTTCTGCTCCCGGCCGTAATTCCAGGGCGTCATCGGCATTTTCGCCATAAGCCAGAACAGGAAATCTTTCGTCGAGAGCCAACCGCTGCATTTGGTCGAAAAGCTCGTGTTTGCAGAAGTAGCAACGGTTAAGTGGATTGGCCGCGTACTCTGGTTTCGCAAGTTCTGCGGTTCCAATTACCCGAAGTTGAGCGCCCAAATTCTGAGCGACTGCAATCGCGGATGATAAGGCCTTCCGGGGAAGACTCGGGCTATCGGCGATCACGCCCAGCGCGGATCTGCCTAATAAGGATGTCGCCTCTGCTAACAGGTAGGTGCTATCGACGCCTCCGGAATAAGCGATGAGCCAGCGCGGGTATAACCTGAGTATCAATTGCAGCCTCTTTTGTTTCTGTCGAATAGCCGCGACTTCTAGTGAAAGAACCATGGTTTTGCGATGATCAGGTGGAATTGCGCACTCGCGACGTCGGTCGGTCAAGCTAACCTAGCCAGGCCGGATTTTTGATAGTGCCATCAAAGTGGGTGCTGGTTTTGTATAGCTCGAAAGCTCCTTTGGTTGCGGCTGTTCGGGTACGGGCGAGCATCGCCGTTAGTTGAGATTCGTCCAGCTTCTTGTAGGTTCGGACAGCCTCAAGCGCCTGACCCAGGATTTCCGGCTTGTCGATACCTGTGATGACTACTGAAGTCGGTAAACTCATAGCATAGTGCAGAGCTTCAATCGGCGTTACGGTATTGCTTCGGAGAATGAAGTTGTCTCCAAATGCCTTCATTCCCAGTACGCCAATGTTCTCTTTTAGGAGAACAGGCAGGACCTGATGCTGAAAACTGCGGAACTGGTGGCCGTCCATGACATTGAGAGGGAGCTGGACCGTTTCAAAACGAAAGCCATTTTCGGAAGCCGTCTGTAACATCCGGAGATGCATGAACGGATCTTTGTGCCCGGTAAATCCAATATGGCGTATTTTGCCGGCCTTTTTGGCCTCCAAGACCGCTTCTTGAGCGCCTCCTTCGGCGAAGATCCGGTCTGGGTCGTCTAAACGAATGATTTCGTGGTGCTGCAGCAGATCGATATGATCGGTTTGTAACCTTTTCAGCGATTCGTCTATCTGTCGGCTAGCTTCCTCTTTGCTGCGACCATCAATTTTTGTCATCAGAAAGGCTTTTTCCCGATAACCATCCCGCAAAGCCTTTCCCATTCGGATTTCGCTTACACCGTTATTGTAGTCCCAGCAATTGTCCATGAATGTGACTCCCCGGTCGATCGCGCTCCGGACCAAATGAATACTATCGTTTTCATCGGCTTGTTTCCCCATGTGATAGCCTCCCAATCCGATCAGGGAAACCCACTCCCCGGTTCTACCTAGGCGCCGAAAGAGCATTTCGCCTCGTCGTTGCTCTTCCGGTTGGTCGGAGGTTAAGTTGGATGTTTGTTGGGCGGCAGCACTGACTTGTAGAGCTGCGCTGCCCGCAGCGACTCCGATCGCAAGCGTACCGGATGTGGTCTTAATGAATCTTCGGCGAGAGATATCCATGTCGTGTCTTCCTCACATTCACAAGTGGCTGAGGCCGGCTGCTTACCGGTCCACCGAGCACCTTGAAAGCTTCACAGTCTGAAAACCTGTCATTTCGGCGCTCGATGCCAAGCGATTTTAAATAAAAGTTAGAGGTTCGAACGGAGCGACGCGTTCACACCGGCCCCGAAAACGCAGTCGCCTTGGCGTCGTTCGCTCGAACGGTTTGCCACAGGGTGATGGCGAGCGATGGCGACTGCGCCCTGAGGTCAGCCACACGAATCGCTTCGTTCGATCGTTTTGGCCCGTAACGCAGGGGGTCTTAAAGGGGACAGTCGCCACTACCGAAGAACGAAGCATACCTTATAATGCTTATGCGCCGACGCGGATTCCACTAGGCCAACCGAGACACCTTCAGCAACGATGCACATTCGACCGGTCTAGCTAGTGACCAAAGACCAGAACTTCTCTGCAACCGGCCGTTGGCGCGAATGCGAGCGGAGCAAACGAATCTCTAGAACGGTATCCCAACTTTCGTCGTCGGCGCGCACGAGCGAGCCGTCTGCCAGATCATCGCCGACCAAGCTCAGTGGCAGCCACGCGACACCACGGCCGTCTTGCGCCATTGCTTTCAACGCTGCGCCAAGATGAGAGGTAAATACGGGCTCAAGCCAAGCATCGCGGCCTTGGTCTCCTCGTATTTTTCTTAGGATTCGTCCGAGCCCGGATTCCGAGCCGTAAACCAGGTGGGGGAGCGCCGAGCCAGGCGCTCCCGGCAGAGCGTAGCGGGGTTGGCCAGCCTGATTCGGAGTGTTACGCCGAAATCACGGTCAGGCCATCACTGAAAACCAATCGACTCGAAAAAGCGGTCGATCTTCTAGATTCACCTCCGAGACCAGGCGAAACTGAATGTTGCTTTGCCCGCAAATTGAAGGCGTATTGGCCTCGCAGCAACGGACGTTCGTGCCCTGGTCAGGATGCACTGTGCCGCTTGCGAATAAGTCGGTCAGCACTCACCTCGTATTCACGCCGCCAGCGCACGAGTCGAGCGTTATCTGTCATGATGGTGACGCTATTGCGAAGATCCATTCCAGTGAGAGCCCAAGTCCAACCAATGGGGCCAGAGCTCCAAGCCGAACGAATGAAAGCGGAACCGAAAACAAAACTATGGCAGGGAGGCAGAATACTACCCAGCCGAAAAAACCTTCACCCAGAATCAATCTGGGTCGTCGTCGCCAGAACCACTCTGCGCGATTGAGCTCAGACCGGTCCACGTCCTTTTCATAGAGTTTCACGGATCTGAGCAATAGGGCAGGGGATAACTCTCGATACTTCCAAGATAGTTTCTCGTCAAAGTCTCTCCAGATTCCGACCAGGCGCCTGGCCAATGTATATCGTGTCATGATCTAACTCCCAGAACGGAGGACCGGACCGAGGTAACGCTATTTAGTCCAAGCGAGGTCGTAACGATTTCCACCATGTTCATTCCCTCTATCCTTGGCCATACTTCGCTGTATCTTGATCATTTTCCAATAGAAGTGCCTGACGAAATTAATAAGTGGCAGTTATTAATTCTAATGCCCGGGGGTTAGACGCCTTGATGACACGCGATCCGGGGACTATTGCACCGTGCGCAGTAAATGGTTGGGGTGGCTCTCCGAAAAACGACCTTGGCCGACTTTCGCAGAATCGCTGGGCAACGATTGATACCCGATCATCAACATGAAACAAACTACGGCCAAAAGGATCAGACTGAACGCAATCACTGCGGATAGACTGGTGCGAACGGCCGCGCGACTTCGGGGAAGAGCAACTCTGAAGGATCGTCGCCGTTGAAGCCCGCGCTGCTGCTCCGCTTTGGCCGCGGGAACGATATTGGGCAAGTCAAATCCAATGCCCTGGAGTTTCGAACTCGCCCCCACAAACGGATGAATCGAGGCCCCGACTGCGCCGCCGATCTCCGCCTGTGCCGCAATCTCCTTCGCTTCGCTCACTAAGTTAGTCAATGCGCGAGCCTCCCCGGGCGCATTAAGGTCGTAATCCCGGAATTCTTTTCCCCTGCGTTCGAAATTGGCCCGATCATCCAGAGAGTTACCGTTGTTGCCCGACATAGTGACGTGCGAGTAATAGAGGCCAGGATTTGTGAGACTTGTTCTCTTTTGTTCGAGTCGCCGCAATCGCTGTTTCATTTGCCGCGGCAGCGGTGGCGGTCGGAACTCTACGAACGAACCGACGAGCGGCATATCGAGCTGGGTTGAGAATGAAAGCCAGTTCCGATCCTACCTGGATCAGCGTTGCAATGATTGGGGCGCAGGAGACCGAAAAGGGCCAAAACAGTGGCCAAAATGTCAACCGAGATCGTAACCCAGAGGTTAAACATGATTACGCGATAGCAGCTTTTTGGCGATGCCAAGCACCTCAGTCGGACGGGAATGATCGCTCGTCATAAGCGTGATACCGCCGAATCGACAGATCAATTAATTGCTCTTCTGGAGCAAGGAGGGGAGAGGGCATCGTCGTTGACCCCGGGCTACCCGCGCGTTCAACTTCCGGTTCTGGCCACTCGTCCGCCGTTTTCCGCGTCCATCCGAAATCACTAGGTTGCCGGGGACTGACATCATTTGTTAGCGCCGTATGGAATATCAAAACCGCAGAAAATTCTTCTTTGCCCCAGGCCTGCTTTGGGGCCTTGCGGGATGGGCGTCGGCAGGAGTCCATGATCCCGCGCCAGGTGAGCGGTGGTTTTTATCGGACCTGTCCCTATGAACAAATCGATTTCAGCTTGGTTGGTTAGCGCCAATCCCGTAACAAATATTGGCGATTCAAAACCGGTTGGCGAGGTGAAGCAGCTCACGAAAAGAAGTGCCACTGTCGAGCATTTCTCGTATCTCGAGAAACTGGATGTGCTCACTCAGGTATATTTGGGACTAAATCTTCCCTCAACTGACGCGCGTCGAGCAGCTGAGGCAGATCTTCGGCCGATCTCGTATTCAGTTCGGACGTGATCGATTCGCATAAGCAGTGCGCTGGCTCAATTTAAATCTGGAACCGGACTTTCGCGAAAAAGATGCCGGATCATGTCCTATGTGCAGCGGTCAGTACGTCGGATAACCAAATGCAAAAAATCACTCCATTCTTGTGGTTCGACGGCAAAGCCGAAGAGGCGATGAATTTTTATGTTTCTATTTTCAAAAATTCAAAGGTTTTGAGTGTTAATCGATATGGAGAAGAAGGGCCGGGTCCAAAGGGGACGGTAATGAGCGCGAAATTCCAACTCGATGGACAAGAATTTTTCGCGCTAAACGGTGGCCCGCAATTCACCTTCACGCCGGCTATATCATTCTTCGTGAACTGCGAGACGCAGCCGGAAGTAGACGGGCTGTGGGAGAAGCTTTCTGAAGGTGGAGAAAAACAAAGATGCGGCTGGTTAACAGACAAATTTGGTCTGTCCTGGCAAATCATTCCCTCGGTTTTGGGCGAGCTGTTGCAAGACAAGGACGCTGAGAAATCAGAAAGGGTCTGGCAAGCAATGCTGCAAATGGAGAAAATTGACATCAAAGGCTTAAAACAAGCATACGAAGGATCACTCAGGGTCTAACGGTGAGTGATATTCACATCGGCCGCCGCCTTGGATGTTGGTGTTCCGTCGATAACAGATCCATTTAGTCTTACCCCACCGATAAGCTGGCCCGAGAGGTGAGCTGGCCCCCCCTTTTCGGGCCGCGAAGGAATCACGCACTTGCGTTCGGGTAAGTTTTCTGGGCATCGCCGGTTGTCTCGCAAAGAGCTATGAATTCGGGAATGGCGAATGGGCGATCAAATCACAGAAATTCGGGCTCTGGTAGCCTGGAATGAATCGCTCACAAACATCGGCTTTAACCGTACCGAATGTAGAATCAGGCTTATGCGCAAAGCCTCCGAAGAATGCCTGCACAATTCCTTCTTTAAAGTTCTCCCGAGGGTAGGCCGTGACGATCTCTTCGCGCAGTTCTTTGGGGAAGCTATCGTATCCCTCGCCCAGGACATCCAGACCAACGCCAGAATAGAGCAAGGCGACTTCAGGTTCCATGTATTGCGTAACGCCTGGAGTGGTGTGCAGAGCAATGGCTTCCCAAGAATTGCCGCGCCGCATTGGCTCCGTCGACTTCGAATCGTTCCGTTTGGCTACTGAACCTCTTCACCAAACCTAGGTCATGGAAGACGGCGCTTACGTAGAGTAGTTCCGGATCGAAACGCTTGCTCGCCTGTCGCCCAAATTCGGCGGCGAATAGGTAAACACGCAGGGAGTGGTTGAAGAGCAGGGGAGTTCCATGCTCCTTCAGGATGTCAGTCGCTTCTTGGGCAAGCTTGTTGTCTGGTATGCGGGCTGTCGAAATCAAATGTGTCATGTTTTGTCTCCTCGTCGTTGTGACTAGACCGAGCGTAGAACTACGTGGTGCGGCCGCAATGACATCGATCCAGCAATTTAGGACATCCGGCTCTGATTCTCGTACTCTACATTCATGCGCCACATCGTCATTACCGGTCCGCCGCCGGTCCAAATTCTCGACGTCACCGGTCCTTTGGAAGTCTTCGCTAATATTCCTGATTACCAGATCTCGCTCGGCACTCCGGAAGAGACGGCGGTGCTTCGGACAAGCCGCGGATTTGCAATTACAGTGATTTGACCGGATCCATTGACACGCTGCTGATCGCTGGCGGTCCGGGTGCCGAGAGCGGGGTCTACAATAGTGATTTGGTAGCATGGATCGCTGAGTCGGCGAAGCGGGCACGACGGGTCGCGTCCATCTGCACCGGCGCCTTTCTGCTCGCGGCAGCCGGTGTTCTTGATGGGAAGGAAGCCGTTACCCACTGGTCTTTCTGCGATCGCCTCGCGCGTGAGTTTCCTTCAGTCACCGTGAAACCGGACCCTATTTTTCTGCGGGATGGTAATGTTTATACCTCGGCAGGCATCACCGCGGGTATTGATTTGTCTCTTTCGCTGATTGAAGAAGATCACGGTCATAAGGCGGCGCTGGAGGTGGCTCGAAGGCTGATCATGTTTCTGGTTCGACCGGGTGGACAGTCGCAGTACAGTCGCGTGCTTTCCCGTCAGGCTACGACCTCAAAGCCTTTGCGAGAACTGCAAGTCTGGATGTGGGAGCACCTGCGGGAACATTTGACCGTAGAACGGCTAGCGGATCGTATCGGTATAAGTCCACGTCATTTCACTCGCGTCTGCCTGCGTGACATCGGCATGAATCCGGGTCAGCTGGTTGACCGAATGCGAGTGGAGGCAGCCCAGCAGATGATCGATAGCTCGAATCTGGGTTTGAAACAGATCGCGGACGCGTGCGGTTTTCAGACCGCAGATTCAATGAGGAGGGTATTCCTGCGCGTGCTCCGGATCACCGCCGGTGAATACCTGCGTCGCTTCAGGCGTTCGGCGTAGCAGGAAAGACTTTGGTCAATTGGACACCCCTACGACTTTTCCGACTGAGGCACCGTTCTCGCCGACCTTGATCATGAAATCGGCTACATCGGCACGCGAAATAGCAAAACCGAAACGGGGCAGGCGACCTTCTAGTACCCGATATTTACCGGTCCGCGGCTTGTCTGTCAGTCTGGGCGGGCGGACCATTGTCCAGTCGAGGCCGCTTTTTCGAAAAACATTTTCCATCTCACCTGCATCACGGACGATGTCCGGGAAGAGCAGGCGACCGAAAAGGTTCGTTGGCGGGATCATCGAGTCCTTGAACAGAAAGGCGGTTGACTCGACTACGACACGCCGAACGCCGGCCTGAAACATTCCGCTGGTTAACGCGATAGCGAAGCGCTGTAACAGAGTGGCGTCCGCCTTGGATACAGGCAGGCGCGGACCAAAACCGGATAGCACCGCGTCATGACCTTCCAGCGCCCGCTGAAGCTCGGAGCTGTCCAGTAGATTTCCTCGACTGACGGCGATCCGGTCACCAAACCTTTTGAGCGAATCCGGGGCGCGAACAAAGGCCGTAACCGAATGCCCTCGTTCAATCGCCTGGCTGACAATTTCCAGACCAGTGCCGCCCGTTGCGCCTAGTACAAGTAGTTTCATAATATGTTTTTAGCGTTTCGCACGTTCTTGAACCAACACCCAGCAGAACGCTCTGCCTGGCGCACTTGTTTCAAATGCACGAGCCATCTGCGGTCTCCTTAGGTCAGAGACCGGCGAAGAGGACGTTTTGTGACAAGGGGTCT
>WNFM01207795.1_pt1 | contig 10418 bp, 3 predicted proteins | sample 5400271 | NCBI WGS metagenome assembly WNFM01 (sample SAMN13153352, study PRJNA577476) | soil metagenome | isolation source: 60 cm saprolite on Douglas fir-dominated hillslope | place: USA:California | collected 2013-09-17 | reverse complement strand
GTCTCCCATGACATGCCTCCAACAGTGCGGCGATAGACGTGATCGCTCGAATACTCGTTTGTGCCCTCGGCGAAAAGGACCGAGGCGACCGTCACCCATACAGTGCCGGCCGAGTCCACCGCCAAGTCGCCAATCGACACGCTCGGCGGCAGGTTCGCACCGGTCAAGTCAGTCGTCGTGACGTCCGGCAGATTCCAGGTGGCCCCTGTCTTCTGTACGCGATAGACGTGCCCGGAATCTGTGCCGATATAAATCGTATTCGAGTCCATTGGGTGAACGGCAATCGCCACGATGTTTCCATTCAAGGCGCCGACCGCGGTGACGGCTACCCAGGTATCGGCATTGTCCGGACTGCGCCAGAGTCGATCACCCCCGAAATAACAGATGTCGGTATTTGAAGGATCAAGTTCGAAGGGCGAGTAGAAGTCGGAAAAACCCGTGATTGAGCCTCCTTTACTCACCCATGTGCCCGGAGTACCTGCGCTGTCGGAACGATAAAACGTGCTCCGGACATATTCGTGATACATGCGTGTAGGCGTATTGGGATCTATTGCAGTGAATCCGCCGTCACCGCCGTCGGAAAAGAGCCACCCGGGGCCGCCGGAATAGCGATGCGTGCCGTTGTCCTGCGTGCCGCCGATCATAACGGCGTCGCTGTTTGGATGTACGGAGACACTGATATATTGGAGGTTGGCCAGATCGCGGTTGCGATGCTCCCAAGCGCCACCGGCACTAGCCGAATAATAAACGCCACCGTCGCAAACCATCCAAACCTTGTTGGCGTCCGTGGGATCGAAGGCAAAGCCGTGCTGGTCGGTGTGGAGAATGGGGAGCGCGGTCCAGGGACCATTTCCAGTTGTCGTCTTCCACAGATTTACTTCGCCGTAGTAGACCGTATTGGGGTCAGTGGGATGAACGGTTATGTGGAAGTTGTACCAGGTCTGGCCGCTCTCTCGACGATCGAGATAGAAGGTGTGCTGATGGCCGGTGGCGTCCGGGTTGGTTTGCTTGACGATCAGACCGGTCCCCGCTCCGAGTGTCTGCATCTCGGCCAGGGTAAGAGAGATCGTATGCGTATGCGGGGGCATACCGGCCACGCTAGTGGTGTAGGTTTTAGCGGCCGGTGCGTTCAGATCGGCGTTCGGAAGCGTCACGAGGTGCACGTGATTGTCTGCCGTCGCCGGCGTCGACCAGGAGTTGATATCCGTGTACAGCGGCGGCGTGACCGAACTCCAGGTGTTGCCGCCGTCGCTCGATTTCGCCATGCCGGCGATGCCGCCGCCGCTGGAGAAGGCGGCATATATGGACTGCGGGCTCCCTTTGCACTGCCCGAGGGCGATACGCGCAAAATTCACAGGAAATGCCGCGCTTGCGATCTGGGTCCACGCCGACCAAGTTCCGTTCTTCCGCGTACTGGTCCACAAGCCAGACCCGTTGACACCGGCAATTAGTTGCACGCTTCCTGGAGGTCCAGTCGCGATGAGCACGACCAGGTCGCTCGCTGATCCGCCGCGCAACTGCGTCCAATTTGTGCCGCCGTCCGTGCTCTGGTAAACGCCCCTCGTGGAGGAGAGGAACATGTTCTGAAAAGTGGCGTCGGTGGGATCGAATAGGATTCGGGAAATTGCATCGTTCGGAAACGTTGCGGTCGCGAGCTCTGTCCAAGTGTTGCCTGCATCACCCGAGCGCAGGAGTCCGCTGCCGTAATACGTACCGACTGCACCCGCGTATTCGCCGGTGCCGGCAAAAACTCGGAGCGAATTACTTGGATCCACAACCGCCGCACCGATGGCCAGACTCGTTTGATAGTCCGATTTCGGGGCCCAGGTCTGACCCCCATCGGTGCTTTTCCAGACGCCACCGTGGGCTGTGCCGATGTAAACCGTGTTCGGTGCCGCTGGATCGATGGCGACGCAGAGTGTCCTCCCGGCATATGCCACTACGGGACCGTTCAGGACCGGTCCTGCACCAACCGGAACCCAATTGCATACGCCGGGTTGAGGCATGGACGGCGGGTTTCCATCGACCATATCTGTCCCGGCAGCGCCGCCGAGTTGTCTGCGTTTCAACTGGCGCAGCAATCGGATACTTCGCACTTGAGCTTGCCTCACGCCTTCCGGCAAGTAACCTAGGTGGGCAAAACGCTTGTTGAAAAAATGCCGATTGCGCCAGTAGGCCAAGTCTACGTCGTTGTCCTCGCCGTCCGCCTCCAGAGAGATCCCGGGACGCTCCATAACGTCGATCGTCCTCGCAGCCGTGCGATGCTTCGAGGATGAGGTGACGCCGATGCGATGCTTGCCAGCTTTGCATCCGTCGCTCCACACCTGGAATTCAAACTCGCCGCTCGCGTCCGGCCGGACTTGTTTGCCCGACCATTGCCCTTGCGACACACGAAGCACGTGTGCCGGGTGCCCGTCCATGGTGATATCGAGTGGACACATGCCCCACCCAGCGCCCCGAACGCTGATTGCATCACCTTCAAAGAGCGAAGCGGGAAAGGCTTCGAGAGAGAAGCGATTCTTGGTGCGCATTTCCTTAGGTTGAGATTTTCGCGGCATGATTGTGGCTCTCTTTCTCTTACAGGTTCGAGTTCCAGAGACTCATGAAGTTCTTTGCAAGCCGAGGGTCTGGGATCCGATCCCCCAATCCTCCACGTAGATTATTCAGCAGCGCAGCTACTTGCGCTTGGCGATACGGACTACGTACGTGCTTCCACCGACAACCCGCCCCTGGGCAACCTGCTGAACCTGGAATCGGTATTCGCTTCCTGGACGCAGGTTGTCGCGGTTTTTGATCACCATCAGCGCTGCACCGATTCCATGACCCGGCAGACGCACGCCGCGGACAGAGACGAGTGATGCGGGTTTCGCTCGGTAGATCGGAGGAGTGAAGCGCAGCTCCTGCTGTCGCTTGTGACGGGGCCGTTTCTTTTCGTCATCGCCCCTGCCTTCGAGCTTGTGCTCGACGCGCTCGAGCCACCGCTCGAGCCACTCGACGATTTCTTCGCCTCGCTCGATGCCCCCAAGCAGTGCTGCCTTTGCATCGTCGCCGAGCCCGTGATGGTGGATTGCTTCGATACAAGTCAGCGACTTTTCTAGAGGAGCTTCCGTCTGCAGCTCGCTCAAACGCAGCCATATCTGTAACTCGGGTGGCAACGGCCGCAAGTCGAACACCAGGTCTACGAGGCGAGCCCCGGGGCCGGGGTTGTGAAACTCGATGTACTCCTGCATGGCCATTTGACCACCTAGAGTGCCGATGTGCAGGTTCTTCTGACCGATCTGTGGATTGGTGGGTGTAATGGAGTCAACGTTGTAGTTGGTGCTCTCATTGATGGGTTTCGCAGCACTGTGTAGGAACACGACCATGCAGTAGTGACCAGGATCGCCCGATGACAGAAGGGGCACCGTCCAGTTCCAGGACGCCACCTGAGGATGTGCGACGTCGATGCCCGAGAGCGTGACCGGAGCGCCGACTGATGTCCAGGGGCTGTCTGCCGGAAGATTCGGAACGATGGCGCCAGACTGAAATTGGTTCCAAAATTGGAACGCGTTTGCCATTGATGGGCTCGTATTGAGCCCGGGCACCCCGGCTGCGGCGCTTGCGTAAATCACCCAGACATTCACGCCGTTGAGATCTGTGTAGCTGCGATTGTGCACTTGAACGTGAACCATCGCTGCATCAGACCCAGGAAGGTTCTGACTGTTGTCATCCAACAAGTCAAACTGCACGTGGGACAGCGGAAGCGTCCCTTCCGGGTCCGTCTGAAAGAACGACGGCGAGCCGGGCTGCTGTGCGTCGATCTTTATATCGGCGCATTGATAGTGATAGACGCTCACGCCATCGCTCGGACGGAAAGGATTGACCAGCCCGTCGGGCGACGGCGCGACCCAGCCCTGATCGAGCAGGTGATCGCGCAGGTACGGGCGCGCCGGCGGATCCACCGCGTTCAGCGTGACGTCGTGCTCCCAGACTCCGCGCGCCGCGATGGTCGCGCGCAACAGCACCTTGCCCTCGGGGATCTGGCCGACCCACAGGTCCTCGACATGCGGGCCCGGCAAACCGGAGCCGACCTCGGTCCACGCCGCGTTGTTGCCGTTGACGAGGACGCGGAACACGCGGCCCCCCGACACCGCGTAGAGCGTGCCGTTGGTCACCGGGTCGGCGACAAGCTTGCCGTACGGCAACCCCGGCAGACCGGTGCACGTGATCGCCGTCCACGCGTTGTTCGCGATCGAGTAGAGCGGCGTGCCGTTGACCGCGCTCTGCATGAGCGCGTAGACGGTGTCGGAGTGATCGATCGCCACCGACGCGATGATGCCGGCCGGCAGGTTCGTCGTCGCCTCGCTCCACATCGTGTTCGCGTTGAGCGGCACGCCGCTCGTCACGAATAGGTGGTCGTTCGCGCCCGTGTAGTCGGCCCTCGTCACGCACGCGAAGTGCAATTTGTCGATGGGGCTGGCCGTGACGACCTTCGCTGTCGGCGCGAACACCTGGCTGATCTGTGTCGCGATGCCGGTCTGATCGATGTCGACGATCGGACCGCTCGGGGGATTGGCGGCGGGGTTGGTCACCGTGCCGGCGATGCACGTCTTGCCGAGCGACAGAACGTGGTTGCTTGAGCTCGCGAACCCGCTGCCGTTGAGCGTGCAGTTCGCCACCGGCAACTCGCCGGGCACGCCCGCGTCGGTGAGGAGGTTCATCACGTTCGTGTATTGGGTCGTCGCCCAGATCTTCATGCCGTCGCTGCCGGGCGTGCACGCGACCTGACTCGCGTCGCCACCGCCGAGCCCGCGCCAGCCGAGCGCGCTCGAGTGGCCAGCGAGCCCGGTGTCGTCGCACACGATGTAACCGATCGCGCTTGCCGACGGATCGGCGTTGTACGCGTGCAGCGCCGCCGACATCTTGCCTTGGTTAAGGTTCTGCGCGACGCCGGAATTCGTGTTGTACGTCGTGCGATCGTCGTAATCGGTCGGCACCGCGCCATAGTTGTAGTTAGGATCTGCATAGCCGGTGGAGCCGATCAGCCCGCCGTCGTTGCCGACGAGCATCATCGGGATGCTTCCGGACCCGAAGGCGAACGAGCGCTGATCGACGTGATATGCGTCGGCGCCGGCGACCCAGGTCGATCCCGAATCGGTCGAGCGACTGAGGAGCAGGTGTCCGAGGAACAGGATGTCGTGCTGACCGTTGCCGGGCGAGTTCGGCGCGACCGCGAAGATCCCCGACGAGGTCGGGATTCCTGCCGAGTTGATCTTGCTCCAGTTCGTCGCTCCCTTGCCCGTCGTGCACAACGCGACGGTTCCCACCGAGTAGCTCGCGAAGTAGCAGTACGCACGCTGCGGATTCGCCGGGCAGTACTGGAGCCACACATGGTCGAACGTACCCACCGCCGGAAGCCCGTTACCGGTGGCTGCAGTCCACGATACGGCGGACGTCGGATTCGACGAGTAGAAGATGCCCTGCTGGAAGATGCCGACGTAGCAGTCGGCGCCGCTGGACGACGGCAGCGAGAACACCATCGACGAGACCGGCCCGGCGAGAACCGGTGTCGCCCCCCATGACGCGCCGCCCGTCGTCGAGACGAACACGCCGGTCTGCGTGCCGGCATAGATCGTTGTCGTCGCCGGATTCATCGCGTTGCGCGGATCGACGATGATCTGAGTGACCCTGCCGGTGCTCACGGTCACCGGAGCTCCCCACGACTGTCCCTTGTTGATCGAGGTGTAGATCTTGCCGGTGGCCGTGCCCATGTAGACGTAGTTCGGGCTGCTCGGATGCACGGCAATGCACGTCGGCTGCAACGTGAAGTCCGCCTGCTGCAGCGAGTCGCTGATGGGCGTCCAGGACTTGCCGCCGTCGTCGGTGCGGAACGCCGAGGTGCCGCCCTTAGCCATCGGTCCCACATAGCTGTTCTGATCGATCGTGTAGATCGTGTTGTTGTCCGTGGGATCGATGGTTATCCCCCAGATCTGGCACTGCCTCGCGTACATGTTCCGCCGCGATATCCGCTGCGGCGTCGCGCTGTCGCGCGGCGTGTAGATGAAATCGGGTCCAATTGGAAACCAGCTCATGAGCTTGCCCCTTCGCCAGATTGATTTCTAGGCTGCTATCCCCGCTTAGAGTCGAAGGTGACCGGCGGCTGCAAAACCAGAATCGAGGCGGCGTGCCGCGAATGGCCACTCTCCATAATCACTTTGACTCGAAGGCGTTCCTTCCATGCGCGCTCGATCAAAATCTCGACGTCCCGCTCGCGGCTCTCGAAGCGACGGTGGCCTTCGTCTGTCTCTAGAACAAAACCCTCGAAATCGCCGAACCGGTCGAAGATCAGAGACGAAACCTTGCCGGTGCAGTGAATGCGATCCTCAGGCTCGCACGGCTTTGTTTCGGCATTGCCGAAGGGCGAAGCTGGGATATTGGCTGGATCACCGCCGAAGCCGGTAACCCTATCTCCGATGTAACCCAGGTAGCGCTCGAAAACAGAGAACCAGCGGCTCTGCTTGGGAATGGCCTTCTGCACCCACCGCAATAGGGACAGCAGCCGCTCCTCAGGTTCCAAAAGGACTTCTTTCGTGTGGATGGGAATCGCCAGCTCAAAGGCGCCAATCGTCTTGCGCCATCTGAATTCCGACCTTGCCGCCACGGAAGCGGCGGCTCGCCCGCGGGTCTTGGCTTCTGATTTGGCGGACCTTCTGAAGCCGAAGGTATCGGTCACTTGTCGGACCACCACGTTGAAAACTTGGCCCCGCCGAATCTTTGGAGGTAGGTTGACCGATAGCAGCCCTGCGAAATCTATACCCGATCCGGTCGGAACGGGTATGTAGGTTATCCCTCTCGCTGCGCAATCAATGGTGTGTTCGTCCGAGGCCCGCAAGTCATGGGCAGTGTACATTCGAGACGCCATCGCGACAACCTCGCTAGCTAAGACTGCTGGCAGGTAGATGGAAGCCGTAGTACCGGCTGGCACGTTACTCCAGTCGATCATAAGCTCGTCCGGGCTTCTGTCGTGCTGCAGGCCAAACGCCGAAGGTCGAACCTCGAACGTGTTGAGAGCCCTTCGAGAGCCATGGACGCCTGGATTGGACAGATCGCTCCAGGCAAGGTTGCGTTGAGCCAGCTTGTCCCAGTTTGAGGGATCCTTTCCTGGCGGGATGGCGATCGGGTCAAACGGGATTTCAGCAACAAGACACTGGTGCGGGTTCCGCATGATCGCCTGCTGAATGGGCAAAGCGTTTGAGAATGGTCCGTCCTGATTGGTGCTCGGCACGACTGCGGGGAGCACATTGTTGGCACTGCCGTTTGGCTTAAGCGGTTGGTTGATGTCGAGCCAGCAGCCATAGAAGACGTCGACTTCGGCTCCGCCTGTCGCAGTGAAGGACTGGATGTTCGCCGGATCGGTCTGCGCATTCATGTTCACGGCGGTGGAGTCCACACGAGCCTCGGCAAAGAACGGCATGGTCACGTACTCGTTACCCCGGATTCCAGCCAGAGGTATTGGCTGCCCGGCCGGATTGGTTTGCCACCTCCGGTACGATGTGGATTGATCGTAGGCAGCGTTCGTGGTTTGGCATGTGAACAGGCGGAAGAAGACGCGCACGTTTGCGGCGCCGATGGTCCCAATGTAATGCACTTTCGCAAACGCGAAGTCGAACACCTGGTTACCCGTTCCGTTCGGTCCGTCCGTCGGAAACACGTAAATCGCCGACTGCTCTTCTCCCCCCGGCAGACCGTCGAACGACTCACCGCCCGCAGTGCCGTGGCCGCTCGTAAAGTTTTGGATAACGCTCCGGATGTATTGCGGCGCCAACGTAGCGTCTGGGCCCATCGTCGCCCCGAATCGGGATTCACCGGCCTTCACGTGAAAGACGCGCAGGTCTATGCTCAACCACGCCGGATCGCCATGAAGAATGAAGGGGTTCGGCTGTTTGATGAGCTCGATTTGCGCAGATGCCGCCACAGTGGCGATCGCTGCAGTAAGGGTGAGCGTTTCGGTGGGCTGCGCAAAGTTGAAAGCGGTGTCCTTCACACCAAAGTCGATGTTGTAATGGAAGGTGAAGCGCTGGACTTCTGGGCCGTAGCCGCCGGTTGCAGAAGTGTTTCCCGTGCAAATGATGTTCATGCCCGTCGTTGGCGGTGCCACGTTGAGCATGTTGGCCGCTCCCGTGAGGCCGAGCTCTGCGGCGGTGAAGCCATCGACCACTACACGAAACGCATCGGCAACGACCGCGTGGTGACCAGGTACGCCTGCTCGACGGGCGTCGATCTCGTCCTGGCCAAACGTCGATCTCTCGACGATGAACGCGCACGTCTTCTGCGGCATGATGTCCATCCACAGCTCTTGAATCCCGGTCCGAGTATCGGTCCACAGCGGATAAAATCCGTTGTCGCTGGCGTCGAAGCCGAAGTACTCGCCGATAAACGTTAGATTCGGATCTCCATGAGCCCACGGAGCATCCAAGGTCGGGTCCCAAGGCTGATCCGTAACGGTGAAAAGCTGCGAGAAGGAGATGCCGTTGTCGAATGAGAGTGCCATTCTCACGTCGATCTTCGGCGTTACCGGCTTGGGACCGAACTCATAGAACGCGCACCCGAGTACACCATTCGGCCTGAACACGATTTGGGGATGGAAATGAAACATGGTGGGATCGATGGGGAGACCCGCCAGCAAAGGTTGCCCGGAGGGCGGCGTATTCCAAGAAGCTCCACCGTCGATCGAGACCGCGTAATAGATCCTTAGATTGCCTTCCCGGTTATCGGACCATGCCACGACGACCGTCGAGCCGAAATCACAGGCTGTAGGCACTTGTGCAACTCGGAAGTTGCCGCCCAGAAGCGTGATGATACCGAACGCTCCGATGCCGGTGGCTGGAGAGGCAGTGGCTTGAAAGCTGTTGCCGCCGTCCGTCGATTTGACCATCTTGATCTCGCTTCCAACCATGAAAACGATGTAAACGGTGCCGTCGGCCGCGACGTTGACCTCGGGTGAAAAGGAGCTCGGGGCAATGGACGTGCCAGCCGGAGAGGCCCCGGTTCCGATCCATGTGGCGCCATGGTCTAAGGTGCGCGCAAAGCACAACCCGCCAGGTCCGTCCCAGGCGGCATAAACCCTTCCATGGAACGGGCTCCCTGGATTACCGTCGCCGGCCGCCCACTGTTTGTCGTCGTTATCACTTGTGTGGATTAATTTCGGTTGGCCCCAGGTCTGCCCTCCGTCTGTGGACTTATAGACCGCGATTCCAACTGCCAGTGAGTTAGGGTGGGGGGGCGGCTCCTTCAAAGGGAGCGCAACCAGGAATACGTTTCCGGCATCGTCCCAAGCGAGGGCTGGATCCGATATGCCATACCAACCCGTCGGGAGGTCCAGCACTGTGGAATCGGCCCAAGTCTGCCCACCATCCGCGGAATAGGCCGTGGCTAAGGTGAAGTCGTAGGTGTGATAATTATTGAACTTCTTCGAGCCAGCGACGATTTGCTGCGTATTGTTTGGATTGATGACGAGGCTGCTCTCGCTTCTCGCGTTGTCAAGGCTTGTATCGTGTGTGACCTGAATGTTGCTCATAACCGACCTGCCTCTTCACTCCGTCGCCTTGCGCCATTGGCAGAAGCTTGTAGCGGTGAAGCTGTTATTTCAATCGGATTGCTTTGTTCCTATAGTGGGAATTTCAGCCTTAACGTTTCATCCTCAGGCCGAGGACCTGTGATTCAACGTGTGCATAGGAGGCAGTAGTTTGGCTGGTTCCAAGCCTTCTGGACGCGTATTTCTTTCGTATAATTCAAAAAAATGAAACGAGAAGCGCTCCCCATCACTACTCAGCTAAGGCAGACTCTTGCAAGCATCGACGCGTGTATTCCTTCCTGACCTTGCTGGATGGCCCATAAGGAACCCACATCGCGCCGTGCTTACCCCTGTCCCTCGCCAAAATGACGACAGACTTTGAAATCAACAGTTTGAGCAGAAGACCTGTAACATTGTTAAAGGGGTGAAGGTCAATACTCCCAGAGTTTTGGCTAGGGACAGGCGTATTTACCTGTAAAGATTATTGCCTGGTTTGCCTTTGGAGTCCGTTATCATAAAAAACGCTACAACCATGTCCTTATGCCCGGTTAGGATCGCACCTTGTATTTGCTGTGGCGAACCGGGGAAGACAACGCCTGGCAACCTCGTCACGCTCTACCAAGGACAGTAGGTCTATTACGAACCGGCGTACAGCTGGAACGGCGCCCAATAGAAAGGCTTGCGGTAATTGCCACTGGAATGAACTAGCGTCAGCTTGGCGTTGCGCAAAGCGCTTGCCGCATCCTTACCGGCATGTAGTCCTTTATAGAGCTCATCCATGAGCTGCGGTGTGGAGGCGTTGCTCACTTCCCATAGGCTGGCGATGACGTTATGGGCGCCAGCACGCAGAAACGCCCAGGCGAGG
>WNFM01026185.1_pt2 | contig 10418 bp, 6 predicted proteins | sample 5400271 | NCBI WGS metagenome assembly WNFM01 (sample SAMN13153352, study PRJNA577476) | soil metagenome | isolation source: 60 cm saprolite on Douglas fir-dominated hillslope | place: USA:California | collected 2013-09-17 | reverse complement strand
CTTTCGGCCTTGTAATGCGCGATGAGGCCGCTTTTTTCGAGCATCACCTCGACCGCCTCGGGCAAGGGCAGGCCCTGCGTTTCCGCCTTGAGCGATTCGACCAGGCGCAGGAACAGGCTAACCGCCGCGCCGCTTTTCCCGGAAAGTCCGGAAGCCGCCTTGTGGAGGCTCGTATCCCCGGCCTTTGCCGCATCCTGCAGAGCTTCGAGTGAGCGCGCGCCGATTCCGCGCGCAGGGAAATTGGCCACGCGCAGGAATGCCCCGTCGTCGTCCGGATTCGCGGCAAGCCGCAGATACGCGAGCGCGTGCTTGATTTCCATGCGCTCGAAGAAGCGCAGGCCCCCGTACACGCGATACGGTATGCCGTTCGAGAAGAGCGCGTGCTCGATGATGCGCGACTGCGCGTTCGAACGGTACAACACCCCGATATCGGCGAGACGAAGCCCGCTGCGCTTAAGTGCCTGCACTTCCTCGGTGAGCCAGCTCGCCTCGTAGCCGTCGCTTTGCGCCTCGTACACGCGCACCGGCTCGCCGTGCCCGGCGGAGGTCCACAGGTTCTTGCCGAGGCGCTTCCTGTTGTGGGAGATGAGCGCGTTGGCCGCGGCGAGGATATGCCCGTGCGAGCGGTAGTTCCGCTCCAGGCGGATGACGTTCTCGACGCGGAAATCGCGCTCGAATTCGGCCATGTTGCCGACGTGCGCCCCGCGAAACCGGTAAATGGATTGATCGTCATCGCCGACTGCAAACATGATGTTTTTCGGCCCGGCGAGCAGCTTCAGCCAGCGGTACTGGAGCCGGTTGGTGTCCTGGAACTCGTCCACCAGGATGTGCCGGAAGCGGTTCCGGTAGTGCTCGCGCAGGATCTCGTTCCTGGAAAGGAGCTCGAAGGTGCGCAGCAGCAACTCAGCGAAGTCCACCGCGCCCTCGCGCTGGCATTGCTCGTCGTAGGCGGCGTAGATCTCGGCGTAACGGCGGGTGATTTCGTCCCTGATCTCGACGTCTCGCGCGCGCCTGCCCTCCTCTTTCTCTGCGTTGATGAAATACTGCGCTTCCCGCGCTGGGAATCTGTCCTCGTCGACGCCGAGCGCCTTCAGCACGCGCTTCACCGCGGCGTGCTGGTCCTGGGAATCGAGGATCTGAAAGAGCTGCGGCAGGCCGGCGTCGCGGTAGTGCGCGCGCAGCAAGCGGTTGCACAGGCCGTGAAAGGTGCCGACCCACATGCCGCGGGTGCTGATCGGCAGCATCGCCGAGATGCGCGTGAGCATCTCGCGTGCCGCCTTGTTGGTGAAGGTCACGGCGAGAACGCCGCTCGGGCTCACGTTCCCGGTCTGGATCAGCCAGGCGATGCGAGTAGTGAGAACGCGCGTCTTCCCCGAGCCGGCGCCAGCGAGGATCAGCGCCGACTGGTCGGGAAGGGTGACTGCGGCGAGCTGCTCGGGATTGAGGTTTTCGAGGAGCGACATCGGACCGGCGCGAAAGGCGTCATTTTACTTCAGCGCCTGCCCGCGGCCGGGCGTATCAGGGTTCAGGTGCCAACCTTGTACGTGTGCCCCCCGAGCCGGGCGTGCCCCTTGAGCACTTTAGCCACGGTCTCTGCGTCCTTCTTCGTCGCGAAACCGGACAGCCGCACGCCGTACACCCGCTTGTCCCCGACCTTTTCCGGAACGATCTCGGCCGGATATCCCGCGCTGCGCAGATTCCTGTAAAGATCGAATGCCCGCTGGGACGCGAGTCCCGAGGCGGACGTGATTTTCCATTTTCCGCCGCGCGTCGACACGCCCCGACCCTCCTGGGTTTCGGTCTCCGCCGCCCACTCCCTCAGCTGGTCCGGCATCACCGTCGCGACCGGCCGCGACAGCCCGCTTTCGTGGACGTAATAGGACAGCCGCTGATCCATGGTGAACGGGGTGTCGTTCGGCTGGGTGATCTCGATCCTGCCCTCGATCAGGCAGACGAGCTCGCGGTCCGGCGCCGACTTGCCCCACAGGTCGGTGCCGCGTATGCCGGCGTTCACGGTCTTGATGCTGATGTTCACGTCGCGCTTGCCGCGGAATTGCGCGAACAGCTCGGAGGTGAAGCGGAACGCTCCTTCGGCTACCTTCAGCGTCGCCTCAAAAACATTGTTGCCGCGCATCTGCATCCCGCCGAGGAAGAGCGAGCTTTTCTCGCCCAGTTTCACCGCGCTGCCGTCGGCGGTCTTGAGAAGCAGGCGCGAGCCGGCGCCGGTCCTCACCTGGTCGTTGTCCTTGAGCTCCATGCCCGGCATGAGCGGTTGGCTCGCTCCACCGCGGTCCACCCAAGCGGGCATCTGCACCGCTTCGACCATTGCAAGCGGCGCGGGCTGCGTCCGCTTCGACTTGGACTCGGACTGCGCCATCGCGGCGCCGCCTGCACCCAGCGCGAGCGCGCCGAGCAGCGCGACTATCGACCCTTGTCTCACCATGATTGACTCCAATCGCTTTGCCATGCGTGTTGATACGAACGCAAGGCGGATGCGGCGCGCCGCCGACCCGCGCGGCTATAATTCATGCTTTTCCCGAACCTGCTCATGCAGCCCCAGTACCACCCCGAGATCGTCGAGCGCGAAGCGCAGGAGCACTGGGAGCGGACCCGCGCGTTTCGCGCGATCGAGGAGCCGCCCGGAAAAGGCGGCCGCCCGAAGTTCTACTGCCTGTCCATGTTCCCCTACCCTTCGGGCAAGCTGCATATGGGGCACGTGCGCAACTATACCATCGGCGACGTGATGACCCGCTTCCGCCGGATGCGAGGCTTCAACGTGCTTCAGCCGATGGGCTGGGACGCTTTCGGTCTGCCCGCCGAAAACGCCGCGATGGCGAACGGCGTGCCGCCCGCGAAATGGACCTACGACAACATCGCCTACATGAAGAAGCAGCTTCAGTCGCTCGGCTTCGCGATCGACTGGGAGCGCGAGCTCGCCACGTGCTCGCCCCAGTACTATCGCTGGAACCAGTGGCTGTTTCTGCGCATGCTGGAGAAAGGTCTCGTCTACAAGAAGACCGGTACGGTGAACTGGGATCCGGTCGACCGGACGGTGCTCGCGAACGAGCAGGTGATCGACGGCCGCGGCTGGCGCACCGGGGCGCTCGTCGAGAAGCGCGAGATCCCGATGTACTACATGCGGATCACCGCTTACGCCGAGGAGCTGCTCACCGCGCTCGACGCGCTCACCGGTTGGCCCGAGCGCGTGAAGACGATGCAGGTCAACTGGATCGGCAAGAGTCACGGCGTCAACATCGGCTTCCCTTACGAGCTTGCCGGAGAAAAGAAAGTGCTGCGCGTCTTTACCACGCGAGCCGACACGCTGATGGGCGCCACTTTCTGCGCGGTCGCGGCGGAGCATCCGCTCGCCGCGCATGCATCCCGTTCGGACAAGAAGCTCGCGGCCTTCGTCGAGGAATGCAAGCGCGGTCCGGTGATGGAGGCCGACCTCGCCCAGCTCGACAAAAAAGGCATGCCCACGGGCCTTTTCGTCACGCATCCGATCAGCGGAGAGAAAATCGAAGTCTGGGTCGGCAACTACGTGCTCATGGCCTACGGCGAGGGCGCGGTGATGGGCGTGCCGGGGCATGACGAGCGCGATTTCGCGTTCGCGAAGAAATACGGGCTGCCGATCAAGCCCGTGATCGACGTCGGCGGCAAACCGTACGCGACCGACGCCTGGCAGCCCTGGTACGCGGACTACGGCCGCTGCGTCAACTCGGGCAAGTACGACGGTCTGGATTATCAAGGCGCGGTGGATGCGATCGCCGCGGACTTGAAGGCGAAAGGCCTCGGCGACAAGCAGGTCACCTGGCGCCTTCGCGACTGGGGCATCTCGCGGCAGCGCTACTGGGGCACGCCGATCCCGATTGTCCACTGCGATGCCTGCGGCGACGTCCCCGTCCCGGACAGGGATCTGCCCGTGGTGCTGCCGGAGAATCTCGTTCCGGACGGCACCGGCAATCCGCTTGCGAAAACGCCGTCGTTCGTGGATTGCAAATGCCCGAAGTGCGGCAAGGCGGCCAGGCGCGAAACCGACACCATGGACACCTTCGTCGACTCGTCCTGGTACTTCATGCGCTTCGCCTGCCCGGACCAGAAAAAAAGCATGGTGGACGCGCGCGCGAAGTACTGGATGGCGGTCGACCAGTACATCGGCGGCATCGAGCACGCAATCCTGCACCTGCTTTACTCGCGCTTCTGGACCAAGGTGATGCGCGACCTGGGACTCGTTCCGGGCACGGACGAGCCATTCATGCGCCTGCTCACGCAGGGAATGGTGCTCAACGAAATCTTCTACCGCAAGGAACCGAGCGGCCGCATCACCTACTACAACCCCGCCGATGTCGAGCTCAAGCACGACGACAAGGGCCAGCGCACCGGCGCCGTGTTGCGCTCCGACGGCAAGCCGGTCGAGTCCGACGGCCTGGGCACGATGTCGAAGTCGAAGAACAACGGCGTCGATCCGCAGGACTTGATCGAGAAATACGGCGCCGACACGGCGCGGCTTTATATGATGTTCGAATCCTCGCCTGAAGATAGTCTGGTGTGGTCTGGCGAACGTATCAAAGGCGTCGGCGGGTTCTTGCACCGGTTGTGGCGTTTCGTATATGAACATGTATCCGGAGGTCTTGAATCCGGATACACCAATGGTGAGCTGAGCCCGGAACTACGCGAGGTACGTTTTGCGCTCCACAGCGCTATCGCGAAAGTCACAGACGACTACGACCGTCGGCTGAAGTACAACACCGCAATCGCTGCGGTTATGGAATTCATGAATTTACTTTCAAAGTGTTCCGACACGAGCTCGGTCGCCCGTGCAGTTCGCCAGGAAGCACTCGAAGCCGCGGTCTTGCTGCTCTCGCCGATCGTCCCGCACATCTGTCACACACTTTGGCGCGAGTTGAGGCCGACGGGGGATGTGATGCGCGAGCGCTGGCCCGAGCTCGACGAATCGGCACTGATTCAGGACGAAATCGAGCTCGTCCTTCAGGTCAACGGCAAGCTCCGCGGCCACATGCGCGCGCCTAAATCCGCCGGGCGCGAGCAGCTCGAGCAGCTCGCGCTCGCGCACGACGCGGTGACACGCTTCACGAACGGCCAGGCGGTGAAGAAAGTCGTCGTGGTTCCCGGACGGCTCGTCAATGTGGTCGTTTGAGCGTTCCTCTCGCGCTGCCCTCGCCGGCGTGATGGCCGCGCTCCTCGCGGCTTGCGGCTTCCATCTGCGCGGACAGGCGCAGCTCCCTTTCGAGACGCTCTACATCCCGGGCAACAACCCGCTCGTGGTCGAGCTGAAGCGCAACCTCGCCGCGGCGAGCAAGACGCGCCTTGTGGGGAGCGCGGGCGACGCGCAGGCCGTGCTCGGCTTCACCCAGGAGCTGCGGGACAAGCTCATTCTTTCCTTCAGCGCCGCAGGCAGGGTGAGCGAATATCAGTTGCGCTACCGCGTCGGATTCCGCGTCACCGATCCCAAGGGCGCACAGGTGTATCTGCCGACGAGCGAAATCCTTCTCACGCGCGACATGGCGTTCAGCGACGCGCAGGTGCTCGCCAAGGAGGCCGAGGAAGCGCTGCTCTACCGGGACATGCAAAGGGACATGGTGCAGCAGATCATCCGGCGCCTGGTCGCGGCGAAGCCGGCGCCGGTCCTCATGGAATAGGCATGGCCGCTCTCAGGCTCGAACAACTGGAAGCGCATCTCGCGCGCGAGCTCCGGCCGCTTTACGTGATCCACGGCGACGAGCCGCTGCTTGCGCTTGAGGCCGCCGGCGCGATCCGCGCGCGCGCACGCGCAAGCGGGTTTTCGGAGCGCGCGGTTCTCGCGGCGGAGCGCGGCTTCCACTGGGGCGAGCTCGCCGCGAGCGGCGCGAGCCGCTCGCTCTTCGGCGACAAGAAGCTGATCGAGCTGCGCCTTTCGGGCAAACCCGGCAACGACGGCGCTGAAGCGATCGAAGCCTTTTGCGGAGACCTCCCGCCCGACGCTCTCACCCTCGTGACGCTGCCGCGCCTTGACAAGGCCGCCCAGGCGTCCTCCTGGTTCCAGACGCTCGAGCGCCAGGGAACCGTCGTCAACGTCTATCCGGTCGAGCGCACGCGGCTTCCCGAATGGATCGCCGCTCGCCTCGCGCGGCAGAAGCAGCGCGCGACTCCCGAAACCCTGCAGTTTCTCGCCGACTGCGTCGAAGGCAACCTCCTCGCCGCCGGGGAGCTCGACTTCGACGCCGTGCGCGAGGCGGTGATGAACGTGGCGCGCTACGACGCGCAGAAGCTCAGCGAAGCGATGCTCTCGGGCGAGCGCCCGCGGCTTGCGCGCATGCTCGAAGGCCTGCGCGGCGAGGGCGAGGCGCCTCCGCGCGTGCTGTGGATCCTCGCCGAGGAAATCCGCGCCATCTGCCGCGTGCAAAACGGCATCGCCGCAGGCCGGCCGGTCGCCGAGGTCCTGCGCGAAGCGCGCGTGTGGGGCGATGCGCGGCAGACCCTCGTGGGCCGTGCCGCGAAAAAGCTCCCGCGCGCGTCATTGCTCGCGGCGCTCGAGCACGCAGCGAAGGTCGATCGCGTCCTCAAGGGCATCGTCAAGGGCGATGCCTGGGATGAGCTGCTGCAGCTTGGGCTGCGATTCGCGGGCTGATCAGACATCCGCCTGGTGATCAAGCGGGCCGGGATCAAGGCGGGCGAGTAGCCTGAGACCGTCACTCCTTCCCGAACACGCGCCGCCACAGCGCGCGCGTCGCGTCGATGTGGTTTTGTACCTCTCCCGCGGGCACGCGCGCGTACTTTGCGCCGTTCAGGCGCAGCCGGTGCTGCCGGCGGCGGAATTCGCGGTAGGCGTCGCGCACCGCGCCGGCTGAATCGCCGGGAATCAACTCCAGCTTCGCGGCGAGCTTCAGCAGGGCGATGTTGCCCGCGTTGGCGGTGAGCTCGGGACGGCGGTGCGCATGAGCGAGCACCAGCATCTGCACGATGAATTCGATGTCGATCATGCCGCCGCGGTCGTGCTTGACGTCGAACAGGTCGCTCTCGTTCGGGTGGCCCTGGAGGAGCCGCTCCCGCATCGACAGCACGTCGTCGCGCAGCTTCGCCTCGTCGCGCCGCAGCTGCAGAATCGCGCGCCGCTCCCCCTCGAACGCCGCACCGACCGTAGCCTCGCCCGCGCAGAAGCGCGCCCGCGTGAGCGCCTGGTGCTCCCAGGTCCAGGCCGACTCGCGCTGATAGCGGCGGAAGGCGTCGATCGAGCTGACGAGGAGCCCGCTCCCGCCCTCCGGGCGCAGGCGCAAGTCGATGTCGAACAGAACGCCCGCAGCGGTGCGGCTGGTGAGCCAGCGGCTCAGGCGCTGCGCGAGGCGCGCGTAGATTTCCGGCGCCCGGTCGTCCGGATCTTCGTAAAGGAAGATGAGATCGAGATCGGACGCGTAGCCCAGCTCCTTGCCGCCGAGCTTGCCGTAGCCGACGATCGCAAAACGCGGCTCGTCCCGATGGCGCTCGCGCAGCTGCGTCCAGCACAGCTCCAGCGTCACCTGCAGCATGCGGTCGGTGAGGTCCGAGAGATCGTCGGCCAGCCGCTCGACGGACAGCACGCCCGACAGATCCTGTGCGAGCAGGCGGAAGACCTGCGCGTGATGCGCCTCGCGCAGCCAGTCCATCTGCCGTTCCTCATCGCCCTGCCGGGCTGCGAGCTGATGCCGGAGTTCCCGGGCGAAAGCGTTCCAGTCCGGCCGCGCGAACAAGGCGCGCGCGTCGAGCAGCTCGTCGAGAACGATCGGATGCCGGTTGAGATATTCCGCCGCCCAGCTCGAGGCGCCGAGCAATTGCGCCAGGCGCGCGAGCGCCGCGGGGTACTCGTCGAGCAAGGCGAGATAGGCGGCGCGGCGGCTGACCGTCTCCATGAACTCCAGGCAGCGCGCGAGGGCCGCGTCCGGGTCTTCCCGCGCGGCGGATTCCTCGATGATTCTGGGAACCAGGGCGTCGAAACGGGCCCGGCTCGCCTGCGGCAGGTTGTCGTAGCGCGCGCCCGAGCGCACTGCCGCAAGCCGCGCCGCAGTCCCCGCGGCGTCGCGAAAGCCGAGCTGCGCCAGGTGCGTTTCGGTCTGCTCGGACCCGGCCCACAGCGCCGCGAGCGAATGCTTCGGCACTTCGTCGATCGAGAACACCTGCTCGAAATGCGAGGACACGCGCGCCCGGTGCGCCTCGAGCGCAGCGCGGAACGCATCCCAGGAATCGAAGCCCATCGCCCTGGCGACGAGCGGGCGGTCCTCCGTCCGCCCGGGCAGCTCGTGCGTCTGCGCATCGTCCAGGTACTGCAGCCGGTGCTCCAGGCGCCGCAGGAACACGTAGGCCTTGGAGAGCTCATCGAACGCGGCATCGGGGAGCAGTTTCTTTTGCGCGAGCAGCGCAAGGACTTTCAGCGTCGGGCGGATTTGCAGCGCCGGGTCACGGCCGCCGCGGACAAGCTGGAACGCCTGCGCGATGAACTCGATCTCGCGGATGCCTCCCGGCCCGAGCTTGATCTGATCGGAGAGCTCCCTGCGCGCCACTTCCTCGCGGATCTGCCCGTGCAGCTCGCGCATCGCCGCGAACGCGCCGTAGTCGAGGTACTTGCGGTACACGAACGGGCGCACGATCGCGGCGAGCGGGCCGTTCTCGCCGCCGGACCCGAGCGCACGCGCTTTGATCCAGGCGTAGCGCTCCCATTCCCTGCCCTGCGTGACGAAATATTCCTCGAGCGCATCGAAGCTCGTCGCGAGCGCCCCGGAATCGCCCCAGGGGCGAAGGCGCATGTCGACCCGGAAAACGAAGCCGTCCCCGGTGGATTCGCCCAGCGCGGCGATGAGGCGGCGCCCCAGGCGCGTGAAGAACTCGAGCTTGCCCGCCGCCCGCTCGCCCTCCTCGGGGTAAAGGAAGACGAGATCCACATCCGAGGATACGTTGAGCTCGCCGCCGCCGAGCTTCCCCATGCCGACCACGACAAGGTCTTGACCCCCAAAATGCGCGAGCGCCGTATCGATGGCGACTTCGGCGAGCGCGGACATCGTCCCGCACACTTCGTCGAGGTCGGCTGTGCCCGAAAGATCGCGGGCCATCGTACGCAGGAGCACGCGCTGGCGCAGCATCCGCAGCGCGGAATGCAGGACGCCTTCCTCCCCGCCGCCGCGCTCACGCAGGAACGCCTGCATCGCTTCGCGCGCCCAGCGGCCCTCCCCCGCGCGCTCCAGCTCCTCGCGCAGCTCGGGCCTTGCGGCGACGAGCCGGCGGGCGTAGCGTGAGTATTCGAGCGGGTCCATGTGCAATCAGCCAGGTACGGGCGACGATGACGTTTGCATCGGCCTAAATATGGTTTTAGCATGGCCCGCCGGACGACTACGTGTCCGCTGTGCAAAGGAGGCTCCCGTGATCACAGGCCGGACGATCAACACGAGGCTTATCGCAGTGGCTGGCTGCGTCGGCTGGTTCATGTTCGCCTGGGCGATCGACAAGCTCTGGCTGACCGTCCAATGCGACCAGTGCGTTGCCCTGTTCGCGTTCGACTTCGAGCTGAGCAGCAAGGACATCCTGCACCTCAAGACCGACAGGGTCAGCACGATTTTCCTGTTCATCGTCCCGCTCGTCCTGTATTTTTTCGCCGTTGTTCCGTATAGGGATCCGATCTCGCCACGGGCCTGGCTCGAGACGCTCTACAAATGGAGTCGCCCGGTCGTTTGGCTGCTGGCTGTACTTGTCTGGGTATGGGCGCTCGAAACCACCTTCAGCCTAGTGTCGGCCCATCTGCCGGATTTTTTCTCGTCCTACGTGGACAACTATCTGGTGAAGATCTCCGGAACCGCGCTCGGCGTCAAGGACATCGCGCTCACGGGCAAACTGGGTGCTTTCATCGGATTGATCGTCGGTTTGTATTTCTTCGTCGTACGCGGAGTCGCAGAGAGCCTTTGATCCCTCAAGCGTCGCCTGCACAGCGCCGCTCACCGGCGTAAGATTCCCCGGATGAACGCTCCTCTGGACATCAAGTCCTATATGCTCGAGGTGGGCCGCCGGGCGCGAGTCGCGGCGCGCGAGCTCGCGCGCGCGGACACGGACGCCAAGAACCGCGCCCTCACCGCCGCGGCCAAGGCGCTCAGGCGCGACGCTAAGAAGCTCATCGCCGCCAACGCAGACGATCTCAAATCGGCCCGCGCAGGGGGCAAGGACGCGGCGTTCATCGACCGCCTGACGCTTGCTGAAAAAACCATCGAGGCGATGGCCGAGGGCCTCGAGGAGGTTGCGAAGCTTCCCGATCCGGTGGGCGAGGTGAGCGAGCTGCGCGAGCAGCCTTCCGGGATCAAGGTCGGCAGGATGCGCGTGCCCCTGGGCGTGATCGGCATCATCTACGAATCGCGCCCCAACGTCACCGCCGACGCCGCGGCGCTGTGCTTGAAGGCGGGCAACGC
>WNFM01193138.1_pt1 | contig 10419 bp, 9 predicted proteins | sample 5400271 | NCBI WGS metagenome assembly WNFM01 (sample SAMN13153352, study PRJNA577476) | soil metagenome | isolation source: 60 cm saprolite on Douglas fir-dominated hillslope | place: USA:California | collected 2013-09-17 | reverse complement strand
TGGCACATGAACTCAGCGAGCGCGGAGAAGTATTGGGCAATATCGTCCTCGATATACGGTGATCGGTGCCACAGGCGCCGACGTGAGCGGGGGTCTTGCGCGCGCCCATAACGCTCGAGTCCACTTCGGCATGATCCAATTGGCTTGGCGCAGCGCCGGCAAAGGCCAGCGATTGGCCGTGATTGCCGCGCGTCGCCGTAACCTTGAGCCGGTCGCCGCCGCGTACCTTGAAAGCGCCAATCGGCGTGTGGTTCTCGTGCTTCACCACGACCTCAGTCTGCGCCTTCAGCAACGGCCAGCTATTGTGGCGTCGGCGGAATGCTGGCGCGCGCCAGTGGGATTACGTCCTCAAGCTCGGCGAGTTAAACCGTCACGCCAACCCGGTCAGGCGCATGCTGAGCGCCCGCAACCGCTCACGCGCACGATGGTCATAGGATTGCGCGTTTGCCCTTGATGGTCTCAGCCCGTTGTAGAACTCGCCGGAATGACCATCGAGTTCTTTCGACAGAGCAAGATTAAGGATCGCTTCGGCTCCTTCCTCGACGGTGCTAATCGGTGTAACCCCGCTCTGCCGCACCATTGTTGTCGCCATATAAGTAGCCGGATGCAGGCAATCTGCCGCAATTGTCGTTGGATCGAATTCGCGCGCGAGATCGAACGTGAACATGATCTGGGCAAGCTTGCTCTGGGCATAGGCCCGCCCGCCGCTGTAGCCGCAGGTCAACATGACGTCGTCAAAGTCGATCGGATGCTGGCCAAGTGAGGAGACGTTCACAATTCGCGTGGGTTTGCTGATCAGCATGAGAGGCAGCAAAAGTCTTGTGAGTAGGAAACCGGCGAGGTAATTGACGGCGAAACGCAATTCATAGCCGTCCTGGCTGGTCTCTCGCTTCCCCCCGCAGCCGCCCGAGCCGATGCCGGCATTATTGATAAGGACATCGAGACGATCGCAGTCCTGGCCGAGCGCGTCGGCGAGGCGACGCACTTCGGCGAGTGAGGAAAAATCCGCCGGCAGGAAGGCAGCCGAGCCGCGGCCGGCTTCCTGGATCTGATCAACTACTTGTTTGCCTCTGTGGCGATCGCGTCCGTGGATCAAAATGTGAGCGCCCTGATCGGCCAGCCGGCGCGCCACGAGCCGACCAACACCATCGGTCGACCCGGTGATCAAAACCACTTTGCCTTTCCAGTCCATGTTTAGGCGGCAGCCTGTCGCGAAGGTCGGCGCGGGCGAGCACGACGGGGGGCGTTTTTCCCGCTATCACGCTTTGGCTTCCCTTCAATCGACGATGGCCCCATCGAACGATCCTACGCCACATGGTCCGTATCTATCGCGAAAGGTAGCATTGGTAGCAAAAGATAGGATTGATGCGGGCCGCCGGTATAAATCGAATTCGTGCCGGCGAATAATTCTGAGGGACGATCGGTCGGGTCGTCGTGAGTGAACCAAGCAACACCCCGAAGCGGCCCGGTTGCTCCCAGTCTCTCAAAATCCTTGCCTTGAATTGTAAGCGTAAGGCACGATCCCGCGGGCAGCGCGAGACCCATCGGCCAGATTTCGAGATCGACCTCGTAAATTTCGCCTGGCTCGAGTAGCTGGCGCTCGTCATGGGGATAGTATGGCAGGTATTCGATAGATCGCTGAGGATCTAATTTGCGCTGCGAGACTCTTAGCCAGCCTTGCGTAACCGGTGCTTTTGGCTCAGGTGCGGCAATAAAGGTCATTTCCTCACCGCTGGGGTCGAAGGCGCAAAGCGTTGCAAAGATATCCATGTCCCGCGTACTCGACGAAACGAACAGCCTTGCTTTCACCGGACCGACGATTTCAAGGTCCCGTTCCCAGGGCTCCGTTGAGAAGGTTAGGCCCTCGCTTAGCGCGGGATAGCTTGCGCTAGCCGTTTCCTGAGATTGGTGGGGGCTGAGTGTTTTGTTTGCAGCATCAAGGAAAAAACGGGTCCACTGCGTCTCTGGTAGGGGCCATGCGGTGCTCCGTGCCACTCGTTTCACAGTGTCACCGGGCCCGCGTATTTCAACTTCAACGGGCGGTTCATTTTCCCAATCGTTGTCGATGCCTTTGAGGTAACGGTCGAAGAACCGTTTTTGCATCGCCACGTTCCGCGGCTGCAGAAAAGTATGAAAATATGAGCCGGATTGGATCTTGAGCCATTTTTCACGCGAAGCGATTCCCATATAGCCCCGGATCGTTCCGCGCAGATGAAGTCCCAAGCCACCCCAGTTCGCGATCACCAGTGCCGGATATTCGATCTTGGAGAGATCGGGGGTCCGGTCCTGATAGAATGAGTCATTCAGCGGATGTGCGAGAACGTCGCCGAGGTAGTCCGTACGGTTTGCCGCAAGCCGCGCTTGTGACAGGGTAGCGGGGCCGGTCGCACGTTCGCCGGTGTAGATGTCCCGACAGTCGGTATCTGGATTGCCGTGTTGGTTGCGCAGAACGCTGCGGTTCCACCAACGTTTGAGAAATCCGCTTGCGTAGATCCCGTCCTGACGTGTGCGGTCGCGATAAAAGTCGTAGGTGCCCTGCCAAGGTAAAATTGCCGCGAGATGCGGCGGCCGCATTGCGGCGACAAACCATTGCCCCGCGGCATAATAAGAAATGCCGAGCAGCCCGACCTTCCCGCTGCTCCAGGACTGCGTCCCTGCCCATTCAACGGCGTCGTAGAAGTCGCGAAACTCCGCAGGAGAGTTCGGATCGAGTCGGCCCGGTGATTTGCCCGCGCCACGAGAGTCCACGTTGATGACCACGTAGCCGTTCGGGACCCACATTTCTGGATCCGGCCGCTCGAACACGAGGTGCTTGCACGATGAAGCTCCCAGGATCTCCGGATAAGTCTTGTTCAGTCTGTCCCAAGCCTCCTGCATAAATTCCCGCAGCGGCACGTCCTTTCCATATGGCCCGAATGTCATGAGCACGGGGAACCGTCCGTTGGCATTTGGTCGATACACGTTCGCATGCAAGATCGCGCCGTCTCGCATCGGCACATCAGCATTTTGCTCCAAAAGCATTTCATATTGCCGGGTCATGACCTACCGCCGTTTGAGTGAGCCCGATCAGGAAGCACCAATCTCATTGGTAACCGCCGACATCGCGCGCTGGTCAAACGGCGCGTGTCCACACTATGCTGATGATAATTCTAAAATAGGATCTGGAGACAGGGGAGGTTCAACATGACGCGCACTCGCTTAAGCCGGCGTACGATGCTCACGGGCACGACCGCGCTGGCAACTTTGGTTGCGGCCTCGAGGGAGCCTCTCGCGCAGCAGACGGTTTCGCGATCTGCCGCTGCGCCGGGCGCGCCGCTGCCGCCGCGCCGCGAGTTCGTGATCAGCGGCGCTAACGTGCTGAGCATGGATCCTAACATCGGGGATTTCGCAGCGGGCGACGTTCATGTGCGCGACGGCGCGATCGTCGCAGTGGCCCCACGGATCGATCGGACCAACGTTCAGATCATCGAGGCCGGCAATATGATCTGCATGCCGGGTTTCGTCGACACGCACTGGCACCTTTGGACGAGCCTGCTACGGCCATTTATCAGGGCCGATGTCGACGAGCTGGGATACTTCCCCGTGAGCTTCCGCCTAGGGCAGCTGTTCACGCCCGAGGACAGCTACCGCAGCGTCTTGCTCGGCCTCGCCGAAGCATTGAGCGCCGGTGTGACGACGGTGCACAACTGGGCGCACAACGTCAGGAGTCCGGATCACGCCGACGCCGAGCTCTCCGCCATGCGCGACGCGGGGATTCGTGGACGGTTTGCCTACGGTCCCGCGCAGGGAATGCCTGATGATCAGCCGATGGACATGGCTGGCCTTGCCCGCGTGAAACGCAACTGGATGCCGGGAGACGGTCTGCTCGCGCTCGGCATCTGCTCGCGCAACATTGGCGCAATGAGCATCGGCGGCGCGACGCGCGGGACGCTCACGGTTGAAACGGCGAAGCGGGACTGGGGTGGCGCACGTGCCCTGGGACTCCCCATCACGCTGCACACCTCCGGCGCAAGCCCGATCAAACTGCTCGAGGAGTCCGGACTACTTGGCTCCGACGTACAACTCGTGCATCCGTTGCTCACTACGCCCGAAGAGCGTGCGATTCTGAATGCGCGTGGCGTGAGCTATGCGACAGCCCCCGTGGGCGAGGCGCGCCGTCCGTCCAGCGTCGGTGTGATCCAGCTCGGCGAGTTGTTGGAGGCGGGCGTCAAGGTCAGTCTATCGACCGACCACACCACCAACTACAACTGCGATCCCTTCGTCGCTATGCGCATTCTGTTCGCGCTACATCAGCACCGGATCGGCAACAAGATACCCGTTACGGTGAAACGCTTGGTTCAGCTCGCCACGCACGACGGCGCGGTTGACCTCGGCATCGCCGAGAAAACCGGCTCGCTTACGCCCGGCAAGAGGGCTGACATCATCCTGGTCCGCACCTCTGATATCAATATGGCACCGGTCGGCGACCCCTACGAGGCGCTTGTTTCGCTGGCGCAGCCGAGCAATGTCGACACCGTCATCGTGGACGGCCGTATTCTCCGCCAGTCGGGCAAATTCACTGCGCTCGACCATGGCAAAGTCGTGCAGGAAGCCAAAGGGGCGGCTGCGGCGCTGCGTACCCAGGCAGGCTGGCCAACGTGAACCGGCAGAAAATAGCCTTCGCCCCTGCGGAACGGCGATAGGCCGACGACACGTCCGCGAGGACCGTCGGACTCAACAAAACGCATTGAAATTGAATTATGAAGCCGACGCCAGAATCTCGACGGGACACAGACGGGACACTGACCGCATGCAAAAACGTAAGTCATTGATATCGCTGGCGCTCCCTAGGGAAGCGCGCGAAGCTAACTGCATCAATGGTTTAGCCGAAGGTTTGGGATGAAACTCCCCCATTGATCTTCAAAGCATTCCAGTTGCACAGCCCAAACGACCGCAAATCTCGAAATCGACGAATTTTTGCTAGTGCGTGTACTCATTAACGCGCCGATCGGAGGTCCGCTTGGAGCACACCGAAAAACATTTGCTCAGTCTGAGCTTTACCGGTTTTGACCCCGACCGGTCATTGACGACCAGCATTCGCGGAACGGACGTTACGGAATGTCTGCGCCGATCACTCCGGCTTGATGTTCGCGAACTTGATCACCTTGGCCCACTTCTCGGTTTCGTCGGCGATCAGGCGGCCGAAATCGGCGGGTGAACCCGGCAGCGACGTGTTGCCGAGCGCGGCAAGCTGCGCCTTTATCTTCGGATCGGCGAGCGCGCTGTTAGTCTCTTTGTTTATCACCGTGATGATGTCAGCAGGCGTGTTACGGGGCGCGCCGAGACCGGTCAACACGTTCGCCTCGTAGCCCGGCAAATATTCGGCCATGGCCGGGACATCCGGCAGCGCCTCGAAACGTGCTGGCGAGGTCACGGCCAGCGCCCGCAGCCTATCGGCTTGAATGTATGCGATTGCCGGCGGCATAGGCGAGAAGTCGACCTGCACCTGGCCGCCAAGGAGGTCGGTGAGCGCCGGGGCTTGGCCGCGATACGGCACATGCACCATACTGACGCCAGCCATCATCTTGAACAGCTCGCCGGACATGTGGCTCGCGGTGCCGACGCCACCCGAGGCCATGCTGATCTTGCCCGGATTAGCCTTGGCGTAGGCAATAAACTCTGGAACGGTTTTCGCCGGCAGCGACGGATACACGACCATTACGTTGGGCGCGCGTCCGATGCCGGCGACCGGCGCAATATCGCGGACGAAGTTGAAACTGAGATTGTCGTAGAGCGTCGCGTTGATGGCGTCGGGTGAACCGGTGACGAGAAGCGTGTAGCCGTCCGGACGCGCCCGCGCCACCGCTTCAGTCGCGATACTGCCGGCGGCGCCCGAGCGGTTTTCAACGACAAACGGTTGGCCGAGCCGCTCCGACAGCCATTGTCCGATGACGCGGGCCGGAATGTCGGACGCGCCGCCAGCTGGAAAGCCGACAATGATGTGCACCGGCCGCGTCGGATAATCGAGCGCCGACGCTATGCGTGGCAACACGGGGAGCGCAGCAGCGCCGAGGTCAGATGCAGAAATTGCCTCCGGGGAAGTTTCACGGCGTTGCCTCTCTGGTCTTCGCATGTCGCGCGCGCAATCGAGCGCGGGCACACGCGATGCGAACAGACGGCAAAATTAAACGTCTGAGTGAGATGCCTGCCGACAGCATCGCCGCTGCGACCACAAAAATAGGACCTCGGCACGTCCCGCTGGCAGCTCTGCGGTAAGGCTACATCACTTTCGCAAGCACACGGAAGGGGACCACGGCAGGTTTTGGCACGAATGCGACATAGCAAGATCCCGGATGGACGTCCGCTTTCGGGGGAAGAGCGGTCGTGCAGCGGATCCGGCACGACCGAGTTTTGGTCAACAGCGGCACACCGGCACGTAGACCACGTCCGCTTCGCCCCGAAAGCGACCGTCGGCGATCAAAATCTGATCCGTCGCTGACTGCTATCTTACCAGCCACTCGACCCGAAGAACGAAACGTTCGGGCGCTCGTAAGCCCAAGGATTGTGAGTGACACGAGGTCGTGCCCGGCGCTGGGCCGGCTTCTGCTCGCGGCCCGTTTGAGCGGCGTAAGCATCCATCGCCGACTTGCGCTGGGCGGGCTTGGCGGATGTGGCGCCGGCGTCCGGTGCCGCGGTGTCAGGCGCCGCCGGATGGAGATTGACCATGCCTCGCGGCCAGCTGAAATCATCGGCCCGTCCGCTCGGCGCGGCGAGCGGCTCGCCTATGGTGAGGGCGCCGGTCACAGTTCCGCCGGTAACGGCAACGGGAGTGGCGCCGTCACCCCCGATCAGTTCTTCCGGCGCAATGCGCGTTTCCGTGAGCGGCACGACCGGCCCCGCTGCCGGCCGTTGCGCCGGACCGTCCGCTTTGGCATTCGGCGTTTGCGGGCCCGAACCGACCGGCACCGGCAGCGCGACCGGCATGCCCTTACTGCCGACCATGTGCTCGATTTCGCGCTCGACGTAATGTGCGAGCTTACGCGCACCGAACTTCGTAAAATAGACGCCGTCGCTAGTCCGTAATCGGCGAGCCTGTCCTAGATAATCCGGTCCTTGTGGCGAGAACTTCCCCGCCTCATCGACAAAGCCGTCCCAAATATCGACGTAGGCAATTCCTGCCTTCTCAGCCCGGCTGCGGTAAAGTTCGTTGAGATAAGACGAGTCAGCAGCGGCGTCTGTGTCGCGCTGGGAGGGCAGACCAACCCAGATGACCGGAACGCCGCCGCTTTTCAATGCCGCGACGGTGGCATCGATGCGCTTGATGTACGCCTGCTCCCACTTTTCCGACTGAAATTCCCACGGTCCATAGGCGGCCTGGCGCACTTGTGACGGCGTCAGATGCTGTTGCTCGACCGGCTGCCGCTCCAAGTCCGGTGGCATCGCTGGGCTTGCTTGGGCTGGCTGTGCCGGCTGCGCGTTCGGCATGGGAGGCGGAGCCTTCTCACGTATGGTCTGGTGATCGTTGTTTCCGATCATCATGACAACGAAGTTGGGTTTCTGGGCAGCGATAATCTCGCGCGCCACCTGTGGCCATTCGCTATCGCGGCGTCGATCGTACCAGATGAGACCGGAATCGGTGCGATGTTTGCGCACGATGCCGATCTCGGGCTTCTCGGCAAAGGCATCTTCAAGCCCGTAGGCAAGCCAGTCAGCGTTCGCATCGCCCATCACCACGATCTTGATCGTGGCATCCTTGTGCGGCGTGGCCGGCGGAGCGTGGGAGAAATCCGGGGGCTGCTCCTTCTCCACTTCTCTCCGTTCCCTGTAACGGGGGGGAGCGGGCCTTTCTCGTTGGCGATAACCCCAGTAGTCCCATTGGCGATCACCTCCAAAGCCGCCATAGGAATTGTACGGCTGCTGCGGTTGCTGCTGACGCCAGCCCCCTGGATTTCCCCAGAACTGCGCATTGGCAGGAAGCAAAAGAGCAAGCGTCATAAGAGCCGTTGTGGCCACTTGGATGGCTACGAGAAGGGCGGTATTGAAAAACGGCCAGGACCGAAGCAACACCACTCGTCCGATGCTCATTGGGCCTCTCTCTGGCCTGCCGGCTCGGAAAAGACGTTCCGATGTTTTCCGTTCCCTTGGGTGTAGGTCTTCCGCCACCTTCAGCTTCCTCGCAGTGAATGGGACACCGCCACCCGGTATTCATTGCGATCACCCCGAGGGGGATTGTGTTGAAGGAAGGCTAAGGCATCGTCGCGCAGTTCGGTCACGTCCCGCAGGCCCTTATCGGCCATGCGTATAATGCGTTTGGCCAGGATCGTTCGTGACGCAAGTGAATTGCATGGTTCCGTCAGGTCGCTGCCAACACCTTGCAAGAACGCCCAGGCATTATCGAACGCGTCGCAAATCGTTCGTGTCTTGGTAAAATCAAACGCCAGCGGAGTTTGAACCATGACGCAATCTCCTCACGCCCGACATGCTTCGGTGCGAGAGCGGATGGACGCTCAAAGGGGTCCTGCGATGCAGTGGATTGAAGGCCCGGTCGCTTTGCGACGGCGGCTCGATCACTCAAAGCGTACGCCCTCGATAGTCAGAAGTACAGCTACAATTTTGTGACAATCCGCAAATGATAGCGTTGCGGTGCAGACCGCCGCTGACGGATGTTCGTCGGCAGTCACGTCCGCCTATTGTGTTCGGGTCAGTCGCCTCAGCCGCGGGCTGTTGCGCCTCGATTCCGCGACGGCGGTATTAGTCTGATCGAGGGTGCATCCAGCTCGGCAACGAAGTGTCGCCTAACCAGTTCCCACGGGAATGGTTGCATGACCCAACTGATTCTCAAACGAAACGAGTGACGGGCAATAGCGGCACGGCCACTGGATTTGCGCGGCCGCGCCGAGCGGTCAAGCCCCAACGCGGCATCCGGCCGTCACCCTCCATATGCTCGTTGAATCGAATGCCAGGGCCGGACTTGGCCAACATCATCTCAAGCGTTGCCTTGCGCCCCTCTAGCGGATCGCGGCGCAGGTCGTCGCCGTTCAGTTCGATCAGGTCGAAGGCATAGAGGAAGATGCGCTCGTTAGCGCGGTGGTGACGGATGAGATCGAACGAGGCAACGCCGTTGTCATCGCAAGCGACAGCCTCGCCATCGAGGATGCAGGAGCGCGAGCGCAGGCGGGCCAACGCATCGACGATCAGCGGGAAGCGACGGGTGAGGTCATTGCCGGGACGACTGTAGAGCCGCACGCGCGGCCCGTTCTTGCGGGCAACGATACGAAAACCATCGTGCTTGATCTGGTGCAGCCGTTGGCCGCCCGAGGGCAACTTGTCGGTTTTGATCGGAAGGCACGGCGCGATGAACCCGGCCGGGAGGGTACGCTGCAACATGCGGGGCTAAATAAAGTTGGACAATGGTTCCAGTCAAATTTTCTTTTGTTGGAAAGAGTCCCGGCACATTTTTTGTAATGGAACCGTCACGACCTTCGTGAATCGTCTGATGGTGGTCCCCCCGGAGGCTGGGCTGCTCAGGCCGCAAGGTGGCCCGGCCCCCAGGATCACTCGGCCCCGGGGGTAAGCACCCCTGGGGCCACGCCCTTTCAGTCATCAGCGCCGCCCTCGTGGTGCTGGTGGCAAGTCCCGGCCCGTCGCGCCAACACGGCGGGTTGGGGCGCTCTACCGAAGATGGGTATTACAATGGCAAACAAGTGGACCAAGGCATCGCGCGCAAAGCTCAGCAGGAGCCAGAAGGCGAGATGGAAGGAACGGAAACGGCAGCAGCAGCGGAAGCGACGCAAGCGTTAGCATAATAGGGTTCGTGTCACAGCGAACGTGTATCCGAATTTGAATAATTCTGGGCCGTTGTTAGGCCATCAACGGGGCTCCCGTTCCTGGTGATTCTCCGAGCTGTGTTACTGAGGAAAGAACGGACCCGGCAAGGGCGAATTGTGCCAACCGACGCGACCGCCGGTGTTGCTGACCACGTCCAGCGCGGCATAGGTTGGCGGGAAAGCGTAATCGAGGAATTTGCGTTCACCCGGCAGCAGCTTGGTCCCAGCGTTGAGGAACGAGCGCGGCGCAACGACGACGTGCGACCGCGGGCGTTTCACCGTCACGGCGCGTGTGGTCGTCGTCGTAACTCTCCGTTCCTTCTTAACCTTCGGGATCTCAAGAGAGGGCTGCGTTGAAGTCTGGTCGGCAGGGAAACGCTCGTTGAATGTGGCGGCCAGTTCCTCAGAGTCCTGCGCGAAGGCGCCAAGCGGGGTGGCAAGCATTAGCGAAAGAGCCGTGCTCGCCAGGATTCGGTCATAACGAGGACTACGCATAGGGGCGTTCCCCAAAAGTCCCAGACATGCGTTGCACGGCGCTGATCCCCAAGATCAGCCCAGTGAGCCAGTAATCGAGCCAAGGGCCGCTTTGTGCGGGCGCATAATATCTTGGTTT
>WNFM01345970.1_pt1 | contig 10420 bp, 12 predicted proteins | sample 5400271 | NCBI WGS metagenome assembly WNFM01 (sample SAMN13153352, study PRJNA577476) | soil metagenome | isolation source: 60 cm saprolite on Douglas fir-dominated hillslope | place: USA:California | collected 2013-09-17 | reverse complement strand
ATACATAACCTTGAAAAGAACCTTTCGATAAATATTTTTCGGGTGTATCAGGAGGCACTTACCAACATCGCGCGCCATGCCAATGCCACTGCGGTCGAAACTATACTCGAACACGTTGGTGACTGCATCAGGCTTATCGTTAAAGACAACGGTCAGGGATTTGATTTGAATCGAGTAAAAAAAAAGGATTCACTTGGGCTGATCGGCATGAAAGAAAGGGCAGCGATGTTTCGTGGTGATCTGATCATTGAACGCAATAAGCCGTGTGGAACAATTATTATTCTGATGGTTCCCATTGCGGGGGTTAATAAAATTTTGCAATGAAATTCCTGATTGCAGACGATCATGCCATTGTACGCAAAGGATTGATTCAGTTGTTGCGCGAAGAATTTACAATGACTGAAATAGCAGAAGCCACCAATGGTAATGCAGTTCTGGAAGAAGTACGGAAGCAGTTCTGGGATGCCATCTTGCTCGATATTTCTATGCCGGGACGAAATGGGATTGAAATCCTGAGGCAACTTAGAAAAAATGGAATTAAAACCCCGATACTGGTAATCAGTATGTACCCTGATGTGCAATACGCCATCAGGGCATTAAAGGCAGGCGCTTCAGGTTTTTTAAGTAAGGAAAGTGCAAACGAAGAATTGCTCTCGGCTGTTCATAAAATATTATCCGGGCGAAAATACATTTCTTCCGCCATAGCTGATAGATTGGCCGAGACAGTCGGAGAGCTAGGAGAAATTCCATCGCATGAACTCCTTTCAGACCGTGAAATGCAGGTGCTTCAACTCATTGCCTCCGGAAAAACCGTCTCTCAAATTGCCGGGGAAATATCCCTCAGTGTAAATACGATCAGTACCTACCGAACGCGCATCCTGGAAAAAATCTCACTTCACAACAATGCGGAACTCACCCGCTATGCCCTCAACCATCACTTAGTGTAGTCGATTTACATGCTACGCTAGGACAAATCACTACGCAGGATTTGTTGGCGCCACTACCTTATCTCAGAATTGCCCTTGAGATATTTCGTGGTAAGCAAATGACTTATGAAAAAAAACATATTACCATTGACAGCATTGATTGGCTTTTTTACTTTCCATTACGTCAGCAATGCATTTGCGCAGCCCCAACAGAAAGCTGTGACAAGTCAGTCGGCCGTGCCGATCCAAGGAACTGTCTGGTTGCTAAGCGCAGGTTGTCTATTTGGTTTCTATAAAGTTTTGACTTCGAAAAAATCAATTCGAATACAAAGAGGACGGATATCCGGTTTGAGAAAATAAAATTCAGAAACGGATAAATGAAGCCCCTAAAATTGAAAACTAACTTGGTACTGTCATCTTTTCCGCGACAACGCGTAGGATAAACCATGACTTGATAATTGCATGGGCCACTACTCAACACATTATCTGAGTTAGCGACCTTTCATTAAAAATCACACCACTTATGTCATTCGCACGAAGTTCGCGCACCGATAGTTCGGTTGATGGGGTTTATCGATATAATCTGAGTGGTGAAAAGTTTTTAAAAGAAATTTTGAAACCAATACTTGAAAGGGCTTACGAACCTGATGCTGTAGTCAGGAAAATTGTGAGGAAACTGAGGCTATTGGAGTACTTGAAAAAAATCGTGTATGAGTATTGATGTGATCATTATTGATGACGATCCCACTTCCATTTTTTTGCATCAGGTGGTGGTTAAAAAAACTGGGTTGACTATGAGCCCCCTGGGGTTCTCAAGCGGATGGGACGCCCTTGATCATCTTGATGCTCTCGAGCATTGGGATAACCCCTGCATTCTTCTGGTGGACATCGATATGCCCGGCATGAGCGGTTGGGAACTACTTGAGCAGATTAATTTGCGATCGTATGCTGAATGGGTTTCTGCGATCATTATCAGTTCTTCCACCGATCTCAAAGATCGCAAAAAAGCAAGGATTTGTAAACGTGTGATCGGCTACTTGGAAAAGCCAATCGATGTGATGAGGCTTCAGAATGAACTTCATTCACTAGATGAGCTTTCTCATTCTAAAAAGAAGAATAACAGTATTAAGGGATTGATGCTGGTTGTCTTGTTCACATTGATAAGTGTAAAATTATTTATCGTGAGTGCCCAACCGCTAATGGATCCTCTTGCTGCAAAGTTTCGCGAAAAAGTGCGGATAGGGGAAGACAGCGTTAGCAGGCCGAAGCCGCGAAAATATCCGGTTTATAAAGGAGGCGAGCTCTCACTCTCGTTTCCTCAATCTGTTTTGAAAAGCAAAATAGCGCAACTTGACGGACTTAGAGCTAGTTACATTGGCACAAACGTTGGCGGATTAATCAGCAACGCCATTGGAAAACTAAAAGCAAATGCAGGAATGTATTATTCAGAACCTTCCGTGCCCTATACCATGGAGATGTTTCAAGGTAGTGTTTCTGCCAATGCTTATCTATTGAGATTGAAAAATGTAAAATACCACACTCTGGAGCCTTACGGAAAACTTGGATTTGCCTTTCAGCGCACGAAGTTTTATGGCAACTATATCCTGAATTCGGAAAACAACAATGCACCGCAAGGTAACTATAGTTCTACTGAGCAGCCTCTTTTAGGCAAAACAGGAATGACTCTGCTAAACACTGCAATTGGTTTTGAGTATCAGCTGGAAGCACGCAAAAAACTCTTCGTCCATCTCTTTACTGAGATTGAGTATGGAATTTTGCTTTCTTCGAAAGCATCTAATGAGGCATTTTCCGGAACAAAATTGTCTAACCCAACTACCATTTCTCTTGGCATAGGGTTTGGAGTCATCGACTAAGGATTAGAAAGGTTAATCAGTATGAAAAGTCATCTGAATTTTTAGCGGCTAGAAAAAAAGTTGTCAACGAAACTTAACACACAGATAACATGATATCTCCTTTCATTTACTTTGTGAATCAGCAACGGTCGCTGATCTTTTATTTGATATTATTTCTTTCCAATTCTGTTGGAACTGATCTCGTCCATGCACAGGGATCTGATGCGTGTGACAAAATGGATACGCTTAAAATTTTTAATGGGCGGATAAAAATGAAGATGAAGGCCGCGATTTTCCACAAAATGAAAAAAGAGCGAGTCGTTGAAATGTACAAATCCTTATTCGAGACCACGGATATGCTCAACTGTGAGGGCTTTATCACCAATGAAGGCGCAACATTAAGATTTTACCAAACCACTATTGACAAGCCTGTTGCAAACGACAATGGCTTGTCTGACTGGAAACTGATTGCATCTTTCACTGATAAAATTCCCGAGAGCCAATGGATTGAGAGCGGTTGGGAGCGGATCAGCAACGGGCATCTGTATTTTGTAAGATTGCTGTCACATAAAAAACCAGAGCAACTTTTTAAGTTTGTTTTCTTTTATATCGACAATAAACTCACTTTTAGTTTGTTGCAATCCCCTGGGGATAAAAAGGGCTCCGATCTACTTGATAAATATATAAATATCGCTGCAGGGGAAAGCCACCCGTAACGGTTTTCAAAATTTGGAGATAAATCGTACTGTTTTTAAAGATGGCACTGAGTCAAAACAGTGCACACTTTATTGAGTCTTACTAACAATGAAAAAGGTAAATCCCTTTAAGCTATAGCAGATAGAAAGGTGAAGACTGCTACAAAAAAAGCGTAGGAGGGAAGTGTAAACGGCCAATAACTTTTACCTCTGGACCCCCAAATTAAAGTAATTCGAAAGCAAGCGGCCAATGATTTTTTCGGATAAAGATTGAATTCTCACTAATGGTCCAGTAGAAATCTTTCCCGAACCGCACTTACTTTAAAAGATATGTGGGTATCTCCAATAAAACTCTTCGTTAGGAAGTCAAAAAAACCATCAAACTCCCGAAGTTACTCCTGACCAAAACCCAAGAATTCTCGATCAGCAAACTTCTTCGCTGGTGGATAACTCAATCCCACTTGCTACTCCTGTCAGCAGGGCCACTTGATCTTTCATTGTTTGTGTTGTGTTCGTGTCGGTTTAAAAAATTAGGCACTAATAAAACTTGGCTTGTCACCCTCCGTGTTTGGCTTGTTCACTCCAATATTTTTTCGAATGTCTAGCTTTGGATTTGCAATTAATACAACTTCCAAACTTATCAGTGGTTGGTTAGATAATTGATTGAACTAAGTACGAAAGACATTCGCGCCCGAAGACACAGAATTGAAAACTAAAATCAGCATCGACATGACAGTGGAACAAATTAAAAATGATCAAAACCTACGCCCCTTGTTCCTTGAACTAATCAGCAGAAATCAGGTTTGCAATCTTATGGAGATTCACTCGGTTCGAGACCTAGATAGAATTAGAATGGTGAGTGAATTAAAAGCTAGCCTTGCTACCATTTCTGAAGCTTTAAGACCAGTTGTAAAAGAAGAAGACATTTTAGAAACCGTGGCCCAGGTATGCAGGCTTTACACGAAAATTGAAAATTAAACTTTAATAAGCTTTAGTTGTAATAGTTAGTTTCAGTGAGCGATTGCTGAGGTAGAATTCAGATCAACCTTCTCGCCCGAACTCAACTATTAGTAAATATCCTCTTCTCTCGAGAGTTGCGAAAGCCTTTTTAACAATTTTCTCTTGGAATTAATCTGGCTTAGCAATTCATTCACTATACTCAACTCTGATGATGAATAATGTTCGGGGTCTTTAAGGTTCTCCTTCAATGCTAATTTTATTCAATGCTAATTTTATTGAAGGCTTAGGTATCTCCTTAAGTTCTGTCTTCCTCACCAAAAACGCACTTATTGATACTTTGAATGCTCTTACTATTTCTCAAGATTATCTGATGGGCAATACTCTTACAGTCTTACATGTTGTAATAGCTGCTTATAATATATTTCGCAATGAGCTTTTGGTAGAAGTCTTCCGGCTTTGTGCCTTTTGGGGAAAGTGAAACGTGAAGCAATTCAGTGGCAACTTGCTTGAATCGCTCTTGAGCCTGCGTGCTTGGTTCCTTCAAACCGTTTACCAGCTTCTCAAATTTTGGACCGTAATTCGCTAGCACGGCAATCTCGCGTTCCGCAAAATACAATGAGAGTTTCTCCCTTACGTCAATACAAAGAACATGCGGGGCGACTTTAGCCTTCTGCTTCCTTATGTGAGCGCCGGATGTTGGATTGAAAAACCAATTGATGGTATTTCCAGTTGATGGTTCGTACGACAGTTCCGGAACATACGGTGCAAGATTTGCCTTCACAATCGCATGTAGCCCCTCGTTAAGTGTATTAAAACCATGTTCAACGCAAAGATTCTGAATCGAACGTGATGCTGAAAGGTCCGAGGCCCGCACAGGTTTGGGCACGTAAGTAGCGGATGACATAAAGTTCTTTATTTGCTTTGACAACCTGATCGCAAATTGCTTAAGTTGCTTGACGTCACGGTGTGTTATGATTCCCATATGGCTAAACGATACTATAACGGCTTGGAGTTTGAATCAACAATAGAGCTAAAATTCGCTCTCTCGATCGAGGATGAGTGTGCTTACTTACTTCACCCAAAGAAGATCTTCGACTCCTATTATCGAGAGAATGGAAAGATCGTTGAAATAAATGATACGACTAAAAGTTACACGCCAGATTTTTTGATCCGATCAACGACCAGAAATATCGGAGCGATCATTGAGACCAAACCAAATAGCTATAAAAACGCTGCGCAATTTGAATTTCGGAATAAGGTTATTAAGAGTTACCTATCGGGGTATTGAAATGGAACTTGATTTCAATTGGGTTTATGAGCGAGATATTTACCTGAATAAAACACAAGAGTCAAAGCTTGAAAAGATTCTTGCGGTTCAGGCGAGCGAAGAGAGATTTTACAGATTACTCAAAGGCATCTACAAAAGAAACAGTAGAGTTCCTTTTATGTATGATCAGCCTTGGACGGAAAAAGAATATGTCACGTTTGTTAAATATGGATCTTATCCGGAGGCTGTGCAGATCGCCCTTGGGAGTCAGGAATTACGGGAGACTGATTAATGACTAACAGAATTTGGTAACTTATATTTAGTTGTGAATTTGATAAGTATAATTGCCGGTTCCATTTTCTTCATCGTCCTTCTTGGCACGTTACTGTACAGCATGCACTCAAGCCGTAAAATGCTAGAAAAAAAAGCTCACGGAAGAAGCCTAAGAAAATGGACAACTAAGGTTTGACCGCGGCCAGGTGAAATCGCTTAACTTTAATCGAGACCAAAATGAGCTATGATTTATTCTTTTGTTCTACAACTAAAAACTGTATACCCCATAGTTATCATCATTCCTTTTCTTTTTTGCTTCATTTTTGTTTGTGGAATTGTGGATAACTCTCAATAAATAATTAACCTGATAGTAAATGGTAAACCCTATAATGTTTTGACTAAATAATAACAATGACAAAGAGAAAGTGGTTAGGCTCACTATTGAATTTTTTTATACCTGGACTTGGAAACGCATATGGTAGAAACCTTAGGAAAGGGATAGTAACTTATCTTTTGTTTTTTCTTGTTGCTGTGGGTCTAAGGTTTGTTGCTTACAACTTCACCATGTTTCTAATTTCTGTAATCTTAATAATAGGTTACTATGGTTATCTGATCATTAGCGGCTATCGTGATGTTCAAGAAGACAAAGAATACCAACCTGCAAGGTTTGACAAATGGTATGTTTATTTGCTGGTAATCATAATGCATGTCGTGTTAGTTAATTCAATAAAAGGACGGACTCTTGACAAACTGACACCAATAAATTTTGCTAGCATACCCACTCCTGCAATGGATCCAGCGTTGATGATCGGGGATATATTAGTTTACAAAAAAACAAAGACGATCGAGCGAAATGATGTAACGCTTTTTTGGTTTCCAGAGGACAGACAAACTTTGTACGTGAAAAGATGTATTGGATTACCAGGGGATAGCTTACAGATAAAGAGAAGTGTTGTTTTAATAAATGGGAATCAACTGATAGACACACCGAGGCTAAAGTATAGGTATTTAGCATCAACAGATGGAGAAGAGATAAATTCAAGAGTATTGGCGAAGTACAAAATTGATGAGAGCGATTTCCATAGAGTATCCTCGGATGTATATCAGTTCTTTCTTACGACTGAACAAGCAGAAAAGTTGAAGGGATTGAGCTTCCTTAAAAGCATTGAATTGTCATTGGACAGCGAAGGGGACCCTGGAAACATGATTTATCCCAAATCAGGCAAATTTAATTGGAACGCAGATTTTTATGGGCCTATATACATTCCCAAAAAGGGAGACAAAATAGAACTCACCGAAAACAATATTCTCTTATATCTTGATTGCATTGAATTTGAAAATGAATCAGTTGAAAAGAGAGCTTCTGGGTTAATGATAAATGGTCAGGCGATAACCGACTATGAGTTCAAGGAAAACTACTTCTTTATGATGGGCGATAACAGACATAATTCATTCGACTCCCGATACTGGGGATTTCTACCACAGGACCTGGTGGTTGGTAAAACAATGTATCTGTATTGGGGAAGAGACTTAGATAGGATTGGTAAAGAAGTTATTTGAGTTAGAATCTTTTCTGGCTTCAATGCATAAAGGTCCTTAAACTTTAACTAGAGATTTCAAATTTTAATTTCGCAATAAATAATTCTATGATTAGACATTTAATAAGAAAGATTTATATCGGCTATCTGCTTTTGCTTGCTTGTCATAGCACTGTTTTTTCGCAGGAAAAATCAGTAGAAAAACTAGATCAAACATATCTGAACTGGTACAATCATGATCCAGTTAAAGACAATATTCTTGGAACAAGTGTTGACAGAGTTTACACAGAATTACTCAAGAACCAAGTTTCTAAGAAGACTGTCATCGTGGCTATAATTGACAGTGGCGTTGATATTGATCATGAAGACCTCAAAGGTCAAATTTGGATCAATGATGATGAGATTGCAGGTAATGCTATAGACGATGACAAGAATGGATATGTAGATGATATCCATGGATGGAATTTTATTGGAAACAAAAAAGGAGAAAACATTTCGTACGAGACGTTTGAATATACTCGAATATATAAATCCGGAGGCGGGCCTTATTTTGACAAGGCAAAAAGACTTTATGAAAATGAATTAGCAAGACAAAAGACTGAAAAAGAGAATATCAACAAATTTGAACAGATGTATTTCAGTGCCAAAGGTATCATTAAGGAAATAACAGGTATCACGGTAACGTCATTAAGCGATTTAGATGCAATAACTCCAAATGATGGCGAAAGGGTATTATCTGCTAAACGCTTTCTAAGCTCTCGATATGAACGCGGTTTTACTGAGACTGCCCTTGAGCGTATTAAGAAAGGAAATGATGATTATTTCTCGAAGTTCTTAAATCTTAATTTTAACCCAAGACTAGTAGTTGGTGATGATCCAAACAATATTACTGATATGGACTATGGTAATCCTGATGTAAAAGGTAAGCGCTCGGATCACGGTACTTCAGTTGCAGGGGTAGTTGCTGCGCTTCGAGATAATGGTCTAGGAATAAATGGTATAGCGACCAATGTTAAATTAATGTGCATTCGGTCCACGCCAAGGGGTGATGAACGTGATAAAGATGTGGCGCTCGCTATTAAATATGCTGTCGATAACGAGGCCGACATTATCAATATGAGTTTCGGTAAAGCATTTTCCCCTCAGAAGCAATTTGTTGATCTGGCCGTTAAACTTGCCGAACAGAAGGGTGTCCTGATTGTTCACAGTGCTGGAAACGAAGGTAGGGATATTGATGTTGAAGATACTTATCCCTCAAACCATTATCTGGATGGGTCTGCTATACCTAACTGGATAACTGTAGGTGCATCAGGGTTTACGGACAATGATGGAACCGCGCTTAAGTTTTCTAATTACGGACAAAACAATGTAGATGTCTTTGCGCCTGGTGAAAAAATTATTTCTACCGATAGCAGCAGTTACTACAACATGCATGACGGTACAAGTTTTTCTGGTCCGGTTGTAACTGGGATAGCAGCTCTTATTTTATCCTACTATCCTGATCTTAAACCACAACAGATGATCGCAATACTGCAAGAGTCCACCCACAAGATTGACAAAAAAGTATTTTTGCCTGGACTTGAAACCAAAGATCCTAAAAAAGTGAAATTCCGGTCTCTTTCAAAAAGTGGTGGTATCGTAAACGCATTTGAGGCATTCAAGAGAGCTTCCGGCCGATGAAGTCACGGGGAATTATCGCGGGAATACAGTCAAGGTCACAAAAAACAATTGACATCAAGTACCGGCCACGGTAAAATTCGAGATCATTGATCGCATCAGAAGCAAATACCTATTTTGGGAAGACAGTTAAAAAACAATAGGGGAGTGGTGCCCTTTGATTAATTCTGCACTGAACTGATTATCAATTTAAGATTTCATAATTTCATTGTTTCAACAATCAATCTGTATTCGGTTGCTTTTCAATGTATGTTTACAATTTCAACAAGCGTTATCTTTGCTAAATGAGAAGTGTAATGAAAGCGAGGCCGAAAAAGGCAAACGCCACCAGGACAATTTCTAAAAGAACTGGATACATGCGGGTTGGTCTAATGCACAACCCGCCTCACGCAGGAATTATTTTAAATGAGGACTTCCTAAAACCATTGAGGATTTCCTTACGAACAGCTGCTAAAAATTTGTCCATTAAGTACGAATCACTTAGGCTTGTTGTAAAAGGGGAGAAAGGAATTTCTCCATCGCTTGCTACAAGGTTGTCAATTATGTTCGGAAATTCTCCACAGTTTTGGCTGAACATGCAAGGCAACTATGATCTCTGGCATGTGATGCAATCGGAAAATAAAAATCTTAAAAAAATAAAACTGATAAACTAGGGAGATTGGGTTCAAAATCTAGCTGCACGAAGATCGTTTGAATTACTGTATTAGCTGGGAGAAGTTAACGCATATGAGTCAGAGTTTCCGTTTCTTGTTATATTCGTCATAATGGTAATTCAGAATTTATTTTCTTCTTTTTAACCGTTGCAAATGATTTTAGAGGGTAAACTAATTTTTTATTCCGAAACGGGAACAGAAGGAGGATACTGGGCTTTCCAAGATAATCATTACATGTCACTGAGTTTACCGGTATTTGGTGTTACCAATGACACGCGTGTATGGGACGCTGACGATCGAATTAGATCGGGGCTAGCTTCTAACGCGGAACTTTTCTTGAACGAGAAATGGATCCCTATTCCGGATCCGATCATGAGTAATCCGGATTTTGAAATCTCTTCATTATTTCGTGGTGAGCAACGAGGTGATTTATCTGCTGATGAAAGATTGATGAATCAGTATGGATTCAAAATAAAATATTCGGGCCATGCTGGGAGCACACCGAGAAGTGAACCAAGCAGGCCATACGGAATTCCACAGCACGGAATGACCAGGGTGACTGTTAAGTGGGAAAATGG
>WNFM01300987.1_pt1 | contig 10422 bp, 9 predicted proteins | sample 5400271 | NCBI WGS metagenome assembly WNFM01 (sample SAMN13153352, study PRJNA577476) | soil metagenome | isolation source: 60 cm saprolite on Douglas fir-dominated hillslope | place: USA:California | collected 2013-09-17 | reverse complement strand
GACGCCCCGCTCGACGCTAGGTTCCGGCAAACTTGAGGATAGAGCCATGTCAACCAGCGACGACGTACAAAAGCGAAATGCCTTTGCCGCTTGTGCTGAGTTTCGCATCGAGGGCCTTGAAGCCTCTCTGCATCATGCGCGCGAGATTGCAGTCCGGGACGAGCTGGGTGTCGTAGGGCGCTACATTGCGGAAGCGCAAGGATACCTGGCTCAAATTCGGGTTCTGCATCAAGAGGCGCTCGATGAGTTCAGCCGAGCGCAGGGAGAATAAGCCGGTTGGGCGGTCCGCCGACCGGTGTGCCTCCTTCTTGCTGCGCTTTAGATAGGCTTCTACCTAGCTCACTGCGAACAGGGACGGCACCGGTCCGCCCACCTAACCGCCACACGACAAGACCGCGCCGTATCTCGCCAACACGCCGGAATGTCGGGATAATTTTTTCAGAGTCGGGCAGGCGCCAATGGAGACCAAAGTGGCTGGCTGGGGGACTAGGATTCGAACCTAGATTAACGGAGTCAGAGTCCGCTGTTCTACCATTGAACTATCCCCCAATCGGGAAGAGCTATTCTCGAGTGTAGCCTCGGGCCGGCCCATTCGGCTCGTTTCCTTGTCGGCGTCGGCGCGGGGCTCGAACGTCGACACATCTAGGACATCTTGCGCGCCTTTCCAAGCCGCAACAGCGCAGACGCCGCTCACGCCGTGCGCCGGCCCGACATGCCGAATGCCACGGTGGCAATCGCCACTAGCGCACAGGCGGCGACGTAGAGAAATACCCCGCGCGGGTACCCATGATCGAGGAACTGCGCGAAGATCAAGGGCGCCACCATGCCGCCGATATGAAAGCCGGTGGTGACGAAGCCGAACACCTTGCCGAACGAGCCCTGCGGGGTGACCGAGCGCACGATCATATCGCGCGACGGCATGGTCATGCCGCTGGCGAAACCGCTCAGCGACGCGATCAGGACCAAGAGCAGGGCGCCCGGATCGACCAACGCGATGAGCGTGCTGGCGCTGCCCGTCACAACCAATCCCGCGCACGCCACGAGGTTGTGCCGTGCGGTGCGCCCGGCGAGCGCTCCACCGAGCAAGACCCCCATCGCGCTCATGGCCAGAAGCCCGGTGAGCGCGGTATTGGCGAGTGCGGGCGGCGTTCCGTAGAGCGCGCCGAGCCCGACCACCAGATATTGGTTGAGGCCGCCGCCGACCATCGAGAGCACCACGAAGAAGAGGAGGTTGAGCAGGATCGGCGGCGACAGCAGAAGCTGCCAGCTCGCTGGCTCTTCTCCGCGTGGCTTCGACGGATGTGCCGGATGGACGACCGGCGGCTCTCCCTGCACCGCCAGAACGAGGGCCGCGACGACGCCGAGCAGCGCCGAGCAGAGAAAAGCACCGCGCCATCCCACCGCGCTCTGCATGAATAGGAGGCTCACCGGCGCGATGGCCGAACCGATCATGCCGGAGCAGGTGTGGAACGAGAATACCTGGGTCATGCGTCGCGGCGAGACGCGCTCGGACAGCAGGGTGTAATCGGCGGGATGGTAGACCGTATTGGCGAGGCCCAAGACGGCGAACATGGCGATGAATACCCAGAACGATTCCACCGCTCCCGCGATCGCAATCGCGGCGGAGCCCAACAGCAGGCCGCCGATCAAGTTGATGCGCGCGCCGGTGCGGTCGATGAAGAAGCCGACCGGCGTCTGCGACACCGCAGAGACCACGTTGAAGGTGGTGAGCGCGAGGCTCAGCTCAGTATAGGTCACGCCGAAGTCCGCGCGTATGAACGCGAACAGCGGCGCCAGCATCAGCATGTAATAGTGGCTGACCAGGTGGGCGAAGCACACGCCGGCGACGAGCTTGGTCTCGCTCGCGCGGGCGGGGGTGAGAAGCTCGGCAGCTTGGGCCATTGTTCTTTTTGGTCGTGGCGGGGCCGATCAGGCCGCGTGCGCGGCGCGAGCGTCTTGGATGGCGCGCCAGACGCGGTACGGCGTCGCCGGCATGTCCATGTGGCGGATGCCGAATTCGGACAGCGCATGTACGATCGCATTCATGACCGAGGTGAGCGAGCCGGCGCAGCCGGCTTCGCCGCAGCCCTTGACGCCGAGCACGTTGGTTTTCGTCGGCACCGGATGATCGATGACGGTGACCTCGGGCGAATCGCTCGCGCGTGGGAGCGCATAGTCCATGAACGAGCCGGTCAGGAACTGACCATCGCCGTCGTAGACGGTCATCTCCATGAGCGCCTGCCCGATGCCCTGGATCACGCCGCCATGAAGCTGACCCTCGACGATCAGCGGATTGATGACGGTGCCGAAATCGTTGACCGAGACGTATTTCACCACCTCGATCACGCCGGTGTCGGGATCGAGCTCCACCTCGCAGACGTGGCATCCGTTGGGGTAGGTGGAGGCGCCGGGGCCATCGGTCACGTGGCGTACGTCGAGCGTCGACGGCACGCCTTCCGGCAGCTTCAGTCCGGCGCGCAGCCGCTCGGCGAGCTCCATGATCCCGATCGCGCGATCGGTGCCGGCGATGACGAAGCGCCCCTGCGCGAACTCGATGTCGGCGGCCGATGCTTCCAGAACGTGAGAGGCGATCTGCTTGCCCTGCTCGATCACCTTGGCGGATGCTTCCACGATCGCCGTGCCGCTGTGCATGATCGATTTCGAACCGCCGGTGCCGCCGCCGGCGAGCAGCTCGTGGCTGTCGCCCTGCAGCAGGCGGATGCGCTCGAACGGAACGCCGAGCTTTTCGCTCAGCACCTGCGCGAACGGTGCGGCGTGACCCTGGCCGTAGTCCAGCGTGCCCGTGATGATGGTGACGGTGCCGTCGGCTTCGAAACGGAGGCCGCCCATCTCCTTGCTCGGCGGCGCCGTGACTTCGAGAAAGCTGCCGACACCGAGCCCGCGCACCTTTCCGCGCTTGCGGCTCTCGCGTTTGCGGCGCGCGAAGCCCTTGGCGTCGGCGACCTCGAGCGCGTGCTTGAGCACGCTCGGAAAGTCGCCGCTGTCGTAGTTGCTTCCCGATGCCGTCTTGATCGGAAGTTCGCGCGGCTTGATCTGGTTGCGCCGGCGCAGGGCGAGGCGGTCGATCCCCATCTCGGCGGCCGCCGCGTCGACCAGCCGCTCCATGTAGTAGTTGCCCTCGGGCCGGCCGGCGCCGCGATAGGCGGAGACGTGCGAGGTGTTGGTAAATACGCACTTGGTTGAGACCTCGATCAACGGCGTGCGGTAGACGTTCTGCGCGTTCTTCACGATGTTGAGGGTCGACGGCATCGGCGCCACGTGCGAGAGGTACCCGCCCATATTGCCGAAATTGGTGATGCGCACCGCCAGGAAGGTGCCGTCGGCGTCGAGTGCGAGCTCGGCGGTGAGCTCGTGATCGCGGCCGTGACTGTCGGAGACGAAGCTCCCCGAGCGCTCGTCGGTCCATTTCACCGGGCGGCCGAGGGCACGCGCCGCGTGCAGCACGCAGACGTATTCGGGAAACGGCCCTGACTTCATGCCGAATGAGCCGCCGACATGGCCGGTCAACATGCGAAGCTGCTTGGGCTCGACTTTAAGAATATCGGCCATATGGCTGCGCAAGCCGAACACGCCTTGGGATGGGGCATGCAGCGTGAAGCCTCCGCTGGCGGCGTCGTAGACGCCGATCGCCGCGCGCGGCTCCATCGTGTTCACGACCACGCGGCTGTTCACGAGCTCGAGCCGTGTGACATGGCTGGCCTTGGCGAAGGCGGCCGCGACCTGCTCGGTGTCGCCATAATGATAATCGAGCGCGACATTGCCGGGCGCTTCGTCATGAAGGAGCGGCGCGCCGGGACGCGCGGCCTCCTCCGGCCGGATCACGGCGGGCAAGGACTCGATCTCGACCTCGACCGCCTCGGCGGCGTCTTTCGCCTGCAGCAGCGTCTCGGCGACGACGAAGGCTATGGGATCGCCGACGAAGCGCACCTTGTCGGTGGGTAGCGCCGGCCGGGGCGGTTGTTTCATGGGCGTGCCGTCGCGGTTCTTGAACGGCACGATGCACTTGAGCGTGCCGTAGCCGGCGAGATCGGCGCCGGTATAGACCCCGAGCACGCCGGGCATCTTGCGCGCGGCGGATGTGTCGATGCTCTTGATCACCCCATGGGGAACGCGGCTGCGGACCATCACCGCATAGGCCTCGCCCGCGAGCTTGACGTCGTCGGTGTAGCAGCCCTCGCCCCGCACCAGCATCGGGTCTTCGCTGCGCGGCACCGGCTGCCCGATGCCGAATTTCATCAGCGCCAAGCTTTGCGGGTCGTTTTGCAGATTCATCAATCAAAGCCTTGATCAATAGATCGCCTGCAAGCCGGTTGGCCGCAGGCGGTGGCTCCACGGATTAAGCGCGCCCTTCGGCACGAGGGGGCCGGTCGGGCGGCGCGAATTTGAGATAAAGGACGCCGATCCCTTCGACAAGGACATCCGACCACGCCATGCGCTCAACGCGCACCTGTTGCGCGAGCCACCCCCGTGTTACACTCGTTGCGATCTGAGTTTGGGACACGGCCGCTGCCGTTGAGCCCGGAAGGCTTCGGCGCGGCGGGAAGGGTTTTGATGAAGGACGAGGGCCGGGCAGCCGGCGGCCTCGACCCTGTCCGTGACCGGGCGCAGCAGCAGCGGGCCCGGTGGGGTCGGCGCTCACCCTACGGGATTCCGCGTCATGACGGCGCTCAAGAGGGCGTCCATCGCTCCGCTCCGACCTATGCCGCGCTCGATCTGGGGACCAACAATTGCCGGCTCCTGGTCGCCCGCCCGATCGGTGACAGCTTCCGTGTCATCGATGCGTTCTCACGCATCATCCGCCTGGGCGAGGGCGTATCGACGTCCGGCCGCATCAGCGATGCGGCCGTCGATCGCGCGGTCGCAGCGCTCGCGATCTGCCGCGACAAGATGCGCAATCGCGGCGTCACGCGCGCGCGGCTGATCGCGACTGAGGCATGTCGCGCCGCGGCGAATGGGGCCGAATTTCGCGCCCGCGTCGCCGACGAGGTTGGCCTCGAGCTCGAAATCATCGACCGTGAGACCGAAGCGACGCTGGCGGCCACCGGCTGCACGCCGTTGATCGATCCGCAGGCCGACGGCGTGGTCCTGTTCGACATCGGCGGCGGCTCCTCGGAGCTCGTGTGCCTCGACCGCTCAGCCCCGAGCCGGCACGGGCCGCCACTGCCGAAGATCAGGGCCTGGGCGTCGCTGCCCGTTGGTGTGGTCACGCTCGCGGAGCGCCACGGCGGACACCAAGTCACGCGCGAAATCTATGCCGCGATGATTGCGGAGGTCGCGGCCTTGGTCGACGGTTTTGTGGCCGAGCATGGCGGGCTTGCCGACGGCCACATCCATCTGCTCGGCACCTCCGGCACGGTAACGACGATCGCCGGGGTCCATCTCGAACTGCGACGCTACGAGCGTCGCCGCGTCGACGGCTGCTGGATGGTCGATGATGAAGTCACGCGCGTGATCGAGCGTCTGCTGGCCTGGAGCTACCAAGATCGCGTGGCCAATGCTTGCATCGGCGCCGAGCGGGCCGACCTCGTGCTTGCCGGTTGCGCCATTCTCGACGCCATTCGCCGCGCCTTTCCCTGTCAGCGGCTGCGGGTGGCCGACCGCGGGCTGCGCGAGGGCATGCTGGTGCAGATGATGCGCGAGGATGGGGTGTGGGGCGGCGAGGGGCCGGCGCCCTGACTTGGCCGCTCTGGGCTATGGCGCCGTGTCCGAGCCGAAAGTCGGATCAAAATGAGTTCGAAGCCGAGCAAGCGCCCGCTCAAGGTCCGCATCAAATCGGGCGGTGGCCGGTCGCCGGCGTCGAAGCGCTGGCTCGAACGACAACTCAACGACCCTTACGTGGCGCGTGCCAAGCGCGAGGGTTTTTCCTCCCGCGCCGCCTTCAAACTGATCGAGATCGACGACAAGCACCATCTGCTCAAGCAAGGCGCGCGGGTGGTCGATCTCGGCGCCGCGCCCGGCGGCTGGAGCCAGGTCGCGGCGCAGCGCGTCGGCAGCGTGCAGGGGAGGGGGAAGGTCGTGGCGATCGATCGCCTCGAGATGGCGCCGATAGCGGGGGTCGAATTCATCCAGTGCGACTTTCTCGATCCGCGCGCACCGGATGAGATCAAGGCCCTGCTCGGCGCTCCTGCCGACGTCGTGCTCTCCGACATGGCGGCGAATGCGACCGGCCACCGCCGGACCGACCATCTCAAGATCATTGCGCTCGCGGAAGCCGCGGTCGACTTCGCGCGCGAAACGCTTGCCCACGGCGGCGCGTTTCTCTGCAAGGTGCTGCAAGGCGGCACCGAGGCGATGCTGCTCGCGACGCTCAAGCGCGATTTCTCCCATGTGAGGCACGTGAAGCCGGCCGCGAGCCGGTCGGATTCGGCGGAGCTTTATCTGCTGGCGACGGGATTTCGCGGCTAGTGTCCCGATTCCGAAGTTCGCAAGCCCTTGCAGCACACTCTCGTGCGAACTTCGGAATCTAAGGGACACTAGCAAACTTATGAGTCTAGTGTGGTTTTTGGATTTGAAGTTCCTATGTGAGCTCGCCGCATCTTCTTAGGAACTTCAAATCCACCACACTAGTGTTCAAATCCACCACACCAGCGGCGATCCTTCATCCCATTCGTTGATCGGTGGCCTCGGTCGGGCCCGCCGCGGGTGCGGCGCTGCGGCGGGCCAGTTCCGCGCCGGCATCCGCCGGCATCCGTGCGAAAACGAAGCAGGCGCAGGCGGCGATCACGGCAATGGTGAGATAGGCGGGCTGAAAGTCGGCGGCCGTGATGGTGTCGCGTCCGCGCGCCCACAGCGTCAGATCGACCGCCAGCGCGCCGATGGCGACGCCGACCGAAATCGAGACCTGCTGGGCGACCGCGACCAGCGAGGTGGCGCGGCTCATGCGGCGATTGTCGACGTCGGCATAGGCGATGGTATTGAGACTGGTGAATTCGAGCGAACGAAAGAAGCCGCCGACGATCAGCACGCCGACGATCCACGCGAATGACACGCCCGGCGTGAAGGTCGCACAGGCCGCGACCAGCGCTGCGCTGATCAGCGCATTCACCACCAGCACCCGACGGAATCCGTAGCGGCGGAGAATGAACGGGATCACCGTCTTCATGCCCATGGCGCCGACGACGTTCGACAGCGTGATCAGCCCCGATTGGAAGGCTGTGAGATTGAAGCCGAGTTGAAGCAGGAGCGGAAGAAGGAACGGCATTGCCCCGATGCCGGAGCGATAGATAAAGCCGCCGACGACGGCGGCGCGCATGGTCGGGATCTCGAGCAGGGACAGATCGAGCACCGGCGCCGGCGTACGCCGTGCATGCAGCACGTAGGCATAGGCGGCGCCGGCGCCCACGACGATGAGCGCGAGCACCACGCTGGTCGGGAGGAAATTGAGCCCGAGCAAGGAGCCGCCGAAGGCGAGCCCGCCGGATCGAACGGGTCCGGCGTCTGCGCCCGCACGTCCTCGATGAAGATCGTCGCCAAGACGATGCCGGCAAGCCCGATCGGGATGTTGATCAGAAAAATCCAGTGCCAGGAAATGAAGGTGGTGATGAAGCCGCCGAGGGCCGGGCCGATCAGCGGGCCGATCAGCGCCGGCAGGGTCACCCAGACCATGGCGTTGATCAACTCGCGCCGGTCGACGCTGCGCACGAGAATGAGGCGCGCGACCGGCGTCATCATCGCCCCGCCCATGCCCTCGACGATGCGTGCGACCACGAATTCCGAGAGCGAGCCCGAGAGCGCGCAACCGATCGAGCCGAGCATGAACACGGCGATCGCGCCCCGAAATACCGTGCGCGCGCCGAAACGGTCGGCGGTCCAGCCACTCACCGGGATGAAGACCGCGAGCGAGAGCAAGTAGGAGGTGACCGCGAGCTTAAGCGTCAGTGGACTCGTGCCGATATCGGCGGCGATCGCCGGGAGCGAGGTGGCGATGACGGTCGAGTCCATGTTCTCCATGAACAGGGCGACCGCCACGATCAGCGGCACAATGCGTTTCGCCAGCATAAGTCAGCGCAGCGACCTGGGCGCGCTTGCGCAAGGGCGCAGGTGGAGGAAGCGCCGCGCGCGGGCGGTCATCGCGGCTGCAGGATGGTCGAATGCGGTGCGCAGGTCGGTCATGCCGCACGTTAGCAGAATCGGCGCTGCCCCGGACAAGCCGGGCATTGTCCTGCGGCGAGCGTGGCCCCACATAGTGGTGCATCAGGCTCAGGGGCTATGGCCAATGATCTACCTGCTCGCAGTCTTCATTCCGCCGCTTGCCCTCCTGCTGAACGGCCAACCGTTCTCGGCCATCTTCAGCGTCATCCTGATCGTGGCCTGCTTTCTCCTCGGGCTCATCTTCCCCGCCTTTTTCGTGGTTCCGTCCCTGCACGCCGTCATTGCGGTCCACATGAGGCGCGAGGATCGCAAGCACCGCGAGCTGGTGAACGCGATCGAACGGCATGGGCCGCCGCCGGGTTGGCGCCCCTGATTCGAGCCCAAGGAGGACGATGTGCCCAGGCGATCGCGGCGAGGACACCGCTTCTTTCGGTGAATTGCCGCCAAATCGCTAGGATTCGCGCCCGAGCCGTGCTATCGGCCAGCGCCAACCCAAAACGGGCCGTCACGTCGCGTGCGCGAGCGCCGGTTCGCCGCAAACGGGGCGCATCTCGGTCCGCCGACGGTGCCGTCGAGCAAGCCCGCAAGGCGGACCACTGGAGTTGGCAATGGAGCAGAAATCCGACGGAACCCTGCGCGAAGCACTGACTTTCGACGATGTCCTGCTCAAGCCCGGACTGTCCGAACTGCTGCCGTCCGACGCTGACATCCGTTCCCGCATCACCCGCGATATCCCGCTCAACATCCCGATCGTCGCTTCGGCCATGGACACCGTGACCGAAGCCAAGATGGCGATCGCCATGGCGCAGGCCGGGGGGCTGGGGGTGATCCACCGCAATCTCGAGCCCGAGGAGCAGGCCGCGCAGGTTCGCCAGGTCAAGAAGTTCGAGTCCGGCATGGTGGTCAATCCCGTCACCATCGATCCCGGCGCCACGCTCGCGGATGCGCTGGCTTTGATGCAGGACTACCGCATTTCAGGCATCCCGGTGGTGGAGGGCGGCGGCAACGGCCGCGCCGGCAAGCTCGTCGGCATTCTCACCAACCGCGACGTGCGATTCGCCACCGACCCGCGCCAGAAGGTTGCCGAGCTGATGACCAAGGAGCGGCTCGTCACCGTGCGCGAGGGCGTTGGACAGGCCGATGCCAAGCGCCTGCTCCATCAGCATCGGATCGAAAAGCTGCTCGTGGTCGACGACCAGTATCGCTGCGTCGGGCTGATCACGGTGAAGGACATCGAGAAGGCGGTGGCCAACCCGAACGCCTGCAAGGATGAACAAGGGCGCCTGCGCGTCGCCGCCGCGACCAGCGTCGGCGACAAGGGGTTCGATCGCACCTCCAAGCTGATCGCGGCGGGCGTTGATCTCGTGGTCGTGGACACCGCACACGGGCATTCGCGCTCCGTGCTCGACGCCGTCACACGCATCAAGCGTCTGTCGAACGCGGTACAGGTGGTGGCCGGCAACATCGCGACCAGCGAAGGCGCCAAGGCGCTGATCGACGCCGGCGCGGACGCGATCAAGGTCGGCATCGGTCCAGGCTCGATCTGCACCACGCGCGTGGTCGCCGGTGTCGGCGTACCCCAGCTCACCGCCATCATGGATGCGGTCGAGGTCGCGCGCCGGAGCGGCACGCCGGTCATCGCCGATGGCGGCATCAAATATTCCGGCGATCTCGCCAAGGCGCTCGCCGCCGGCGCCGACTGCGCCATGGTGGGATCGCTGCTTGCCGGCACCGACGAGACGCCGGGTGAGGTCTTTCTTTATCAAGGCCGCTCCTACAAGACCTATCGCGGCATGGGCTCGGTCGGCGCCATGGCGCGCGGCTCCGCCGACCGCTACTTCCAACAGGACATCAAGGACACGCTCAAGCTCGTGCCCGAGGGCGTCGAAGGCCAGGTGCCGTACAAAGGCGCCGCGGCGACCGTGCTGCACCAACTCAGCGGCGGCTTGCGCGCGGCCATGGGCTATGTGGGTGCGAAGAACTTGAAGGAGCTGCACGAGAAGGCCGAGTTCGTGCGCGTCTCGGGTGCGGGTATGCGCGAGAGCCACGTGCACGACGTTACCATCACGCGCGAGAGCCCGAATTACCCCTCGAGGGTGTGATCCTTCCCCACCGGGGAGGGACGGCACGCATGCCCGCGAAGAAATCGCCTGACCCGTTCGCCGAGGTGCGCACGCAGACCTTGCGACACCGCGCCCAACACGGTTGCGGTGCCTATCCGTTCGAGGACGGTGCCATCCTCGGTGTGATTGCCGCCGCCGTTGCAGCCAAGCGCGTGCTCGAGCTCGGTTGTGCGCTCGGCTATACGGC
>WNFM01302797.1_pt1 | contig 10426 bp, 12 predicted proteins | sample 5400271 | NCBI WGS metagenome assembly WNFM01 (sample SAMN13153352, study PRJNA577476) | soil metagenome | isolation source: 60 cm saprolite on Douglas fir-dominated hillslope | place: USA:California | collected 2013-09-17 | reverse complement strand
CGTCGTCGACATGTTCGCCAAGGCGTGCGCCGGCAAGTCGACCAAGGAGGTGATCGCCGACGCCAACGCGCAGCTGAAGCAGATCTACCGGCCCGCCTGATACATGTCGGCGCACAGCGAACCGATACCGCTTCAGGCACCTCGCCGGCGCCTGCTGCCGGCGCTGCGGGATTGGTCCGAGCGCGAGGAGGTCTTCAGCTGGCTGATGATCTTGCCGCCGATGGCCTTTTTGGTCGCGCTGGTCGGCTATCCCTTCATCTACGGCATCGTGCTCAGCCTCGAGAATCGCCCGGTCGCGCAGCCCGGCACGTTCATCGGGCTCGGCAATTTTCTCGCCGATTTCCGTGATCCGACCTTCTGGCAGGTGGTCCAAAACACCTTCGTCTATACCGCCGCGGCGACGCTATTGAAAATGGTCGGTGGCCTCGGACTTGCGCTGGTGATGAACCAGGCCTTCCGCCTGAAGAACCTGGTGCGTGCGGTGCTGCTATTGCCGTTCATCGTGCCGACCGTGTTGTCGACCATCGCCTGGATGTGGATCCTCGATCCTTCCTTCAGCGTCATCAACTGGCTGTTGGTGCATGGCGGGCTCGCCGAGCGCGGCCCCTCTTGGCTCGGCAATCCGGCTCTCGCCATGACCTCGCTGATCGTGGTCAACACCTGGCGCGGCCTGCCCTTCTACGCCATCACGCTGCTCGCCGGGCTGCAGACGATACCGCCCGAACTCTACGAGGCCGCCACCATCGATGGCGCCGGCGCGCTCGACCGCTTCCGTTACGTCACCTTGCCGCTGCTCAAGCCGGTGGTGTTCATCGTGACGATGTTCTCGCTGATCTTTACGTTCTCCGACTTCCAGCTGGTCTATGTGCTCACGCGCGGTGGCCCGGCGAACGCCACGCATTTGTTCGCGACCTATGCCTTCGACATCGCCATGAGCGGCGGACAGTTCGGTCTCGGCGCTTCCGTCGCGCTCGCCATGCTGCCTCCGCTGGCGCTCTTGATCGTCGCGCTGGCGCTGTACTTGAGGAGAGCGTGATGGTCGAGGACGGCGGCTGGCGGGTGCGCGCGCTGCGGCTGTGGCTGCCGCTTACGTTCTTTCTGATCTTCGCGCTGTTTCCCTTCTATTGGATGGCGATAACCTCGCTGAAGCCGAACCAGGAGCTGTACAACCCGCAACTGATGCCCCTGATCGTGCGCCATCCGACCCTCAAGCCTTATGTCGACCTGCTCAGCGAGACGGACTTTTTGGTCTGGACCTGGAACACCATGCTGGTGGCGACGGTCTCGACCGCGATCTCGCTGGTGTTCGGCGTCATGCTGGCCTATCCGCTGGCGCGGATGAATTTTCCCGGCAGCGCCCTGGTCTCGTTTGCGGTGGCGGCGACCTATCTCGTCCCGCAGCCGCTCTTGTTCATTCCGATGGCCGAGATCATCGAGCGGATGGGGCTCGGCAACACGCTGACCTCGGTCATCCTGACCTATCCGACCTTGCTGATCCCGTTCTGCGCCTGGCTCTTGATGGGGTACTTCAAAAGCGTGCCCCGCGAACTGGAAGACGCCGCGCGCATCGATGGCGCGAGCCGGCTGCAGACGATGTTTTTGGTGTTCCTGCCATTGTGCAAGCCGGGATTCATCTCGGCGGGCATCTTCGCTTTCACGCTGGCGCAGAACGAGTTCCTCTATGCGCTGATCTTCCTGACCGATACCTCGGTCCGCACCGTGCCGGTCGGAGCCATCGCCGAGTTGATCCGTGGCGACGTCTTCTATTGGGGGCAGCTAATGGCGGCGGCGCTGCTCGGCTCGATCCCGGTTGCAATCATCTATTCATTCTTCGTCGAGCATTATGTCGCCGGCCTGACCGCCGGGGCGGTGAAATGACGGGCTAGGCCCTTGAAATAGCCGCAAATTTCACGCTTTTGCCATATCAGGGTCATTGGCCCTATATTTTGGGGCGTAGCAAAAATTGGGGGAATCGGCATGGATCGCATTCGCATTGTCGGCGGCAGCAAGCTCAACGGCATCATTCCGATTTCGGGTGCGAAGAATGCCGCGCTGCCGCTGATGATCGCGGGGCTGTTGAGCGAGGACACGCTCGTTCTCGACAACGTGCCGCGGCTTGCCGACGTCGCCCAGCTTCAGCGCATTCTCGGCAATCACGGCGTCGACATCATGTCCGCCGGAAAACGCCCGGGCGACCATGAATATCAGGGTCAGACCCTGCACATTTCGGCCGCCAACATCATCGATACCACCGCGCCTTACGAACTGGTGTCGCGGATGCGCGCCAGTTTCTGGGTGATCGCGCCGCTGGTGGCGCGGATGCATGAGGCCAAGGTTTCGCTGCCCGGCGGCTGCGCCATCGGCACGCGGCCGGTGGACCTCCTGATCATGGCGCTGGAAAAACTCGGCGCCGAGATGACCATCGACGGCGGCTATGTGATCGCGAAGGCGCCCGGCGGCCTCAGGGCAGCGGCCATCGATTTTCCGAAGGTGACGGTGAGCGGCACCCATGTCGCGCTGATGGCGGCGACCTTGGCAAAAGGCACGACAGTCATCACCAATGCCGCCTGCGAGCCGGAAATTCTGGATGTCGCCGATTGCCTGAACAAGATGGGCGCGCGGATTTCCGGTGCGGGGACGCCCCGCATTGTGGTCGAAGGCGTGACAAAACTCCACGGCGCGCGCCATACTGTGCTGCCGGATCGGATCGAGACCGGCACCTATGCGATGGCGGTGGCGATGACCGGCGGCGACGTGCAGCTCGCTGGCGCACGGCCTGAATTGTTGCAATCGGCGCTCGACGTGCTCACCCAAGCGGGCGCGACCGTCATGCCCAACAATGAGGGCATCCGGGTTGCCCGCAATGGCGCCGGGCTCAGGCCGGTGACGGTGTCGACCGCGCCATTTCCAGGTTTTCCGACCGACCTTCAAGCCCAGCTGATGTCGCTGATGGCCTGCGCCGACGGCTCCTCGCAGATCACCGAGACGATCTTCGAAAATCGCTTCATGCATGTGCAGGAACTGGCGCGGTTCGGCGCCCGGATCAGCCTCAACGGCGAAACCGCGACCATCGACGGCATCAAGAAACTGCGCGGCGCGCCGGTCATGGCGACCGATCTGCGCGCCTCGGTCTCGCTGGTGATCGCGGGGTTGGCCGCCGAGGGCGAGACCATGGTCAACCGCGTCTATCACCTCGATCGCGGCTTTGAGCGGCTCGAGGACAAATTGTCCGCCTGTGGTGCTACCATCGAGCGCATCAGCGGATAGGTTTTGCGACTACCCAAATTGAAGGTTTGATCGGTGGCGCCTCAGCTCAAATTGATCGCGCTGGATTCCGATGATCTCGCCGTCATTTCGGCGCACGTGCAGGAAGCCCGCGTGCACGCCTCCGACATCATCTGGCGGGAGGCCGAAAAGCGCCTGGTGGTCGGCATGCGTCGGCTGGACTGGGAACAGACGCTATCCGGCGAAACCGCCCCGCGCCGCCTGATCGCCGCGCTGCGCTTCGACCGGGTGCTGTCGTGCCAGTCGCGCAACCTCGATTGCGGGGCGCCGGATGCAGCCCTCGAACTGGTCGGGATCGAGTTTTATCCGCGCGAATGGCCAAGCGGCTGTGCGCTTCTGATGTTCAGCGATGGCGGCGCATTGCGGCTCGACGTCGAATGCCTGGAATGCGAATTGACCGATTTGGGCACGGATGATCCCCTCGTCGTCCCGGCCAAGCGAAGCGCGAGCCGGGACCCATAACCGCCGATGTTTGTGTTCTGGCAGGCTGGGGTCGCGATCCCGTTCCAGCTAACGTCGGTGGTTATGGGTCCCGACGTTCGCCGGGACGACGGGGATTTGTTACCCACAACCCCCTCCAGACTGCGTATTAAGCATAGCAAGGGTTGACGGCAAATTGCCGCCGCGCCATTGAGCAGTGACCCGCCGGAAAGCCATCATGCCCGTTCGCCTCGACTATCACAGCACCGATTTCGCCATGCGATTCCAGGCCTTCCTCGCGGCCAAGCGCGAGGTATCGGCCGATATCGAGAGCGCGACCCGCGCCATTGTCGATGACGTCGCCACGCGCGGTGATGCGGCACTGATCGAGGCGACGCGCAAGTTCGACCGCCTCGACCTCGCGCCCGGCGGCTTGCGCATCACTGCTGGGGAGATCGACGCGGCCGTAAAAGCCTGCGACGCCAAAACCGTCGACGCGCTCAAATTCGCCCGCGACCGCATCGAGCTCTTTCACCGGCGGCAAATGCCGAAGGATGAGCGCTTTGTCGATGCGCTCGGCGTCGAGCTCGGCTGGCGCTGGAGCGCGATCGAAGCGGTCGGGCTTTATGTGCCGGGTGGCACCGCCGCTTACCCGTCCTCGGTGCTGATGAACGCGGTGCCCGCCGAAGTCGCGGGCGTGGCGCGCGTGGTCATGGTGGTGCCGTCGCCTGACGGCAAGCTCAATCCGCTGGTGCTGGCGGCAGCGCATCTCGGCGGCGTCTCCGAGATCTATCGGGTCGGCGGCGCGCAGGCCGTGGCGGCGCTGGCTTACGGCACCGCGACCATTGCGCCGGTGGCAAAGATCGTCGGCCCCGGCAACGCCTATGTCGCCGCGGCAAAGCGGCTGGTGTTCGGCAAGGTTGGCATCGACATGATCGCCGGCCCCTCGGAAGTGCTCGTGATCGCCGACCAGACCGGCAACGCCGGCTGGATTGCGGCCGATCTGTTGGCGCAGGCCGAGCACGACGTCAACGCGCAGTCGATCCTGATCACGGACAGCGCCGCGCTTGCCGATGACGTCGAGCGCGCGGTGCTATCGCAACTTGCAACCTTGCCCCGTGCGGATATCGCGCGCGCCTCGTGGAACGATTTCGGTGCGATCATTTTGGTAGAACACCTCGACGAGGCCGCGGACCTCGCCAATGCGATTGCCGCCGAGCATCTCGAGATCATGACGTCCGATCCGGAAACGTTTTCCGCAAAAATCCGCAATGCCGGCGCGATCTTTCTTGGGGCCCATACGCCGGAGGCGATCGGTGATTATGTCGGCGGTTCCAATCACGTGCTGCCGACCGCGCGCTCGGCGCGGTTCTCCTCCGGCCTTGGCGTGCTCGATTTCATGAAGCGAACGTCGATCTTGAAATGCGGGCCGGACCAGCTGCGCGCGCTGGGGCCGGCGGCAATGATTCTGGGCGAGGCCGAAGGCTTAGATGCACATGCGCGCTCGGTCGGACTGCGCCTCAACCTGCCATGAACAAACCGCCGCAGGATGAGGATTCGCAGAAACGCATCGTCGCGGTGACGCTCGACGAAGAGTCGATCGGGCGTTCCGGGCCCGATATCGAGCATGAGCGCGCGATCGCGATTTACGATTTGGTCGAACAGAATTTGTTTGCGCCGGAAGGCGCCGACAACGGGCCGTTCACGCTGCATCTCGGCATCACCGGCAACCGGCTGATGTTCGATATCCGCCGCGAGGACGGCACGCCGGTGGTCGCGCATCTGTTGTCGCTGACGCCGTTCCGGCGGATCGTGAAAGACTATTTTATGATTTGCGACAGCTACTACCAGGCGATCCGGACTGCGACGCCGGACAAGATCGAGGCCATCGACATGGGCCGCCGCGGTATCCACGACGACGGCTCGCGCACGCTGCAGGAGCGGCTGAAGGGCAAGGTGCGGGTCGATTTTGAAACGGCGCGCCGGCTGTTCACGCTGATCACTGTCTTGCATTGGAAAGGCTAGCCACTTATGGCGGCGCCGTCACGCGCGCGCACTCCACAGGCCGTGCTGTTCGCGTGCGGGCTGAACAGCGTGCGTTCGCCGATGGCGGCCAGCCTTTTGCAGCAGATGTTTCCGCATGCGCTTTATGTGAAATCCGCCGGCGTGCGCAAGGGTGAGCTCGATCCGTTCGCGGTCACGGTGATGGCCGAATTGGGCCAGGATATTTCGGGCCATAAGCCGACCACCTTCGAGGAACTGGAGGATTGGGAAGGGCTCAATTTCGACCTCATCATCACGCTGTCGCCGGAGGCGCATCACAAGGCGCTGGAGCTGACGCGCACGCTTGCAGCCGACGTCGAATACTGGCCAACCCATGATCCGACCGGAACCAACGGCAATCGTGAGCAGAAGCTTCAAGCCTATCGCGAAGTCTGCGACACCCTGTCGATGCGCATCCGCAGGCGCTTTGCGAAGGCCGGCGCCGCGAGCGGTTGATGAATCTTTTATGTCAGACGTCGTCCCTGCGAAACTTATGTCGTCCCTGCGAAAGCAGGGACCCATACGCCGCGGCTTCTCTTTGGGCACATTGGTTGACGGCTTATGCAACAATGAACACCGGTGGTTATGGGTCCCTGCTTTCGCAGGGACGACGAGGGGTTTGCGGGGACGACAACGGTGGTTGTCTCTGGGAATGCCTTCCGATAGGTTCCGCGCGCATTCCCGCCCGATTCCTCTCAACGCCAGCAAAAAGCCCGAGATGCTAGGCCGTCCCAAATTCGTACTTGCTTCCGGTTCGCCGCGCCGCCTCAGCCTGCTCAACCAGGCCGGCATCGAGCCCGATGCGCTGCGCCCGGCCGATGTCGACGAGACCCCGAGGCGGGGCGAGTTGCCGCGCGCCTGTGCCAACCGGCTCGCCCGCGCCAAGGCCGACGCGGCGCTCAAATCGGTGCAGCTCGATGACGAATTGCGCGGCGCCTTCATTCTTGCCGCCGATACCGTGGTCGCCGTCGGCCGCCGCATCCTGCCGAAAGCGAATCTGGTCGACGAGGCCTCGCAATGCCTGCGGATGTTGTCGGGGCGCAACCATCGCGTCTACACCGCGATCTGCCTGGTGACGCCGAAGGAGGCGTTTCGCCAGCGCCTGGTCGAGACGAGGGTGCGCTTCAAGCGCCTCAGCGATGACGACATCCAGGCCTATATCGGCTCCGGCGAATGGCGCGGCAAGGCCGGCGGCTACGCCGTGCAGGGCATCGCCGGATCCTTCGTGGTCAAGATGGTCGGCTCGTATTCCAATGTCGTCGGCCTGCCGCTCTATGAATCGGTGACGCTGCTCGGCGGCGAGGGTTTTCCGATCCGCTTCGGCTGGCTGAATGCCAGCTAAGCCACCCAAAGACGCCGGCGCCGGCAAGAGAGCCGCCAAGCCAACTGGCAAGGCAGCAGCCAAGCGATCGGCCAAGAAGTGCCCGATCTGCGGCAAGCCGGCGACCGACGCCTCGCGCCCGTTCTGTTCCGAGCGCTGCCGCGCCGTCGACCTGAACCGCTGGCTGTCCGGCTCCTACAGCATTCCCGGCCGCCCGGACGAGGACGACGACGCGGAATAGACCCTATTTTCCAGTAATTTAGGCCCGGGACGAAGTAGGGCCGCGCCTCGCGAAGCCGCAGGCGAAGCGAGGTAGACAGGGCTGCCCAGCCCCACTATAAACCGCCCGCTCCCAGGCCGCCCGCGGCTTAAGGGAAATGCCCAGGTAGCTCAGTTGGTAGAGCATGCGACTGAAAATCGCAGTGTCGGTGGTTCGATCCCGCCCCTGGGCACCATTTAGCTTCTGTTCCCACATCGACATCGGGGTAAGCCCGAACGTCACGCGCTAAGGACGGGCTGTCTGTTATAATTCGCTTGGCGTTTTGCTTGGGCGATTCGGGGACGCGCTTCGATGCGGAACTCCGGTTAGCGGCAGCGGCGTGACCTCGCGGTTTCCCGCGCTCACCCTGGACAGACAACCTGGACAGACAAGATGTGATGACCCGAGCGGATTCCGCCTTCCCGAACACGGTCTTATTGAAGCCCGGCGCGGTCGACCTCGCGCTGCTCCGACGCATCCATGCCGGCGGCGTGGCGCTCGCGCTGGATGCTTCGGCGACCGAGCGCATGCGGGCCGCGCAGGCCGCCGTGCAGGACATCGTCGACAACGACAAGGTGGTCTACGGGATCAACACCGGTTTTGGCAAGCTGGTGAGCACGCGCATCAGCAACAACCAATTGGCCCAGCTGCAACGCAATCTGGTGTTGTCGCACAGCGTCGGCACCGGTGAACCCCTCACGCCGGCAATTGTCCGTCTGGTGCTCGCGACGAAAATCGTGAGCCTGGCGCGCGGGCATTCCGGCGTGCGACCGGCGCTGGTCGATGCGCTGCTCGCGTTGTTCAACGCCGGCATCACGCCGCGCATCCCGGCAAAGGGATCGGTCGGCGCGTCCGGCGACCTGGCGCCCCTTGCCCATCTCGCATGCGTGCTGATCGGCGAAGGCGAAGCTTTTACGCCCGATGGAAGAGTCGTGAGCGGTACTGAGGCCATGGCACGGGTCGGGCTAAAACCCTTTGTGCTGGGCGCGAAAGAGGGCCTGGCGCTGCTCAATGGCACGCAGGTATCGACCGCGCTCGCGCTCGCCGGCCTGTTCGGCGCGGAAGACGTGTTCGCGGCGGCTTTGATCTCGGGGGCGCTTTCGCTCGAGGCCATCATGGGGTCGATAAAACCCTTCGATGCGCGAATTCATGCGGCGCGGGGCCAGCCCGGCCAGATCGCGGTCGCGGCCGCGATGCTGGCGCTGCTCGAAGGCAGCGAGATCGTCCCGTCGCATGCCGATTGCGGGCGGGTGCAGGATCCATACTCGATCCGCTGCATCCCGCAGGTGATGGGCGCCTGCCTCGACAATTTGACGCACGCGGCGCGCGTTCTGGTGATCGAGGCCAATGCAGCCTCGGACAATCCGCTGGTCTTTGCCGAAACCTCTGAGGTGATATCCGGCGGCAATTTTCACGCCGAGCCGGTTGCTTTCGCCGCCGACATTCTGGCGCTCGCGATCGCCGAGATCGGCGCCATGGCGGAACGACGCATTGCGCTATTGGTCGACTCCGGATTGTCGGGCCTGCCGCCGTTTTTGGTGCGTGACGGCGGGCTCAACTCCGGCTTCATGATCGCGCAGGTCACCGCCGCCGCGCTGGCATCCGAGAACAAGTCGCTGGCCCATCCCGCCAGTGTCGACAGCCTCCCGACCTCAGCCAACCAGGAGGACCACGTCTCGATGGCGACTTACGCCGCGCGCCGGTTGGGCGACATGGTGAACAACACAGCGGTGGTGGTCGGCATCGAAGCGATGGCCGCGGCGCAAGGCCTCGAGTTGAGGCGTCCCCTGAAGAGCTCACCGCTGGTCGAAGCCGAGTTCGCCGCCATCCGCGCCAAAGTTGCCTTCCTCGAGGCCGACCGCTATCTCGCGCCTGATATCGAGGTCACGAGGCTTTGGGCCTTGCACGCCGACGGCCGCAAATGTCCGGCGTTGCTCGCCGCCATACTGCCTAGTCGACGCGCGGCCTTCTCCTGATCGCGCGGCGGCGCCTGAATTCTCGCTGTCATTCGATCAGGATTTTGCTGTTTCACGAAGCCCTGACTTGCCAGCACCCGCAGGATTTGGAGCATGTATCGCGCAGGGCGGATGATGGCCCTGCCAGCACCGCAACAGGATTCATGGAGCGATGAGCCGGAAGAACCGGATTGCACTCGTAGATCGTGTCGCCAAGGCGGCGGCGGCGGCGCTTGCCGCCCAAGGTTATGTGTGCCCCATCGACGTGCTCGTCGGGATCGGCTGGCTTGACGTCTCGACGTTGGAACGCTGGCGGCGGGGCCAGGTCGATTGCCTCGAGCGCGTTGTGCAGGTCAATGTGCCGCGCATGTTGGAAGCCTTGAAGCTGTTCCAGTCCTGGGCGGCCGGCAGAGGCTTGTTCGCAAGCCCGACGGACTATCTCGCACGTAGCCCGCAACGCCAGACGCTGCGCTTCAGCCTAAGCGGAGACGGCGCGATCGAGGCGCTGTACCGGACCCATTGGGTTTCGTACGAGCTCTCCGAGAAGAAACGCGAACGCTTGGCGGAGAAGGCAAGCCGCGCCCCGGATCTGGTGGTGGTCCAACCATTGAAGAGCGACTGGACGTGCCACCGATGCGGCGGCACCAGTGATCTCTTGATGATGGAAAATCCCGGCCCCGCGTGCCTGCGCTGCGTTGGTCTTAACGATCTTGAGTTCTTGCCGGCGGGCGATGCGCTGCTCTCGCGGCGGGTGAAAGCGAAAAGCACAAGGTGGGCTGTTGTCGTGCGCTTCAGCCGAAGCCGTCGTCGCTACGAACGACAAGGTCTGTTGGTCGAACCGCTGGCCCTGGCGGACGTGCAACGCGATCTCGAAGCGCGCCGCCGCGAGTAATATCCTCGCGTCGCTGAGATTCACCCCGCCGTCCGCGCCCGTCTCCCCTCGATCGGATACGCCGGATCATTGAACCCCGGCGTCGACGGATGGCCGCTGACCACCAGCCGGTCCACCAGCGCTTCGTCCTCGGCCGTGAAGCGATAGTCGAGCGCGCGGATGTAATCGTCCCATTGTTCTTCGGTGCGGGGGCCGGCGATCACGCCTGACACGAACGCGGAGTTCAAGACCCATGACACCGCGAATTGTCC
>WNFM01330235.1_pt2 | contig 10427 bp, 11 predicted proteins | sample 5400271 | NCBI WGS metagenome assembly WNFM01 (sample SAMN13153352, study PRJNA577476) | soil metagenome | isolation source: 60 cm saprolite on Douglas fir-dominated hillslope | place: USA:California | collected 2013-09-17 | reverse complement strand
GGTCCGCTCGCTGCTGAAACGCGGCTTCACGCACTCCCCCACGTTCGCGCGGCTGATGGCGCGCCTCGAACAGAGCGACGTCCTCGTCTACGTCGAGGAGGTGCCGCGCCTGCCCGACGCGCTCGAGGGGCGGATGATGATGCTGCCAATCGCGCACGGCCAGCGCTACGTGCGGATTCAGCTCGCGCTGCGGGGCGCGCCCGACGATTCGATCGCGGTGCTCGGCCACGAGCTGCAGCACGCCGTGGAAGTGGCCCAGGAGATCGGCGTGCAGGATGAGGCGACGCTCGTGGCGCTCTACCAGCGCATCGGGACACGCGCCGGCCCGGAAGTCTACGACACGGGGGCGGCGCGGGAAGTGGGGCGGATCGTCCGCCGGGAGCTACTCGCCTGACCTCAGCGCATGGTGCCCGGGAAGAACAGCGCCAGCTCCAGGACGAGGATCGGGATGATGATCAGCTCCATGAACTGGCCGCGTGAAATGGCGACCTGCTCGACGGCGAAGCGGCAGAGTCGTCGAGCGTCTTCAGCTTGTCCTCGACGCTCTGCTTCCAGCGGTCGAGCCCCAGGCGGGCGGCGGCCAGCGTGAAGACACGCGCGGCGTAGATATCGCCCACGGTCTTCAGCGAGCTCTCCGTGCGGTCGGTCAGCCCGTTGACGTCGATAAACAGCGAGTGCAGCTGGTTGGCCGCGCGCATGTAGCCGGCGGGCGTGGCCGCGAGATCGCCGTCGATGACGAGCGGCGGCGTGTCGCATCGCAGGTAGGTCGGCGCCGCGGTCTTCCGCCGCAGGCGCGCGGAAGCGCCTGCGCCGAGCGTCGACTGCAGGCCAGAGAGGTCGATCTGCTCGGCGACGTCGTACGGGTAAAAGGCGGTGATGCCGGCGGCGCGAATTTCCATCAGGCGCTCCGCGCCCCCCTACTCCCCTAGCGCGCGCAGCATCTTCGGCGTCACGAACCAGCGCAGCATGCCGCCACCCTTGGGGGGCAGCATGTCGAAGTCGATCCGGCAGATGCCCCCCTTCTTGAACTCGAGGGGGTTCCGCGCGCCGATCAACTGCGCCGCCAGCTCGCCGAGATTGGGCTCGTGGCCGACCAGCGCGACGCTCGCCTTGCGCACGTGTTTGGTGATTTCCTGGACGACGGCCGCGGGGGTGCCGGCGGGCGCGAGCGAATCCGACGTCACGATCGGCGGCTTCGACTTCAGTTCCTCGGAAAAGATGTCGGCGGTCTGACGCGTCCGCACGAGCGGGCTCGTCACGATTTGATCGAACGAGACCCCGATGGCGTTCAGGCCGCGCGCGGCCTTGCGCAGTCGGACGATGCCGTCGGGCGTGAGCGGCCGCTTCGAGTCGTCCGGCCAGTCCTGGCCCCGTTCCGCCGCGACACCGTGCCGGATCAGATACAACTCGAGCATCGCCATCAGCGTTGACCGCCTGCCCCGCGACCGCTCGCCCGGTGGCTCACCGTGCCACCGCACGACGTTTCGGCGCGAGGCCGAGCTTGCCCGCCGCACGGCGTCTTGCCGCGAGGCCCATCTTGATGGCTCGGGCCGAGCGCCGACGGGTCAGCCGCAGCGGAATGTCCCGCCGCGACGCCGCGACGGCCTCGTGCAGCGGCGGCAGCTGCGACACGTAGCGCCCGTGGAGATGCCGGCACTCGTCTTCGATCAGCCGCGAGAGCACCGCCAGCCCGGCGTCCGGCATGCTGCGCCGACCGCGCGGCGCCGCGCCGACGGCGGCCACGTGATGCAACAGCACCTGGAGATCGTGCAGGCGCCCGAGCGCGTCCTGGATCCGCTTGATCATCCGCACGGTCTCGTGGCACGGGACCGCGCCGCTCTCGTCCGCGATCTCGAGGGCGTACCGCAGCTTCTTCGCGGCGATGCGCACCTGGTGCAGAGCCTCCGGCGCGTAAATCTGTCCGGCGTGCTCGATCGCCTTGTCGAGCCGGCGCGCCCGCTTCACGATACGCCAGGCGAGTGCCGCGCGCCAGGCGTGACCGGGCGCCGGATGCAGCAGCGCCTGGCGCACGTCCCCGAGACGGCGGGCCAGCTTGTCGGTGTCGACGCTCTCGAGGCGCTCGAGCATCACCCCCCGGCGCCGCTCGCGGTCCTCGATCACGAGGGCGCGGACTTCCGCGAGCGCCGGGCGCGGCACGCCGGGCCGTTCCCCCAGCTCGTCGATCAGGTGAAGCGTCACATCCAGCTCGCGAACCGTACCCAGCGCCTGCGTCAGGCGGCGAATCTTGCGTTGCGCTTTCCCCGATTTGCTGTGCTGCAATCCCGCGGTCAGGACCGGCAGCGCCTCCCGGAGGCGCCGTGACGCCACGCGCGCCTGGTGCACGCCGACGTCCTTGCCCGCGATGGCCGACGACAACTGCCGCCGCAATGCCCGCGCGCGACGCTCGAGAAGACGGACCAGGGGCGATGAACGGTTCATGGTAGGATGCGGCTCGGATCGACCGAACGGGCAGTATATAACGTTGATGTAACAAGCAAGCGCCCGGCCAGCCCTGCCACCCTGTTTCCCCCGACATGCGCATCGCCGCCATCGACATCGGCACCAACTCGATCCACATGATCGTGGTACGCGTCCGCCCGGATCTGTCCTTCGAAGTCATTGACAGGGAAAAGGAAATGGTCCGCCTGGGGGCCGGCGGGCTCGATGGCCGGAGCCTGACCCCGACCGCGGTGACCGCAGCGCTGCAGACCCTCGCCAAGTTCCGGCGGCTCGCCGACTCCCACAAAGTGGATGAAATTGTGGCAGTGGCCACCTCTGCCATCCGTGAGGCGGACAACGGCGGCGACTTCATCGCCGAGGTGGCGAACCGGACCGGCATCAAGATCCGCGTCATCTCCGGCAACGAAGAAGCCCGGCTCATCCATCTCGCCGCCGTCTATGGCGTCCACATGGGCGGCAGCCCGGCCGTGGTGATCGACATCGGCGGAGGCAGCATCGAGGTGTCGCTGGGCACGGCGTCCCACCTCAGCCATGCGCGGAGCTTCAAGCTCGGCGTGATCCGGCTGACGGAGCGGTTCGTGCGGACCGACCCGCTGGCGCCCCGCGACGAGCGCCGCCTCGTCAAGGCCATTAATAAAGAGATTGGCGACTATCTCGAGACGATTGCCGGTCGCCGATTCGACCGCGTGATCGGGACGTCGGGCACGATCCTGAGCCTGGGTGCGCTCGCCTTGAGCGAGGACGGGGTGGTCCGCGACGAGGCGCTGCGGAACCGCCGCGTGTCCGCCAAGGCGATCCACCGGCTGCGCAAGCGGCTGACCGGCTCGGATCTTGAGGCACGGCTCCACATGGACGCGCTCGATCCCCGCCGCGCCGACATCGCCGTCGCCGGATCGGTGCTGCTCGACGGCGTCCTGCGCCGCCTCGGGGCGGATGACGTCACGCTGTGCGATCTGGCGCTGCGCGAAGGGCTCGTCCTCGACTACATCCACCGCAACACCGCGACCATTCGGAAGATCGAGCGGTATCCCGACGTTCGCCGCCGCAGCGTGGTTGAGCTGGGCGAACGGTGCGGGTACTCGGCGGCGCACGCCCGGCACGTCTCCCAGCTGGCGCTGTCGGTCTTCGATCAGACGCGCGCCGTCCACAAGCTCGCCGACCGCGAGCGGGAGTGGCTCGAATACGGGGCGCTGCTCCACGACCGCCACTCCTATTACCTGATCAAGAACGGCGAGCTGCGCGGGTTCGATCCGCAGGAGATCGAGATTATCGCGCTCCTGGCGCGCTATCATCGGCAGGCCACGCCCAAAAAGAGCCACGAGGGGTATGGCGCCCTGAAGGGGGGGCTGAGGCGGACGGTGCGGACGCTTGCCGCGATGCTGCGGCTGGCGGAGGGGCTCGACCGCAGCCACGCGCAGGTCGTCACGTCGCTCGACGTCGTCCCGCGGGGCGAGGCGTATCTCATCCGGCTCCGCGCGGCCGGCGACGCCGAGCTCGAGCTCTGGGCGGCCCATCGGCACGGGACGGAGCTGGCACGCGTGCTCCATCGCCCGCTCCGGTTCGAGGTGTCGGGCAGACAGAAGAAGGAACGCGCATTACATGCTGAAAAACCTCACCACGCCGCACGAGTACCCCGGAAAACTGTTCGTCGTGGAAGGGATAGACGGCTCCGGAAAGACGACGCAGCTCGCCCTGCTGGCGAAGTGGCTTAGCGCGGCCGGCCACCCGGTCTTCCAGACGGAGTGGAATTCGTCGGCACTCGTGAAGGCCGCGACCAAGACCGGCAAGAAGAAGAACGCCCTCACGCCGATGACGTTCAGCCTGCTCCATGCGACCGACTTCGCGGACCGGCTCCTCTATCACATCATCCCGCCGCTCAAGGCGGGCATGATCGTGCTCGCGGACCGTTACACCTACACCGCGTTCGCCCGCGACGTGGCGCGCGGTGTCGATCGCCGCTGGGTGCGCGAGCTGTACAGCTTCGCGGTGAAGCCCAACCTCGCCGTCTACTTCCGTGTCCCCATCGACGTGTCGGTCGACCGCCTCATGGCCCGGCGGGTGAAGCTGAAATTCTACGAAGCGGGCATGGACATGGGCTGGAGCCCCAATGCGCTCGAGAGCTTCCGGATCTTCCAGGGCAAGGTCCTCGATGAGTACGATCGGCTCGTCGACGAGTTCGACCTGAGCGTCGTCAACGCCGTGGGCAGCATCACCGATCAGCAGCGCGTGTTCCGGAAGCTGGTCACGCAGCAGTTGGAAATGAAACGCCAGGACGAGGTGGTCGATGAGTCTGCCTGATGATGCGGAGACGGACGGCGGCGGCAAGCCGGGGCACTATTACAGCTACGGCATCCCGTATTTGTCGATCGGGAACTACCCCGGCAAGCTGATCGCCATCGAGGGCACGGACGGGGTCGGACGGTCCACGCAGATCACGCTGCTGCGCGAGTGGCTCGAGGTGCAGGGGTACGGCGTGATCGAGACGGGCTGGACCCGATCGGAGCTGATGTCACCGACGATCGACCTGGCCAAGTCGAGTAACACGCTCAACAAGCTGACCTTCATGCTGCTCTACGCGACCGACTTCGCCGATCGCCTCGAGAAGGAAATCATTCCGGCGCTCAAGGCCGGCTTCATCGTCTTGTCCGACCGCTACATCTTCACCGCGCTCGCCCGCGCCGGCGTCCGCGGCGTCGACCGGACGTGGATCCGCAATCTGTACGGCTTCGGCATCGCGCCGCACCTGGTGTTCTACCTCCGGATCGACGAGAAGACGCTCATCCGCCGCGTGCTCCAGTCGCGCGGCATGGACTACTGGGAGTCGGGCATGGACATGAAGCTCGGGGACGACATTTACGAGAGCTTCCGGGCCTACCAGCGCGCGCTGCTCAAGGAATACGGGTCCATGTCCGACGAGTTCGGCTTCCGGGTGCTGGACGCGCGCCGCAAGGTGGACGTCATCCAGGACGAGCTCAGGCGGCAGATTGCCGCCTTCCTCGCCGAGTCCGACACTCTGTCCCCAGGCCCGGCCGCCGTGAGAGCGGAGTGATCCCCAGGGGTGTTACATGCTGTTTACACACCGGAAACCCGGCCGAAACTGCGAGTGCTTAGGATGAGCCCATGTCCACTCTTGCGACCGCCCTGCAGGCCCGGGCGGAGCCGCCGGCCGCCAGCGCTGCGGACACACCCTCCAAGATCGTGGTCAGGGGCCTGAACTTCCACTACGGCGCCAAGCGCGCGCTCGAAGACATCTCCATTGACATCCCCGCGAACCTGGTCACCGCCTTCATCGGTCCGTCCGGCTGCGGCAAGAGCACGTTCCTCCGCACGCTCAACCGCATGAACGACATCATCGCCGGGACGCGGGTCGACGGGTCGGTCGAGATCGACGGCAAGAACATCTACACGAGCGGCATGGACGTGGTCGGCCTGCGCCGCCGGGTCGGCATGGTGTTCCAGAAATCGAACCCGTTCCCCAAGTCGATCTTCGAGAACATCGCCTATGGCGTGCGCCTGAATGGGCTCGCGAACAGCCGCGCCGAGCTCCAGGCACGCGTCGAGGAAAGCCTGAAGCACGCCGCCATCTGGGACGAGGTCAAGGACCGCCTGCACGACTCGGCCTTGGCGCTCTCGGGCGGCCAGCAGCAGCGGCTGTGCATCGCGCGCGCGCTCGCGGTCAAGCCCGACGTGCTCCTGATGGACGAGCCGGCGTCGGCGCTCGACCCGATCGCCACGCAACGCATCGAGGAGTTGATTTATCAGCTCAAGACCGACTACACGATCGTCATCGTCACCCACAACATGCAGCAGGCGGCGCGCGTGTCGGATCTCACCGCGTTTTTCTGGCTGGGGAAGCTGATTGAGGTGGGGCCGACCGACAAGATCTTTACCAACCCTGGCCAGAAGCTCACGGAAGACTACGTGACGGGAAGATTTGGATGATGACCACGGTCCCCCACTTCCAGGACGAGCTGGATCAGCTGAAGGCGCGGCTGCTCGAAATGGGCGGCCTCGCGGAGGATCGCGTCCGGTCCGCCGTCAAGGCGCTCGTCGACCGCGATCCGGCGCTCGTCGAGCAGGTCCTCGGCGGCGACACTCCGATCAATCAGCTCCACATCGAGATCGACAGCCGCTGCGTGAGGCTGCTGGCGCTGCACCAGCCGATGGCGGTGGATCTGCGGGCGATCCTGTCGGCGGTCAAGATCAACACGGACCTCGAGCGAGTGGGCGACCTCGCCATCAACATCGCGGAGGCGGCCCTTCGCTACCACGCGCACGCCCCGGTGAAGGAGCTGATCGACATCCCCCGGATGGCCGACATCGCCCACGGGATGCTCCGCGACGCCCTGGACTCCTTCGTCAAGCGCGACACCCTCCTGGCGCAGCAGGTCCTGGACGCCGACGATGCCCTGGACGCGCTGAAGACACAGGTCTTCCGGGAGCTCCTGACCTACATGCTGCAGGATCCCCACACGATCGAGCCCTCGCTGGACCTGATCCTGGTGTCCCGCCACCTGGAGCGGATCGGGGACCACGCCACGAACATCGCCGAGGACGTCATCTTCATGGTCTCGGCGCGCGACGTCCGCCATCACGCGCACTAGAATTTGGAAATGTGAAATGTGGAAACGTGGAAATCCGATGGAGATTTCCAAATTCCCACATTTCCACATTTCCAAATACAATTAGGGTGTTTGAGCACCTCCGACGCGTTGTGCGTCTACTGCCGGCGTCAGCCGGTGGACCCGGTGTGGCGTCCATTCTGCAGCGAGCGCTGCAAGATGGCGGACCTCGGCCACTGGCTCACGGGCGCATACAGCGTGCCCGCGGAGGCGGTGCCGGAGCCGCCCGGTGACGACGATCCGGAGCACCCGTAGCACCTTTAGCACCCTTAGCACCTTTAGCACCCTTAGCACCTTTGAAGATGTCCGAGACTCTCACGATCACCGACAACCGCACGGGCCGACACTACGAGGTGCCGATTCAGGACGGCACGATCAAGGCGACCGATCTGCGGCAGATCAAGGTCACGCCGGACGAGTTCGGCCTGATGACGTACGACCCGGCGTTCATGAACACGGCCAACTGCAAGAGCCGGATCACGTACATCGACGGCGACAAGGGGGTGCTCCTCTACCGCGGCTACCCGATCGAGCAGCTCGCGGAGCAGAGCGACTTCCTGGAAACGGCGTTCCTGATCCTGTTCGGGGAGCTGCCGCAGGCGAAGCAGTACGACGACTGGTCGCACCAGATCACCCTCCACACGATGTTGCACACCAACATCGCGAAGCTGATGGAGGGGTTCCGCCACGACGCGCACCCGATGGGGATGTTCATCAGCACGGTGGGCGCGCTCTCGACCTTCTACCCGGACGCCAAGGAGATTTTTTCGCCCGAGTCGCGCCGGCTGCAGACCTTGCGGCTGATCGCCAAGGTGCCCAGCATCGCGGCCTATGCCTTCCGCCACTCGATCGGCCGCCCGTTCAACCAGCCGGACAACGACCTGACCTACGCGGGCAACTTCCTCAGCATGCTGTTCCGCATGACGGAGCTGAAGTACCAGCCCAATCCGGTCCTCGAGCGTGCGATGGAAGTGCTCTTCATCCTGCACGCGGACCACGAGCAGAACTGCAGCACGACGACTATGCGCACGATTGGCAGCTCGCACGCCGATCCGTATTCGGCGCTCGCGGGCGCGGCGGCGGCGCTCTACGGCCCGCTGCACGGCGGGGCGAACGAAGCGGTGCTGCGGATGCTGCACGAGATCGGATCCCTCAACAACATCCCGGCCTTCATCAAGCGCGTCAAAGCGGGGGAAGGCCGCCTCATGGGCTTCGGCCACCGCGTCTACAAGTCGTACGATCCGCGCGCGAAGATCATCAAGAAGATGGCCGACCTCGTGTTCGACGTGACCGGGAAGAACCCGCTGCTCGAGATGGCGCTCGAGCTCGAGCGGATCGCGCTCGAGGACGAGTACTTCGTCTCGCGCAAGCTGTATCCCAACGTCGATTTCTACTCGGGGCTGATCTACCAGGCGATGGGCCTCCCCGTCGACATGTTTCCGGTGCTGTTCGCCATCCCGCGTACGGCGGGCTGGATCGCGCAGTGGGAAGAGATGATCAACGACCCGGACCAGAAGATCGTCCGTCCGCGCCAGATTTACCAGGGGTCGGCGGCCCGGAACTACGTCCCGAGAGAGAAACGCCTATGACGAGCCACGGCTTCATGCGCATGGATCACACGGATCACAAAGGCTCCGTGATCTTCCTGACCTTCGTGAGCGTCGTGGTGTTCGCCGTGGGCTGTCTCGGCGCGCAGCAAACACGGCCGGCCGCCACGCCGAAGTTCGACAGCAACCGCGCCTACGAGGACCTGCGGCAGCAGGTGGCGTTCGGGCCCCGGCCCGCCGGGTCCGCGGCGCTTGGGCAGACGCGCGACTACATCAAGAAACAGCTGCTCGCCGCCGGGCTCAAGCCCGAAGAGCAGCCCTTCGACGCGCAGACGCCCATCGGCCCCATTCACATGGTGAACATCCGCGCCGCGCTGCCGGGGCGGACCCAGGGGCGCGGACGGATCGTCGTCGGCGGGCACTACGACACCAAGCTGTCCCGCGACTTCCCGTTCGTCGGCGCCAGCGACGGTGCGTCGAGCGGCGCCTTCCTGCTGGAGCTCGCGCGGGCGCTCAAGGGGCGCGCCAATCCCCTGCCGATCGAGCTGCTGTTCCTGGACGGCGAGGAAGCCGTCAACTGGAACTGGGACGACAAGTCCACCGACCACACCTATGGCAGCCGCTACTACGTCGAGCAGTTGAAGAAGACCGGCACGGTCAAGGATGTCCGCGCGTTCATCCTCGTGGACATGATCGGAGATCGCGACCTGGGGATGCGCCGGGAACGGTATTCGACGGCCTGGCTCACCGATGCGATCTGGAGCGCCGCGAAACGGCTGAAGCGTCCTGAGTTCCTGGACCCGATTACGCCCATCGAGGACGACCACCTCGAGTTCCTCGAGGCCGGCATCCCCTCGGTCGATATCATCGATCTGGACTACGAGTGCTGCTGGCACACCGTCAACGACACGCTGCCGCACGTGGCCGCCTCCAGCCTCCAGGCGGTGGGCGACGTCCTGCTCGCCGCGCTGCCCGCCATCGAAGGGCGGCTCGCCTTGCATCGCTAATCCCGGTTCGAATCGCTACTCCCGAATCCCATCAGGATTCGGGATACGGGATTCGGGATCAGGGATTCCGCTATACTGGGCCGCCCATGACGCTGACCACCATCGACTGGCTGTTGATGTTCGTGTATTTCGGGTTCGTGCTGGGAGTCGGGTTCGCGCTGAAGCGCTATACCCGCACCAGCAAGGACTTCTTCCTGGCCGGACGCGCCATCCCGGCATGGGTCTGCGGCCTCGCGTTCCTGTCGGCGAACCTCGGCGCCCAGGAGCTGATCGGGATGGCGGCCTCGGGCGCGAAATACGGCATCGCGACCAGCCATTTCTACTGGGTGGGCGCGATACCCGCCATGGTGTTCCTCGGCGTCTTCATGATGCCGTTCTACTACGGCTCGCGGGCGCGTTCGGTCCCCGAGTACCTGCGCCTGCGCTTCGACGAGAAGACGCGCGGGTTCAACGCGATCTCGTTCGCGCTGATGACCGTCTTCTCCTCGGGCATCTCGATGTATGCGATGGCCAAGCTGCTGCAGATCCTGCACATCTTCGACACGCCGTTCACGGCGCTTGGCCTCGGCCCGCAATACATCTTTCACGTCTGCATCGTGTCCTCCGCGATCGTCGTCCTCGCCTACGTGCTGCTCGGCGGGCTGTCGAGCGCGATCTACAACGAAGTGCTGCAGTTCTTTCTGATCGTCGCCGGCTTTCTGCCGCTGGTGTATCTCGGCCTGCGCGACGCCGGCGGCTGGGCCGGCATCGTGGCGACGGTGCCGCCGTCGCTGACCCACGCGTGGCGCGGC
>WNFM01337621.1_pt2 | contig 10428 bp, 13 predicted proteins | sample 5400271 | NCBI WGS metagenome assembly WNFM01 (sample SAMN13153352, study PRJNA577476) | soil metagenome | isolation source: 60 cm saprolite on Douglas fir-dominated hillslope | place: USA:California | collected 2013-09-17 | reverse complement strand
GGGGAAGCGCTGACGCCGCCCGCCTACGAACCGGTGCGCGTCTTCGAAACGAAACTTGAAGGTGGTCATTTGTGGGTACGCGCAGATTGACCCTGTTGCGGCACGGGAAGGCGCAGTCCATCGACGCCTGCGCGGAGGACTTCGAGCGCGCGTTGACACACCGCGGCACCATCGAGGCGCGCGAAATGGCAATGCGCATCGTGTACCGCGGTCTGATACCGGATTTGATACTGGTGAGTCCGGCAGAACGCGCCTGGGCGACGGCCGAGATTGTTGCCGCCGCCTGCGAACTCGATGCCAACAAAGTGCAATGCGCGCGCGAGTTGTACCTGGCCACGCCCGAAGCGACGTGGCGGCTGCTCGCGCGGCGCGATCCCGCGCTCCGTCACATCATGATCTGCGGCCACAATCCCGGCTTGAGTCAAATCGCGAGCCGCCTGGGTCCAAAGCCTCTGCCGCGGGAATTGCCCACCGCCGGAATCGCGAGCGCCGTTTGGTACAACGCTGTGTGGGCAACGCTGCAGCCCGAGTCCGCCATCAGCTGCTACCTGGACGACCCGGAGAGCTTGGCGGATCTCTGGGCCTAAGACGCCTTGAAGGCAGCCAGCCTGCTCTGCGTTACCGTGAAGTCGAAGTCCTCGGGGTGATTCGCCGCTTCGATGCTCGATCGGACTGATTCCTCGATTTCGTCGGCCGGCACCGCGGCGCTGCGGTAAAACCCCTGGTATTGGTCGCAGCCGAGTTGACGCAGCAGTTCGAGTTGGTCCGCCGTCTCGACGCCTTCGGCGACTACCTTGAGTCGTAGGCTGTGGGCCAGCGAAATAATCGCCCGGACAATGGACGCGTCGGCCGCATTCGTCGTCAATTCGCTGATGAAGCTGCGATCGATCTTCAGCTTGTCGATCGGGAAGCGGCGCAGGTAGCTCATGCTCGAATAGCCCGTGCCAAAATCGTCGATCGACACGACAACTCCCATGCGGCTCAGCTGCTCGAGAATCGCGACGGAGTCTTCCGCATTGTCCATCACGGTCGTTTCGGTCAGCTCGATCTCGAGGTACTGCGGTTCGAGGTCGAAGTCGAGCAGCGCCGCGTGAACGGCCTGCAAGAAATTGGACTGCCGGAACTGAACGGGCGAGACATTGACGGCTATTCGAAGGAACGGCAGGCCTGCGCGCCGCCAGTCGCGTGCTTGGCGGCAGGCCTCGCGCAGTACCCACTCACCGATGGAGAGAATGAGTCCGCTTTCCTCGGCCAAGGGAATGAACTCCGACGGACCCACGAGACCGCGGGTCGGATGCCGCCAGCGCAATAGCGCCTCGACGCTGCTGATGCGGCCCGTCGCGACGTCGCTTTTTGGTTGGTAGTGCACTTCCAATTGGTTCATGGGGAGGGCGCGGCGCAGATCGTTCTCCAGATCCAAGCGGTCGTGAGAGAAGACGCTCATGGCATGATTGAAGAATTGGAATGCATTGCGGCCGCGCTGCTTTGCGAAGTACATGGCCTCATCGGCGCGAGCGACCAGTGCATCCGCATTCGTTCCGTCCGCCGGATACACGCTGATGCCGATGCTCGCCGAGCTGTGTACCTCGGCTGCGTTGACCCGGAACGGTTCACCCAGCGCTTTGCCGATCTTGGTGGCCACCGCCGCCAAGTCGGATTGATCGCGGTCATCGGCGATCAGCACGAGAAATTCATCGCCCCCGGTGCGAGAGACGGTGTCAACCTCACGAACGGCGGCGGACAGTCGGCACCCCACCTCGATCAGCAGCTGATCTCCGGCAGCATGGCCGAGCGTGTCATTGATCAGTTTGAATCGATCGAGGTCGAGCAGCAGCACGCCGAAACGGTGACCATCCCGCTCCGCGTGGGCGATTTCGCGGCCGAGCCGGTCCATGACGAGTACTCGATTCGGCAGATTGGTCAGCGCGTCGTGGGTGGCCTGGTGCTGCAGCTTGGCGTTGGCTGCCTCGAGTCGTCGCGCATGCGTACGCGTCCGCGACTGCAGATGGGCGTCATACACGGCGGTGACCAGAGTCACGACCAGCAGACCGAGCGCGAAGATCCCGATCGTTGCCGCGAGCCAGCGATTGTCAACCGTCACGCCGCCGCGGCAAAAAGATCCCAGCGCGAACCGGGCGGCAGCCATGGCGGTGTAGTGCATACCGCTGATGGCGAGTTTTATGACGATCGTTGCTGCGATCCGTGCTAGCCGTTGCAAATGGGAGTGACCGTCGCGCAGCTTGAAGAACAGCCACAGCGCCACGAATGAAGCCGTTACTGCGATGACGATCGAGAGCGCCACGAGCACCGGGTCGTAGGCAATTCCGGGGACGATCGCAATGGCGGCCATTCCCGTGTAGTGCATGGCGCAAATTCCGGCGCCCATCGCCGCCGCGCCTCCCGCGAGACGGTAAAATGTCAGCTGCTGGCCACTCGTCAGAATGAGTGCGAAGCCGGAGGTGGCGACTGCGATCGCGAGTGACGCCAGTGTCGTCGGCACATCGTAGGCGAGCGGAATCGGCAGCGAGAACGCCAACATGCCGATGAAGTGCATGGACCATATGCCGACGCCCATCGCCAATGCGCCCGCCGCCAGCCACATGCGCGTCGCGGGGCGTTCGCTGGTCGCGACCCGGGCAGCCAGGCGCAGTGCCGTGTATGACACCAGCATGGCCACGCAAACGGAAAGACCGACGAGCCAGCTATTATAGAACGACTGCATGGGGACCCGAATGGCCGCAATTGTGCCAAAGCTACCCTAACCAGCCCATCGGATGCTGAGAGACGTTTCTCGTTTGCGGGCGTCTTGGCGGCCCATTACCGTAATGTGACCGTGATCCAGTCGCTCAGGTCAGGTCACGTTTGATCCCGCTGCAGCCGCATCAGCCGCCGCCGATCGCGTTTGTCCGGGCGCGCGGCCGGCCGCGGCCTCGACAGCTGCGCCAGCCGCAGTTGTTCCCGCAACTTTGCGCGGCGCTCAGCGCTGGCGGGCGTCTCGAGAAATTGCGCTTGCGCTTCGGTGGCCGGACCGCGCCGCGGCGGCAGTCCCAACACTTCGAACTCACCCACGATGCCCTGCAGCGAGAGGCTCACCCGATCACCGATGCGAACACGATGCGCGGGCTTCACCCTTTCGGCATTCAAATGCACCTTGCCGCCGTTGATCGCGGCGCTCGCCAGGCTCCTCGTTTTATAGAACCGGGTATGCCATAACCACTTGTCGAGGCGGTGATTGTCGACTTTTTTGTCGGTTGTCATTGAAAACTTTGCCCAGGAGGATACCCAACGCGGCTCAGGCGTTCGCTATAATAGCGTGATGAACGGCCCGACTCAGTACTCGTGGGATTTGTGCTAAAGGAATTCCGCGAGCGGCTTTCGCGCGAAACGGAGGCACTGGATGCGGCGGGGCTGCTGAAACGCGAGCGCATCATCGGTTCCGCGCAGGGACCGGTGGTTCAGCTGGCCGACGGACGCGAGATGATCAATCTCTGCGACAACAACTATCTGGGGCTCGCCAACCACCCCGCGGTATTGGCAGCCGCGCAGGATGCCCTGGCACGCTATGGCTACGGGGTCGCCTCCGTGCGCTTCATCTGCGGCACGCAAATCGTCCATCGCGAGCTGGAGGAGCGCCTGAGCGCGTATCTGTCGATGGAGGATACGATTTTGTATTCTTCCTGCTTCGATGCCAACGGCGGGCTGTTCGAGACCCTGCTCGACGAGCAGGACGCCGTCATCAGCGATGCCTTGAACCACGCCAGCATCATCGACGGCATTCGGCTTTGCAAGGCACGCCGGCTGCGGTACGCCAACAACGACATGAACGAGCTCGAACGAGCGTTGAAGGACTCGCAGGATTCGCGCGTGCGCCTCATCGCCACCGACGGCGTGTTTTCCATGGACGGTTCGATCGCGAAGCTGAAGGAGATCTGCGATTTGGCCGATCGCTACGGCGCACTGGTGATGGTGGATGACTCGCACGCCACCGGGTTCATCGGTGCGCGCGGCCGCGGTTCGCATGAGCTGCGCGGCGTCATCGGCCGAATCGACATATTGACCGGAACTTTGGGCAAAGCCTTGGGCGGAGCCAGCGGCGGCTATGTTGCCGCGCGCAAGGAAATCGTCGGCTGGCTGCGCCAGCGCTCGCGGCCCTACCTGTTTTCGAACAGCATCGCACCGCCGGTGGCCGCGGCCACCATCCAGGTGCTCGACTTGCTGGAGAGTTCGACCGACCTGCGCGAGCGTTTGCAGTCGAACGCCATTTACTTCCGCGAGCAGATGCAGGGCCTGGGATTCAATTTGATCCCGGGCGAACACCCTATCATCCCGGTGATGTTGGGCGAGGCGCCCTTGGCGGTGAACCTCGCGGATCGGGTGCAGGCGCAGGGAGTCTATGTCGTGGCCTTCGCCTTTCCGGTCGTTCCCCATGGAAAAGCGCGAATTCGCACCCAGATGAGCGCTGCGCACTCCCGCGAACAGCTGGATCGGGTCATTCAGGCGTTCCGGTCGGCGGGACGCGATTTGAGCATCATTCACTAGGCTCCTGAGGGCGGAACATGAAAGCGCTGGTCAAGGCACGAGCGGAACCCGGCATCTGGATGCAAGACGTCCCGGAGCCGGCGGTCGGCCACAACGACGTGCTCATCAAGGTGCACCGCTCGGCGATATGCGGCACCGACATGCACATCTATAACTGGGATGCCTGGGCGCAGAAAACCGTTCCCGTGCCCATGGCCGTCGGCCATGAGTACGCGGGAGAAATCGTCGAACTGGGCAGCGAAGTACGCGGCTTCAGCACCGGCGATCGCGTGTCCGGAGAAGGCCATATCACCTGCGGACACTGCCGCAATTGCCGTGCGGGCCGGCGGCACCTGTGCCGCAATACCTCGAGCGTGGGCGTGAATCGCGCCGGCGCGTTCGCCGAATATCTGACCATCCCGGCGAGCAATGTCTTCAAGTTGCCGAACGCCATCGACGATGAGATCGCTTCCATCCTGGATCCGTTCGGCAATGCCACGCACACGGCGCTGGCGTTCAATGTCGTCGGCGAGGATGTGCTCATCGCAGGCGCCGGCCCCATCGGCATCATGGCGGTGGCGATCGCCAGGCATTGCGGCGCCCGGCACATCGTCATCACGGACGTGAACGACTACCGGCTTGGGCTGGCCGCAAAAATGGGCGCATCCAAGGCGCTCAATGTGTCGCGTGAATCCCTGGACGACGCCATGCGCGATTTGGGCATGGAGGAAGGCTTCGACGTCGGCTTCGAAATGTCGGGCAACGCCACGGCGTTGCGCGAAATGCTGCGCACCATGAACCACGGCGGCAGCATCTCCATGCTCGGCATTCCTCCCGGCGAAACGGCCATCGACTGGAACCAGGTCATTTTCAAAGGCTTGGTGATCAAGGGCATCTACGGCCGCGAGATGTTCGAAACCTGGTACAAGATGTCGAGCATGCTGCAGAGCGGACTCGATGTGCGGCCGGTGATCACCCATCGTTTAGGGATAAACGATTACCTCGAAGGTTTCGAGATCATGAAATCCGGCAAGTCGGGCAAGGTGACCCTGGACTGGTCCACGCTTTAATCCGCCGTTCGCTGACCAGCATTTGTAAGTCGAGCGGCCCACCGTGAGGGTCTGGGGGGGATGGGAAGACTGAAGGCAACTGCGCCTTTTTTCTTTCGTTGCCTTCAGTCTTCCCATCCCCCCAGACCAAAGCGAACCGGTCAAAATCACTATTTGCGTCAATTCAGCGGCCGGTAAGCCCTTTGAGGGTCATGCGCGGTTCGCGGCACCAGCAGTACGCATACAGCCCGCGGGGGTCGTTGAGCCTTGCGACGGCGCGCGCCTGCTCGAGCATGGGATCGAGAACCCGTTCCACTTCGCTGCGCGGGGCGATGATTCCCGCGATCTCTGCCATGCGCAGCGTCTCGGAGCGCAGCTGCATCAACAACGCCTCGCGCAGGTTCAATTCGGGTTCGATGTAGTCGACATTGTAGTCGGGGCCCAATTCAGCCAGCTTGGCCGCGGCGTCGGTGGCATCCTTGAGACCGCCCAGGTGGTCCACCAAGCCGATGCGCTGGGCATCGATGCCGGCCCACACTCGGCCCTGCGCGATCTTGTCCACGTCCTCGACCGGCTTTTTCCTGCCGTCGCCCACGCGGCGCAGGAACTCTGCGTACGCGTGATCCACTGAACTCTGCAATATCTGGCGGCGGGCGGGCGTGAGCGTGCGGTCCGAGCGCATGTCGCCGGCGAGCGGAGTCGTGCCGATGCCGTCCACTTTCACTCCGAACTTTTCCAAGGTGTGCTGGAAGGTCGGGACCACGGAAAACACGCCGATGGACCCGGTCAATGTCGTGGGGCTGGCGAATATCTGATTCGCCGCCGCGGAAATATAGTATCCGCCGGACGCGGCATAGGTGCTCATGGAGACCACGACGGGCTTGCCGGCTTTGCGCAGAGTCTGCACCTCGCGAAGGATCTGCTCCGATGCAAACATGCTTCCACCCGGACTATCCACGCGAAGCACGATCGGCCGTGCTCTCGCCGCCGATCGTACCGGGCGGCTGATGGCCGTCGAGAATCTCTCCGCATGCCACCACGATGCCTACCTTGGGATCCGACTTGGATTTCAAGACATGCTTGCCGCGCACGGAGGCGAGATATTGATTCATCCCGATGGCATTGAAGGAATGCGTGTCCTCATCCTCGCCCACCAACACTTTCAGCTCGTCGGCCATCTGGCGCCGGCTTTTCAGCGCCGTGACCAGGCCGCGCTGGAGCGCCAATTTTGCCGCGTCGCCATTGACGGCCGCGAGCGCGGCCGGCTCCTGGGCCACGAACTCGTTGAGCGCGGCGGCGGGGAGCGAGCGGGCCCGGGTGACGTCCTGTTGATAGGCGTTCCACAACGACTGCAGCCACACGGAGGTCTCTTCGCGTTCGCTCGGAGCCATGTCGTTGCGCGAGAACTGGTCGGTGAAGCTCTTGTACGTGCCGGCGCGGAACACGTTGACATCGACGCCCAGCTTGTCGATGGCATCCTTCAAAAACATGCGGTAGTAGCTGAAACCATCGAGGTACACCAGCCCCATCGGATCGAGATAAACCTCGCCGGCCTGCGCCGCCAGATAGTACTGGGTTTGATCGAGCGAATCGGCCGCCACGACCACACGCTTGCCCACTGCGCGAAATTCGCGCAGCGCCGCGCCGATTTCCTGCAGCTTCGAAAGGCCGGTGGAATCCAAGGTACCTAGATCGAGCACGATCAGCTTGATGCGCTCGTCGGACTTCGCGGCCGCAATGGCGTCGGTCACGTCGCGGAGCAGAGTCTCGGGCGCCGGACCGCCCGAGGCTTGGCCGAAGGCGCGGCGCACGGGGTCGCTCGCCAGCTGCTCGACGATCTCGCCCTCAGGGGCGAGCACCAGCGCCGCCGAGTGCGGCACGTTCGGAATGGAGGTATGCAGGGCGGCGAGAATGAATCCGAAAATAACCAGCAGCAGGATCAGATGCAGGACTCTGCGGATCCCCTCGAGAATTCGCCACACCAGTCCGAAAAATCCCTTGAGAGCGGACCCGACACCCATTCAACGCCTCCCGTCCGCCCTCTGAAGGAAAGAACCCGGCCGATGTTAGATCTTCTCGTCGATGCGCGCCGCTTTACCGGACAAATCACGCAAGTAATACAGCTTGGCGCGCCGGACCGCGCCGCGGCGCTTCACGCTGACCTCGCTGATCGCGGGACTGAAGGTTTGGAACACGCGCTCCACGCCTTCGCCGTGCGAAATCTTGCGCACGGTGAACGAGGAATTGAGCCCGCGATTCTTCTTGGCGATCACCACGCCCTCGTAAGCCTGAACGCGCTCACGATCACCCTCCACTACCTTGACTTGCACGACGACGGTATCGCCGGGATTGAATTCCGGAAACGTGCGCGACGCACGTTCGCCATTCAACTGTTGGATGATCTTGTTCATAGCTATGTCCTCGCCTTTCGGCCTACCTTTGACTGTCTTCGATTCGCCCCGTGCGGCTCGCACGGTCGATCTTGAATTCTTCCAACAAAACCCGCTCTTCGTCGCTCATGCCGCGGCGCTCGAGCAGTTCCGGCCGCCGCAGCCAGGTCCGGCCCAGCGCCTGCTGCAATCGCCAGCGGCGGATCGCCGAGTGATCACCCGACGTCAACACCGCGGGAACCGCCTGTCCGTCGATCGCCGGAGGCCGCGTGTAGTGCGGCCAATCCACCAATCCGTCACTGAACGATTCCTGCACCGCCGATTCCGCGCTGCCGAGCGTCCCCGGAATCAGCCTCGCAATCGCATCGATCACCACCAACGCCGGCAGCTCGCCGCCCGAGAGCACGTAGTCGCCGATCGACCACTGCTCGTCGGTTTCGCGCTCGATGAAGCGCTCATCGACGCCCTCATAGCGTCCTGCCACCAACGCCAAACCCGGCCAATCGCGCGCCTCGCGCGCCACGCCTTGCTCGAACCGGCGCCCGTCCGCGCCCAAGTACACGCGCCGACTGCCCTGCGGCAGACGCGCCGTGGCGCCGCGCAATGCGCTGCGCAGCGGCTCGACCTTCAGCACCATACCCGGGCCGCCGCCGTACGGCCGATCGTCGACCGTACGATGCACATCGGCCGCGTAGTCGCGCGGATCGAAGCACTCGACCTCGAGACCCCCCCGCTCCACCGCCCGACCGACCACGCCGTGCGTCAGGACACGCATGCGCTTCAATCAAGGGCGCCTAGCCCGTCTCGTTCCAGTCCACGACCACCCGCCGCGCCTGCAAATCCACCCGCCGCAAATGCTGCGGCACGGCCGGTATCCAAAACTCCCGCGTCCCGCGCACCACCATCAGCACCTGCGCGGGACTCTCTATAAAATGCTGCACGTTGCCCAAACTCGTGCCGTCGAGATTCACCACCTCGCAGCCGATCAAGTCGGCGCGGTAGAAATCTCGGATCTCTCGCTGCGGCAGCTCGCTGCGCGGCACGCAAACCTGCGCGCCCCGCAGAGCCTGCGCCTGGTCCCGATCCTCAATCCCCGCCAACTTCACCGTCAGCGAGCCGCCGCTGCGGCCGCTGGCCTCAATACGGTAGTTCTGCCAGACACTCCCCTGGCCGATGTGCAGACTTCGATGCTCGAGTAAGCGCTCGGGGGGATCGGTGTGCGAACGCAGCTTGATCCAACCTCGGACGCCAAACGGCGCTCCTACGAATCCAAGTTGGATGAGCGCCGATGTTTCGTCGCTCATCGTAAGCCCCCTCAAACCTTTACAAGGACCTTACGCGGCCTGCTTGCGGAAGCTGGTGAGAAGAAACTTGACGCGCTCCGACATGTGGGCACCCTGGGCTACCCAGTGCTCGATTCGAGCAACGTTCAGGCGCAGTTTGACTTCCGCGCCGCGCGCAACGGGATTGAAAAGCCCCACGCTCTCGAGGCTGGTGCCGCCTTGGCGCTTGCGGCTGTCGGTCACCACAACGTGATAGAACGGGGTCTTCTTGCCGCCGCGTCGAGTCAAGCGAATCGTCACCATCTTTAAGTCACCTTGCAAAGCGTAGCCGCTAATTGTAATGACAACGGGGGCTAGAGAGCAACAACTCATTGAATCGGCAGCAATTGGTCGCCGCAAGCCGGCAATTGGCGGGCCACGCGCCGGCCCGAGGCGCCGTCAGGGTCCGAATCCGGGCGGCAGGCGCCCCCCCATGCCGCGCATCATGTTCTTCAACATGCCGCCTTTGGCGAGCTTTTTCATGGTTTTCTGCATGTGGTCGAACTGCTTCAACAGGCGGTTGACCTCCGGCAGCTGCACCCCGGCGCCGGCGGCGATGCGGCGCTTCCGCGAACCGTCGATCAACTCCGGGCGCCGGCGCTCCCGCGGCGTCATCGAGTCGATGATCCCCATTTGACGCTTCAGGTTCTGTGCATTGGCCGAGCCGGCCGCCGCCGCCGCATTGGCCTGCAGGTGGGCGGGTAGCTTGTCCAGCAGCGCCGACATGCCGCCCATGTTCTGCAACTGGCTCAATTGGTCGCGTAAATCCGCCAGATCGAAAGATTTTCCCTTGGAAATCTTCTTGGCGAGCTTTTCGGCCTTTTCCTGGTCAACCTGCCCTTGGACCTGCTCGACCAGCGACAAGACATCGCCCATCCCAAGGATGCGCGAGGCGATGCGCTCCGGCTGAAACAGCTCCAACGCCTCGGATTTCTCGCCGGTGCCGACGAACAAGATCGGCTTGCCGGTGACCTGCCGCACGGACAGCGCGGCGCCGCCGCGCGCATCGCCGTCGGCTTTGGTCAGGATCACCCCGGTCAGACTCAGGGCATCATTGAACGCCTTGGCGGCGTTGACGGCGTCCTGCCCGGCCATGCTGTCGACGACGAATAGGCGCTCATGCGGATTGAGGGCCGCTTCGAGTTCTTT
>WNFM01288985.1_pt1 | contig 10430 bp, 6 predicted proteins | sample 5400271 | NCBI WGS metagenome assembly WNFM01 (sample SAMN13153352, study PRJNA577476) | soil metagenome | isolation source: 60 cm saprolite on Douglas fir-dominated hillslope | place: USA:California | collected 2013-09-17 | reverse complement strand
GGGGATGATCGATGAGGTGCGCATCTACAACCGCGCGCTCACCCAAGCGGAGATCCAGACCGACATGACCACCCCGGTGGGCGGCACGCCCCCACCGCCGCCCCCACCGCCCGATACGACTCCGCCAGTCGTGAACCTCACTTCGCCCGCGCCAGGGGCCACGGTATTCAACCAAGTTTCGGTTTCCGCGGTCGCGTCGGATAACGTAGGTATCAGCGGGGTGCAATTCCTTCTCGACGGGACGCCCTTGGGAATCGAGGTAACGACTTCTCCGTACGCCGTTGCGTGGGACACGACGAACGCGACAACCGGTAGTCACAGCCTCCAAGCTGTGGCCAGGGACTTTGCCAATAACACGGCAGCAAGCACGCCTGTTTCTGTCACTGTCACGAGAGCAACCACCTCTTTCGCCGGGCAATGGCCCGGCGCGCCCACGGCTTGGCCTATCGTAGCGGTGCATTCCAACCTGCTCAGTACAGGGGAAATACTTGCGTGGGACGGCCAGAGCGACGGCAACAACGCGACTGTGTGGAATCCCACTACCGGAGTATTCACTGCCGTTCCGAACAGCCTGACCAACATGTTCTGCTCAGGCCACTGCCAGCTGGCGGACGGGAGGATTATCGTCGCGGGTGGACATATTGCGGGACACGTGGGCCTTCGAGACACGAATCTTTTCAATCCGACAACGCGCAGCTGGACGAAGGTCGCGCCGATGAGCGTCGGGCGCTGGTATCCGACGACAACGACGCTCCCGGATGGTCGTGTACTCGTAATTTCCGGGGAGATCGACTGCAACGGGTGCTTCGCCCCGATCCCCGAAGTCTACAACCCTCAGACTGACGTCTGGACTCAGTTGACGAGCGCGAGCAATAGTTTCCCGTACTATCCTCACATGTTCGTCCTCCCCGACGGGCGTGTGCTGGCAGCGGCGACCGCCGAAGAGCCCATCGTCAGCCAGGTGCTCGATATCGGCACGCAGACCTGGTCGATAGTGGACCCCAATCCGGTTGATGGCGGGAGCTCTGTCATGTACGCGCCTGGGAAGATAATGAAATCCGGGCGCTCGGTGGATCCGGACCAGCCGATCATCCCGTCCACCGCGACGACCTATGTCCTCGACTTGAACCAAGCAACGCCGGCTTGGCGAGAGACGGGGGCAATGGCATTCCCGCGTGCATACCACACGTTGACGTTGCTCCCCGATGGCACCGTTCTCGCTACAGGAGGCGGCCCCACTACGGACGCGATCGGCGTCGGCGATGCCATCCTTGCCGCGGAACTCTGGTCACCGGCCACCGAAACGTGGACGACGCTGGCGAGCATGCAAAAGCCCCGGCTGTACCATTCCACGGCGCTACTGCTGCCTGACGCCCGTGTTCTGGTGGCGGGTGGCGGGCGTTTCAACGGTGTGAATGAGTCGACCGATCAGTTGAGCTCGGAGACGTACTCGCCCCCGTATCTCTTCAAAGGCCCCAGACCTACGATTACCTCAGCCCCTGCGACCGCAACGTATGGCGGAAACATTGCCGTACAGACGCCCGACGCGGCGAGCATAGGTTCAGTCTCGCTTATCAGGCTCGGATCGGTGACGCACGCCTTCAACGAGAGTCAGCACATCGTCCAGTTGCCTTTCACCGCAGCGAGCGGGGGCCTCAACGTGCAGGCGCCGGCCAACTCCAACCTTGCCCCCCCGGGCTACTACATGCTATTCATTCTCAATACCAACGGCGTCCCGTCGCTGGCTGCGACGCTGCAGCTCCAGTAAGGATGGCCTGGCGCATCGGACTGGCGGCGTTCCTCCTTCTATGGAGCGCGGCGGCCGCGGCGAGGCATGGTTCGGGCGTTCTCGAACCGCGCCGAGCCACCCCGGGCATTCGCCTCGAGCTGGTCGAGCTGCCCTCATCTCCGGGTACCACCAAATATCGGCTGCGAGCCGAGGGCGTGCCGCGTGGCGTAACGTTCGGCATCTGGACGAAGGACTTCGGTCAACCGTTCACAGAGGTGTTTTCCGGATTTCGGATCGACGAGGTTGGGGTGCTTGCGTCGGTAGATACCTTCGGACGGGCCGGGCGACTCGAGGCCATCGCCTTCGATCCAGGACCTTATCCCAAAGGGGCGGTATGGATGGTGGCGCTCGCTTCCGATGATCATAAAATGTCGGCCTTCGCGAGGATCATTCCCTATCCGATCATTTCGCGGGACGGTGCCTGTGCAGTCTCGCTGGAACTTATTTCGCTTCATGGCAATCGCTTTGCCGCCTCCGGCATCGGTTTCGCCCCCGGCGAAGATGTTGAAATCGAGCTGCGCGCCGCAGGGCAAGTCACTCACAGGAAGCAGCGCGTCTCGGCAGACGGCCGCCTGCCAGTTGACGTCATTTCGCATGGATCGATCGGCGTCGAGCGCGTTGCCCGCTACGCAGTCAAAGCCCTATCCTGTAAACCGGTGGTCGAGTATAAGTGGGGCGAGGAAGCTCTCAAGCGCCGCTAACCCACCTTCCGCGCGCAGCTTCGCGGCGTTATCGTGGCCTGGCTTCGCGAACTTCGCTCGGGACCACTTTCCGCTGGCCCGATTGGCGTCCAATCATTGAAATCTGGTCTCCGAGCCTTCGATTGGAGAAATGGTTCCAGTCGCTATTGCATACTGAAGAGGCATTGATCGCTTCAGAGCGAACGCATCTATCTATCGTCATATGTGCTATATAGATTTCCGGGGCAAATTCTCGGTATCATGCCACCGTCGAGAAAACAGGATCACGGGAACGGAGAAGTTCACAAGCGAAAATGATGGAACCGCGCCGGAGCTCGGACGACTCGGTACTTTTGTCCAGAGTCAGGCGGAAGCCAGGGGGAAGCATGAGTGTCGTGGCAGTCGTAGGGCTGGGTTATGTGGGTTTGCCGCTCGCGGTAGCATTCGGCAAGAAGTTCCCGACTATCGGATTTGACCTCAGCGCCGAGAAAGTAGCGAACTACCGCCGCCATATTGATCCGACGGGGGAGGTCTCGAGCGAGGACCTGCGTGCCGCAGACCGGCTCACCGTAACGACCGATCCGGCGCAACTTGCCCCGGCCGACATCATCGTGGTCGCCGTTCCCACCCCAGTGGACGTCGTGCGCCAACCGGACTTTGGGCCGTTGATTAGCTCGAGCACGGTGGTCGGCAAGCACATGAAGAAAGGCGTGACCGTCGTATACGAATCGACTGTCTACCCGGGCGCAACTGAAGAAGTCTGCATTCCCGTACTGGAGAGAAACTCCGGCTTGAAGTGGCTCGCTGACTTCAACGTCGGCTACTCGCCCGAGCGTATCAACCCCGGCGACAAGGAGCACACGCTCGACACAATCGTCAAGGTCGTTTCCGGCGACACACCGGAAACACTCGAGCGGGTCGCCGAACTCTACGCCGCAGTCGTGTCCGCGGGCGTGTACCGCGCTTCCTGCATCAAGGTCGCCGAGGCGGCCAAGGTCATCGAGAACACCCAGCGCGACCTTAATATCGCGCTCATCAACGAATTAGCGATCATCTTCAATCGCGTCGGGATCGATACCCTCGAGGTACTCCAGGCGGCCGGCACCAAATGGAACTTTCTGCCATTTAGACCCGGCCTGGTCGGCGGCCACTGCATCGGGGTGGACCCCTACTACCTGACGTACAAGGCCGAGATGCTTGGCTACCACCCGGAAGTGATCCTTGCGGGCCGTCGAATCAACGACAACATGGGAAAATTCATTGCCGAGCAAACCGTCAAGCAGATTATTCGCAACGGCAACCCTGTGAAGGATGCCAAGGTCAATGTGCTCGGATTGACCTTCAAGGAGGACGTTCCCGACCTGCGTAACTCGCATGTCGTCGATGTGATCAACGAGCTGAAAAGCTACGGTATCCAAGTGTTCGTGCACGACCCGGTTACCGATCCTGAAGAAGCAAGCCGCGAGTACGGCCTAGAACTAGTCCCTTGGGAACGTCTTCCGATGGCCGAGGCGATGTTGGTGGCCGTCGCGCATCGGCATTTCATAAGCATCGGCGTGGAGACGTTCGCGCGCAAGATCGTTAAGGGCGGCTGCTTCATCGACGTCAAGTCGAAGTTCGACCGCGAGGCACTCTCGGCGGCTGGACTCCGCGTCTGGCGGCTGTAAGAGCTGCCGGCGCGCCGCTAGTCTGGTCGGCCGGATCTGTGCATTGCCCCAGTCGAGACCATGGGGACGTACAATGAAAGTCGCCAGGTCTCGCGGCGACCTCAGAGTGGGACACGATCAGTAAGCCAGATCTGTGACGGTATTTATCGTGAGACAGTACTTTGAAGAACGAAAGGCCCGCGAACGGGCAAGGCTATTCCTGCATATTTAGCGCGAACAGCAAGGGCCATTTTATGCAACAACAGGACGTTATTCTCACGCAAGCCGGATGTCGGTTCTGCGGAGCCAAGCTGCAGCATTCGCTCGTGGATCTCGGCATGTCTCCCCTGTGCGAGAGTTACGTGAGCCCGGAGAAGGCGAATCAGATGGAGGCGTTCTATCCGCTCCACGTCTACGTCTGCGAAAGCTGTTTTCTGGCCCAGCTGGAGCAGTACGTGAGCCCGGAGGAGATTTTCAGCGAGTATGCCTATTTCTCTTCGTACTCCGACAGCTGGCTCGAGCATTCAAAGCACTACACCGACATGATCGTCAGCCGGTTGGGATTGGGCAAGAGCAGCACGGTCATGGAGCTGGCGAGCAACGACGGTTATCTTCTCCAGTACTTCGTTCAGAAAGGGATCAGGGCCATAGGCGTCGAGCCAGCGGCAAATGTCGCGGCAGTTGCGGAGAAGAAGGGAATCCGGACGGTCGTCAAATTCTTTGGCCGCGATTCGGCCAAGGAGCTCGCCGCGCAACACGGCCGGGTGGACCTGCTGATCGGCAACAATGTGCTGGCTCAGGTTCCCGACCTCAACGATTTCGTCGGAGGCATGAAAACCGTGCTCAAGCCGGACGGCGTGATCACGATGGAGTTCCCGCATCTCATGCGGCTCATGAACGAGAACCAATTCGATACGATATACCACGAGCATTTCTCGTATTTTTCATTTATCGCCTCCGAGAAAATTTTTGCGCGCCACGGCTTCAGGTTGTTCGACGTCGAGGAGCTGCCGACGCACGGCGGATCGCTGAGAATCTACGGCCGGCACGAAGAAGACAACGCAAAGCCGATCGGCGCCCGCGTCATCGAAATGCGGAAAAGGGAACTGGACGCCGGATTCGGCCGGATCGAAACTTATCGCAATTTCGGAGAGCAGGTCAAAGAGACCAAGCGGAAGCTCCTGGAATTCCTGATCGGCGCCAGGCGGGAAGGCAAGTCGATCGTCGGATACGGGGCGCCGGGCAAGGGCAACACGCTGCTGAACTACTGCGGCATACGCACGGATTTCATCGACTACACGGTGGACCGCAATCCCTACAAGCAGGGCAAGTTTCTGCCCGGAACGCACATTCCGATCCTGCATCCCGACAGGATCAAGGAGACCAAGCCCGATTATTTGTTCATCTTGCCGTGGAATTTCAAGGACGAGATCATGGCGCAGATGTCCGGCATTCGGGAATGGGGGGGCAAGTTCGTCGTGCCGATTCCCGAAGTGACCGTCTATCCCTGAGCCGGCCGAAAACCTGTCGCCGGAGCCGGCGTGTTCGCACCACGGGCGAAGGCGCGCTGAACGGAAAAATCACCATGGTGCATCGTTGAAATGAAAATATTGATCACGGGCAACACCGGGTACGTCGGCCCTTCAGTCCTTCGGCGGCTTCGGCAATCCTATCCGCAGGCGACCTTGATCGGCCTGGACAAAGGGTACTTTGCGCACTGCCTGACGAACGCGGACATCCTTCCGGAATGCAGGGCAGACGTTCAGTATTTTGCGGACGTGCGGCGGCTCCGGCCCGAGGTATTGCAGGGAGTCGATGCCGTCGTGCACCTGGCGGCGATATCGAATGACCCCATGGGCAACACCTTCGAGGAAGTCACGTTCGATATCAACTTCCCGGCGAGCGTCGAGCTGGCAAGACAGGCGAAGTTGGCCGGCGCAAGAGCGTTCATCTTCGCCTCGAGTTGCAGCATGTACGGGCTGGCCGACGATACCCCGAGAACGGAGACTTCGGCCCTGAATCCCCTGACGGCCTATGCAAAGTCCAAGGTCCGCACCGAAGCCGAGCTCCAAAAGCTCGCGGACGGGACCTTTACCGTCACCTGCCTCAGGTTCGCCACCGCCTGCGGGATGAGCGACAGGTTGCGCCTCGACCTCGTGGTCAATGATTTCGTCGCGTGTGCGGTGACCTCCGGGAACATAAGCATCTTGAGCGACGGTACGCCCTGGAGGCCGCTCATACACGTCAAGGACATGGCCCGCGCGTTCGACTGGGCCATCGGCAGGGACAAGGCCCATGGCGACTTTCTCGCGATCAACGTCGGGAGCAACACCTGGAACTACCAGGTAAAGGAGTTGGCGGAGGCGGTCGCGAAAGTCGTTCCACGCGTAAGCATTTCGATAAACAAGAATGCGCCGCCGGACAACCGCTCGTATCGGGTGGATTTTTCCCTGTATGAACGCCTTGCGCCCAGGCACCAGCCGCAGGTCGACCTGCTTACGGCCATCGCCGAGCTCAAGGAGGGCCTTGAAGCGATGGGCTTCAGTGATCCGAATTTCAGGAGCTCCAAGTATATGCGGCTTGAGGTGCTCAAGCGACTGCGGGAAAAAGGGATGCTCGACGGCAATCTGGAGTGGACGGGCGCATAAGCCTGTACGCTCCGCAAGGGTGAGCCTTGATCTTCGAAGAAACAAGTCTGGGCGGCGCCTACATCGTCAACGCCGAGCCGCACAAGGATCACCGCGGCTTCTTTGCCCGCACGTGGTGTCAGAGGGAATTCGGGGAGCACGGACTCAACCCGCGCCTGGTCCAGTGCAATATCTCGTTCAACCTCAAGAAAGGCACCTTCCGCGGCATGCATTACCAGGCGGCGCCCCATGAGGAAGCGAAATTGGTGAGGTGCACCATGGGTGCCATATGCGATGTCATCGTCGACTTGCGCCCGGATTCGCCCACCTTCAAGGAACACCTGGCGGTGACGCTCTCCGCGGAAAACAGGAAAATGCTCTACATCCCGGAGAGATTCGGGCACGGTTTCATCACATTGGAGGACGACACCGAAGTCTTCTATCAGATGTCCGAATTCTATTCGCAGGAAAGCGCGCGGGGGTTTCGATGGAACGACCCGTTCTTCCGCATCCGGCTGCCGCTGGAGGTGACCGTCATCTCCGAGCGGGACCGGGACTATCCCGATTTCCGCGTGCAAACATGACAGCGATTGCCGTATCCGATGTCAAGACTGGCATCAAACCCAATGACGTGGGCGAGTCGATGTACAAGCTTGTCGGGGACCTGTACCCGATCTGCCGCAGCATCACCGGCAATGGTGTCCGCGAAACGCTGCGCAAGGTGGGCGAGCACATCCCCCTGGAACTGCATGAAGTTCCGACGGGGACACGGGTGTTCGATTGGACGGTGCCGAAGGAATGGAATATCAGAGACGCCTACGTCAAGAATTCCGACGGAATCAAGGTCATCGACTTCAAGAAATCGACTTTGCACGTTCTGAATTACAGCACCCCCATCCACAAACGGATGTCGCTGGCGGAATTGCGTGAGCACCTGTATACGCTTCCCGATCACCCCGACTGGATTCCGTACAAGACGTCCTACTATCAGGAGCGCTGGGGATTTTGTCTGAGCCAGAATCAACTCGACGATCTCGAAGACGGCTCGTATGAAGTGGTGATCGACTCTTCTCTCGAAACGGGGAACTTGACCTATGCAGAGTGCCTGATCCCTGACGAGGTGCTCATCTCCTGTCACATCTGCCACCCTTCGATCTGCAACGACAATCTTTCCGGAATCGCGCTCAACACGTTTCTTGCAAAACACTTGCACGGGCGGCCGCTCCGGTATTCGTACAGGTTCATCTTCATTCCGGGGACGATCGGCGCCATTACCTGGCTGGCATTGAACGAAAATGCCACCTACAAGATAAAGCACGGGCTCGTGGTCGCCAACGTCGGCGATTCGGGCAAGATGAATTACAAGAAAAGCCGGCGCGGAGACGCCGAAATCGATAGGGCGGTCGCCCATGCGCTCAAGGATTCTGGCAGTCCTTACGAAATCACCGACTTTTCACCCTACGGCTACGACGAGCGACAGTTCTGCTCTCCCGGTTTCAATCTCCCGATGGGTTCGCTGACGAGAACGCCGTGGGGCCGCTATCCCGAATATCATACTTCGGCTGACGACCTCAGTCTGGTCCAGCCCGGGTATCTCGCTGATTCGTTCAAGACGTATCTTTCGGTGCTCGACATACTCGAAAACAACGACCACTACCTGAATCAATACCCCAAATGCGAACCGCAGTTGGGCAAGAGGGGACTTTATCGGACGATGGGCGGCAATGTCGAGAGCAAGGAAGCCGAGCTTGCCATGCTCTGGGTCCTGAACCTCTCCGATGGGCAGCACTCCCTTCTTGATATCGCCGAGAAGTCCAAGCTCGCATTCCCCGAAGTGAGCGCGGCGGCGCGGGCGCTGGAAGCGTCCGGCCTGCTCTCGCCGCTTAAGTCGCTACCTTAGTTGGCCTCCAGCACGAGCACCCAGTCGGCCTCCCCGTCCGCATGGGTTCCAGGCGTGGGGAAGTCGTGCGAGCCCGCGTTTGCGAACGGAGAGCCCACGATGTCTGCGAACGCGCCCGCGGTCGGATCGTACCAGCGCGCGGTCGCGGGCCCGCTCAGTTGACTCATGTCGACCGTGATGGTCCGGGCGGAAGGCACGTAGGCCATCACCAGCTTCCCGCTCGGCGTCCGCGCGGCCGTCACGTAGTCGTTGGCGCCGAGAGTGCCGCTGTCCGAAAAGGTGCCGTAGCCGACGGTCACCACGGTGTGGGCCTGGTCCGGCACGAGCTCGTACCAGGCCCGCGGTTCGAAGAGGGCCCTTAAATACGCAATCTGCGCGGCACCGGGCGTATCGAGCTGGTCTTTCCAGCCCAAGCCGAATCCCCAAGTGTAGTGGTTTCCATAGAGCTGCCCGGTTGCGCCGCTCAACGCGGTCCAGTACTCCTGGCGCCGCAGTATCGCCGGCGTGCCTACTTCCGTTCCGGTATCGTTCTCGAATTCGTAATTGGCCTCGACCATGAAGACGGGCACGGACGCGGACTGGTTGTACGCGTGGAGCACTTCGGCGTAGGTGGGGAAATAGGTATAAGCCGCATTGAGGGAGATAATCGGCCCCCAGGAAGGGTCATCGAGCGAACTCGAGACGAGGAAATTCAATTCGACTGTGTGAATGTGGTTGGGATCGGTATCCTTGATGCCCAGGGCGACCTCTTGCACCAGCGCATCATCGCTTGGGGTGGGCCAGCTCTGGAAGTCATTGCCACTCATCCAGACGATATTGGGGAAGTCCTTGTAACGCGTGCCGAGATACTGGCCGTAGGCACGGGCCTTGGCCAGGCCGTTCCTCTGCAGGACACTCAGCCAACCGCCGGTTTCAGCCGGGTCCAGGATTACAAGGAAGCCATATCTTGCCGCCAGCTGAAGCATGCTGTCCGCGCGGGCAAAGTACGCGTCATTGGGGGTGGACAAATCGTAGGTGGACAGGTCGTTTCCGACCGTGAATGGCGCGATGCCATCGACGAACGTGGTCCCGTTACCGTTGCATCCCGTATAGCTTGTGCACAGCAAATTGATCCAAACGGTATTGAACCCGTGGGATTTCCGGTTGGCCAGGAACACTTCGGCGTCCGCTTCGCTCAATTCGCCGATCATCGCCTGCGGCGATTCGCCGAGCATCAGGAAAGGATTGCCCGCAGCGTCGACCAGATAGCGCTTGCCGGCTTCGGTGTGCAGCGGAAACAGCGTATCTGCTGTCGTGGCGCTCACACTCGCCGAGTCGGGCGAGATATTGCCGGCCGCATCGCGCGCCGCCACGGTGTAGCTGTACGTCGTCGCGGACGATAGCAGCGTATCCGCATAGCTCGTAGCGGTCGGCGTGGCCACCTGCGCGCCGTTGCGTTTGACGATATAACCCGTGACCCCGACATTGTCGGTGGACGCGCTCCACGTCAGGTTGATCGCGGACTTCCCGGCCGGGCTCGCCACCAAGCCGGCAGGCGTCGAAGGGGCGATCGTGTCCGCGGCCGTCGTGGTGCTCACGCTCGCCGAGTCGGGCGAGACGTTGCCCGCCGCATCGCGCGCCGCTACCGCGTAGCTGTACGTCGTTGCTGGAGTTAGTCCTGTATCCGAATAGCCCGGCGTGGTCGGGGTGCCCATCTGGACGCCGTTGCGTTTCACGATATACCCGGTGACCGCGACGTTGTCCGTGGACGCGTTCCATGTCAGGTTGACCGCGGAGCCTCCAGCGGCA
>WNFM01342865.1_pt3 | contig 10432 bp, 8 predicted proteins | sample 5400271 | NCBI WGS metagenome assembly WNFM01 (sample SAMN13153352, study PRJNA577476) | soil metagenome | isolation source: 60 cm saprolite on Douglas fir-dominated hillslope | place: USA:California | collected 2013-09-17 | reverse complement strand
ATGGGGAGGAGGCGCGGTGGCGTAAGGAGATGCACGACCCGCTGGCGGCGAAGAAGGCGCCGTGGAAGAGCGACTTCACCACGGTCAGCGCCATGGACGTCAACCCGCTCGCCACGCCATCAGATGTGGCAGAACTCGATTTCGAGCGCGATCTGGCATTCCCCGGTCAGTTCCCGTACACGCGGGGCATCCACCCCACGGGCTACCGCGGCAAGCTGTGGACGATGCGGCAGTTTGCCGGCTTCGGAACGGCCGCCCAGACGAACGAGCGATTCAAGTACCTGCTGTCACAGGGCCAGACCGGCCTGTCCACGGCCTTCCACCTCCCGACGCTCTACGGCTACGACTCTGACCACCACTACGCCGCCGGCGAGGTGGGAAGTCGCTCGCCGACATGGAGACGCTGTTCGACGGCATCCGCCTCGCCGACATCACCACCTCGATGACGATCAACTCGCCGGCGGCGATGATCTTCGCGATGTACCTGGTGGTCGCCGAGAAGCAGGGCGCCGACTGGAAGAAAATCTCCGGCACGATCCAGAACGACATCCTCAAGGAATTCATCGCCCAGAAGGAATACATCTTCCCGCCGCGCCCCTCGATGCGGCTCATTACCGACATCTTCAAGTTCTGCGCCGCCGAGGTGCCGAAGTACAACACCATCTCGATCAGCGGGTATCACATCCGCGAGGCGGGATCGACGGCCCTGCAGGAGCTGGCCTTCACCCTGCGCGATGGGATGGAGTACGTCGAGTACGGCGTGCGCGCCGGGCTCGATATCGACGACTTCGCCCCCCGGCTCTCCTTCTTCTTCAACTCGCACAACGACCTGTTTGAGGAGGTTGCGAAGTTCCGCGCGGCCCGCCGGGTGTGGGCCAAGGTCATGCGTGACCGCTACGGCGCGAAGGATCCCCGCTCCTGGATGCTGCGCTTCCATACGCAGACGGCGGGCTGTTCGCTGACGGCGCAGCAGCCGTACAACAACATCGTGCGCGTGGCCATCCAGGCCCTGGCCGCAGTCCTCGGCGGAACCCAGTCACTCCACACAAACCCGCTCGACGAGACGCTGGCTCTCCCCACCGAATCGTCCGCGCGCATCGCCCTGCGCACGCAGCAGATCATCGCCCACGAGTCCGGCGTCATCAACACGGTCGATCCCCTCGGTGGCTCTTTCTTCGTCGAAGAGCTGACCGACCAGATGGAGAAGGGCTGCTTCGACTACATCGAGCGGATCGACAAGTTCGGTGGCATGGTCGAGGCCATCGAGGCCGGCTTCCCGCAGCGCGAGATCTGGGACGCGTCGTACCAATACCAGCGGTCGGTCGACAGCGCAGAGAAGGTGGTCGTCGGCGTAAACGCCTTCCGGATGGAGAGGGAGGATCCCTTCGACATCCTCTACATCGACGAGTCGGCCAACGACCATCAGCTGGAACAGTTGCGCCTGGTCAAGGCACGCCGCGACGGACAGCAGGCGACGGACGCGTTGGTGGCGCTGCGCAATGCCGCCGCCGATCAAACCGCCAACACCATGCCCTTCATCATCGATGCGGTGCGGGCGTATGCGACGGTGGGGGAAATCAGCGACGCTTTGCGCGATGTCTTCGGGACCTACCAGGAGCCGGCGCTGTTCTGAGACCGGGGCGGTATCAGCGACTCGCCCATGAGGCTGACACCGAGAGTTTTGTGATCTGCATCACGTTGGTCAACTCTTTGTGACGACACATGTTGTGACGGCACGGGTGTTCTGCCCACAGCGTAGAATCGTCGTACCCGGAACAGGAGGAACCCGAATGCGGATGCGCTTTCTCGTGGTCATTACCGCCCTCTCCCTTTTAGCAAGCAATGTGTTGGCAAAGGATGTCTACCTCTCGATCGCCGGCACGGTCAGCAACTTCCACACGGATGCCCGCATCTTCAACCCCTCGTCCACCAAAGACATCACTGTGCAGGCCTACTTCCTGCCCGTGGGAATCTCGACCAACAACGGCGGCGTCCAACCGATCGCGGTGACCGTTCCGAAGCGCTCGATGAAGGTGCTGGATGACGTCGTGACGTCGGTCTTCAACGCTTCCGGCATCGGCGCCATCCGCCTCACGAGCGATGATGACTTCGTCGCCACGTCGCGCATCTATGCGCAGGTCGCCAGCGGCACGCTCGGCCAGTTCGTGCAGGGCCTCGATGCCGCGACTGCGATCAAGAACGGCGTGCTCGTCCAGATCAAATCGAACAGCGCGTTTCGCACGAACATCGGTGCCGCCAATCCCAACAACGCCACCGCCAATGTGACGTGGCACCTGTACGATAAGAACAACGCAATCATCGGAGCAGCCAAGACGGAATCCTTTGCTCCGTATTCGGTCCTCGGTCCAACGAACGTCTCCGGTTACCTCAGCGCCCCTGCCGGCACTGACCTTTCGGATGCGTGGGTGAGCTTCACGTCCGACCAGCCGATCTTCGCGTACATCTCCGTGCTCGACAACGGTACGACCGATCCGACCTACATCCCCGCCTCCCCCGATAGCGGCTCCAACTCGTCGACATCGTCACCGACTACGAAGACGTTCTCCGTCAGCGAGAGCAGCGGTCTGATCAGCATCAGTCCCGATCCCACTGCGGCGAACATTCAGGTGGGCGACACCGTGGTGTTCAGGGTCGTGGCGACAGACTTCACGCACGGGTTCGAAGTTGTGGCCCCTGACGCGACGGTGGCCATCCCCGACACGCACATCGCGCCGAATCAACCGGCGATCGTCAAGCAGTTCACGGTCAGTCAGGAGGGAACCTACCTCTATCTATGCACGATCTCGACGTGCAGCACCGGACATTCGACGATGAACGGCACATTTGTGATCGGCACCGCCACCGACCCGCCGGGCAAGCCGGGCTACTGAGTCGTCGTCGAAGCTTTCCCAATGACGGCGCGCCGAAGAGGCGCGCCGTTTTCATTGACGCGAGCGCCGAAACGGACCGCCCGCGAACACGAGTCACTCTGGCACCCATCTGACACTGAGAACTGACAACAACTGATAACTAACAACTGAGCGCTAATTCTGCTAATCTCACCCAAACGTGTCGGGTGTGATGGGACTAGTGGAGTTTGCGCGGAGCCGCAGGGGCGGCGAGTTGATCGGGATCGTCATCCTGGCAGTCGGCCTGACTCTCGGCGCAGCGATCGTCACCTACCACTCGGAAGACGCCTCGGCGTTTCACTCCTCCACCAACACCGTCATCGCCAACGCCATCGGCTATTACGGTGCGACGCTGGCCTGGATCTTCGTCAGCTTCTTCGGTTTCGCATCGCTCCTCTTCCCGCTCTCGTTGCTGGTTGCAGGCTGGAACCGGCTCTGGGGACGTGAGATCGAGTTCCTGCAGACGAAAGCCATCGGCTTCACGATTCTCGCAATCGCGTCTCCGCCTCTACTCGACCTCTCGTTCGGGATGGTGTGGGTGCGTCATTCCCTGCTGCCAGCCGGTGGCTATCTCGGCAGCGAGATCAATCGCGTCGCCTCGCATAACCTCAATTCGGTGGGCGCAGCGATTCTCCTCCTAACCGCCATCCTCATCGGATTCCTACTGGCCACGCGGATCAGCCTTGCTGCTGTGCTGGCGGCGATTCACGGCAGGCTCTCCGCGTCCGGCCGCGGTCTGTCGCTGCACTGGGCTCGCTTCACGGAGCGGCGGCGTAAGGACAAGATGAAGGAAGCGATCGTCAGGAAGCACCTCGAGCAGATCGACACACCCGCCCTCCGCCTGGTCTCCTCGAACACCGATCGCGACATCCTTCCCGGCCCGTCCGGACCCGTTGTCCGCGAAGTGAGGGGTCCAGGGCACTTTCAGATCCGCAAGGTGACGAAGGCCGACCTGCGAAAGGCAGCAGAGGAGTTGTCGAAACAGGACACGCCTAATCCCTTCGAGCTTTACGCGGCGGCTTCTGGCGACGTTCGCCCGCCCAGTGGGACGACGTCCGCTGTTGAAACGCCGCGTCGCGCAACGTCCCCCGCCCGCCTGGTGCCGCCACGCGGGACCCGCTCTATCTGGATGACCGCCCGTTGGGCCGCCCGAAACAGATTCCGAGGCCGGCCATGCGCAAGCCGGAGATCAAAGGGACGCGCCGCGAGGCGCGGCTGACCCACGACCTCCTGCCGCCGCCGAATCTGCTCACGGCGGGTCCCAAGCAGGATCAGGTCAACGACGAGGTCCACAAGAAGTTCCTCGAGATCGGGCATCTCATCGAGGAGCGCTGCCGCGAGTTCGCAGTCGAGGGCGAGGTCACCGCGTATCACCCCGGCCCGGTCGTGACGACCTTCGAGTTCAAGCCGTCTGCGGGCGTCAAGTACGCCAAGGTCGTGAATCTCGGCGACGATCTGGCCCTGGCCCTGAAGGCCGAGTCGATCCGCATCGAGCGCATCAGCGGCTCGTCCACTGTTGGCGTCGAGGTACCGAACCGCAAACGCGAGATCATCACGCTCCGCGACATCATCGACACGGACGCATTCGTTGCCTCGCAGTCGATGCTGACGCTGGCCCTCGGCAAGGACATTCATGGGGATCCGGTCGTCACCGACCTGGCCCGCATGCCGCACCTTCTCGTGGCCGGTGCGACAGGCGCCGGCAAGTCGGTCGGACTCAACTCCATGATCGTCTCGCTGCTCTACAAGGCGCTACCCAAGCAGCTCAAGCTGCTGATGATCGACCCCAAGATGGTCGAGCTGAAGATCTACGAGGACATCCCGCACCTGCTCCATCCCATCGTCACTGATCCCAAACTGGCCTCGAACGCCCTGATCTGGGCAGTGAACGAGATGGAGAACCGCTACCGGACACTCGCCGAATGCGGGGTTCGGAACATCGACCAGTACAACGCCCTGATCAAGGATATCGAGGCCTATCGCCGCGCCGTAAAGCTACCCGAGGGGGCGCCGGTCAAGATGCCGGAGCAGCTCCAGTACATCGTCATCATCATCGACGAGTTCGCCGACCTGATGATGGTGGCATCCAAGGACGTGGAAGACTCTGTGACACGTCTTGCCCAGAAGGCGCGCGCCATCGGTATCCACCTCATCATCGCCACGCAGCGGCCGTCGGTCGACGTCATCACAGGTGTCATCAAAGCCAACTTCCCGTCGCGGATCAGCTATCAGGTGGCCTCGAAGATCGACTCGCGCACCATCCTCGACGCGCAAGGCGCGGAGAAGCTCCTCGGCAACGGCGACATGCTCTTCCTCCCGCCCGGAACCGCGCGCGTGCGCCGCATCCACGGTGCGTACGTTTCGGAGAAGGAGATTGTCGACATCGTCGACTTCGTGAAGAAGAATCAGGGTGAGCCGCAATTCCGTGAAGAGATCACGAAGATGGCGGAGGAGAAGAGTGGCGCCAACGGCATCGAGTACCTCGACGATCAGAAATATGACGAGGCCGTGCGCGTCGTGCTGACGACCGGCCAGGCCAGCGCGTCGTATCTGCAGCGCCGGCTCAAGCTCGGCTACTCCCGCGCGGCCCGCCTGATCGAGATCATGGAAGCGAACGGAGTGGTCGGCCCCAGCCAGGGCTCGAAGCCGCGCGAGGTCCTCATCCGCGCCGAGGACTACCCCTCCGCCAGCGGACAAATCTAAGTGGTCAGTGATTAGCGGTTAGGGAACCTCTGCGCAAGTCATGAACTTCACGCAGGAAATGTTCGCACCCCCCTCATCCGCCCTTCGGGCACCTTCTCCCACAGGGAGAAGGCTCTCCCGACTACATCCCTCTCCCACCGGGAGAGGGTGGCGCGAAGCGCCGGGTGAGGGGCCGTGACTTGTGCAGAGGTTCCTTAGTCGTTAGGAAAGCGGCGATCTCCACGATCCTTGGCATAGGCACGACTCCCTTCTCCACGCGATTTGGCGCGTCCAGGCCCCCGACTAGTAGTTCGCTGACGTCAAACGCACCAACCCTCTCCCACCGGGAGAGGGCAGGGTGAGGGGTCGGACGTAGCTTCTTCCTTAGCTGTCATTGGGGCTCGGAGCACAAATCCCTCGTAGAGCGTCGCACTTCGCTCCCTAACCACTGAGACGTGGGATTCGCGCCATCGCTGGTTTGTTGCCACCTGCGTAGTGAGCGATACTCTCAACCAATGTCTCCACGGACGTGCAGGTCGAGCGAGTCGTGGTGAAGTGGATCGCCCCTGCGGTCGCAATCCTGGTGACGATCCTGCTGGCCTACGGCGCGGTGAACGCCCTCGAGCTTCCCGTGCGCGATGTCGCATTGAGTTTTCTGCCGCCGAAGCCGGCTCTGGCCACGGTGGTCGTGGCCATTGACGAGCCGTCGTTGCGCGCGGACGCGCTCGGGCCGTGGCCGTGGCCCCGTCCACAGCTCGCAATACTCGTGAATCGCATGGCGGATGCCGGCGCGCGCGGCGTCCTGCTGGACGTTCTTCTGACCGATCCGCGTCCGGGCGATGACCAGCTCGCGCAAGCCCTGCGCCGCGTGCCGTCTGCCGCCGTCTCGGTGCTGGATGATCGCGGCAATTGGCTGGTTCCATCACCGCCGTTGCAGGCTGCAGCGACGCCCGCGCACGGGAACTTCGAGCTCGATCACGATGGCATCGTCCGGCGATTTGCCACGACGAAGCAGAGTCTCGACCGCGCGCTTGTCGCGTTGCCGATCGAGGCCGCCTCGATAGTCAGCGGAGCGCCGGTGGCCATCGGCACCTCGATCGCACCGGCATTCCGTACGCGTCCTTCGACGATTCCTCGTCTAAGTGCCGTGACCTTGTCGCGGGGTGGAGGCACGGAGATGCTGCGTGGAAGGCTCGTCTTCCTCGGCCCCACCGCACTCGGCCTCGGCGACCGCGTCCTGACGCCGGTGAGCCGGCTGCGGCCCGACCCAGGAGTGACTGTGCACGCCGCCGCCGCGGAATCGCTGCTCCGCCATGAGGTCGTCCGCGAGCTGCCGCCGGTGGTTAATGGCATCCTCGTGGCCGCCGCCGTGGCACTCGTGTTGTGGCGTCCGACTGACACCGGCCGTCGTCTGGGTCCGACCGTTCGCGCGCTGACGCTCGTCGCCGCCACGGTGTTCGCCGGCGAGCTGTTCCTGGCCACGACTGGCATCGCCGTCCCCTTCGTCACACTCGTGGGTTGCATCTTCCTGACGCTTGCCGCGGTTGAGGCCAGCACACTCGTCAGCGCCCTCCGGCAAACCGAGGGGGTGGCAGCACGTCTCCGTCAGGACCGGGAGCAGGAAGTCGATTCGAAACGCGTCCTGGCTCACGAGTTGAAGACACCCCTGGCATCGATGCGCGGTCTCACCCAGCTCCTGGCCGGCTTCGACTTGACGGATGCCGAGCGTCGCCGTGTGACCTCCCTGCTGGAGGCCGAGGCAGGCAAGCTGCAGTCGCTCGTCAGCGGATTGCTCGACCTCGAGCGTCTCTCGCTTCGCGACTTTCAGACCACGTCGTCCGTACTAAGTCTGAGCGACCTCGCCGCCGCGCGCGTAGAGTTCCTGCGCGCCAGCGCGGATCGCCCGCTGATCATGGCTATTGCGCCTGCAGTCCTCGTCCGTGGCGATCCCGTGCTTCTCGAGCGCGTCATCGACAACCTCGTCGGCAATGCTCTCAAGTACGCCCCTCCGCCCGCGCCCGTTCGCATCACTGTCGGGCAGCGAGGCGGAGAAGGCGTGCTCGAAGTCGAGGACCACGGCCCCGGCCTGTCCACCGACGACCGCGAGCGCGTCTTCCAGCGCTTTTTCCGCGGGGTAGCTGCGGGCGGTACGCAGGGCCTCGGCCTCGGATTGTCTCTTGTCGCCGAGGTTGCACGCTGGCATGGCGGGGGAGTGGAGGTGGAGGACGGGCCCGGCGGCGGAGCCAGATTCCGCGTCACCTTGCCACTCGTCTCTGGAGTGGCCGGTGTCGCACCTGGCGTGCAGACGGCGCGCGATGCGGTCAAGGCAGTGGGGAAAGGCTGATGGCAACCGTGCTCGTCGTGGACGACGATACCGGCATCCGCGAGAGCGCGTCGATGGCCCTGGCGAAGGCGGGCCATCGCATCCTCCAGGCCGGTGACGCTGCCTCGGCCCAGCGTCTGCTGCGCGAGCAACGTATTGATGTCGTGGTCAGTGACATCTATATGCCAGGCGAAGACGGCGTGGCTCTCCTGCAGTGGATCGTCGAGCGCCGGGATCCGCCGCGTGTGATCCTGATGACGGCAAGGGGCAGCATCGAGACGACGGCCCTGGCCCAGCGGGCCGGTGCCTTCGACTATCTGTCCAAGCCGTTCGAATTGTCGGAGCTCATCGCGCGCGTTGGTGACGCCCTCCGGAAGGCGGAGCCGGAGAGCGCCGTCATCGACGCCGCTCCGCCAACGCGCATCGTTGGGTCACATCGGTCCATGGTCGAGATGTACAAGGCCGTCACCCGTGTGGCCTCGCTCCCGTTTCCGGTCTTGATCCTCGGGGAGAGCGGCAGCGGCAAGGAGCTCGTTGCCCAATCGATCCATGACCTCGGCGCTCGGGTAGCCGGCCCGTTCATGGCCCTGAACTGCGGCGCCATCCCCGACACCCTGCTCGAGGCGGAGCTCTTCGGCTCCACGCGGGGCGCCTACACGGACGCGCGCCAGGACCGGCGTGGCGCCATTTCCCGCGCCGACAGCGGCACGCTCTTTCTCGACGAGATCGGCGACATTTCCGCGGCCTTCCAGGTGAAGCTCCTGCGCTTCCTGCAGGACGGCACTGTCACGCCGCTGGGAGCCGAGAAGAGCCACCACGTCGACGTTCGCATCATCGCCGCCACCCATCGCGACATCAAGCAACTCGTGGCGGAAGGGAAGTTCCGGGAGGATCTCTACTACCGCCTGGCCTCGTATGAGATCCGCGTTCCGCCGTTGCGCGAGCGGCGTAGCGATATTCCGTTGCTCGTCGACTACTTCCGGCGCAAGGTCGCCGAGGAGATGCACCGTGACACCGTTCCCGGACCCTCACAGGCGCTGCTCGATCTATTCGACGCCCATGACTGGCCCGGCAATGTACGCGAGCTCGAGCAGGTCATTCGCCGCACGGTGATCGACTCCGGCAGTCTGACCGACGCTCAGGCGGCCGGTCAGGCCCTGCTCAGTCTCGCACCGAAAGCCGCACCGAAGCGCGCGGCCGGTGATGACAGCACGGCGTCCGATGACGAGGAAGAACTGCTGGCGCCCCTCGACGAGGTGGAGCGGCGGCACATCCTGACCGTGCTCCGGGCTGCGGGCGGGAATCAGACACAGGCGGCATTCATTCTGGGAATCGAGCGGAAGACGCTGGCCCGGAAACTCAAGCGCTACGCAATCAACCTCCAGGAATCGTGAGGACGTCATGAAGATGATCACCAGCACACTGCTCCTGCTCGCCGCCGCCACACTCTCCGCGCAGCAGACGCCGGTCGACTACCGATTCGATGAGGTTACGCGTAAGGTCATGGTGACGAGCTCGCAGAAACAGACGGCAGCCGTCAAGGGCTTGCACGCGCAGGGCGGCGATCAGGTATCGACCGGCTGGTTCTCCTACGCGTTGCTGTCGACGGAGCACTACCGCGCGAAGTTCGAGATCTTCGCGGCCACCGACGTCAAGCTCTCCGAGGGAACGCCAGGCGTGATCCTGTCGCTGGAGCGCGGGAAGCTGCATGCCATGTTCGACAAGCTCACGGGCAGCGAGCCACGGGTAGTGAAGACTCCCGGCGCGCTTCTGGCCGTGCGTGGCACACAGTACGACGTCGAAGTCGGAGAGGACGGCAACGCCGTGTTGAAGGTGTGGGAAGGAACGGTGGCCGTGACGTCGGCACTGCAGCCCGAGCCGGTGCTCGTCCATGCCGGCGAGGCAGCCAGATATGGCCGGACCATCCCTCCCGCCGCCCACCCGATGACGGCGAGCGAGCGCGCTTCCGGCACCCAGGGTGGCGATCCCCACAACCGCGGCGCGCAGGGTCTCCAGGGACATGGCGAGCCATCGAGCGGTCAGCCCGACGGCGGCCGCGGCCCGAACGGCATCGCTCCTCCCCCCGGCAGCCAGCCGCCATCACAGGGGCATACTCCGCCGCCACCTCCAACGAACGGCAGCGGGCACCACTGATTCCCTCGAAGGGAACCGGACGATTCGCGGGGGGAGCCGCGCAACTCACCGTGTGCGCCGGCTTACCTGCGCTCAGTATTCAATACTCATTGCGGGCGCTGATCTGAGAAAGGACCGGAACTACGGCGTTCATGGCAACGCTGCCCTCAGGCTCAGGCTCGCCGTTGTGAGTCAAAACGACTCGCCTCGCGTTCTTTCGGCCTCGCCTGCGCGAGTCAACTTGTCTCAAGTCTCTCCCGCTTCCGAGAGGGGAGCACCTGGCATCCCGCTTGTCTTAGGACCTGCCATGTCAAAGGAGAACACCATGATGAAACGAGCAGTATTGGCAGTTGTGGCGGTGATGATGCTGACCGGTGTGGCGATG
>WNFM01322078.1_pt4 | contig 10433 bp, 10 predicted proteins | sample 5400271 | NCBI WGS metagenome assembly WNFM01 (sample SAMN13153352, study PRJNA577476) | soil metagenome | isolation source: 60 cm saprolite on Douglas fir-dominated hillslope | place: USA:California | collected 2013-09-17 | reverse complement strand
AGGTGGCCGCGGTAGCCAGCCGGCGGATCGATCCGCCGCCGACTGGGACAGATTGGATCGGAGGTCGCACCGACGACCGAGGGAGATTCGAGTTGTCCGGCCTGAGAAGAGATCTGACTCACACTCTGTTCACTCGCACGGACGAGTTCGGAGCGGTGGCGTACGCGCTTCCGGCTTCGGTGTCCGAACGGGATGTGATCGATCTAGGCGACATCGAGCTACCGCCGATGTCGGTACTCCGCGGAACGGTGATCGACGAGTCCGGGAACGCCGTCCCCGGATGGGAAGTGACCATGCGCGGCTCGAACGAGGACCGCTGGCGATTCGGCGACGAGGATCCCCGGGACCAGGACGTGAATCGGCTGGTCGCGGAGCGCACCGGACGCACGGACGACCTCGGCAGATTCGCGTTCGCCGACTTGGCGAAGGGTGAGTACCGCGTCGAGACGGGGTTGCCCGAGACGACGGCGAAGACGTCGAGATCCGTCTCCGTGCCACGGAGTGGGATCGTCGAGGGGATCGAGCTCGTGCTCCGAGGCCTCGAGAGCATCTCCGGCACGGTCACGGACGCCGAAGGGCGCGGTCTCGGCGATGTCAGCGTCAGCGCCAGGGGAAACACTGCAGGCGTGAGCCAACAGGCCTTCGTGCTGACGGACTCGCGCGGGCATTTCTCGCTCCATGGTCTCCCGCACGGGACCTATTTGATCTTCTTCCTTCCGCTCCGCGCGCACCTCGCGGGCGAGCCTGGGGAAGCGCGCACCTTCCTCTTGCGGCAGTTGAACGGCGTCGACAGCGGCGCAGAGAATCTCGCGATCGTCCTGGAGTCGGGGGCATCGATCCGGGGGAGGGTCGTCGATGCCGACGGCCGTGGCGCCGACAACAGCCGCGTCGTCGTGCGAATTCCCGGTCGTGACGATGTTCCCGGTGCGATCACCGCAGTCGACGGCAGGTTCACGCTCATCGTTCCCGTCGGAGTCTCGATCGACCTCGAGGCGTATCCCGCGTCTCTCGGCTGCACGAAGTTGCCCAGCCACCCTGACGTCGACGCGCTCGGTGGCGCGAGACAGGTCTCCGTCTTCCCGGGCGATCAGGAAGTGATCCTCAGGCTGCCACGATGAAGTCGATCCACACTCTCCGGTCGCCCAGGAGACTCTCATGACCGCTCTCAAGGTCGGCGGAGCCGTCCTGGCTGCGATTTGGATCTGCCAGGCGATCGTGTAGAGTGTCTGAACGCGCGCTCCGTTCCGCGAACGCGGAAGTCCACGGCCTCGCCGCGCAGAAGACGGGGATCGACCTCGAGCGCGAGGTGAAGGTGAGGTGGGGCCTTGTGGTTCGAGAAAAACCGGAATGACCTGACACCGCTGCCCATGGGCCAAGTCCCGAGGGCGTGGCCCGATTTCTCGCCTTCCCCTTTCTATCTTCTGCAGTCGAGCTGACTGACGAGCGTGAGTCCCACATCGCGGTGCGGCACCGTGAGCTTCTGCTCTGGGACCTGGAACCACTCCGTCTGACGCTGTCGGACGCGGATTGGATTCGCCGTCAAGAGTGGGCCCCGAACGTTTGGCTCTTCACTCGATGGTATGATCGTGGACCGACGAGGATGCACGTTGTCGCCGTGGTCGCACACCACGGCAAGGGCTCCGTGCCTTGGTTGATCACGGCTTTTCCGGCCCGGAAACCGTCGAGAGGAGGCATCGAATGGGAGCGAAGCTGACGTTCCGGTACGACCAGGTGGGGGACATCCTCTACATCGACAAGGTTCCTCCCTACCCCGAGCAGGACAGTGAGGAGCTCGACGACGAGATTGTCGTGCGCATGCATCCGGACTCGGGCGAGGTCGAGAACCTCGAGATCCTCTTCTACACGGCACGGCTACGGGGCGGGGCAGTTCTCGAACTGCCGGTCGAGGCGTCGTTGAGGCTCGCAACGTAGTCGATCCACCGGACCATGGATGCGCGGCGAGCAAGCTCTGAGCCCTCGACATTCGTCTCGACTGATGCGTTTGCACCGCCTCGCGAAGTCGGAGACATGGAAGACTTCGCGACCGCCGGCTAGACTCTCCACGCGCGTCCCTTCGGGAGGGTCGCGACCCGGCGTCGCAGGTCGTGGCGTCAGGCCAGTGGTCCCGATAGGAGACGTCTCATGCAGGAGGCCAAGGCCGCTCCGCAGGTCGCGGGGCCCTTCCCGCTTTCCACGCTTCGTCACTCGGTGAGTCATCTGATGGCTTCCGCGGTCGCGAAGCTCTACCCGGGCGTTCAATTCGGCTTCGGGCCGGCGATCGAGCACGGGTTCTACTACGACTTCGATCTCAAGGATCCGCTCACCGAGGCGGACCTGCGCAAGATCGAGAAAGAGATGGAGCGCATCGCCAAGCGCACTCCCGCGCTCGAGTGCGTCGAAGTCTCGCGCGACGAAGCGCGCGATCGCCTCATCAAGTCCGGTCAGATCTACAAAGTCGAGGCCGTCGATCTCATCCCCGAGGGCGAAAAGATCACCCTCTACCGCCACGGCGATTGGGAAGATCTCTGCGAGGGTCCCCACGTCGACCGCCTCGACCGCGGCTATCACTTCAAGCTGCTCAACATCGCCGGTGCGTACTGGCGCGGCGACGAGAAGCGTCCGATGCTCCAGCGCGTCTACGGCACGGCGTTCTGGACGAAGGAAGATCTCGACGCCCACTTGAAATGGCGCGAGGAAGTCCAGGCGCGCGATCATCGCCGGCTCGGCGCCGATCTCGACCTGTTCAGCACCCACGGCGACGCCGGCGGCGGATTCATCTTCTGGCACCCGAACCTGGCGGCGGTCCGCCGCGCGATCGAGGACTTCTGGTGGGAGATCCACACCCGCGGCGGCTACAAGCCGGTCTACACGCCGCACGTCGCGCGGGAGACCCTCTTCGAAGTCTCCGGCCACCTCCAGAACTACGCCGATCTCATGTACGCGCCGCGTCAAGCCGATGAACTGCCCCGGTCACATCCTGATCTACCAGAACCGCGGCCGCTCCTACCGCGAGCTCCCGCTGCGCTGGGCCGAGCTCGGCACGGTCTACCGCTACGAACGCTCGGGCGTTCTGCACGGAATGCTCCGCGTGCGCGGCTTCACGCAGGACGATGCGCACATCTTCTGCACGCGCGAGCAGCTCGCCGACGAGATCGCGGGCGTCTGCAAGCTCGTGCACACGATCCTCTCGACCTTCGGCTTCGACTACACCGCCTACCTCGCGACGCGGCCGAAGGAGAAGTCGATCGGCGACGACGAGGTGTGGGCGATGGCGACCGACGCGCTCGAGAAGGCGGCCGCGGGCGTCGGCTTGAAGCTCGAGCTCGACGAGGGCGGCGGCGCGTTCTACGGGCCGAAGATCGATTACAAGGTCCGCGACGCGCTGGGTCGCGAGTGGCAGAACTCGACGATCCAGTGCGACTTCAATCTGCCCGNNNCGCTTCGATCTCCATTTCACCGACGCGGACGGCAAGATGAAGCGTCCGATCATGGTGCACCGTGCGATCCTCGGGAGCATGGAGCGCTTCGTCGGCACGCTGATCGAGCACTTCGGCGGGAGGTTCCCGTTCTGGTGCGCGCCGGTCCAGGTCGCCTTGATCCCGATCCGCGAGCAGCACGCCGAGTACTGCAAGGGGCTCGAGCGCCGGCTCGGAGAGGATCTCTTCCGCGTCCAAGCGATGGTCGATCCCGGCCACATGAAGGCGAAGATCAAGGTCGCCGAGCACGAGAAGATCCCGTTCATGCTGATCGTGGGCGATCGCGAGGCCGCCGAGGGCACGGTCACGCTGCGCCGGCGCCACACCCAAGAGCAGGAGACCGTGCCCTTCGACCAGTTCTTGGAGCTCGCGCGCAAGCTGCGCAGCGAACGCTCGCTCGACCTGAAATGAAATCGAAGAGTCCGCGTACGGCGCGCCTCGCCCGGCGGTGATCGCCGCGAAAGTCGGGCCGAACGAGGTCACGAGAGAGGGAGTCGACGATGGAATTCAATCGAGCCTACGATCCGATCCGCGCGCTGCAGTCCTCGTGGAAGGCGCTGGCCCAGGCGCCGCTGCCGTTGATCCTCGGCGGAGTGCTCTTGCTGCTGACGTGGAGCGGGGGCGGCGGAGGCAACGGGTTCTCGCTCGTCGAACACGACGGGGGTTCTGTGCTGTCCGGCTGGCACTTGATCCTCCTGCCGCTGCTCGGGATCTGCGCCTGCGTCGGGATCGCGCTGTTCCTCTTCTCGTCGTGGGTCCAGATCGGCTTCGCGAACTCCGTCGAAGAGGTTCTGCGGACGGGCCACACGGAGGTCGGACATCTGTTCGACGCGAAGGGACGCTTCGGATCGATGGTGCTCGCGCGCATCCTTTGCTTGATCATCTCGGTTCTCGGGTGGCTCCCGTTCATCGTGCTCGTCGGGATCACATTGATCGCGACGCACGGATTCGAGAGACATCAGGCGCTTATCCCGATCATCTTGATCCCCGGAGCTCTGATCTGGACCCCGGTGTTCGGGTATGTGTGGCTCGGGATCTCGCTCGCCGAGCAAGCGGTCGCGATCGAAGGCCTGCAGCCGGTGGACTCCCTGAAGCGCTCGTGGTCGCTCGTGTCCGGCAATCGCCTGATGCTCCTCCTCTATTGGATCGTGACGGTCATCTTCACCGTACTCGGCCTGTGCCTGTGCTTCTTCGGCTACTTCGTCACGGGGACGCTGGCGATGACGGCCCGCAGCGAGGCCTACCTCGCGCTCGTGCGCGGAGGCGAGCGCGACGGCTGGTGGATCGAGCACGGCGCGCCGCCGCCGGTTCCGCCGACGGGATGGGGAGCGCCGACGGCGAGCCCGCCGCCGCCGACCTCACCGCCGCCGACTCCGCCGCCCCCGGAACCCACGGCCGTCTAGTCGGAGCTCGAGCCGACGAGGCGCTCGGTGGCCTCTGTCATCGACACTCTCTCGCGGTAGCCAAAGTCCCGTTCCGCCGGGCCCTGATCGTAGCTGTGCGAGCGCGCGAGCTCGAGCGCGAGGAAGCGCGTCATCGGCGGTTCGCTCTGCAGGCCGCGCGCGCGCCAAAAGAGCTCGAGCATCGCGCCGGCGGAGTACGCGACCGCGAGCGGCACGCGGCGCTTCGGGCGTGGGATCCCCATGCGCTCCAGGATCTCAGCGATCCAGTCCCACAGCACCACCGGCTCCCGCTGCGCGATGAAGTAGGCCTTGCCCGCGTGCGGCGCGCGCGGCTCGAGGTGGTCGGCGGCGGCGAGGTGAGCGTCGACCGCATTGCCGACCCACGTCAGCGACACCTCGTTCTTCCCGTCGCCGACGATCGCGAGCTTCCCGGCGCGCGCTCGCGCCGCGAGCCTCGGCAGGAGATGCGGGTCGTCCGGACCGACGATCAAGTGCGGCCGCAGCGCACACGTCGCGAGGCCGTCCGAGCCGTTCATGCCGAGGACGATCCTCTCCGCTTGCGCCTTCGTCCGCGGATAGGCGGCGAGATACCTGCGCGCGTGGGGCAGATCGTTCCCCGCCATCACGTGACCCCTTCCGTCGAAGCACACGCTCGGGCTGCTCGTGAACACAAGGCGTTTCACGCGGGCCGTCAGGCACGCCGCGACGACGTTGCGCGAGCCCTCGACGTTCACGCGCCAGTACTCGTCAGCGTCGCCCCAGATCCCCGCCTTCGCGGCGGTGTGGAAGACGACATCGGCGCCCCGCGCAGCTTGCACGAGCGCGGATCGGTCGGAGAGATCGCCCTGCGCGCACGTCGCGCCCTTCCCCTCGAGCGCGGGATACTTCGCGCGCGAGAACGACACGACCTGGTCGCCGCGTTCGAGGAGCGCCGACACGAGATGGCGTCCGAGGAATCCGCCGCCCCCCGTGACCAGAGCTCTCACGCGAGCCGCTCCTCCGCCCACTTCTTCAACTCCTCGCTCCGGATCTTCGCGTTGTGCCGCGCGTCGACCGGGAACGAGCGCTTGAACAGAACCGCCGATAGACTCTCGGGCGCGGAGGGGCGAGAGTCGGCGAGCCGCTGCGACAAGAGCGCCGCGAACTCGCCCGCGAATCGTTCTCGCTCACGCTTGCCCCGAGGCATCGCCCCGGGCATCGGCTCGACGACGAGCGTCGGACGCTCGCTGCCGCGCGCTCCGACTCCTACGAGCGCCGTGCGCGCGACGCGCGGATGTCGATCGAGCACGTTCTCGGAAGGCACGGGCATCACGACTCCGCGGGAAGTCTCGAGCCGATGCGACTTCCGCCCGCAGAACCACAGCAGCCCTTCTTCGTCGAAGTACCCGATGTCGCCCGTCCGGTGCCACACCGATCCGCCGTCACGGATCTTCGAGCGCTCGTTCGCCTCCCGATTCGAGGCGTACTCTCGCGTGACCACCGCACCGCGCGCACAGATCTCCCCGAGCTCTCCCATCGGGCGCCGCAGCGTCTCGCTCCACTCCTCGATCGCGTCGTCGCGCACCGGCACGATCGCGACCTCGACATCGGGTGCGACGCGCCCGACGCAGTTGCCGGCGCCGCCCTCCGTGCGGGAACGCCGAGCGAGAATCTCCTTCCCCGAGATCGATGCGAGCGGCAGGCACTCCGTCGCTCCGTAGGGCGTGTGCACGTCGGCGCCCGAGGCGAGGACCGCCCGCAGCGTCTCGACGAGCGCGGGTCGAACCGGCGCGCCGGCGACGAGCACGCGGCGCAGGTGGGGGAGCTGCGTCCCGCGCGCGCGGCACCACGGGCCGACGCGACTCCAGATCGCGGGCGATCCGAACGTCGTCGTCGCCCGGTGCTCGTCGGCGGCGCGCAGGATCCTCTCGGGGTCGCATCGCGAGGGCCGCAAGAAGTCCATGTCGGGGAACACGCTCGTCATCCCGAAGGCCGGGCCGAAGAGCGCGAAGGCGGGGAAGCAGGCGAGGTCGACTTCTCCAGGCGCGAAGCCGTAGAGGGACGAGAGCGCGCGGATCTGCGCCGCGAAGGTGCCGTGCGTGTACACGACGCCTTTCGGAGCGCCCGTGCTCCCCGAGGTGAAGAGCACCGCCGCCTCGTCCTCCGCGCGCATCGGCTCGGCCTCTGCGCGGCGCGGCGCGGCGCGTTCGAGCGCGGCGAGCGTCGGCCTCCGACCGAACCAGCGCGGGCCGACGACGACCGAGAGCGCGAGCGAGGGCAGCGACTTGCGCGAGAGGCCGAGGAGCGCGTGCGCGGCCGGAGCGGCGATCAGCGCGCGCGGACCGACGCTCGCGAGGCAGCGCGCCACCGCGCGGCGGCCGAGTCCGGGGTCGACGATCACGGGGACGGCGCCGATGGAGAAGAGCGCGTAGACGATCGCGACGAGGTCGGCGCCGGGACGCACGAAGAGGGCGGCGCGGTCGCCGCGTGCGAGGCCGGCCTGGCCGAGTCCGGCGGCGATGCGGCGCGAGCGCTCGTCGAGCTCGTCGTAGCGCGTCGTCTGCCATCCCCGTCCGCTCGGCTGGACGACCGCGGCGAAGGCGGGACGCAGCGCCGCGGTGCGCGCGAGATGCGCGCCGACGTTCGCAATCGCTCCGGACTCGCTCACGGCAGCGGATGGGCGCCGAGGAACGCTTTCACGATCCCGACGACCTCTTCGGGTTCGTCCTCGAGGAGCCAGTGTCCGGCGCGTGGGAGGGGATGGACCTCCGCCTCCGGAAGTCGCCGTTGCCACTCCTCGCGGAAGCGCGGCGTGAAGCAGAAGTCGCGCTCGCCCCAGACGATGCACGCCGGAAGATCCCGGAAGCGCTCGATCGATCGCCCGATCGCGTCGATCTCCGCGAAGGAAGGATCCGCGGGCGACAGCGGGATGTCGCGGACGAAGCGCGAGACCGCGACGCGCGTCGCGAAGCTGCGATAAGGGAGCACGCTGCCCCGTCGCGCCGCGGGTGAGAGCCGCCGCACGACCGCCATCCTCGGAGCCAGACCCGCGAAGGCGTTGAGCCTTCGGACGAGGAACGATCCGATCATCGGCGCGCGGCAGATCCGGATGCGCAGCGGGCAGCCTCCGGATGGGAACGCGGGGAACGCGGCCGTGTTCATCACGACGAGGCGCGCGATCCGCTCCGGATGTCGGCGCGCGACGCCCATCCCGATCGGTCCGCCCCAGTCGTGCAGGACGAGCGTGATGTGCTGGAGGTCGAGAGCGAGCACGAGTCGCTCGAGGTTCGCGACGTGGCCGGCGAGGTCGTAGATCCAGTCCTCGGGCTTGTCCGAGAGGCCGCAGCCGAGGTGGTCGGGCACGATGCAGCGGTAGTCCTTCGAGAGCGCGCGGACGAGGCGGCGATAGAAGAACGACCACGTCGGATTGCCGTGGAGCATCAGGAGCGGCGGCGCGTCCCGCGGCCCCTCGTCGAGGTAGTGCAGCTTTCCCGCGGACGTGTCGAGGAATCGCGATTCGAACGGGTATTCGGACCGGATCGCGTCGTCCGTCGTCTCGTCAATCAGGGCGCGCGACATGGCTGCCCTCCCGCGTCGCGCGCTCGACGAGCTCCTTGTCGAACCAGTTGACGCCCATCCCGGCGTCGAGGACGAGCGTCTGCGCGTGGAAGCCCGAGGACCTGGGCGAGAGGAGGAAGAGCGCGGCGTCCGCGACCTCGCCGGTCTCGAGCGCGCGCTTCCGGAGCGTCGCCGCTTCCGCGTAGAGGTAGCTCTCGAGATAACCCGGGATCCCCGCCGAGGACGCCGTCTTCAGCGGACCCGCGCCGACCGCGTTGAAGCGCACGCCGGCTCCCGCGAAGCTCTTCGCCAGGAAAACGATCGACGAATCGAGCGCGGCCTTGACGGGCGCCATCGCGCCGTAGTTCTCCGCGGCCATGCGCGTCGAAGAGATCGAGATCGCGACGACGGAGGCCTGCGGCGTGAAAAGGTCCTTGAGCGCGTTCGCGAGCGCGACGAGCGAGAAGCACGAGACGTCGACCGCGCGCAGGAAGTCGGCGCGGGAGGTCTCGTGAAACGGTCGCGGACCGTGCGCGTAGCTCCCGAAGGCGATCGAGTGGACGAAACCGGCCAGGCGGAAGTTGCGCTTGGCGAGCTCGGCCGCGAGCGCGTCGATCTCGGACTGCTTCTCCACGTCGCACACGAGGACGTCCTCGCGCTGTCCCTCGGGCAAGAGCTTCCGGACGTCGGCGCGGCGTTTCTCCGTGTGCACGGAGAAGATCGGACGCGCGCCGGCGGCGTGGAGACGCTGCCCGACGTGCCAGGCGACGCTCTTCTTGTTCGCGAGGCCCGCGACGAGGACGGTCTCCCCGGCGAGGCCGAGCCAGTCCCGAGGGAAGTCAGATCCCACCGGTCACCTCCAGCACGGATCCGTTGACATAGCTCGCTTCCTTCGAGCACAAGGCGAGCACGGCCCACGCGATCTCCTCGGGCTTGCCGAATCTCCCGATCGGAACGGTCGCGAGGTGCGCCTTCTTCGCGTCCTCGGTGATGTCGGCGAGGAGCTCGGTCTCGACGAATCCCGGCGACACGGCATTCGCGGTGATGCCCTTCTTCGCGGCCTCGCGCGCGAGCGCGCGCATGAGGCCGACTTGTCCGGCCTTGCTCGCCGCGTAATTCCCCTGACCGGCGAAGCCGTGGTCGCCGGACGGCGACGTGACGAAGACGATCCGCCCGTAGCGGCCGCGCATCATGCTCCGCACGGCGAACTTGCTCATGTAGAAGGAGCCCGAGAGGTTCGTGTCGAGGACGGCCTTCCAGTCTTCGATCGCCATCATCCCGACGATCGCGTCGCGCCGAATTCCGGCGTTGTTGACGAGGATCTGCACGCCCGCGGGGACGGCCGTCTCGATCTCGCGCCAGAAGGCCTCGACCGCCTCCGGATCCGCGACGTCCATGCGACGGACCGAGAGTCGTTCTCCGTAGGGCTTGGCGTGGTCGGCGAAGGCGCGCGCCGCGGCCTCGTCCTGCCGGTAGATCGCGAAGACTCTTCCCCCGGCTTCGAGGAGAGCGCGCGTCACGGCGGCGCCGATACCGCGCGTGCCTCCGGTCACGACCGCCACCTGCCCCGTGAAGTCCGCGCTCATGTCGTCGCCTCGACGAGCGTCGCGAGGAACGCATCGACCTTGTTCGCGACGATCACGCCGTAGTTCGCCGCACCGAGCCACCCCGACATGATGATCCCGACACTCCCGGCGTGGTGCAGCCCCGCGATCTCGCCGGGCAGGTCGAAGCTGACCTGGAGCCCCTCGAACTTCGTTCCGAACGAAGCGCCCTGCTGGTGCTGCGTGTAGAACGCGAAGCTCTTGGGCGTCGCGGCCTCGGCGTGGTCGATCTTCGCGCGCACGTCGGGGAGGTAGCGCTCGAGCGCGAGGATCGTGTCCGCGACGAGACGCTCCTTCTCCGCCGCGTAGCGATCCTCGGGGAGGTGCGCCCAGTCGGCCCAGTTCGCGTTGGTCGAGCTGACGATCGTGTACCGGTCCGAGCCCGGGCGGGTCTTCGGGTAGTAGAAGGAGAA
>WNFM01192768.1_pt1 | contig 10433 bp, 15 predicted proteins | sample 5400271 | NCBI WGS metagenome assembly WNFM01 (sample SAMN13153352, study PRJNA577476) | soil metagenome | isolation source: 60 cm saprolite on Douglas fir-dominated hillslope | place: USA:California | collected 2013-09-17 | reverse complement strand
GCAGCTGCAAGGTCACGTTCTACCGCAGCGAGCGAGACCGGCGGACGTTCCCGCCGTTGCTGTGGCTGCTTTGGGCTGCGCTGCGCGTCGCTCATCGTGCTATCCCCTACAGGGTTGTGCTGCAAGCGGTGAACGATCGCTTGCAGCGTTTCCAAGCGCCCAGGCCCGGACCCAGACCCAGACAACGGCTCCATCACGCTCATGCTCCGATCAAGTGCGGAATCTACCCGGTGAAGTGCCTGCTCAGCGCGTGGGAGGTCTTTCACTTCCATCGCCTGCGCAGCCTCATCCATCGTGTCGGCGAGGACGCGCAACTCGCGGGCGGATACCCGAAAGTCCACCGCCGCACGCTCCACATCGGCGAGCGTGGCCGTCGCTGCGGTGTGCCGTGATGCTGTTGCCGTCTGCTTCTTCCAGGGTCGGTTGAATGGCACTTTTGGCACCCTGTCGTTCCCTTCTCTCAGATCGCTGTCTCTACAAAGCCCGCCCCGCAGGCGTACCAGACACGGTGTCCAAGCCATCTAGCGTGGCTCCGTCGGCACTCCGCGGGGCTTAGTCGCGAAGGGCTCACTGGGTCTCGGGGCCGCTATCGCCCGCTGCCGACGTTCACGCCCACGGTGGGCGAGCTACTTCTTCTTGCGACCCGTGGCCCTCGCCTGTGTGGCTCACGCGGGTGCTGCCTTGGGCGCAGTTCGCGGTGCTGGCTTTGCGGACCTCGCCGGTGCGGCACGCGCGGGGCTCGCCTTTGCTGGTGCAGCCCTGGCTGGCGTGGGTTTCGGAACAGCAGCAGGCTTGGGCGGTTGCACCTTCACGTGGACCACCGTAGGCCGGGTGCCACTCGGCGCGGGTATGGTCACCGTTTTCGCCATTCTGCGTGCTTCTCCTCCTGCCTGCTCTAGCCCGCCACCGTGGCGCGCTCGCCCGGCGGGTACACCTCCGTGTTGCCGTCGAAGGTCAGCAACTCGCTGGTGCCATCGGTGAAGACGTACCGCACGTTCGCGTCCGGCACGGGCACGCCTGAGATGAGAGTGGACTTGTACGCGCCGCGCGAATACTCGACTTCACGGATCGTCCTGCCCGCGTTGGCGCCGGCCGGGCGCAGCCGCTTCGCGATTTGCTGGGCATGGCCGGTTGCGCCGTCCCAATCCGTCTGGGTGAGATTTGCCATGGCCGTGCTGCTCCTGAGTCGTCTTACCAGCGCCTGCGCGGCGGCGAGATACTGCGCCCGGCGCTGGGCGGCGCGTTCGGATCTCGCGGCGACTCAGGCTCAGGCGTCTGAAAGACCGGCAGTGGCGCGAAGGTCCCGTCCTCTCGCATGGGACGGAGCGCCGTCTGCGCCTGGAGCGCATGCACGTAGGCCGGATCGCGTAGCAGGGCATTCACTCGGTCAGCATCCGCCCACCGCCGCGTCCGCTCCGCCACGAGCTGCTCTTGCTCCACAAGCGCCTGCGAGAGGCCCGCTCGCGTGCCTCCGCCTGCTGCGCCTGCCAGACGCGCCACGAGGCGTTTTCCCTGCTGTAGTAGTCATCCAACGCACTCATAGGTACCCGCCGTTCGCTTTCTTGACTGGCCGCCGCTCCCGTCTCTACCTGGCATCCTGGCAAGCGCTTAGTCATTCGCTTGTCTGGTTGCTTTCTGTACTTCTACTTTACCATAACAGCGACAAGTTTTCAAGCGTCGGCACCCGCATCACCATGCCGGCGCATGGCATCACGCCAGCTCTGTGCGCGCACGGTCGCTTCCTCCGCCAGGTCGGTAAAATAGGCGGCGAAATACGCGCGCTTGCCCTGCGCGTGCGCCACATCGGGCGGGAGGCCGGCGCGCTCGGCAGCCGTGCGTCCGATGTGGTAGCCACGTTCGCCCGCATAGCGTGCCGCGTTGACTGGGCCAGTGAACTGCTCGCGCTCTAGCGCCTCGTCCACCTTCGCCCAGATCGCGGGAAAGCGTACCTGCTGCTCCGCATCTGCAATGAGCCGTGCCGTCGTCTCGTCCTCGTCTTCATCGTTCGTCATGTGCTGTCTCTCCCCTAGCCAAGCGGCCAGACTTCGTAGTCCTCAGAAAACATGCGGTCGATATCTTCCTGGCGGAATACCGCGTCTTGCGCGTCCCGGAAGATGCACCCGTACTCCTGATCGGCCCACCAGCTCCCAATCTTGCGGCGTTCCTGGGCCAAGAACTCCGGCGGGATGTGCGGGCATTCGTCCGCCGTGACCCTCCAGCGCCGCCAGTCCGCCTCCGCGCCGCGCCACTCCTCATACCACCAGCCCCGCGTGCCGAACGGCGTCGAGAGCGCGATGAGGCGTCCCCGGCTGACGGCGAGCATCGGTTTCACGGCCTGGTACGTCTCTTCTGGCAAGCGCGCGGCCTCGTCAATCAGGATCAACCCGGCGCCGCTGTAGCCCCGGATGGTGCCTTCCTTCCCCGGCAAGGCGATGATGCGGCTGCCGGACTCCAGTTCGAGCTGCAACACGCTTTTCCGCATGCGGCGGCACTGGTCGGCTCAACCCCTGATAGCAGGCCAGCGCTTTGCGGAATAACTCTTTGCTTTGCCGCTCCGCTGGCGACACGATCAAGGTGAGCGAGCCGGGCGAGTAGAGCGCCGTGTGGCAGGCCAGCGTTGCGACCGTGCTGCACTTGCCACTTTGGCGGGGACAGTTCAAAAGGATGCGCGGCGCCGTCGAGCGTAAGACCTCCGCCTGCCACGGGTGGGGCACAATTCCCGCGGCCACGCTGAAGGCCACCGGGTCCAGCGCCATCGCCAGGTCAGACGGCAGATTTCCCATTGTGCGCCTCCTCCTCTATCGCCATGAGCGCCGCTGAGACGGCAATCCTGGCCTCCACAAATGGCTCTAGCGCCTGGAGCAGTGCGGCACGGGTCGCCAGCCATTCCGGCGCCACCAGGATGTTGATGGTGTTCTGCTGCTCGTTCAGCTCCCCGCGCAGCCGCGCCAGCAGCTCTAGCGACACGATCGACACACGGAGCGCACTCACCGCCGTCTTGAGGTCGCCCGCGCGCTCCGCTCGCGACAAGAGGGCCAGCGCCAGCTTGTCGCGGGTGGTGGCCATCTCCAGTACATCGGTCGCGCGGCTCACGTCCTCGGCTTGCTTCGCTTTCACCGGTTCCGCGAGCAGATGCTCTGCGGCGTGCCGTTGCACCGCCATCCGGCCCACTGCGAACTGGCACGCCATGTCACGCAATGGCGTGCCAGCGATAAGCGCAGCGTCGATTTTCGCGCGCTCAGGATGGATGCAGACGGTGCAGGTGCGCGGCATCTCAGTTCGCCTCCGTGGGTTCCGTGTGGTCCATGCGTTCACGTCCGCCGGGGGGTGCGGAAGGGAGCGAATGGGTCGGCGGGCGCGGATGCGTAGAGCAGGCCCTGCACATGCTCGGCGCTCACCCGCGCCGCGGCGTGCGCGTCTATTTGCACCTCGGTGATGTCGTCGTGGGTGAGCGCTCGATCCTGCATGATCGTCGCCTCATCCTCGAACGGCACGTCCGCAGGTTCGTCCGTATCATGCACGCTTGCATGTGCGATGGTTGGAAGTTGGTCCATTGCCTCGGTCCCTTCCCTTCCTGTCCGCCTCCGCGCCACACTACTGCACTCTTGCATGATGTGTTGTCCTGGGCGGAGGTCGTCACGTTACATGCGGTCACTGTATCGCATCGGCTGGCGGTGCTGGCGGTGCTGGCGGTGCTGGCGGTGCTGGCGGTGCTGGCAGCACGCCCGTGAGCACCACGCTGCTGCTGGTGATGGTCAGCCAGCGCACCGCGGCGTGCCATCTATTCGCCCTCTCTGCTCGGGGCTCCGCCGAGCGGCCATCCTACCGATGCGCCTGCACCCAGCAGACGGTATACTCGTACTGGCGAGTACCTCCGGCGCTCGCGGAGCTGCGGTAGGACAGGGAAGGCAGGCGCTGCAATGAAAGGCTGGCTGATCGGCGTGGGGAGTATCGCGGCGGTCAACGCATTCGTCGCAGTCAACGCGTTCGCGGCGATCGTCCTCATGTGGACGCTCTGGAACATGCAGCACGAAGAGCACGAAGAGGCTCCCGCCTCCGCCGAGCCGGGAGCGCACTCGCAGGGCAACGGAAACGCGATCATGTGGGCTCTCCTGACGGCACGCCCTCGCGTGCCAGGTGAAGCGACAATGCCGCCCGCCATGCGCCGTCACGGTCAGCCGGCGGTGCGTCTCTTCGTGCCGGTAGTGGCGATGGCCGCCGCGGATGCGCTCCAGGGTGTAACCCTGCTGTTCTAGCTGGCGTTCTATTTCACTGAGTCGCACGGCGCGCCCCCTTCCTGCTCTTTGCCTTCGCCTGGGGCTTGGGGTTCCCCGTGGGCTTCGCGCTCTTCGCTGGCGATGTGCTGCACGTGGGGGTTTTCGGGAGCGGTGTGAGCTTGGGCCTGGGTGGCGGGACCCGATACGGGCCGCCGCCGAGCGGGAAGGCCCAGCGCACGGGTGGCATGCCCGTCCTGCGCAGCTCTTTCTCGCCCTTCGCGTTCTTCACCCAGGCCCAGGTGGGCACGGGCGCCACGTAGACCGGGCCGAGCGTGGGATGGTGATAGCTGATGGTGAGCGTCGGCAGAACCGCTGCCGACGCGACCTCCAACAAGTTCGTTGGGTATCGGTGGTGGTGAAGTCGAGCGCGAGCTGCGTAGCGATCATCGGGTGGCTCCAGTCGGTGCTATCTGTTGAAACTGTTGAAAGGCATTTCCAACGGTTGACGCCCGGCTATTTCTGGCGGGACAGCGTATCTGTTGAAAATGTGCAGTTTTGCTGCTATGCATCGTGCTATTTAGATGAGCGTCTATGTTTCCGATGCGCATCGCCAAAATCTCCATTTTTCAACAGATAGCCCGCGAGTCCAGGCTATTTCTGGCCGTATCCGTTGGAAATGCCTTTCAACAGTTTCAACAGATACGACCTCGTCTCACTCACTTGCGCGTGAAGATGATGCGCTTGCCGCCCGGCTTGGCTTGCTCTTCGCACGTGCCGTATCCCATGCTCACCAGGCGTTGCAGCGCAAGCGTGGCGCTCGTCACGTCGGTAATGCCGCGCAGCCGCGCCTGCTGCACCTCACGCGCCGTGGTAGTCAGTTTCTTATGCAGGCGCATCCATTCGAGGACGGCCAGCGCTTCGCGCGTGGCGTCGTTGGCGTTCAGGAACGCGTAGACCCTCCGCGCGTGCGCCTTGAAGTACTCGGCCAGCTTCACGGCGCCCTCGACGCTCGCGGCGTCGACGTAGCACGCGCCGACATTCGGCTCGCCACAGGCCCAGGCCAGCGCATTGACGATGAGCGCCAGCCGCGCCTCGTAGCCCTTGAACTTGGACCAGCACGCGCGCAGGGAGTCGGGAAAGGTCTCCGCGTTCATCTCGTCGGCGAGCTGCTGCTCCCAGGCCCGCCAGACCTGCCGGCCAGATGACGTCAACTCTGCCGTCGCCGGCAGCATCGGCACACCCTTCTGCCCGTCGCCAGGCGCCGTCGGGGTGAGACGTAGCAGCTTCTCGATGACCGCTGCCCAGTCGTCGCGCGTCTCGGCGGGGATGCCCGCGTCACTCGCACGTGCTGGCAGCGGCACCGGATAGCTGAACAGGATGCGGGCGATAAAGCCGTCCTCGGCCCCGTCCACATCGGCCAGCGCGCTGAGCTTGTCGGGCGGCATTTGCCGGACACCGCGACGAACGGCGACGGCAGATGCACCGGCTCGCGGCTCGCACGGATAATCGTCGTCTGCTCACTTGCCCACATCTTGAGCCAGTGTGGCCGGTCCGCGCCCTTTCCGCCCTTGCACTGATTGAAGCTGAGCACCCAGCTCGCGGCCTCATCGAGTGGCATGGTGAGGCCGCGCGGGCTGGCCAGCAGCGCCAGCGCCAGCGCCCCAAGCGTCGAGTCGGTGATAGCAGCATGCTCGGCGACCGGCTTCGGTTCGCGCTTGCCGCCCTCGTCGCGTGCTGCTTCCCACGTCTGCATCTCGGCGCGATAGCTCGCGAAGAGTCTGTCCTGTCGCTTCATGAGGGGGCGCATGGCCTCGCGATGTGCAGGTGACTTGCCATCCCCGCTACGCGCGACCACGAGTGCCCATAGGCAGGCGCGCTCGTGCCAGCCGGGGCGTATCTCCAGCTCGACGGCGTTCCCGATAGCCGCACCCGCCGCCACGAGCACCGGCACGGCCACCAGGTCGACCGGGCAGCCCACGGCGTCGGCCACGGTTGTGATGAACGTCTGCACCCGCTTGGGCAGGACATCCAGCGGAAAGGTGCGCGTATTCACCTCCGCCGTGGGCGTGGGCGCCTCATCCGGGGCGATTTCCTCGTCACCAGCCGGGGCAGCAGAGGCAGCAGAGGCAGCAGAGGCAGCAGGGGGCAGGGCTGGTCGATGGCCGTTGTGGCCGTTGTGGCCATTGCGCCCCGGCGTATAGGTCTCGCGCAGGGCTGCCCCGTCCCGTTCCAGCAGGGTCTCCACGGCGCGGTGCAGTGTAGTAGCGTACCGCCCATTCCGCTTGTCGTGCTTCTCAGGCCGATACAGCCCAGACTGCTGCACCAGTCGGACGAGCTGGTCCACGTCCTGGGTGTAGAACGCCAGGTCGCTGATGAGCGCGTAGTCGGCTTCGCTCGCCGACGGGTAGCCGCTAGTGTTGCCTGCGAAGAGGGCAGTCGTCCGCGCCCCACACGGCGCTTCCCTGGCGGTACTGCTCGCACAGCCGGAACAGGAACGACTGCATGGCCCGCTCATCGGCGAGGAAGGCCATCAGCTCTCGGTCGGCGGGATCCGTGCGGTCGAGGTCAGGGTCCTCATCCATCCAGTCGGCCAGGGCACACTGCCATTTCACGTCGTCGTCCTCCGTAATGCCATAGTGCTCGTAGAGCCAGGTATATTGGTCGTCAGTACCCTCGAAGCAGTCGCCCGGCCAAACGCGCGTGAGCTCGGTCACGATCGTCTGCATGAGGCTGTCTCTCTCCACGCGCTTGCCCCTTCCCTCGTTGCTGCCTGGCGCGCGCCCGCCACGTGCGGCCCGTCGGCTCGGCGGCGTGTCGTTCTCGCAGTTCTGGCTCCTGTGCGCGCACCCGCACGCGCCACCCACACGCGCACCGCGCACCCGCACGCTCACCGGGCTGACACGCTCGCCCGCCGCTGTGCTAGGAGCTGAAGCCAGATCCGCGGCACCTCCGTGATGTCGAGTTCCCGCGCCGCTTCAGCCGCCGCCCAGTCGAGGGCCTCCGCACCGATCGGGATGGGAATGCCTGGCAATGCCCCGGCAATGAAGAGCTGGTAGCGCCCAATGTCCTGCACCGCCCGCAGGGGCAGCAGCGCCAGCTCGAGTGTCCGATCAACCAGCTGGAAGCCCTGGGCCTCCAGAAGAGTGACGTACTCGTCCGCTGACAGCCAGGCGAGGGCCGCGACGTGGCCCCGGTGGGTCGGGTGAAGGTCGGGGTGGTGCTGCCGCAGCCAGCCACAGGCCTGGCGGATCCACCGACGGGCGAAACGCTCACTCTCGGCAGTCTGGGCGCCAGTAAAGAAGCTGCTATTACAGGCGAAGAAGCCGCCTGGGGCAAGCACGGACAGAATCGTACGGACCGCAGCTGGCTTATCCGGAATGAGATGGAAGGCGTTGCATAAGAAGACCATATCCGCGGCCGGTACGATGTGTGCCAGCTGCTCAGCGTCGCCGTGCACGAACTGCACGGCCCGCCCCTGCAGGCGCTCGCGAGCGGTCCCCAGCGCCTCGGTGGCAGGCTCGATGCCGAGCACGGTCGCCGGCCGCCCCAGCCGCTCCAGCTCGTCCACAATGAGCTGCGTCACCGCTCCGGTGCCGGAGGCCAGGTCCACGACGCGCACGAGCTCGCCCTTTGGCTGGGTAGCATCCAGCCGGGCGATGGCGCGCCGGACCAGCGAGTGGTTAATCCCGGCGTAGAACGGGTGCTGTGCAAAGGGATCAAAGCCATACGTGTCAGTGCTCGGCGGCGTCTGGCTCGGCGGCGTCTGGCTCTGCGGCGTCTGGCTCGGCGGCGTCTCTTCCACAGGAATACCCCTGGTGCTGACGAGCCAGCCGCCTCTCGGATGGCGCAGTGCACAGATAGGGTGTACGCCAAAGCCAGGCACATCTGCAACCCCACATCCCCACCAGAGCAGCGCTCTTCGCTTACCTGAGATTTGCCTGAAGCATGCGCAATCCCCACACGACGCTGACGCCGACGAGTATGGTGAGGAGCACATTGCGTGTTCGTGCCATCACGAGCACGGTTGCCAGGGCTGCTCCTGCTTCAGCGACGCCGGTGCTGAACACGGTGGGGGCAACCAGAGCGACGATCACGGTGCCAGGGAGATAGCCTAACCAGGTTTTCATCCGTGTGGAGAGGGTCACGTGACTCATCAGCCAAAGCCCACTGATCCGCGTCACATACGTCACCAGAGCCATCCCCAAGATGGTGAGCAGTGCTGCAAAGCTAGTCTGCATGTCGCACCACTCCTGCGACGCTGCCGGACACGCCACCCAGCAGAATATACCATTTGCCTGGAAGGAAGTGAGCAGCCGTCACCGCCACCAGGGCTGCTACCACCCAGGGAAGCAGGTCAGATTTCCCGTTCCAGAATCCCACCAGCAACGAGAGAAAGACGGCCGTGAAGGCAAAATCGAGTCCGAAGCGGGCAGGATCATGCACCACGTCCCCAAGGGTTCGCCCAGCCACGGTTGAGCCAACCCATGCAACGTAGAGGACGAGGCCGCTCCCAAGCAGAAAGGCGGCATTGCGTCTCCCTTTGGCAAACTCACCCATGGTGAGTGCCCAGCTCTCATCCGACAGGAAGAACAGGGTCGAGTAGGCTTTGAAGGGGGAAATCCGTAACAGCCAAGGACTGACGGCTGCTCCCAGCAGCAGATTGCGCAGGTTCACGATCAGGGTGGTGAGCAGAATGGTTGCGATGGGCAGTGGCATGCTCCACAGACTGAGCACGAGCAATTGGGCCGATCCGGCATACACGAATCCGCTCATCAGGAACACTTCGAGGAGACTGAGCCGCGCTTGTTGTGCTAACACCCCAAAAACGAGTCCGTAGGCACAGACGCTTAGCGCGATAGGAACCGTCCGCCTGGCTCCAACCACTCCTCCCTTCACGTCAAAGGCCACGGGTTCTTCGGCTGGCGGTCCTGGGGCCAGCAAGAGATCATCAGACATGGGGAGGCACCTTTCTGCGCATATGCCGCGCCCTACGGCAAAAGTGACAGGCCCAAAAGGTCTTGCTCTTCTCACACGACCCTACCCAATCTGGGGCCAGAGGGCCCCTGCCTTCAGGCATAGGGTTAAAGGCCCCACGCCTTGCCTTCGTAGAACGCTTGTGCTATTGTTGAGGTGTCGCGCGGGCGATGAACCCGCGTATGGTGGCCTTCGGGCCAGTGCACCTGCACAACCTGTCGCGTGTTCGAGGCGTTCCGCTGGGCAAGCCGCCAGCGGGTAATACGGCGTCGCGGCGTGTAGTTGTAGAACGGGGGCATGCCACGACACATCCACCTCGAACCCTACCTCAACGACGACGAACTCCACGACCGCTACCGACGCGCAGATGATCCGGTTGAACGGAGCCATTGGCACTTCCTCTGGCTGCTGGCTCGCGGCATGACGGCGACCGCCGTGGCTGCCGTGACCGGCTATTCGGCGTATTGGATCGGTCAGATTGCTCGGCGCTACAACACCGGCGGCCCAGACGCCATGCGAGACCGGCGCCATACTGCATGTGCCGGACGGCCAGAGCTGCCTGCCGCCCAACTGACAGCGCTGGGAGCAGTTCTAGCCGATCCTCATCCCGAGGGGGACCACTGGTGCGGGCGGACGGTCGCCCGGTGGCTGGCCGAGCGACTTGGGTGCCGTGTCACCCGTCAACTCGGCTGGCGTTACTTGCGACGGCTCGGCGCTCGCTGGCTGAAGCCGCGACCGCGACATGTACGCGCCGACCCCCAGGCCCAAGCCGAGTTCAAGGCCCACCTCCGCCCCTTGCTGCGGCAGGTGGCGACCGCCTTCCCACAGGCGACCGTCGAGCTGTGGGCCGTCGACGAACACCGGATCGGACTCAAGCCAATCCTGCGCCGGGTGTGGACGTTACCCGGCCAGCGTCCGATCGCTCCTGTCGAGCATCGCGATGAGTGGCGCTACCTCGTCGGCTTCGTGCATCCCGCCTCTGGGCGCACGGTGTGGCATCTGGCGACGACGGTCAACATCGAGCTGTTCTCGGTGGAACTCGCGGCGTTCGCGCGTGAGGTCGGCGCAGGTCCAACCAAACAGATCGTGCTCGTGCTCGACGGCGCGGGCTGGCACGAGAGCCCCAAGGTGCGCGTGCCCGAACATGTGGTGGCTAGGCAGGAGGAATTGCTTCCTCCTGCCCGCCTTCAGAACGGCTCGTGATGGTTTCCCATCAAGCCGCTCCTCGTGACGATGGGTCAT
>WNFM01081760.1_pt1 | contig 10433 bp, 8 predicted proteins | sample 5400271 | NCBI WGS metagenome assembly WNFM01 (sample SAMN13153352, study PRJNA577476) | soil metagenome | isolation source: 60 cm saprolite on Douglas fir-dominated hillslope | place: USA:California | collected 2013-09-17 | reverse complement strand
CTGTTCGAGAATTGACCGCGCCATGCGAAGGAAGTCGCGGCCCGCTGGTGTGGCTCGTACTCCACCACTCGATCGCTCGAAGACGATCATCTCGATGCGTTCCTCAAGCTGGCGAATACAACGGCTCAACTTCGTTTGCTGAAGTAGTAGCGCCTCGGCCGCCCGCCGAAAGCTCCCGTGATCGGCGGCAGCTACGGCATATCGGAGATGCACGAGGTCGACAGCCGATGTTAGGCTACGACGGGGCGCATTCTTCGCTTTGGAGTCGCGATCCATGTGCTCCACGACTTGCTCCCGGTAGTTCAAGATTGCGATGCAAATAGAGTGGCGGTCGCCACGCAGAGTCTGCCGGGCCGCTCCAAAATGTCCTTGAGAAATCAATGCGAATAGGATGTCTCTTAAGCAGCGGTCCCAGGTTCAAGCCTTGGTGAGTCCACCATCGGATCGAACCCTTGCTGCTAACGTGGTTCATTGCCGATCTACATAGATCAAGGCATCGTCGATTGAGAGGAAGTAAAATCTCGCTAAGAGCTTTGACGCCTAGAATATCGGTGGCCATTAGCGGAGCACGCCGCGCGTGGCCTTGTCGATCTCCTCGACATAGCGGCGGCGGGCAAAGGTCTCGGTCAGGAAGCCGATCACCTTGCGGCTGTCGGCGGATTCCACCACCGCCAGCATTTCGGCTTCCGCCACGTCGAACATCGCCATGGCGGTCTTCACGTTTATTTCCGGCAGCAGCGCGATGTCGGTATAGCGGGCGAGCTCGATGACCTGGATGTCGTCGGCAATGGTGTCGAGGTCGCTGGAGAACAGGGCGGGCAGCATGACGAGACCGATATATTCGTCCGCATTGTTGACGATGACGATGCCCGGCCGCGAGCCGAGCGCGAATTCGCGCCGCGTCGCGGCAATGGTCGTGGTGGAGGGCACCTTGCCGGCGTCGGAGCCAGCCCACATCGTTGGCGCTGCGGATAGTCTCGCCGCGCAGATGCAGACGCCAGGTCGAGAACGAATGGCCGAACATGAAGCGGACGCAGATCGAGGTGACGATGCAGCCGGCCAGCACCACGGCGCTGACGTCGACATTGCGGGTTATCTCTAGCACCAGGAACGACATCGTCAGCGGGCCGCCGACGACGGCGACCCCGAGTGTCGCCATGCCCGTCAGCATGGCGACCAGCGGATCGAGCGCGAAATTGGGGCTTACCAGCAGCAGGACGGAAGCGAAGAATTTTCCGATCAGGCTGCCGACGAACAGCGAGGCGAAGAACAGGCCACCGCGAAAGCCGGAGGCGAGCGAGATCAGGCAGGCCGTCAGCTTCAGCGCGATGATCAGGGCGATCAGGCCGATTGTTATCTCCTGGTGGAGGTCCAGAACCATCGCGCCATGGCCGGCCGCCAGCACTTGCGGCGTGACGATCGCCATGCCGCCGACGATGAGGCCGCCGAACACCGGCCTGAGCCAGACCGGGAGCCAATCCCGCGCGAACAGCCGCTCGAACATCGGCGAGCTCCGCATCACCGCGATGCCGACGCCGCCGGTGATCAGGGCCAGCACGACCAGCGCCAGATACTGCTTCAGCCCGACGGCGCTCACATGCGGCACTTCGAGCGAATATGGCGCGCCGCGAAGCCATTGCGCGGTCAAAGCGCCCGCAAGCGAGGCCGCCAGGATCGGCGCAGCGCTGCCGACCGCGTAGACACCGACGATCAGCTCGCAGGCGTAGAACGCGCCGGTGATCGGCGCACCGAAGGCGGCGGCGATTGCGGCCGCGGCGCCGCAGCCGACGATCAGGCGGAGGTCGTTGCGTCTCAGGTTGAAGAACTGGCCAAGCAACGAGGCGACGCCCGAGCCGATCTGGGTATAGCCGGCCTCCAATCCGACCGAGGCGCCGCAGCCGTTTGAAATCAGGGTTTGGCTCGATACCACGACGCTGTCGCGCAGGGACAGAAGCCCACCGCGCAGCGCATTGGCCTCTATCGGGTCAACGGCATTGGAGATTTTTGACCGCCGCCGGGACCACTCCATGATGCCGAGCGACAGCCCGCCGATCGCCGGCGCAAGCAATGCCGCCCACGGATTGATGTAGGCATTGGCGGAAAGACGGACGTCGATCGGAATGCCGAAGATCAGGACATGCGCGATCTGCGCGATCTCGGCCATCAGCGTCACGATCGCGCCGGCGGCGGTGCCGACCACGAGTGCGAGCGGGATCAGATAGAACTCGTTGCGGCGCAGAAGCGCGCGGAGGCGGACCAGGAGCCGGTTCGCCTTGCGATCGACGATATGTCTGATCCGCTCGAACACTGGGCTGGCCACTTCCTTATTCAATCCGCCGCCGATCTCGCAAGAGTCTACGGATTGATGGGTTTGGGTCGCCCGTGTGGGTATTGCCCTGCGCATTCGGCTCCCTTCCCGCCTGTCGGGACGCGACGGACCACATCGCAGGAAAGTTCGCATCCTTAGCACCATTGAACGTTGCCACTTGCTCGTTCTGGAGACAGCCGATGCTCACTCATTGATCCAAGGCGTGACGAAAGCCCGGCCATCGCGAGCTACATGCCGAATTTATGATCTTGCGCACGCAACATTTCAACTATAAAGGATATTACGCGGCAAAAGAACGCTCCGAGCCCCCGGGGGCAAAAGCCTCCGCTCGATGGGACCGCGTCACAAGCGAAGGTAATGAGCTGTGCTCGCGATGATCGCGGCCAGAAAACGGAAATGCAGGTGATGGAAAAGCTCGATACAGTCGGCTCGGAAATGTCGTTCCGGAAGGAACTCGCTCTATGCTACAGGCTGATCGACTTTTTCGGCTGGACCGAGATGATATTCAATCACGTCTCGGTTCGTCTGCCTGGGAGTGGAGGAGCGTACCTCGTCAACCCCTTTGGATTGAACTACAATGAGGTAACTCCCGATAACCTCCTGACGGTCGACGTGTCGGGCCAGTTGATCGGCCAGTCTAACTACAAACCAAATCCGGCCGGGTTCGCGCTGCACGGCGCGATCCACGCGGCTCGCGAGGATCTGCACTGCGTCATTCATGCGCACACGACCGCGATGTCGGCAGTTGCGCAGAAGAAGCAGGGGTTGAGTTACGATAATTTCTACGGTGCCCAACTCATGGGGCGCGTCGGATACCACACGTTCGAAGGCATAACCCTGTTCGACGACGAAAAGGAACGCATGCTCGCGAGCCTGGGGCAGGGCGATGTCTTAGTTCTCCGCAATCACGGCGTGGCTGTCGGCGCGCCTGATGTGCCTCGGGCATTCATGCTGCTGTGGACCGTGCAGCGGGCGGCTGAAATCCAATGCCAAGCTGGCATGATCCCCGGTCCCGATACCGAACTGTTGAAGGCCGTACGCCAGCAATGCGTCTCGAACTCGAAGAAGCTCATTGAAGAGGCCGAGTTCGCAAGACTCTTCTTCGATGCCGCCGTCCGCCGGATGGTTACGGTCAAGGGAGTTACATTCTGATCTGAGCGAATCGTGCACCAGGGCTGCAAAATGACATTCAAGGTCGCGATAGTTGGCGCCGGGGCGATCGGTACTGTCGTTGCCGCGTCGCTTGCAGCTGCCGGCCGAAGCGTAACGGTCGTGGCGCGGGGAGCAAGGCGCGAAGAATTGGTCAATAGAGGCTTGCGATTTATTGAGCGCGGCTTGGAACGCACGGTATTTCCGCGTATCGCCGAATTGTCCGATGTGGGCCAAGCAGATCTAGTCATTATGGCAACAAAGGCACATTCTCTGGCGGAAGTGCTGCCCGAGGTGGTCTCAGCGATGGCACCTGAAGCCCATCTCGTGCCGATGGTCAACGGCATTCCGTGGTGGTACTTCCTGGGATCGCAGGCTGAAGCACCGGTTCGTTCAGTCGATCCCGATGGGAAGCTCTTGCCACTGATCAACGGGCATCGGATCTTAGGCTGTGTCGTTTATTCGCGGGCCTCGATCAGAGATCAGGTGGCGACCTCTCACGGCCCCCAGTTTATGAAGCTCGGTTCGGTCATCGGTCCACCGCCGGTGCAGGTCGCCGAATTCTTTTCGGACGCGGGCATTCGCGTAGGCGTGGAAACTGACATACGGCGCGAGGTTTGGCGCAAGTTGGTATTGAACGCCGCGACAAATCCGGTTTCAGCATTGATGGGAGCCACCTTGGAACAGCTCGCCTCGGATCCGTCGCTGAGCGAGTGCGTTTGTGGCATTGCTCAGGAAGTTCTCGATCTCTCAGTACTGTTCGGATACCATCTCGATCTCGCGGTTGATAGTATTCGGGAACAGGTGCAACGCGGTGGTCGGTTCGCTACGTCCATGCTCCAGGACATCAGTGCCGGCCGACATCCCGAATTTGGCGCTGTTATCGACGCGCCTCTAGAGCTTGCAAGCGTCGCCGCGCATCCGATGCCGCGCCTCCAGCAGATAGCCTCGCTGTTGCGTGCAAAAGTTCGTCTTGGAGAGACCGTCTCCGCCGCGGAATGATCGCTTGAGCGCTGGACCAACCAAAGGTCCTGCGGCAGAGATCCGCGCCAAGACGCTGGTCAGACTAAGGCAAATGTGCGATCCGTAGCAGGCTTTGACGATTTGCCTGCGGATGGACGATGGCGATTATGAACACCGAACTTGATACCTTGCTTCCATTTATGCTGAACAAGATCATCAAGGTGCTGAACAGCGATCTAGACCGGGCATTACAGGAACACGGATTGTCTATTGCAGAGTGGCGAATCTTGGCGACGCTGGGCTTCACCACCATTGATAGGCCTGCAGCCATAGCGCAGTTCACAACCATCGATCCATCGACGCTCAGCCGTGCCTTCGACCGACTTGAGGCGCAAGGATATGTAGAGCGATCTAAACCAAAAGGCAGCCGCCGTGGATTTGAGTTTTCCCTCACGCCAAGCGGCGATCGGGCATTAAAGAGAGCCGCTAAGATTGTCCGCAAGCAACATGATCATCTGCTGAGTTTGTTGGCTGAGGATCAGATCAAGCCATTCTTGCGTAGCGTTTCGGCTGTCTATCAGGCGATGGGCCGCCCGCCTGAGCTGCACCAGGACTAGGCGGGCACGCCTCCAACTTGGGTGCGCAGTTAACCGTGCAGCTCTGCTCCGCGTCCGCGAAAGATACTTGACCCGAATTTTCACGGGAGTTCGCTCGGCGAGCGCGGCCTATTTGAATTGCCTACAACACTTTCCCGAGGCAGCGGCCTTTGGGCTCTTCGATGGTGCGGTGCACACGGCCCGCCGCACTGTACAGCCATTCGCCTAATAAAGTGGCGAATTGCCCATCTAGCTGCTTAGAATTGGACTTGCATTAGCAACATTTTATATATGAGCGAGTGTCCAGCGCGTGGAGCCACCCCCGAACGAAGAATGAAAGAAGGATCATGAATCAGTCTCGCGACCACTACTTCCCGAACACCGAGGCGCTCGCGGCCGATGAGATGAGGGTTACGGCACTCGGTACCGGACGCCCGTTTTTGCGGAAAGCCCAGGCGAATGCGGGATGGCTGATCGAACTTGGCAACGGTGAGAAGTTCATGTTCGATTTTGGGTTCGGTACCCAGCTCAATTTCGCTTCACTGGAGATTCCCTACAACGCAATCACCGCAATCTTCGCAACTCACCTTCATACCGACCATGTGGGCGACTTCATGCAGGTGCGGCAGGGCGGGTGGTCTGGAGGGCGGACAACGCCACTGAAGGTCTATGGGCCTTCGGGAGCGATTCCGGAGCATGGGACGCGCTATTTCGTCGAAAACCAGGTGCGATCATTCCGATGGGATGCCGATACGAGACACGGCCTCCTGCCGCTGGTCGGTTCGGAGATCGATGTGCACGAATTCGACTTCTCGAGGCCTCAGGTGATCTACGAAGCCAACGGGGTGCGCATCAAGAGCTTTCCCGCGGTCCATATCTATGATGGCCCCGTAAGCCTCCGCCTCGAATGGAATGGCTTGGTCTTCGTCTATTCCGGCGACACGGTCCCTTCGGAATTCATGTTGCAGCACGGTCGGGACGCCGATCTCCTGATCCACGAGACGTTCGACCGGTGGGAAGTCATGATGGAGAAGGCTGGCTACGACGAAAAGACCGCACGCGCTGTCTGCACGGCAGCGCACTCTGATCCAGAGGAGGTAGGTCACGTCTTCGCCAAATTGAGGCCGCGTCTCGCCGTCGGCTATCACTTCTATAATGATACGGAGACGTTGCCGCGGCACATCGCAGCGATAAGGAAGACCTATGACGGCCCGCTGGAATTTGCCCGCGACCTTATGGTCTTCAACGTCACCAAGGCCCGGATCAGGACCCGTATGGCCGTCGTCAGCAACGAGACCTGGCCGAACAAGGAATTTCATGGCGAAGGCTTTCAAAAGCTTCCACGCGGCGAACGCCTTAAGATGTCGTCGTGGCTGAGCGAACGTACGCTATTTCCAAAATAGCGATGCCAAACTGCGACTCGCGATCGATCCAGAGAGAATAGCGGCCCACCCATCCCGGAGGAAATGCAAGTTGTCGACCCGAAGAGATCACTACTTCCCGAACACTGAGCCACTGGCGGCCGACGAGATGCGCATCGTCGCGCTTGGGACCGGGCGTCCGTTCCTGCGTCGCGCGCAGGCCAACGCATCTTGGCTAATTGAGCTGGGCAATGGAGACAAATTTGTCTTCGATTTCGGCAGCGGTTCCCAGATGAACTTCACTGCTCTTGAAATTCCTTACCAGGACGTCACGGCCTATTTCGCCACGCACCTGCATGCGGATCACGTCGGCGACTTTCCTAACGTGTGGATTGGCAGTTGGGCCGGTGGTCGGGTCAAGCCGTTGGTCGTTTATGGACCTTCGGGTCTTGTGCCAGAGCACGGAACGAGGCATTTCGTGGAGATGCAGAAGTCTGCTTATGCGTGGGATACCGCCACGCGGACGGGGCTTCTTCCAGCTGCTGGTGCAGAGGTCGAAGTTTACGAATTCGACTATACTTGCGTTCAGACCATCTACGATCGTGACGGGGTGAAGATAAAAAGCTTCCCTGCCGTGCACATCTATGACGGTCCGGTAAGCCTTCGCCTGGAGTGGAACGGCCTCTCGTTCGTCTATTCAGGGGACACCACGCCAAGTCATTTCTTCCTCGAAAATGGACGTAACGCAGATCTCGTGATTCACGAGGCGTTCAATTCCGTCACCCAGCTCATGGAGCGCTCCGGCTATGATGAAAGGACTGCCCGGGGGATCGGTACTATGGCTCATTCCTCGCCGTTAGAAGCCGGTTACGTTCTCGATAAGGTGAAGCCAAGGTTGGGTGTGTTGTATCACTTTTTCAATGATTTCGACCTGCTTTCAGAAATCGAACGAGACGTACGCAGACACTATTCAGGTCGGCTTGCCCTGGCACGCGACATGATGGTCTTCAATGTCACGCGGGATGAAATCGCGGTCAGGATGACGGTAACGGCAGAGCATGTTTGGCCGAACAAGGAGCGGCACGAGGGTTTCCGCGCTGCTGAGCGCGTCGAACGCGTGAAGATGTCGCGGTGGTTGGCCGACCGTCAAATCTTTCCGAAATTTTGACCTATCCTTGTTGTGGAGGCCCGTGAAATGTCGACTGCGCTCGAAGAGACAGCGATCAGAAAGTCGTTCCGTCGCCTCGTCAGCTTTCTTTGGCTCATGATGTTCTGCGCGGTCATGGACAGGGTCAATGTCGGTTTCGCCGCGCTAAGCATGAACAAGGATCTCGGATTGAGCTCCGCGGCATTCGGGTTCGGAGCCGCGCTGTTTTCTCTGGGCTATATGCTCTTTGAAATCCCCAGCAATCTCATACTGGCGCGGGTTGGCGCTCGGCGCTGGCTTGCACGAATCATGGTGACCTGGGCCCTGATTTCAATGGCTACCACCCTCGCCGCAGGGCCGACAAGCTTCTACGTGCTTCGGTTCGCATTAGGTGCCGCCGAAGCCGGCTTTCTTCCTGGAGTCATGTTTTATCTCGGCTATTGGTTCCCGGGGAGCGTGCGCGCCCGAACGAATGCCATCTTCCTCATCGCGATGCCTCTTGGCCAGTCGCTTTCAGCGCTCGTCTCCGGACCTATCTTGGCAATGGACGGAACCCTTGGCTTCTATGGCTGGCAATGGTTGTTCGTAATTGAGGGCATTCCGACGCTGCTGGTGGGATTTATCTCGTGGTTCTATCTGTGCGACCGTCCCAGGGACGCTCGATGGCTTTCTCCAGCTGAGCGTGTCGCCCTCGAAGAGTTGGTCGAACGCGAAAAGCTCCTGCACGCAAAACTTGATACCACGAAGTACCTTACGGTTTTTACCGACCGACGGGTTGTTGGACTTGGAGCGATCTATGCCTTGATATCAGTGGTGCTGACTGGGGTGCCGCTATGGCTGCCACAGATCATGCGGACGCTCGAACTGTCCTATGTCGTCACAGGCGTTCTCGTCGCGCTGCCACCATTGTTTGGCACCGTGGTGATGATCCTGTGGGGGCGAAGCTCGGATCGCAGAGCCGAACGCATCCTGCATATCGTATTTGCGATGCTCATGTGCGCCTGCGGTTGGCTCCTAGCCGCCAGTCAGCAATACGCAGGCTTCGGAGCCGCTTTCATCCTGATCTTCGGTATGATCGTTGCGAACGCGGGAGTTCTTGCGGCGCTTGCCGTATTCTGGACGCTGCCGGCTCGGAGCCTCTCGGGCGCGGCTGCCGCAAGTGGCATAGCGTTCATCAGCGCGGTCGGCAATATCGGATCAATGATTGGCCCGCCGGTAGTAGGCCACTTGCGGGATCTGACCCATGGTTTTTCAGTTCCGTTTCTATTCATGGCCGGAGTTGCATTACTTTCCGGCATCCTTTTGCCGTGGCTCATAAGGCCGTCGAGCAAGCTAAAAAACTCTGAGGAGGAAATACGTGTGCAGACAGAGGCCAAAGTTTAGCCCAAACTTTCGGGCGAAGCTGTTTCATGGTGTTCAGTGGTCGAAAGCCACGGTTCAAGGATGGGGGCGGCTGTTGCAGGATGTTCATGTAGTGGGGTTGGGCGTTGCATGCATGCCGAACTCTGCAATGCCGCTCACCGCCCGCACTTAGCGCGATCAATGTTGCGCGTACCGATGGCGAGGGCAGGCACTTTCTCAGCTTCTGCGGGTGAAGCGGAGGGAGATCAAGAAGACCGAGCCGATCCGTTGCATCATCGACACCGCGAACGACCCGCACGAACTCAGCCTTGACGAGAACGTCACCCTGGAAAACAAGCATCCCGCCGACCAATTCGAGGCGTTCAAGAAGCTCGCGGAAGAGCGCGGCTTTGGCGCGGAAGAGATCGCCGCCCGTTTCGGGGTGACGCCGCATGTGGTGTGGCAACGTCTCCGGTTGGGCCACACTGCCCTTGAAGATCATGGGGCGCTCGATTTCCCATTTTGTGGTGACAATCCCGACCCCTGTCTTCACTTCATCGAATTTCTTGTTGCCGACACCTTACCAGCGAGTTCGGCGAGAGCGGCCGACTTCTCCGCAGGCCTCTTCCGCTGCATGATGCCTAGAACGTACCGCTTGTAGAGCTTACGGATTTCTTCAACCGAGTGCCCTAGGCGAGTAAGGCAGCGATGATTGCGCCGGTGCTGGTGCCAAAAATCAGGTCAAAATTTTCATAGAGGCGGCAGCCAACGAGACCTCGATCTCACTCGACGGCAGCTACCGCCTGCCCGTGACCGACGGCTCCGGCCGCGACCGGGCATCATGACGGTCGGCGGCTACCGCTTCCTGGCGCAGGACCTGCAGGAATGGTCGAAGCAGCTCGGGCAAGGCGCGCTGCTCACCGCACTACCCGACCGTTTGAGCGACCACCAGCTCCAGCAAGGAGGGATGAAAAAAACCTTGCTGAGCAGATTGCCGATGAAGAGAGATACGAAAAACAGGCCACCGCGAAATCCCGAGGCAAGCGAGATGAGACAAGCGGTGAGCTTAAGCACGATGATCATGACGATCTCGCTGGTTGCCATCTCTCGGTGCATGTGCAGCAACATCGCGCAGTGACCCGCGGCGAGCACTTGGGGCGTGAAAATCGCAATGAGGCCGACGCACAGACCGCCGATCGCAGGCCTGATGCACACCGGAAGCGAAGTCTCCTGAACAATCGCTCGACCACGGCCGAGCTTGGCATGACTAAGATCCCAATTCCGCTGGCAATCGCGCCGATCGCAGGCGCCAGAGGGATCAGCGAGAACTCATCGCTGCGCAAGAGCCCGCGGATACTCGTCGCAGCCCGGTTTGACTGGCTTCTGTCCATGATGTGCCCGAGCCGCGCCAACTCTGGCCAGTGTGCCTTCTCTGGTTGGGTGGCAGCGATCGAAATTTCTCGATCACGAGCAGTGAGAGATCCGTACGCAAATACTAGAAAATTCTACGGAAAAATCTACGGAAATTGGCGTTTGATCGGTGGCGG
>WNFM01192714.1_pt1 | contig 10434 bp, 8 predicted proteins | sample 5400271 | NCBI WGS metagenome assembly WNFM01 (sample SAMN13153352, study PRJNA577476) | soil metagenome | isolation source: 60 cm saprolite on Douglas fir-dominated hillslope | place: USA:California | collected 2013-09-17 | reverse complement strand
CCAGTACAGAACTTTCTTCCCCGAGCTGCTGCCGGAAGCGCCTTCCGTCATCTGCATGCCGCGGCTCATGCCAAACAAGTACAGGCCGTACCCCGCGCCGCCGGCAACTGTGACCACAACAATTGAAACGATCAGTGATTTCATCTTCATTTTGTCTGGCTCGAATGAGATGCGGGGTCCGGGATGAGGAACTCGAGCTGCGCCCAGAGCCGGGCCGTTTCCATCTCGAGCTGCACCGCCTGCATGCGCACGTCGGTCTCGTTCCGGCGCGCGAGCAGAAGATCCGTGACTCCCGCCTTGCCGCCCTGGTAGCCGGCGAGCGCCGCCTTGCTGCGCTCGGCGGCCAGAGGGAGAAGATCCTTCTCGTAGCGCGCAAGCCTCTCCCGGCCGTTCTGCCACTCGGCGAGCATCACTCGCACTTCGCCGGTGTGCGCTCTGAGCATCTCTTCGCGCTCGGCGCGCGCTTGCTCTGCCATGGCGAGCTTCGATGTGATCTCGCGGTCCTGGCGATTGCCGCGGTCCCACGGCAGCGGCACCGACACGCCGATCGAGACCATGTTCGAGAACATCGGACCGCGCTGCTGGTAGGCGACTTCCACGCTCCAGTCCGGCGTGCGGCTAGCCTGCGCGATCTTGGCTTCGGTGGTCGCAATCTCCTCGCGCTTCGCGAGGATCGCAATCTGCGGATGCTGCGCGAGATGGTTCTCGAGGGTACCGGTGTCGAGGTGCACCGTGTCGATGGAAGGGCGCGCTGCGAGCGGAGCGTCGGCGCCTTCGCCGATCCAGCGTCCGAGATTCGTCTTGGCGACAAGAACACGGCGCCTCAGCTCGCTTGCGCGGTCCTCGAGCGCGGCGAGCGTGCTGTGCGCGCCGATGACATCCGCCTGGCTGCCGCGGCCGCCGCGGTACACGCCCTCGGCGGCGACGATCTCGCCCTTTACCTGCTCGATCTGCTCCGCGATGACCCTCGCCATCGCCTCCGCGTAGTAGCGGTCGAGCCAGGCAATCGCGCTATCGCGCTGGATCGAGGCAACCGCCGCCGCCTTCTCCGCGACGGACTTCTCGGCCTCGCGGTCGAAGCGCTGCGCGCGGAGCTCCAGCTTCTCGCTGCGCGTCAGCTCCTGCATGACGCCGATGCGGCGCATGGTCATGAAATCCCGCGTGACGCTGAACTGGTCCGAGCCGTTGACCGGAAGATTGTCGACCCCCATCTTCAGCACCGGATCGGGCAGCTGGCCCGCGGCGACGGCCATCTCGCGCGACGAGCGCACCGCGGAATCCTGCGCCGCGAGCTGCCGCGAACGGTCGAGCGCGCGACGCTGCGCCTCTTCAAGCGAAAGCGCCTGCCCCAAGGCCGGAGCGGCCATGAAGACCAGGGCGAAAGCCAAATACCTGCGTACTGCCATCATCCGATTCTCCCAACGTCATTGAAACGTTCGCGGCACCATCTGCCGCAAAAAACGCGAACGCTATCGAGGACCGCCGAGCGGCGGCCGGGAGATCAGATCAGGTAGGAATGAAGCAGGATGCGCGCAGGAACCGTGCGCGGCGGCGAGGCCTTGACGCCGGGCGGCGATATAGCGGCCGGCCAGGGATCGGACAGAACCGGAAGCGGAGCGCTTGCCGGCACGGCAAGGTCTCGCACCGGAGCATTCGACAGCCGAAGGTCCGAGGTGCAATGCGCGACGCAGGCGCTCGCGACGGCGGAATCATTTGGATTCACGGTGATCGGAGTGCCACAGTCACCGCACGGCTCTTCGGGCTGAGCGGCCATCGCCTGCGCCATCGTCCCGCGGTCCATCTGGCAAGCCGCGACCGCGATGCTCGCCTGGCCGAATGCCAGCGCAGCGAGACCAAGAATGGCGATCCAGCGTTTGCACAGGGGCGTCATGCGCATAGAGAGTCGCATTCTATGTCATCCGAGCGTTCAATGTTTGCGGGGTTTTATGGAGCGCTCCATGCTGACCCGCGTAGGGACTTGAAATATTCATAGTTGGACGCGCCTCAGCCTGAGAGCATTGGTCACTACGGACACCGAGCTCATCGCCATCGCTGCACCGGCGAAGACCGGCGACAGCAGAAGCCCGAAGAACGGATAGAGCGCACCGGCGGCGAGCGGGATGCCGAGCGCGTTGTAGCCGAACGCGAACGCAAGATTCTGGCGGATGTTGCGCATGGTGGCGCGCGAGAGCTTGATTGCGCGCGCGATGCCCCGCAGGTCGCCCTTCACGAGCGTAACGCCGGCGCTTTCCATCGCGATGTCGGTCCCGGTGCCCATGGCGATGCCGACATCGGCCTGGGCAAGGGCCGGCGCGTCGTTGATGCCGTCGCCGGCCATCGCGACCTTGCGGCCCTCGGCCTGCAGGCGCTTGACGTGTTTCGCCTTGTCCTCGGGAAGCACTTCGCCGACTGCTTCGTCGATGCCCAGTTCGCGCGCGACTGCCTCCGCGGTGCGCTTGCCGTCGCCGGTGAGCATCACGACGCGCACCCCTTCGCCCTTCAGCCTGGCGATCGCCTCCGGCGTCGTTTCCTTGATCGGATCGGCGACCGCCGCGATGCCGCGCGCCTGGCCGTCGACGGCGAAGAACACGACCGTCTTCGCCTGCGCGCGCCAGGTATCCGACTGGGTTTCCCAGCGGCCGGCGTCGATCTCCGAGCGCGCGAGGAACGCGCGGCTGCCGACAAGAATCTTTTTTCCATTCACCGCAGCAGTAACTCCGAGGCCGTTTACGGCGTTGAAATCCCGTGCCGCCGCCGGCGCGACGCCGCGCGCTTTGGCACCTTCGACGATCGCCGTCGCGATCGGATGCTCCGAGGGCTGCTCGGCGCCGGCGACCAGCGCGAGCGCATCGGTCTCCGGCATGCCTTCGCTAAGGAAATCGGTGAGCGCCGGGCGGCCGAGCGTCAGGGTTCCGGTCTTGTCCACTACCAGCGTATCGATCTCGCGCATGCGCTCGATCGCCTCGGCATTGCGGAACAGGATTCCGGACAGGGCGCCCTGCCCCATCGCCACGGTCATCGAGATCGGGGTCGCGAGGCCGACCGCGCAGGGGCAGGCGATGATGAGCACGGCAACCGCATTGATGAGCCCATAGGCGAGCCGCGGCTCGGGGCCGAACAATCCCCAGACGAGCGCAGTCAGCACGGCGATCGCTACCACCGCCTCGACAAAATAGACCGCGATCAGGTCGGCAAGGCGCTGGATCGGCGCGCGCGTGCGCTGCGCCTCGCCCACCATGTGCACGATGCGCGCGAGCAGCGTGTCGGACCCGATGCGCTCGGCGAGGAACACGAGCGAGCCCGAGCCATTGATGGTTGCGCCGGTGACGCGGTCGCCGGCCGTCTTGGCGACCGGTACCGGCTCGCCGGTCACCATCGATTCGTCGATGCGGCTCGAGCCTTCCAGGACGGTGCCGTCCACGGGCACCTTCTCGCCGGGCTTCACGCGCAGGCGGTCGCCGACCTTCACCTCCTCCAGCTTCGCCTGCTCTTCCGTGCCGTCCGCGCGCACCCGCCAGGCGAGGTTGGGCGCGAGCTTGAGCAGGTCGCGCACCGCCTGGCTGGTGCGGCCCATCGCGCGCAGCTGCAGCACGTCGCCAAGGTTCACGAGCGCAACGATGACCGCCGCCGCCTCGAAATAGGTGCCGACCGCGCCGCCGTGCTCGCGAAACGCTTCCGGGAACAGCCCGGGCGCGAGGATCGCGGCCAGGCTGAAGAGGTATGCGAGGCCCACGCCCAGGCCGATCAACGTGTACATGTTGAGCGACCAGTGCGCGACCGAGAGCCAGAACTTCCTTAGGATCGGCCAGCCGGACCACAGCACGGCCGGAGTCGCAAGGGCGAATTCAAGAAAATTTCTTCCGGAAAAATCGAAACCGCCCAGCATCGGCGCCATGGCGATGACGACGAGCGGCGCCGAAAGCGCGGCGCCCACCCAGAACCTGCGGGTCATGTCCCGCAGCTCGCTGTCGTCGGCCTCGCCCGTACCGGCGATCGGCACCAGCGCCATGCCGCATTTGGGACACGACCCCGGCCCGGCCCGCACGATCTCGGGATGCATCGGGCAGGTGTACTGCGCTTTTTTTTCTTCGACCGTGGGGGGAGAGACCTTTTTCGATGCGAGAAACTTCTCGGGATCCGCCTTGAACGCGTGCACGCAATGCTGCGAGCAAAAAAAGTAGCTCTTGCCTTTGTAGTCGGCCTTCCCCGCCGCTTTCGCGGGGTCGACGGTCATGCCGCAGACGGGATCGATTGCCATTTGCGGATGATAACCAGCGATTGGTTCCCTTAGGTGCCGGCTAAGGGCACTTTCGCCGAGCGCGCCGCCAGAGCAAAGGCGGCGAGCGCCACGAAGTAGCTCGCGACGCCGGTCCAGAAGCTCGCGGAGATGCCGAAGATCATGGCGATCACGACCGCGAGGACTGAAGCCAGGACCGACATGGCGCCGTTCACGCCCCACAGCCAGGGCGCGAGCTCCGGGCGGGAGCCGGTGGCGATCCGCATGCCGATGGGGAAAGCCGTTCCGAGGAAAAGCCCCATCACCGCCAGCAGCGCCGCGGAAGCCGCGATGCGCACGGGCGTTTCGGCGGTGCTGAACGACTCGACTAGCGGCAGGGTAACGAGGCCCGCAACCACGAGAACGGCAGCCAGCGCGGCGAGCACCCGCAGACCACGGCTGCGCAGGCGATCGTCTGCGATGCGGCCCGAAAGGTAGCTTCCCGCGCCGCCGGCCAGAAGCAGGACGAACAGAATCACCGTCAGGCTGTAGATGGGATGGCCGAGGAAGATGATCAGGCGCTGCAGCATCGAGACCTCGATCAGCATGAACCCGGTTCCGATCGCCGCAAAGTAGCCGAGGAGCGCCGCGTCGCCGCGCGCGAGGCGCGTTCGCGCAAGGAGGAGCGGCAACACGACAAAGGCGAGCGTCAGCCCGCTCACCGTGAACAGAAGGACCGCAAGCACGGCGGTCACCCCGCTCAAGGGGGAGTCGATGTCACCGAGCAGACGCAGCCATACCGATGGGCGGCTCATATAGAAAAAGAACGGCTGATTGTCGGTGGACGCGTCATAGTTAAGACCCGAGGCGGTCACTGCTTCCGTGTCCCGTCCGGTGGCAAGCGCGAGCAGCAGCCTGTTCTTGGCCGCCCCCGGCTGCACCTCGATCTCGAAATTCATCCGCTGCGCCAGGCCGCGGATGCGCACGAGCTCCTCTTCACGGAAGGGGGTCTTGCGCACGAGCAGCACGCCCATCGGGTAGACGGACAGCGCGGTGTGGTGCGGATTGGTGACCAGCACCATGTGCTGCTCCGGGTTCTTCGCGCCCATTCTCAGGAGCGCGGCGCGCCCGAGGGCGACGAGCCGCCCCAGCTCGGGGCTCTCGGCCCGCGACACGGCAAGCAGCCCGTCATCGTCGAGGCGGTCGAGAAAGACGTTCCACCCCTCGACGGTGTAGAGCGAATTCTCAGTGAGCGCATAGGCGCCGGCCGCGGTCGCGGCGAAGGTGTCGACGAAGGTGATCACGACGATGTCGAAACGCTCTTTCGCGCGCGCCAGATAGCTGCGCGCCTCGTCGTTGACGAACGTCACCCCCGGCGTGCGCTCGAGGTGGCCGGTGAAGTCGCCGAAGCGCTCGTTGACGACGCGCATGATGTCGCGATTGATCTCCACCGCCATTACGCGCTTCTGCCCGAACAGCATGGCGGTCACAACGTCGCGCGCGCCGCCGGCGCCGACCACCGCCACGCGAGCGTTCGGCCGCAGGTGCTGCACGAAGTTCGGCAGGTCCCAGCGCAGAAACTCGACCTTCTTCAGGTCGCCGTCGAAGCCGATGAGCTGCGTGCCGGCGTGGCCGTCGATGCGCAGGTAGCGGCTCTCGATGTCCAGCTTCTCTTTGAACTCGGTGCTGAGGTTCCACGCCTGCTTGCCGAGCCGCGTGGGCTTCAAGACCGCGATCCGCGAAAACGAGTTCCAGTGCTCGTACTCGATCTCCGGCTCCTCGGAGCCCTTGATGTGCTGGATCTTGAAAGCGGCGATCTCGTTCTGCGCCAGGTACACGCCGCTCCAGACCGCCGTCCCGGCCAGGCCGGCGGTCACCATTACCGCCAGGGCCTTGCGCAGGCCGCCCAGGAGACAGACGGCCGCTGCCGAAGCGAGCGAGGCGCACGCGAGAACGGCCCCGACGCCATCGAGCCAGTGCAGCGCGGCGATCACGGCGAGGCAGCCGATCGCCGCGCCCGCGAGGTCGGCGGCGTAAAGCTTGCCGATGCGCGACGGAAACCTGGTGAGCGCCAGGCAGACGAAGATGCCGCTGAACACGAAGGGCACCGTCACGATGAGGAACGTCAGGATCATCGGCAGTATGGCGATGTGCGGCAGGGGAATGTAGGACGTGATGTGAGCGAAGATCGCCACCGCCATGCAGATCGCGAGCAGCAGTGCGCACGCGCCCATCGCGCGGGGCAGCCTCGCCTCCGGCCACCATTCCGGGCGCAGGAAAACGAGCAGCGCCCCGACCGTCAGCCCGAGCATGGCGATCGAGATCGCCATGAACGCGAAGTGATACCACAGGGTTAGCGAGAAGATCCTCGTCAGCAGCACCTCGAACATAACTGTCGCCAGCGCGACGAGGAACAGCGCAGGCAGCAGGTCGCGATCCCGCACCGGAACGGAATTCATCGGAGAAGAGGCCCCTTTTGTTATCGGTGTAGCTGTTGCGGGTATGGCGTAAGCATGCTAACAGATGATTTTTGCCCGGCAGCCCTTATATAGACCCGCATGAAGTACAAGGACTACTACAAGACCCTCGGCGTAGCGCGCGGCGCGAGCGACGACGAGATCAAGAAGGCTTACCGCAAGCTCGCGCGCAAGTACCACCCGGACGTCTCGAAGGAAGCCAACGCCAAGGAGAAATTCCAGGACGTGTCCGAGGCTTACGAGACTCTGAAGGACAAGGAGAAGCGCGCCGCCTACGACAACCTCGGCAAGTTCACTCCCGGCGAGGACTTCCGCCCCTCGCAAGACTGGTACCAGAGGTTTGGAGACAGATTCGCGGCTCGCGGTTCGGCTGGCGAGACCGAGGATCTCGGCGGCATCGACCTGTCCGACCTGTTCGAGTCGCTCGGCCTCAGGGGAAGAAAACAGGGTTTCAGAAGAGGAAACATCCCCATTCCCGGCGAGGACTACACGGTCAGCGTGCGCCTCACGCTCGAGGAGGCCTTCCGCGGCGCCGAGCGCGAGTTCCAGATCGGGCCGAGCCGCGTCCGCGCGCGCATCCCGAAAGGCGCCACCGACGGCCAGCAGCTCAAGCTGCGCGGCAAGGGCGGCCCCGGCGCGAACGGCGGCGCGAACGGCGACCTGCTCCTGCACATCGTGCTGGAGCCTGATTCGCTGTTCCGGGTGAGCGGCCACGACCTCGATCTCGAAGTGCCGATCGCGCCGTGGGAAGCGGCACTCGGCGCGCAGGTGGAGGTTCCGACCCTCGAGGGTCGGGTGACGATGAAGGTGCCGGCAGCCTCGCAGGCGGGCCAGAAGCTGCGCCTCGCCGGCAAGGGCCTGCCCAAGCCCGGCGGCGGCGCGGGCGATCTCTACGCGCAGTTGACGATCGTGGTGCCGGCAACGCTCTCCGACCGGGAGAAGAAGCTCTACACAGAGCTGCACGACGCTTCCCGGTTCGATCCCCGCAGCCGTTTCAAGCGCTGAGGCGGCTCAGGCCTTCAGCACGCACTTCTCGTAGAGGCGCGGGAATGCGCCGCCCGGGTCGTACTTCGCCTTCAGCTTTTCAAATAATTCTCCGCCATATAGCCTGGAGAATTCCGGCTCGGAAAAAAAGCTGTCCGAGTAGAGCGACTTGATGCCGCCGAGCTCGGCGACCTTGCGCTCGATCAGGCGGTTGAAATGCCCCGGCGGATGCGCCTCGCGCGTGCGCTTCACGTCCCAGAAGCCGAAATTCACGTAGCACTCGTGCCGCACGGGGTACAAGGTGAATTTCTCTTTCTGGGAATCAAAACCGATCGGGCAGATCCATTGCGGCCAGAGTCCGATTTCTTTTGAGTAGAAGTCCAGGAATTCCGCCGCCCGCGGCAGCGGGATGTCGACATCCTGGATTACGGACTCCGAATGCAGACCGAGGACCCGCTCGAGCAGCTTCGTGGCGCCGACGCGGCTGTTCCAGCGCATGATCTTGGTGTACGTCTTCGAGCCGAGGTTTTTCTTGCCGTAAATGAATCTCCTCATGAACGCGTTTTGCGCCATGACATTCTTGGAGCACCAGAACCAGTCGGTATCCCAGCGCCACAGGTAGTCCTTCACCGTCAGGTAGTCCTCGCTCCTCTCGGCGATCGAGCGGTAGTAGATGTTCTCGTAGGTGTAGTCGCTGGTGTAAGGCGCCCTGTCGACGAAACTGCCGAGGGTAATAAAGAGCTTGTCTTTCTCAAAAATTGTTCCATCGATGAAGGCCGCTGCGCTTGCCTGCAGATGCCGCTCGAGTTGGTTGAAAAAAACCTTCGAATCGGTAAAAGGCAGATGCACGAGATGCACATAAGGCTTCACCGGGACTGTTTTCGCCTTGACCCGCAGCGCGTAGCCGAGGGTGCCGTAGGAATTGGGGAAGCCGTAGAAAAGGTCGGAGTGCTCGTTGTCCCGCGTGCAGGTGACGATCCGGCCGTCGCCGAGCAGCACCTCGATCTCGAGCACCGTGTCGTGGACCAGGCCGTAGCGGTGCGACGAGGCTTCGATGCCGACGCCGGCCAGCGCGCCGCCGAGAGTGATGGTCTTGAGCTGCGGCACCACGGCTGGCATGACGCCGTGCGCGAGGCATTCCTCGACCAGCGCCTCATAGCTGACCATGCCTTCTGCTTCGACGAAATTCTCTTTTATCAGAAGAACTTCGTTGAACTCACGCACATCGAGGCGCCGGCGCGCGCCTGCCGCGCGGTCGCGAAACAGGTTGGAGGTTTCCTTCTGCAGCCCGACCGGGCCCGCGCCTTCCCTAAGCCGAGCGGATAACGCTTCTTTTTTCCTGCTGTAGCGGTCCGGCATGTTCCCTGTAGAGGAAGTCGCGCGTCATCGGATAGCTCGCGCGGGTGACATTGCCCTTCGAGAACACGATCTGGAAAAGGTGCGTCTGCGACACCGGCGAGCGGAACATCTCGGCGCAGCCATAGAGGTAGACCCGCCAGATGCGCCGGAAGCGCTCGTTGAAGCGCCGCGGGTCGAGCGCCCGGATCCTGTCCCAGTTGCGGTCGAAGCGCTCCGCCCAGTGGTCGAGCGTGATCGCGTAGTGCCGGCGCAGGTTCTCGATGTCGAGCACTTCCAGGCCGGCGCGCTCCATCTCGACGATGACCTCGGCGAGGCTCGGGATCCAGCCGCCCGGGAACACGTATTTGCGGATGAAGTAGTCGGTCTCGTGCTGGCCGACGTGGCCGATGAAATGGATCAGTCCAAGGCCGCCCTTCTTCAGCAGCCGGGCGTGCGAGCGGATCAGCTCGGCGAGTTGATTGCGCCCGGCGTGCTCGAGGCAGCCGATCGACACCACCTTGTCGAACTCGCGGTCGATTTTCCCCTCGGGGTCGCGGAAGTCGGTATGCAGCTGGATCGAGTTTCCCAGGCCGCGGCGCTCGATCTCGGTCCGGGCATGCTGTGCCTGCGAAGCCGTAGTATTGATCGCGGTCACCCGGACGCCGTAATGCTCCTGCGCGTGCAGCAGGAAGCCGCCGAAGCCGCTGCCGACATCGACCACGTCCTCACCCGGCTTGAGCATCACCTTGCGCGCGACGTGGTCGCACTTGTTGCGCTGCGCTTCCTCGAGCGTGCGCGTGTCGTCCTTCCAGTACGCGCAGGTGTAGAGCATCAGCGGATCGTCCAGCCACAGGCGGTAGAACTCGGGCCCGAGCGCGTAGTGGAACTCGGCGTTGCGCTTCGCCCGCGACCAGTCGGCGTTGTTGTACAGGAACTCGTGCCAGCGGTTGAGCAGCACCAGCAGGCGGTTGGGCCGGTCGAGCCCCCCCTGCATGCCGGCCGCCATGGCCTTCGCCAGGCTGCCCTCGATTTCGATATCGCCGTCGAAGTACGACTCGAGCAGGCCGACGTGGCCGAACAGCGCGATGCGCCAGTACGCGAGCGGCTTGCGGAACACGAGGGTAAACGCCGGCTCGCGTCGGGGCCCGTCGGACGGGAAGGCGACCGAGTCCCCGTCCGCAAAGCGCACTGCAAACGGGATGCCGGAGCGCGCCTCGAGCTCGCGCAGCGTGCTTTCGACGTAGGCTTTCACGGGACAGTGATTTTAGCGCCCCATTGATCCGGGAAGCGATTGACGGGGACAATGGCGGCCATATGTATTTCCCATTTGATCTATCGGTGGGCCGGTCGTAGGCTGGATTCCCTTTGCAGGAGGACCCATGAAAGCCCTTAAAGGCAGCAAGACCCACGACAACCTCA
>WNFM01037869.1_pt1 | contig 10435 bp, 10 predicted proteins | sample 5400271 | NCBI WGS metagenome assembly WNFM01 (sample SAMN13153352, study PRJNA577476) | soil metagenome | isolation source: 60 cm saprolite on Douglas fir-dominated hillslope | place: USA:California | collected 2013-09-17 | reverse complement strand
GAGCCCGAGGCCTTGAAGTGGGTCGATCGCCCCGCGATCCCCGACGACGCGGCCCGCAAGCTCGAGATGATGAAAGTCGTTCCGCTCGACGGGACCACGCGCGCGCGATCGCTGCCCGCCTGGATCGGCCTCCTGTCGCTCCCGGTTTTCGCGGTTCTCTTCTACATGCTGTACGCGCTCGTGCGCCGGATCATGCCGACCGCGTCGGGAATCGTGCTGGTCGTCGAGGCCGGAATTCTCGGCTATCTCGCCTGGGCCTTCTATCGGGCACGCCGGTCGTAAGTAACGTCGAGAGTCGCGAGTCGGAGTGGAGAGTCCGCGACGCCGGAGAGCGGGCGACTGTCGTCCGTCGACAGCCGCCCATCCTCACACGCTCTGAACCAGCCGGATGATGAGGACGATGACCGCCGCCACGAGGAGAATGTGGATCAGGGCGCCGACGTGCCACACGGAGAAGCCGAGGAGCCAGAGGATGAGAAGGATGACGAAAATAGTCCACAGCATGACTCTTCCCCCTTCGCAATCCCATGAATAACGCACGATACATGCCAGCCCACGTCGCTACGCGCTGCGGGCGGGACCTGCGCCTGCGGCGCACCGGCGATCGGCTCGGCCGGATGCGGCTTCGACCGCTCGCCTGGTCCCGTCCTCGCGCTCCGCTCCCGCGGCGTGAGCCTTCGCTCCCGCGGCGCGCGCCTCCTCCCTTGGTTACTGCGGGAGACTTCGCGCGCCGCGAGCGTAATCACCGACGCCTTGGAAGAGACCAGGGGCCGCGTTTAGGCGCGGGGTGGGACGAACCGGTAGGCCACGTGCCAGGCGGTGATCCGCGCCTCGCGGTCGTTGGTCAGGCCATGCTGGGCGAGTCCCTTGGACAGGTCGGACAGCTCGAGGCGGTGCGCTGCGGGAGTCCTCGGGCCCATCACTTTTCGCATGGCCGTGACGATCCAGAGCGCGCCGCCCGGCGCCAGTCGCTTGATCGTCTGTTCCATAATCGCGCGCGATCCGACGCGGTCCTCGCGCCAAAGCAGGATCGCGTCAAAGGCCTGCTTGACCGTCGCGAGCGACCGCGCCTCGACCTCCCGCGTTTCGGATTCCGTCGGACGCGCCGTCCGGAGCAGGTCCGCCAAAGCGGCCGGCGCATCCACGAGCAGAATCCGATCGGGCCGCTCGAGTCCGAGCCTGGATGGAAGTTCCGAAGGGTTCTTCAGCGCCAAGCCGCTCATTTCACGGCGCCTGTTGGGAGCTATTACTCAACGTAGGGGAAGAAGCGGCCGTCGATGCGGAAGAAGCGGCCGACGCCGGGCTGGACCGTCATCTGACAGCGGGTCACCTCGACCGTCGAAGCGAACGAGACGCCGGGAGCGCTCAGGTTCACCGGATACTTCGTGCCGACCGCCAGCGCGGTGTCGAAATCGAAGGCGACTCCGGTCGGCGATACCTGAACGACCCGGCGCGCTTTCTCCCAGCGAACCTTCAGCTCGTACTGCTCGGGCTTCAACTTCGCGCCCGAGCGGCCCGAGTCCGTGGTTCTCCGGGGGCGATCCCCGGTCTTGCCCGGCGGAGTCTTTCTGTCAGCCACGCGCGTTTCGCTCACTAACCGTGTTCTCCATGCCAGAATCGGACCGGCCAGCCTCCGGAACGCCGAACCCGCGCGCCTCGCGGCCGCCAGGCCACCGTTGCCGAGGGAAGAACCTATTTCGCGCCGAGAGACCTCGCCAGCCGGATCGCGGCCTCCATGCCCTGCTTCTCACGCAGTACCCGCACACGCGCTTTCTCCGCCGGTTTCAACCGCCGGACATAGCCCATGTATTTCCCCTGAAGTTTCCGCAGCGCGCGCACCCGCGGAGACATCTTGATGCGCCGGACGCGCTTCTTCCGGGCGACGCGGGCGGGACGCCCCGGGCGGCGAGGGCCGCGGGCCGCGGAAGCGCCGGGCGAAAACTGCTCGAGCGCGGCCAGCCGCTCGCGCAGGCTGCGGATCTCCTGTTCGCGATTCTTCAACGCTTTCCTGATGTGGGCGACCCGAAGCTTGCCCTGAGACATCAGGACGTTCAATGCATAATGCGCCTGACTGGGACTGAACTTCATTACTGCCCTCCTCAATGACATTGTCGTTGCGACGCGGGGAGTCTACAACAACGGGCACAATCACGCGACCGAGCGGCGCGCGATCACCGGCGGCGCGCGGCCGAGGCTTTCGGGGGAGCCGCCTTCCCGCGGGGCGCCTTGTCGTTCTTGTCCCGCGGCGTCTTGTCGCCCTTGACACGCACTCGCCCCGAGCCCGAGACAGGCACCAGTGCCCGGACAACATCCGCTCTTACGATCTTGCCTTCCGTCATGACATACGCGCGGTGCACGATGTTACGGAGCTCGCGCACGTTGCCCGGCCAGTCATAGTTGTTGAGCAGCTGGAGGGCCCCGGCATCCCATCCCGTCACGCCCGCCTTCTCCTGGTCCTCGATCAGCTTTCGGAAGTGCTCGGCCAGGAGCGGGATGTCGTCGCGCCGCTCTGTCAAGGGAGGGAGCGCGATCGGGAAGACATTCAAGCGATAGTAGAGATCCTCGCGGAGCTTCTTCTCGGCCATCGCCTCGTGGGGATCCCGGTTCGTGGCGGAGATCAGCCTCACGTCCACCTTGATTTCCGCGGAGCCGCCCACGCGCCGCAGCGTCCGGTCTTCGAGGACGCGCAGGAGCTTGACCTGCAGCTCCGGGCCCATCTCGGTGATCTCGTCCAAGAAGAGCGTGCCGCCCATGGCTTCTTCGAAGTATCCGACGCGCCGCTTGTCGGCGCCCGTGAAGGAGCCGCGCTCGTGGCCGAAGAGCTCGCTCTCGATGAGCGTCGGCGAAATCGCCCCGCAATTGAAGGCGACGAAGGGTTTCCCGGCCCGGCGAGAAAGCCGGTGGATCGTCCGCGCGGCGACTTCCTTGCCGCTGCCGGAGGCCCCGGTGACGAGGACGGGGGCGTTGGAGCGGGCCACGCGCCGGATGATCTCGAAGATCTCGGTCATCGGCCGGGACCGGCCGACGAGATCCCCGAGGCGGCCGGTCTCCTGCAGCTCGGCCCGGAGCGTCTCGACTTCGGTTTCCAGCCGGCGGCGGTCGGCGAGGCGATTGAACACCACCTCGAGCTGCGCCGGCCGCAGGGGCTTCAAGAGGTAATCGAAGGCCCCCACCCGCAGGGCTTCGATCGCGTTGTCGATCGAGCCCTGGCCGGTGATCACGACCCCTTCGCGGTCCGGGTCCTTTTCGCGGGCGAGGCGCAGCACCTCGATGCCATCGCCGTCGGGCAGATGAATGTCCACGATCAGGATGCGCGGGTCGTATTCGTCGACGACTTTCGCGGCTTCCTTGCTCGTCCCGACGGAGCGCGCCTCGAACCCCAGGTCCTTGATCGACTCCTCGAGCCCCTTGCGCGTCGCGAGGTCGTCTTCGACGATGAGGACTTTCATCGGCGTTCCTCCGGCAGCTCCAGGGTCGCCACGACCCGGTCCCCCCTCTGCTCGAGGCGGGTCACGCCGCCCGCGGCCGCGGAAAACAGCCGCGCTTTCGCGAGCCCCATCCCCCAGCTCTTGCCCGCCGCCGCGGCGCGGGGAGAGAAAAGCGTCTCAGGCTCCCCGGAGAGGCGGCCGGCATTTTCGACCCGCAGGGCGAGGCGCTCGCCGTTTCTCTGGACCGCCACGGTCACGCCGGAACCGGGAGACGCCTCCATGGCGTTGTATAGGAGCGCCTCGACCGCTTCCGTGAGCGCGCTCGGGTCGCCTTTCACGAAGCCCCCGGTCGCGCCGTCCAACGCGACTTCGCCCGCGCCGCAGCGGGCCGCCGCCGCGGAGACCAGCTCGTCGAAGGCGACGGATTCCTCCGAGGCGGGCTCGAAGAAAAGCAGTTCCCGGCCGCGATCGAAGAGGTCGAACGCGCGCGCGATCTCCGCCCTGGCGATCGCGAGGGACTCGGAAGGGTCCGCTCCGCGGCGCGCGCGGCGGTCCGCGGCCTCGAGATGGAGCGAAACGGCCGAGAGCGGCGTCGCCACATCGTGCAAGAATCGCCGGAGGAAGTCACGATGCGCGGAGACGGCGGACGGCAATTGTGTTTCAGCCAGATCGGCATCCTTCTTGCTCAATAGTCCTCTTTACCTGTTGTGCATCGTATGCCAAGTGAACCCATGACGAACGACCCATCGGGCGCCCGGCGGGCGAAAAGAACACGGGCCCCCGCCCCTGGATTCCGTACTTCTTTGAGAACCCGGTTCCGGGTCTCCGCGCTCGTCGGCATCGCCATCCTGGGAGCCTGGCTCGCGTACACGGCCAATGTCGTGATGGCGCTCTACGACGTCGCCTTGACGATCCAGCGCACGACGGACCTGCGCGAGCGCGTCCAGGAGGCCCGGGCGGCGCTGGAAGCGGCGGAGGAATCCCTGGACCGTTACACGTCCAGCGGACAGGGATACGACCTTTCGCGCCACAACTCGGCGCGCACGGCGCTCCACATGGCGCTCGGCGCCATCAGCCGCCGGGTCCTGACGGAGAGCGCGCGGGGACTCATCCAGAGGGCCGAGGCGGCGGAAGAAATCTACGTCCGTTCGGCCGACCAGGCGATCGCGGCCTTCCAGCCCGAGCAGCTGGCGGCGGCCAAGGCTCTTCGCGACAACGTCGTGGCGCCGACGGCCGAGAAGCTGCGCGAGGTGCTCGGCGAGCTTCAGAGCCGCTTTCTACGGACCGAAGCCCTGGCGGACGAGCGCTTGAAGGAGAGCCGCGACCGAGCGGCGACGGCCGTCATCGTGCTCGCGGCGCTCATTCTCGCCGGATTGCTCTGGCTGCTGACCGACGTCAACCGGCGGGTACTGGGGCCCGCGTCGGCCGCCACACAGGCGCTGGAGGACCTCGCCGAGGACCGCACGCCTCCGAGGCTCTTCGACCAGACGGAAGACGAGATGGGCGAGCTCGGCCGGAACTTCAACCGCGCGGCCGCGCTCCACGCCGAGCGCGCCCTCGCGCTCGCGGAGCGGGACATCCAGACGTCGGTCAACGCCGTCCTCGCGGCCGCGGCGACCGTCAACGACCTCGGGGGCTTCGGCTCGCGGGTCCTGCAGGAGATCATCCAGATCTCCGGCGCCGCCTGCGCCGTTCTCTATCTCCCCGAGTCCGACGGGCAGTTCAGTCCGGCGATCGCGCTCGGAGGAGCCGAAGCCGACAGCCCGATCGGACGCGAGGAGGCGCGGCGCGCGGCGCAGGAGCGGCGGCCGATCTTCCTGTCGGTCGATCCGCAGACGCCGACGGTCAACCTCTTCGACGGAAGAATCCGCTCGTGTACTTCGATCACGTCGTCGGCGTCCTCTCGCTCGGCGCCACGCGCACCTTCACGGCGCCCGCCCGCAACGCGCTCTCCGCGATCGCGCCCTCGCTCGCCGTCGCCCTGGCCAACGCGTCGGCCAACGAGCGCGTCGCCGAGCAGTCGCGCCGGCTCGCCGAACAGAACGAGCTGCTCGAGGAGCAGAGGAGCCGCATCGCCCGAACGGCCCAGGAGCTCCAGCGCGCGTCCGCATTGAAAGACCGCTTCCTCGCGTCGGTGTCGCACGAGCTGCGCACGCCGATGACGGTCATCCTCGGTTTCACCGGCGCGCTCCTGCGCGGCGGGCAGGGCAGCCTGAACCCGCAGCAGCGGGAGAGCCTCGAGCGCGTGCAGCGCAACGCCCGGATGCTGCTCGGCCTGATCAACGACGTTCTGGACATCTCGAAGATCGAGGCGGGGAAGATGGAGATCACGCGCCAGTCGATCGATGTCGGCACCCTCCTGACCCAGATCCGCAACGACTTTGCGCAGGCCGCGGAGCGCAAGGGGCTCACGCTCACGACCGAGGTCGCGCCCGGTCTCGAGATGGTCACGAGCGACGCGGCGCGGCTGACGCAGATCTTCACGAATCTCGTGGGCAATGCCCTGAAATTCACCGACCAGGGCACGATCCTCGTCCGGGCGGAGCCGCGGGGCGAAGACCGCTGGGCGCTCATCGTGGCGGACACGGGGATCGGGATCCCGGAGGATGAGCAGGACACGATCTTCGAAGAGTTCCGGCAGGGCGAACCGGATGAGCACCGGGGCCGGGGAGGCACGGGGCTCGGCCTCGCGATCGTGCGTAAGCTCGTCCTCGCACTCGGCGGCACGATTTCCGTCGAGAGCTCCCGGGGGAAGGGCGCCCGCTTCACCGTGCTCCTGCCGCGCGATCTGACCTCGGACATGCCCCTGGCGCCGCCCCGGGAGATCCCGGTTCCCTCCTCCGCGCCGGGCCGCAAGACCGTCCTCGTCGTGGACGACGACGAAGGGGTCCGGGAGCTCCTCACGCTCGAATTGAAACCACACGGGCTCAAGATCCTCCAGGCGCCGGACGGGGAAAAGGGAATCGTGATCGCCCGGGCCGAGAAGCCGGACGCGATCCTCCTCGACGTCCTGATGCCGAACCTCGACGGCTGGCAGACGCTGCGCGCGCTGAAGCAGCTGCCCGAAACGCGCGCGATCCCGGTCGTCATCCTGTCGGTCGTCGAGAACCGCGCGCTCGGCATTTCGCTCGGGGCCGTCGAGCATCTCGTCAAGCCGGTCGAGCGGCCGGCCCTGCTCCTGGCGCTCTCCCGGGCGGGCGTGCTGGCGACGAAGGGACACGTCCTCGTCGTGGACGACGACCCGGACGTGCGCGTCCTCCTCGAGCAGGAGCTCGTGGCCGCGGGTTACCGCGTGCGTACCGCTTCGGGAGGCGCGCAGGCGCTGGAGCTGCTGCGGCGCGAGCGCCCGAGCGCGATGATCCTCGACCTGATGATGCCGCCCCCCGACGGGTTCGAAGTCCTCTATCGCCTGCGCCAGGATCCGGCCCTGCGGGACCTCGCGGTCGTCATCGTGACCGCCCGGGAATTGACGGCCGCCGACGAGGCGATCCTCGCGCAGTCGGCCCAGCGCGTCATCCGGAAGGGCGCCGACAGCGCGCAACTGGCCGACGAAGTCCTCCGGGCGATCGAAGAACAGAGCGCGAGCCGGGTCTGATGGCGAGAATCCTTGTCGTCGAGGACTCCCCGGACATCCGTGTCCTGATCCGGATGCTGCTCGAATCGGCCGGGCACGAAGTCCTGACCGCGAGCGACGGCCGCGAGGGCGTCGAGACGGCGGGGAAGGAAAGGCCAGATCTCGTCCTGATGGACCTGTCGCTGCCGGTCCTCTCCGGCTGGGAAGCGGCCCGGCAGATCAAGAGCCAGCCGGAGACCGCCGACATCACGGTCATCGCGGTCACGGCGCACGCGATGCAGGGAGACCGGGAGAGGGCGATGGCGGCGGGCTGCGACGGCTTCCTCTCCAAGCCGATCGACGAGGAAACCTTCGAGAAGGACGTCGAGGGCTGGATCGATCGCCGGAAGACCGCGGCCAGGCAGGCCCCCTCCCCGAAGGAGGCGCCCGCGCCGCCAAACGACGGACCTCCCCGGGGGCGGATTCTCGTCGTGGACGACCAGCCGGAAGTGGCCGACCTGCTCCGCGCCGACCTCGTCGTGGACGGGCACGAAGTCGTGACGGCGAGGAGCCTGGATGAGGCCTCCCGGCTCTTCAGAGAGGACAGCCAGTTCGACCTGGCCGTCGTGGACGTCATGCTCGGCCAGGATTCCGGCTACGAGCTCGCCGGGGAGCTCATCGCGCGCTCCACCGAGTACCTCCCTGTCCTGCTCGTGACGGCCGGCACGATCGACCGGGAACGCGCGTTCGCGGCGGGTGCCGACGATTTCATCGGCAAGCCGATCGAGAGCCCGGAGCTGCGCGCCCGCGCGCGATCGCTGATCCGCATCGGACGGGCGATCCGCGAGCAGGGCCGCGCGATCAAGGAGCGCTCGGAGGCCTACGAGAAGCTCGCGGAGCTCGACCGCCTGAAGTCCGATTTTCTGTCGACCGTCTCCCACGAGCTGCGCACGCCCCTGAATACGATCATCCTGCTCTCCAACGTCATCGAACGCGAGGGGAGCTCGCCCGCCGACGAGGCGCGCCGCCTCCACGACATCGGCGTCATCCGCGAGAGCGCCGAGACGCTCCTGCGCATGATCAACAACATCCTCGACCTCGCGAAGATCGAGGCGGGCCAGCGCGATCTCTATCCCCAGAGGGTCGCGCTGCGCCCCTTCCTGCGCGAGATGGCGGACATGATCGAGCCCCAGGCGCGCCTGCGGGGGATCCCGCTCACCCTCGAGATCCCCGTGGACCTGCCGGAGACGGCGGTTCTGGACCGGGAGAAGCTGTCCCGCGTCCTCATCAATCTCCTCTCCAACGCGGTGAAGAACACGAACGAGGGCCGCGTCGGCCTGCGCGCCGCGCCGTGGCAGGGCTCGATCACTTTCGAAGTAGAGGACACCGGCATCGGGATCCCCGCGCACCTCGTCGCCACGGCGTTCGAGCCGTTCCGCCAGATCCGGACCGGGTCCGGCGATTCCGGGCGGGGCTCCGGGCTGGGGCTGCCCATCTCCAAGCAGCTCGTCGAGGTGATGGGCGGCGATCTGCTCTTCGACAGCCGCGAGGGGAAGGGGACGCGCGTCTCCTTCACTCTTCCGAACCTCGAGGAGCCGGCCGTGCCTCCCACGCGGGAGCGGAGCGAGCCCGCGGGGTCGACCGGCCTCGATCCGTCGGGGTCGCCCCGCCGCATTCTCGTCGTCGAGGACGATGCGGCCTCGCGCTACGGATTGAAGAGCCTCCTCGAATCGGAGGGCTACGTGGTCGTGGAAGCGGCCTCGCTCGCCCAGGCGGACGACATCCTCCACGCCGGCGCGCCCGACATCGCCATCGTGGACATCACGCTGCCCGACGGCGACGGGGCCGAGTGGGTCAGGCTCCGGCGAAAGAAGGCAGCCGTCGACTTTCCGCTCATCGCGCTGACGGGGATGACCGCGGACGAGGACCGCCGCCGGATCGAGAGGTCGGGCTTTTGCGCCGTCCTCCAGAAGCCCGTGGATATCCCGGTCCTCCTGCAGGCCCTCCGCGATTGCCAGGACCCGGACTGGCTACGCGAGCACGTCGCGGCGTACGAAGATGGCGAAGGCGGCTAGGAGGCCGGCCGCCGCCCAGACCGAGAGGACCGCCACCGAGAATCCCAGCGTGATGCCGGGGATCGGCGGGGGCGACCCCGAGTAGTAGTCGGGAAGCGGCAGGTTCGTCACGAACAGGTATTTCTGCGCCTCCCACGAAGGCGCCACCCGCGGCAGGATCGACCCGGCGATCAAGGCGGCAAACATGGTCCCCATGGCGGCCGCGGTCGAGCGCAGGATGACCGAGGTCAGGAGCGCCAGCGCCCCGAACGACTGCGCCGCGAACCACGCGAGGCCGAAGACGAGAATCGTTTCTTTCCAGAGCGCGGTCGACCGGACGGTCCCGATGTCGACGGCCTCTCCCGAGAGGCGGAACCCGGTCAGGATCGGCGCGCCCCACCCGCGAAAGCCGAAGGCCGCTCCGCCAAAGAGGTAGGCCACGACGCCGCCGGTCAGCACCATCAGGGTAATCGCGAGCGTGAGCGCGACGAGCTTGGAGGCGAGGACGGCGGCGCGCGACACCGGCCGCGTCAGCAGGAGCTTGATCGTGCCCTGCGAGAACTCCGACGAAACGATGTCGGACCCGAAGACGAGCGCGAGCAGCGGCAGCAGCAGATAGCTCGAAGCGTTCGCGAAGGTGCGGACGAAGAGAGGGCCCGTGATCGCGTACGGGTCCACGTTGCGATCGACGTAGTACTGCAGCCTCGCCATCTCGAAGCGCGTCCAGCGCTCGGCGGTCTTCGGCATCCGGCCCGATCGGAGCGCGTTCTGCATGCCCGCGACGCGCTCCTGCACCTGGATCCTCCAGTCCTTCCCGGACAGAAAACGCTCCCGCCCCTTGACCTGCGCAAACACGATGAGCCCGACGAGCGCCACGAGAATCAGGAGGACGACCCGGAAGCGGCGGCGCTTCAGGAGCTTGAGAACCTCATTTTCTACAAGAGGCAGAAATCTCACTTGTTCGTCCTTCGCTTCGAGCCGCCGCTAATTGACGATTGAAAGAATGACGATTGAAGGATTAACGGGAGCCTTAATTCTTTCAATCTTTCATTCTTTCAATCTTTCAATCCTTCATTCCTACACTGTTTCTCCGCCGGTCACTTCGAGAAAGACTTCCTCGAGGGAGGAGGCCCGCGGCTCGACACCGAAGATCTGGATCCCCTCGCGGGCGAGAGCGGCGACGGCTTCCGGCAGTTTCTCCCGGGGAATGCGGGTCGTCACCGTCCCGTCGTCCTCGACCCGGGGCGGCTCTCCGGAAAAAGGCTGGAGGAGCTCCGCGGCGCGCGCCACGGGCTCGATGCGCCACCGTGTCGCGCCGGAGGAGGAGCGGTCGAGCAGCTCCCGTACGGGGCCGGTCGCGAGCGCGCGGCCCCGGTGAATGATCGTGACGCGGTCGCACA
>WNFM01281291.1_pt1 | contig 10437 bp, 9 predicted proteins | sample 5400271 | NCBI WGS metagenome assembly WNFM01 (sample SAMN13153352, study PRJNA577476) | soil metagenome | isolation source: 60 cm saprolite on Douglas fir-dominated hillslope | place: USA:California | collected 2013-09-17 | reverse complement strand
ATAATTTTCGACGGCAACTTGTCCCCGATACAGCAGCGCAACATCGAAACCGCCACCGACCGCCGCGTAATCGATCGCACGCAGCTCATCCTGGATATTTTTGCGCGTCATGCGCGCAGCCGCGAGGGCCAATTGCAAGTCGAGCTGGCGCAGTTGAACTATCTTCTGCCTCGCCTGACCGGCCGCGGTACGGCCATGTCTCGTCTCGGCGGGAAAAGCGGCGGTGGCGGCGCAGGTGGTGCGGGCGGAGGAGCTGGGCGCATTGGCGTACGCGGCCCTGGCGAAAAGAAATTGGAAACCGATCGCCGCCGCATCCGCGATCGCGTCAGCAGAATTCAGGCCAGCATCGAAGAAGTGCGCAAGCAACGAGCACTGCGCCGCGAAGCGCGCAACGCCGTCCCGCTGGGCACGATTGCATTAGTCGGCTACACCAACGCCGGCAAATCCACATTGTTCAACGCGCTCAGCCGCGCCGAAGTGCTCGTTTCCTCGCGCATGTTCGCCACCCTAGACCCCACCATTCGCGCTATTCGCCTTCCATCGAACCGCCGCGTCCTGGTTTCCGACACGGTTGGCTTCATACGCGACCTGCCCAAAGGCCTGCTGACCGCGTTCCGCGCGACCCTGGAAGAAGTGCAAGAGGCCGCTCTGATTCTTCACGTCAGCGACGTCGCCAATCCGCACCATGACGAGCTGGACGCGGAAGTTGACAAAATTTTGCAGGAGCTTGGCGTGGCGGATCGCCCAAAGTTGAGCGTCCTGAACAAAGTGGATCTACTCGCCCCCGAGCAACGCGAAACTTTAGTCCGCAGTTTGTCGCGCCTGGGCGAAACCGGCCCGGTGCTCGTCTCCGCCATGACCGGGCAAGGCATCGACGATCTGCTCCGGCACATCGACGCCGCGCTTCCCCTTGATCCCGTGGTCACCTTATCCCTGCGCCTGCCGCTTGCCGAGGGCCGCACGCTCGCACTTATTCATGCGCTCGGCCGTGTGCTCCACTCCGCGGTGGAAGATTCACACATGACCATGGATGCTGAGGTTCCGGTCTCCATTGCCAGACGTCTGCGTTTGAGTCAGTATGCCGCCGATGGAACTTCTCGAGCCTTGCGTACGTAATTAAATCAGGAGGTCGAACATGGCCGCATTTTTTCTTTGGTGCATCTTGTTTATCCTGTGCTGGCCTCTCGCTCTGCTGGCGATCGTGCTCTTTCCCATCGTTTGGCTCATCACGCTGCCATTCCGCATCGTCGGCATCGCAGTACACGGCGTGTTTGCCCTGCTTGCCGCGCTGTTTTTCCTGCCGGCGCGTGTTCTGCGTGGTCCGCGCGCGATTTAAGCGCGCCATACTCGCAGCCCTGGGGTAACTTAAGAGTTAGACACACGCGAAGGCTGTGTTTTCGGCGAGAGGTAAGGCCGTCGTCTGGCGAAATATAAGGCTTCGGCGTACATGTCCCCTGTGGAAATTTCTGTGGAAACCGGAAGTCCTGCAAAATGTGAGATTTCCAGGCATCTGCGAAATTTACAGCCATTTTGCAAAACCTGCTCTCTAACCCCAATTGTTACAATCAGTTACAGGAAAGCGTTGACCGCCGGGAGCCGCCCTTGGATTCGTCGCCCCACAGAGCGCACTACCAACATTTGCACAGGTTTGCAGCACATCTTTTACAACTCAGCGGTCACTTTCCCATTTCTGTACACCGCCTCGTGTTAATTACAAGGTATCCACCCCGCGCATTCCCGCCAGGATTTTCGACCCGTTGACGCCTGCTCAAGCCAAGTCTATAGTGAGTCGCGGGTCGTTTCTGACCGCAAAGTGCGGCTTTTCCGAAGCTAAATCCTGATGAATCTTCCGAATACACTCACGTTGCTACGAATTTTCTTCGTTCCCGTTCTCATCGTCGTGCTACTAACGCGCAGCCCTAATGTCGAGCTCTGGGGCTTCCCAATGCATTTCGAAGTTTTCGGAGTAGCTATCCTCTTGCTAGCCGCCGCTACCGACTGGGCCGACGGTTACTTCGCGCGCCGGCGTTTGCAGGTCACGACCCTCGGCATCTTACTCGATCCCATCGCGGACAAACTCCTCATCTCCGCCGCCTTCGTTTCGCTCGTGGACATGCATTTAGTTCCCGCCTGGATGGTCGTGATCATCATCGGCCGCGAATTTACCGTGCTCGGCCTGCGCAACATCGCCTCCGCCGAAGGCTTCACCATCGAAGCGTCCGTGCTCGGCAAGACCAAAATGGTCTTGCAGGTTTGTGCTGTCGCAGTGCTCATCGCCGGTGCACGGCATCCCTCGCTCAAACCGCTAGCCTTGTTTCTGCTCTGGCTCGTTGTTGTCAGTGCGCTGGTGTCCGCCGCGCAGTACTTCCTTCGTTTCTGGGGCCATCTTGACGACCGCATCAAACAGCGGCGCAAGTTGCGCATGCTCGAAACCCGCAAGAAAACCGGAGATGCTGTCCCTCTCTGACAGCGACCGGCTGTCCTTGCTGTGTCTGGCTCGGCAAGCCGTCATCGAAGCCGTGTCACGCGGGCAAATATTGGCGGAGATTCCCTCCGGGGGAGTTTTCTCGGAGCAGCGTGGGGTATTCGTGACTCTTCACGCCGGCAGGCGTTTGCGCGGCTGCATTGGCGTTGTGGAGCCCAAACCCCTTGGGGATAGCGTCGTACGTTGCGCCGCGAGCGCCGCGCTGCAAGATCCGCGCTTCCCAGCCGTGCGTCCGGACGAGCTCAGCAATCTGCAGATCGAAATATCGTTGCTTTCCCTTCTGATTCCCATTTGCCCCGAACAAATCCAAATCGGCAGCCACGGTCTGCTCATAACGCGAGAGCGCCAGCGAGGCGTGCTGCTCCCCCAGGTCGCGATCGAGCACCATTTCAGCGCCGAACAATTCCTTGCCGAAACCTGTCGCAAGGCTCAACTTCCGACCGACGCCTGGCGCGAATCAGACACAAATGTTTTCGCCTTCACCTGCGAGGTCTTTTCGGACGGGCTGCCGCGGGCAAGCTCATCCCATGTATAAAAAATGCGGTAGCAGCGTCGAACGACGCACCGTTGTGAAAAAAGAACCCGCCGAGCTGTCGTTCGGCGGGTTCGGGCCCTTAACTCAGCGGATTCCTCGAAACTTATTCGATCTCGACGTTATCCCCGGCGAAGATCTCCGTGGAACTGAAGGTTACGAAGACTGTGGCCGCGTTCCGGCTGGCGTTCAAAACAATGCCTTCGCCCAGCACCTCGCGCGGCAAGTTATTCCACCCATATCGCGCAGGAGAGCTTCCAAAGCCGTAGATTTGATCCGCGTAGCCCTTGCTTTGCGGTATCCTTTCAATATCTCTACCCTGGTAACGGAAAACGCGCAGATAATCGCCAACTTTCACGCCCTGCGCCGCGCCCAGGTTCACGTACATCGTGATTCCTTGCGTCTGAGTTTGCTGGAATGAGGACGACTCTATTACCATCCCGACCGGCTTTCCGCTCACGGGGGCAAAATGGTCAAACGGGCCGGGCTCCTTGTAGGGAGGTGCGGGACGCTCTTCAAACGGCCGCACGATATCGCCCCGAATCATGTCCGCGCAGGAAAAATTCACTTCTGCAATGGAAACCTTCGGCTGCACGTTCACCACACGCAATTGCCCGACATCCTTGTACAGAATGCCCATCGCTCTTGCGATCCGGCTTTGTCCCTTGAACCAATCGACGCGCCCTGGATCTTCCGTTTCGCGCACTACCATGAAGCGATCGCCGATTCTTACTCCCTTGTCGCTTCCGATGTTGATATAGACATTGTTGCCCTGACTGAAGACTATTTTGTAGCCAGGCTCCTCCCCGGAAACCAGATAAAGATCGTACGGTAACCTCGTATCTTTCAGAAAACCCGAGCAGTAAACCGTGCTGTAGGCTGGTTGCAAAGTGGATCCGCCCGTCACCGGAGCCGATTGGCCGTAGCAAACTCCTGTGCCCGCAAAGGCTACCAGGCACAACGCAGCTAGATTAGCGCGCATTGAAAATGCTCCTTGAAATCACGCCCTGAGGGTCGTGCGAAAGAAGTCCCATGGTCAAAGTAGCAAGCACCCCGGCGGGCGTCAACAATTTGGCCAAGTCGGCTTTACACTCTTGATACGGCATGTTACAAGCCGTATTTTCAATCAGTTGGCGCGAAAATAGGTCGGAAGGCGACAGAACAGAGGGTTGAGGATGGGTCTCTTTGGCAAGGGTGTGGCGCGCATTTGCGCCGTCGTCGCGGCGTCGTCTGCGAGGGAGATGGCCGTGCAGCTCCGCCGCGCCTTGCGCGAAACGCCCACCGTCGAATTGCGCTTGGACTGGCTCAAGAGCGACTCAGAACGCCGCCGCCTTCTCGCCTGGCTGCGGCGAAATCCTCTCCCGCGCGCGGTGCTGCTGGCCACTTGCCGTCGACGCGAGGGCGGAGGCTTATTTGCTGGTAGCGTCCAGGACGAACTGCATTGGCTGGCTCAGGCCGCTGAAGCAGGTTGTTTGTGGTGCGATCTCGAGGTCGAAACCTTGCGCAAACTACCGCGCAACTCAATTCGCCAATACTCCCTGCCTCGGCGCATCCTGCTCTCCGTTCACGATTTCGAGCGGATGCCTCCGCTGAAGCCTGCACTCGAGGCGCGCTGGCGAGGTGCGGTCGACGCCATCAAGGTCGCCGGGGTTTCGCACACCATCGCGGACAGCACGCGGCTTCTTCGATTCGCCGCCGGCTTACGCGACTGTGTTGCTGTACCCATGGGCGAAATTGGCCTGCCGGCGCGTCTCCTTGCTCTGCGGGAAGGTAGCGCGCTGGCCTATGCGCCTGTGGCCGCGGCTACCGCTCCCGGGCAGGTTTCGCTTCAGGAAATGAAGCACCTCTATCGCGCTCACACGCTGAACCGCCAAACACAAGTGTTTGGCGTGATCGGCAACCCCATCGCGCACTCTCTTTCGCCGCTCCTGCACAATACCGGCTTTGTTTCGCGGAAGATCAACGCTGTGTACCTGCCCTTCCTGGTCAAGGATCTGCGCGATTTTTTGAAAGCTGCGCCGGAGTTCGGCTTGCGCGGCTTCAGCGTCACCCTGCCTCACAAGCAAAACATTCTTCGGCATTTGCAAGACTGCGATGCGCTGTCCGCAGAGATCGGCGCGGTAAACACGGTTGTGGTTCGGCGCGACGGCTCTCTGTACGGGTGCAATACGGATTACGTCGGTGTCCTGAAGGCGCTGGAAAAGAAGCTGCGACTGGCCAAAAGCCGCGTCTTGGTTTTAGGCGCTGGTGGCTCGGCTCGTGCGGCAGTCTTTGCGCTGGCGCGTGCCGGGGCCGCGGTTGGCGTCTGCGCGCGGCGCAATACAGCGGCACGCGCCGTCGCCCGCGCGGCAGGGGCCGAAGTTGTCCCGCGTCGCGCGCTGAAAACAGAACACTTCGACGCTATTCTGAATGCCACGCCCGTCGGCATGCACCCTGGCACTGGAGTTTCTCCTCTGGAGCCCAGCGAGTTACACTGTCGGATTGTCATGGACCTCATTTACCGGCCTGAGAGGACACAACTGTTGAAGCTCGCCGCGCAAAAGCGCATCGCTACGGTGTCAGGTGTCGAAATGTTTCTCGCGCAAGGCATCGCGCAATGGGAACTGTGGATGAAGCGCCGCGCTCCCGAAAGGGCCATGCGGCGAGCGGTGCTTTCCGCCTTACGTGAAGAGGAACGTGCGCGGAGTTCGCGATGATCCGCCCGGATTTCCGCGAGTTTCAGCGCCTGGCCAAGCAAGGCAATCTCATTCCGGTTTATGACGTGTTTCCTGCGGATTTACTGACGCCGGTCAGCGCCTATTTGCGGATCGCGCAGGGCGCGCGCTATTCCTTTCTTCTGGAAAGCGTCGAGGGCGGAGAAAAAATCGCGCGCTACACGTTCGCCGGCGCCCATCCCGAGGAAGTCTTTCGCTACAACGCGGGCGCGTGCGTAATGGAAAGCCCCGACCGCGTCGTCTGGGAAGAACGTGATCCGGTTTCGTTCCTGCGGGAACGCATCGAGCGCTTTAATCCCGTTCGCGTTCCCGGACTTCCGCCGCTGGTGGCCGGCGCGATCGGCTATTTTTCCTACGACATGGTGCGGCTCATCGAGCGCCTGCCCAAGCGGCTGCGCGATGAAATCGGGCTGTACGACGCCATGCTCGCTTTCTATCACGGCCTTATCGCGTTCGACCACGTCCAGCATCGCTTGTGGATCGTCAGAAACGTTTTCACCGGCGGTCCCGACGGGACGCTGCGCGCCAGGTACAACGCCGCTGTGCGCGAAATCCGGCATACGCGCAAGCTGCTCGAGCAGCCCGTCGCGGCCGAGCGTCCTCGAAAGGACTCGCAAAGAAAGAACAGCAAGCCCAAAGTCGCTTCGAATTTTCGGCGCGCTGAATACGGTGCCGCCGTTCGCAAAGCCAAGCAATACATCCGGGCCGGCGACATTTTTCAGGTCGTGCTCAGCCAGCGCTTTTCCGCCAAGACGAAAGCCCAGCCATTCGAAATCTACCGCGAGTTGCGCGCCCTGAATCCCTCTCCCTATCTCTTTTTTCTGCAAATGAACGACGTTGCCGTCGTGGGCAGTTCCCCCGAAATGTTGGTCAAGGTGCAAGGCCGCGACGTTTTTTACCGCCCAATCGCCGGAACTCAGCCGCGCGGCAAGGACGAAGCGGAAGACCAGCGCCTCGAAAAGGAATTGCTCGCCAGCGAAAAGGAGCGCGCGGAGCACATCATGCTCGTCGATCTCGGCCGCAACGATCTCGGCCGCGTCTGCGATTACGGCACCGTGAAGGTCGAGCAGCTTATGACCGTCGAGCGTTTCTCCCACGTGATGCATATCGTTTCCACGTTGCGCGGCCGGCTGCGCGAAGATGTCGATTGCTTGGACGCGCTGATGGCTTGCTTTCCAGCCGGCACGGTTTCCGGCGCGCCCAAAGTTCGCGCCATGGAAATCATCGAAGAGCTGGAGCGCACACGCCGCGGCATCTACGCGGGAGGCGTGCTGTACATGGATTTTGCTGGTAATCTGGACTCTTGCATCGCGCTGCGCACCATGGTCGTTAAAAATGGCGTCGCTTACGTGCAGGCCGGAGGCGGAATCGTCGCAGATTCCACCCCCGACGGCGAGTATCAGGAAAGCGTCAACAAGTCCCGCGCGCTCCTGACCGCTCTCGAATCCGCGCATCGCGGCCGCCGCTGAAAAGGCAACATGGTTCTGCTGCTGGACAACTACGATTCGTTTACTTACAACCTGGCGCAGTATCTCGGCGAGCTGGGCTGCAACGTGGAAGTGCATCGCAACGACAAGATTTCCGTCGAAGAAATTGCGCGCCGCAAGCCGGAACGCATCGTGATTTCGCCCGGGCCGTGCACTCCGCAGGACGCCGGAATCTGCATCGATCTGATTCGCAGCCTCGCCGGAAAATTCCCGATTCTCGGTGTTTGCCTCGGCCATCAGGCCATCGGCGCGGCGTTTGGTGGCAAAGTCATTCGCGCCCCGAAACTTTTTCACGGTAAGACCAGCCAGATCCACCACGACGGCAAAAACATTTTCCGCAAGCTTGCCGATCCCTTCACCGCCACCCGCTATCACTCCCTGATTGTCGAGCGCAAATCGCTCCCGCGCGAATTAACGATCACGGCTGAGACCGATGACGGTACCATCATGGGTGTTCGTCACCGCCGTTACAAACTCGAAGGCGTGCAATTCCACCCCGAGTCCGTACTGACCCAATCCGGGAAGCAACTCCTCCAAAATTTTCTCGCCCTGTAGTGCGCATTTCCCCGTAGGGGCGCAGCATGCTGCGCCCCAGTTTAGCAAGGCGTCCACCACACCAAGACTGGCTCTAATTCCGGTAATGCCTCTGCGTAACTCCGTGTCCTCTGCGCCTCTGCGTTATCTTTTTCTTCTCACCAATTCAAATCCGCCAGAATCGCTCCGTACTCCTCGATCCCGCGCCAAAATTGCCCCAACCGCAAGTTTTCATCTGAACTGTGCTGGTGGTTGTCGTAATTCACGATGGGCACGCCAATCCATGGGAGACCCAGATCCTCGAAAATATACATCGGCACGCTCCCGCCCAGTGTCGGCGCGATCACCGCATTGCCGCCCGTGGCATCTTGCACCACCTGCACCAGTGCTTTGGAAACCGGCAAATCCATCGCCGTCCGCGAAGCGCGGTATCCGCCTTCGTCGACGATCTTGGCGATCCGCGCGTGATCACGACGTTCTTCCATCGTTGGTTCGTGGTCGATCACGTAGAACCCTTGCTTCCGAACGAACGTGGCGATCTGCTCGAATTTTTTCCGCGGGTCTTCGCCCTTCACCAAGCGCGCATCGATAGACGCCTCGGCTTTTTCCGGCACCACGTTCTGCGCGTGCTCGCCAACGTACGCGCTGCGCAATCCGCGGACGTTGAGCGAAGGCTCATTAATCAGCTCCACCAGCTTCTTGCCGCCACCTTCGGGCTTCGCAATGCCCAGCTCGTGCTCCAGTTCCGAGTCATTGTCCGGCATGTCTGCCAATGCTTTCCTCTCGATCGTGCTGAGCGGCGCTGCGTCGTCGTAAAACCCGTCGACGAGCACGCGCCCATTTTCATCCTTCATCGACGCCAGCAAGCGCGACAACTCCATGGCTGGATTCGGCGCCCAATTTCCATAGTGCCCGCTGTGCAGTGCCCGCACTGGTCCGTACACGGTGATATCCAGGCCTATGTCGCCGCGATTGCCAAAAAACACCAGCGGACGTCCAGATTGGTGCACCGGCCCGTCCGCGGTGATGAGCAAATCTCCGCCCAGCAAATTTTTGTGCAGTTCGAGCGTATGTTGCAGATTGGTCGAGCCGGCCTCTTCCTCACCCTCGAAAATCACTTTCAGATTGACGCCCAAAGGAATTCTCTGCGCGCGCAGCGCATCGATCGCTGCGAGCAGCGCCACAATCGGGGACTTGTCGTCGGAAGACGAACGCGCGTAAATGCGCCAGTTGTCGTCGTACGCGCCGGGATGCTTGTTGGGAAACGGAATGCGCTTGCCGCCTGCCTCGATCGAATTGCTGCGTAGCACGGGCTCGAACGGTTTCCCGTCGGTCCAGGCCGCGGGATCGACTGGCTGCCCGTCATAGTGCGCGTAAAAGATCACCGTGCGCTTGGCATCGGGCGCGTTCAGTTTCCCGAAGACGACTGGCCCGCGCCCGGAAATCGGCAGCAAATGCGTCTCAATTCCGCGCGCCTCCAGCATTTCCACCAGGTGCGCGGCATTTTTTTGGATGTTTTCCGTGTCGCTGGCCACATTCGGTATGGCCAGAAACTCCGTTAGCTCGCGCATGATGCGGTCTTCATTGTTCAGGCGATAGTTCCGCACCTCCTCCGCAACTCGCGCGGGCGAAATCGCAGTTCGCGCTTCGGACTGCTGCGCAAAGGCTGCCCCCGCCGATAGCAACAGCAGAATCGCCGCAACCGTATTTCTCAAGTGCTTTCTCCTCCGAAACCCGCGATTGTATCCGATTTGTTCGATCTGCGAGACCGCTTCAATTTCAGCCGCGGGCTGCCTGCTTACGGCGCACCACGATTTGTGGCAAACTGAATGATTGCACGGCGCCCTTTAGCGCTGCGTGTGACATCAGTAGAAGAGAGCCCCTTCCGGTCATAAGGTAAATGGATCCAAAGTTCATCCGCAATTTTTGTATCATCGCGCACATCGATCACGGCAAATCCACGCTTGCCGATCGCCTGCTCGAAATGACCGGCGCGCTTTCGCAGCGGGAAATGCACGAGCAGGTGCTCGACTCCATGGACCTGGAGCGCGAACGCGGCATCACCATCAAAGCAAAAAGCATTCGCCTGCATTACAAAGCCAAAGATGGAAACACGTACCAGCTGAATTTAATCGACACGCCGGGTCACGTCGATTTTTCCTACGAAGTTTCGCGCGCGCTTTCCGCCTGCGAAGGCGCCTTGCTTGTGGTCGACGCGAGCCAGGGCGTGGAGGCGCAAACCGTCGCGAATACTTTCTTGGCCGCCGGTCACAACCTCACCATTCTTCCGGTGATCAATAAAATCGATCTTCCCGCCGCGCAGCCCGATTTCGTGAAGGAGCAAATCGAAAATGTTCTCGCCATTCCCGCGCACGACGCGCTGATGATCAGCGCGAAAAGCGGCCTCGGCGTTGAAGACGTGCTCGAAGCCATCGTGCAGCGCGTTCCGCCACCGAAAGGATGCGCGGATAATCCGCTGCAGGCGCTGATTTTCGATTCCTGGTTCGACATTTATCGCGGCGCGGTGGTCCTGGTGCGCGTGATGGAAGGCCGCATCATGCCGCACATGAAAATTCGTTTGTGCTACAACAACCAGGTCTACGAAGTCGAAACGCTCGGCACGCTCACTCCGAAACCGATCGGCCTCGATGAACTCGAAGCCGGCGATGTCGGCTTCGTCGTCGC
>WNFM01192660.1_pt1 | contig 10438 bp, 10 predicted proteins | sample 5400271 | NCBI WGS metagenome assembly WNFM01 (sample SAMN13153352, study PRJNA577476) | soil metagenome | isolation source: 60 cm saprolite on Douglas fir-dominated hillslope | place: USA:California | collected 2013-09-17 | reverse complement strand
ACCGCGGGCTGGAGCACATTGCTTATTTCGAAAGCCGGTATCAGCAGGCATGGGAGTATGACGAAGAGCGCTTGCGTATCTATCAGAAAATGGGAAACATTCCCAGAGCACTTGACGGGATCGCTTGGGTCTACCACGATTTCGGCGATATTTATCGTGAGCGAGGAATGTATGAACAAGCACTCGAAATGTATGAGAAGGATTTCGATCTATGGCACCAGCGTGGAGATCCCCCCTTTCAAGTGGGGTGGTTGCACTATGATATCGGGCAAGTTCTCTATCAGCAAGGAAAATGGACTGAGGCACAAGAACGTTACCAGACGGCTTTGCGTATTTTCCAGAAAGAGTTGTTCATCAGTGGCATTGCGCATGTAGAGATCGAACTAGGCCGCAATGGCTGCCGTTTGATATCAAGTGAAGACAATGCTAAGCTTGTACTAGCGGCTATTGAAAAGTTGCGGCGTATCAAAAACATTTCGGGCATGGCATATGGTTGGCATGCGCTTGGCGAAATCTATCTTTTGGAGCATAATCCCGATCTCTCCCTTGAGTATCTACAACAGGGATTGCCGGCCGAGACAGATCTCAAAAATGTTAAAGGGCAAGCTCGCTGTCTGCATTGGATGGCGCTTGCCTATGAGCAGCAAGGAGAAAGAGCACAGGCAGAAGGAAAGAGCAAACTGGCGTTAGAAAGGCATAACGAAGCCCTGGCCACCATCAGGCAGGCACAAGACTTATACGCGAGTATCGGTGTCGTTCCCAATTATCGTCTTGTTCATGATGACGAACAACGAATTTCGACGGCAGTAGCTCGAGTGGCCGCAAGCAGCTAAAAGCTCTACTTGAAAGTTGCGCTGGATCGATACTTAGCAGGTGGGACCCTGTAAGGTGATAGTCAATTGTGACGACTTTTGCCCATGGAGCTATACCCGCTTGAGGCGAAAACGTAAATGGCTTGTGTACTATCTTTGCTCGTTCTTTCTAGTTAAGAACGAGGTAACAATGAAAGAGGAGTTGAATGTCAAACTCACCAGCCAAGCTGCAACTGACACGGAACACCTGGAATCAAGTTATTGTCGCCAACCGTGCTCCAACGAACTTTATCTGGCAGGAAGGACAATGGTATCCACAGCAAGCTACTAATGCTCTATCGCTTATGCTCGAACCTCTAGTACGCCGACCCGATGTGGCTTGGTACTGCTGCGTCTCGGAACCTCTAGAAGAAGCCGGTGAAGCGCGTGATAGATTATTCGCCACCGTCCGAAATCAGGTTAATGCTGGCCTGCAAATCATCCCCGTGCCTTTGCCTGCTGCGGTCTATCAAGCATACTATGATCAGTTATGTAATGAGATACTTTGGATGCTACAGCATGGCCTTGTTGGCCCAGGTGGCTATGAGCTCTTAGACGCGGAGCACAACCTATCTTGGGAAAAGGGCTATCAGCTCGCGAACCGCCAGATGACTAAAGCTATTGTTGAGTCGGTAGCTTCAGCGGGAGCATTCTTTATTTATGACTACCATCTCTATCTGCTGCCAGCGCTGCTTCGACAATCCTTCCCTAAAACGCCCATCCTCCATTTTACTCATATCCCCTTTCCGCAAGCCACAGCATTGAAATTACTGCCGTTCAAGTGGCGGCAGAGTATCCTGTTAGGGTTGTTGGGATCCAACGTGGTAGGATTTCAGACGGAGACAGACGTTCGGAACTTCATGGCCTGCTGTGAGAAGGTGCTGGGGACACAGGTAGATCTCGATACTATGACCGTACACGCGCCGGATGGCCGCAGAGTTAGTGTGCGAGCTTATCCGGCCAGTGTGAGTCCTCATGAACTTCGGCAAACAATGCTATCGAGTAAGGCAATCGAGGCTCGTGAGCGTCTCTCCCGCTACTTTGTCAACCAGACGATTGTCCGGGTTGATAGGCTTGACCCCAGTAAGAACCAATTGATCGGTTTTCTCGCGTTCGCTCACTTGCTTGAGCAGCATCCGAACTTATGTGGCCGCGTCCGATTCCTGGCCTTTCTGGTTCCATCGCGGAGCAACCTGAGAGTCTATGAGGCCTATCGAAAGCTGTTGTATCAGACCGTAGAGCAGATTAACAATCGCTTCATTGAGAAATGCGGACAGCCTCCCATCGAAATATTCTATGTGAACGACCGCGAACAGGCCCTGGTTGCTATGGAGCGCTGCGATGTAATGCTAGTCAATTCGCATGCAGATGGTATGAACTTAGTAGCCAAGGAGTGGGCCATAGTATCGCAGCAACCTGGGGCGCTCGTTCTTTCGGAGACGATTGGCGTTGCGGACGAGGCACTCGATGCCGCTCTATTTATATCGCCTCTTGATGTAGTAGGTACATCTGAGGCACTTGCAATCGCCCTGAATATGTCCGCACGTGAGCGCAGTGTCCGCTTGGAGTACTTCCGGAAACGAATCGAAGGTTGGACTGCTGTGGATTGGTTGCGAGCTCAATTTGCCGGTTGTGGCTTCGAGGCAAAAGACATTGTTCTTGATTGCGACTAGGAGTCAATCTCTTTTGATTTTGCGATCCCCATGTCTTCCCAATAGCGTGGAGATGGTTATGCCGCGCAATCACAGCTTTATTTCGATTTGATTGGATACTGTTGTTCATGACACGTTTTACTAAGTGGAGGAGTGATCCGCTATTATGACAACGAATACAGTTCTACCATTCACGCAACGTCCTGCGTGGCAGGCATTGTCAGCGCATTATTCTCGTATCAATACAATACACATCCGTGAGCTTTTCACTGTCGATCCGCAACGCGGAGAGCGGCTTACCGCGGAGGCTGCTGGGCTTTACCTCGACTACTCGAAACATCGAATCACGGATGAGACGCTGGCACTCCTCAACCAACTCGCTAAAGAGAGCGGGCTACGCGAACGCATCGACGCGGTGTTCCAAGTCGAGGCAAATGTCGTTCCTGATACGCATGTCGCGCTTGATCAGATGGTTGATTTCGCGCAGCGCATCCGCAGTGGTGAGTGGACAGGCTACACTGGCAAGCGCATTCGCAATGTAATCAATATCGGCATCGGCGACTCGCATCTCGGTCCGTTAATGACCTATGATGCGCTCCGACATTATAGCGACCGCGTGCTGACCTTCCGCTTCGTCTCAGATATTGACGGAACAGATTTCGTCGAAGCTTCTTACGATCTTGATCCCGCTGAAACGCTCTTCATTGTTTCGTCTAGGACCTTCACAACGTTGGAGACGATGACGAACGTGCAGTCTGCCCGGCAGTGGGTCTTGCGAGAACTTGGCTCTGAGCAGGCGATTGCGCGGCATTTCGTCGCCGTCTCGACCGACGTCGCCGAAGTCACAAAATTCGGTGTCGGCACCTCCACTATGTTCGGTTTCTGGGATTGGGTCGGCGGGCGCAATGCGTTGGCTTCGGCCATGAGCCTCTCGACGATGATCGCTGTCGGTGCGGAAAACTACCGTATGCTGCTCGCTGGTTTTCACAAGATGGATGAGCATTTTCACACTGTACCATTCGAGCGCAACCTTCCCGTGTTAATGGGCTTGCTTGGTATCTGGTACAGCAATTTCTTCGGCGCGCAGACGGTTGCGGTGGTGCCTTACAGCCATTACCTCAAACATTTCCCTGCCTACTTGCAACAAGTGACGATGGAATGCAACGGCAAGGGTGTCACTCTTGATGGCGTGCAGGTCAATTATCAGACAGGTCAGATTTTCTGGGGCGGGCTAGGAACCAATGGTCAGCACTCTTTCTGCCAACATATTCATCAGGGAACAAAGCTGATCCCCTGCGACTTCATCGGCTTTTCCCAAACGTTATATTCGCTGGGTCCGGATACGCATCAGGATATGTTGATGGCGAACATGTTTGCCCAGACTGAGGCCCTCGCCTTTGGCAGAACGCCCGAAGAGGTCAAAGCGGAAGGCGCAGAGGAATGGCTGGTGCCGCACCGCGTTTACGCGGGCAATATTCCCTCGTCAACGATCGTGGCTGAGCGTTTGACCCCCCAGGTGTTTGGGGCGTTGGTTGCGTTGTACGAACAGAGCGCATTCACGCAGAGTGTCATCTGGCAGATCGACTCCTTCGATCATTGGAGCCTCGAATTGGGTAGGATTCTCGCCGAGCGCATCATCCCAGACCTCTCCAGTGACTCGGTGCTTACGCATGACAGTTCGACCAATGCGCTCATCCGCCGCTATCGTCAGCAGCATAGATGATATTAATCTGCCTTTCCTGGTGGAGGTTCTGACATAGAAAATTTCGATAACATCGCCAACGCTTATGGCTCACCTATAGAAGGACAAAAGGTAATGTACGATCCATCTTTGACGACACCACGGCTATCAGAGCAAGACCTGAGGCGCAAGGCGAACCAGCTCAGGTTAATGGCTCTTGAGATGATCTATCATGCTGCCTCTGGTCATCCCTCTCCTGCTTTCTCAGTAGCTGAGATCGTCACCGTACTGTATTACCGCGTGCTTCGGATCCGTCCTGCTGATCCGCTCTGGCCCGGGCGCGATAGACTAGTCCTGTCGAAGGGGCATGCCAGCTCTATCCTATATGCGGCACTTGCTGATAGCGGATTCTTTCCATCACAGGATCTGCTTCACTTTCGGGAACTTGGGAGCCACTTGCAAGGCCATCCCAAGATGGGTACACCGGGCATAGATGCGTCTACCGGTCCGCTGGGTCTTGGCGCCTCTATAGCGACTGGAATGGCATTTGCGGGTAAGAGACAGGGCTTCGCCGTTTACGCCATTCTGAGTGATGGCGAAATGGATATAGGCCTGGTATGGGAAGCGGCCCTCTTTGCAGCGCACAACGACCTCTCGAATTTGACGTTTATAATAGATCGGAACCTGCTTCAGTACACGGGTTCTACTGAAACCGTTCTCGCGCTTGAACCATTGGCCGATAAGTGGTCTGCTTTTAGGTGGGAGGTACTTCAAGTCAATGGTCATAGCATTCGCGAACTGCTTGAGGCATTTGAAACCCCTCGAAACGCTCTACCACGAGTCGTGATTGCACGGACGGTAAAGGGAAAAGGGGTCAGTTTCATGGAGAACTCGCTCAAGTGGCACGGTACCGCACCAAGCTTAGAAGAGTACCTGGCAGCAAGAGCAGAACTTCTTTCTCAGGAGTAATGATATGATTTTTTCCCAACGCGATGTATTCGGCCAGGCACTCGTCGAAGCCGGAGAAGCAATGCCTGATCTTTTCGTGCTCGATGCGGACAATGCTACTGCGACACGGGTCACAGCATTCGCAGAGCGATTCCCTGACAGATACATTAACGTTGGAGTGGCGGAGCAAAATTTAATAGGTATAGCTACAGGGCTGGCGCTCTGTGGGTATAAGGTATTAGCATGCACGTTCGCTGTCTTTCTTTGCGGACGTGCCTTCGAAACAATTCGTAATTGCATCGCGCTGAACAAACTGCCGGTGGTGCTTGTTGGTACTCATGCAGGGGTGTCGGTCGGCAAAGATGGCTCTAGCCACTTCGCAATCGAGGACATCGCACTCATGCGTTGCCTGCCAAATATGCAAATCGTTGTTCCTGCAGATGCTCACCAAATCAAGGCATTGCTGCCACAGGTACTGGCGCAGGAAGCTCCAACATATTTTCGCATTAGTCGCTCGGGCACACCAGAGGTGACACCACCCTCAGCCTTGGTGGAGCTTGGTAAGGGGTTGTTGTTGGCCGATGGCAAAAATTGTTGCGTCATAGCTAGTGGATTGCTGGTGCATGCTGCACTCAAAGCGCGTGAGTCACTCGCACAGGCTGGAATACAATGTGCTGTCGCGGAGATACACACCGTGAAGCCCATTGATCGGACCTTTGTCCTTAGCCTGGCCAGACAATATGGTAGACTTGTAGTTGCTGAAGAGCATAGTATTCATGGTGGACTCTATGGTGCCATTTCAGAATTGCTGTGCACGGATTTACCTGTTCGTTGTATTCCAGTTGGCCTCCTAGACACATTTGCTGAGGGCGGTTCGGAGGAACGAATCTTTGAAAAATATGAATTGACTCCCACAGCAATAGAGAAGGCAGTTTGCAAAAGTATTGGGGACAGTTAGTAGCTACCCCGGTAGGAGTTGACAAAACTCTAGAATAGGAACATGACAGCAGAAAAATGCGTCACCCGGCTTGAGCAAGAAAACCCAGGGCTACGAAGGATGGCTATGTCAAGAGACTATAATCAGGCAAGTGCACCGGTACCACGATCGGCTCGGTTTGCCGTGGCTATACTTTTTTTTCTCAATGGTGCGATTTTCGCCTCATGGGCGACACGCATTCCCACCGTACAAGTTAAGCTCATGCTCAGCACAGGTGAAATCGGAGTTGCCTTGCTTGGAACATCTGTTGGCGCGCTTGTAGGGATGAATCTGTCTGGCTACCTTGCTGCTCGCTTTGGCAGCCGGTCCGTCGCGACGATTGCGTCCGTTAGTCTCTGTATGATGCTTCCTACGCTCGCATTAGCGCCAACCCTACCGGTTCTGGTGTCCGCACTCATGCTCGCCGGTGCCTGTAACGGGTCGATGGATGTGGCGATGAATGCGCAAGGAGTTGCCGTCGAGCGAAGTTACGGACGACCTATTCTCAACTCGTTTCACGCCTTCTTTAGCCTCGGTGGTCTCACCGGTGCTTTTGTCGGTGGGCTGGCAGCATCTCACGGCATTGCCCTCTTGCCGCACTTTCTTGGCATTGCGCTTTTCTGCTTCATCCTGATAATCTCTACCGCTCGTTTCCTGCTGCCAGCACATGCAGACGCGCAGAGAACGGGAGTCGCGTTTGTACGTCCCACACGCGCGTTGCTTGCTCTGGGTTTGGTTGCTTTTTGTGTGGTGCTCGGCGAAAGTACAATAGCTGGCTGGAGTGCTGTCTATCTCACAGGAACGCTTCATGCAGGAGCAGGACTCGCTGCGGCTGGATATGCTGCCTTTTCCGTGGCGATGGCTTGCGGCAGAGGGTTAGGGGATCAACTTACGGCTCGTCTTGGACCACCGACCATGGTCCGCCTGGGTGGGCTTGTGGCAGCCATAGGACTCACTATCGCTCTAGTTTTCATCTGGGTACCAATCGCAATTCTAGGTTTTGCCCTCGTTGGCGCAGGTTTTTCAGTTGTGTTCCCTCTCACGCTTAGTGCCGCAGGCCGCGCCTCGAAGCTGGCTCCTGGTACTGCTATCGCCGCGGTCGCGACCTGCGGGTATGTCGGCTCCTTTGCCGGGCCACCACTCATTGGTTTTGCAGCAGACGCCATTAGTCTACGCATCGCACTGGGCTTTGTCGTGGTGCTCAGCTTGCTTGCCGCTGCATTTGCTCATGCGGTAAGCAGTGACAAACATGCTGAGAAAGGCCAGGCTCTCAAAGCCATTGAATGCTCTGGGCCATCGATCCCATCCTGTCCTTGACAAATAGTCTAACTTAAGCTATGGTAATGTATGAGGCAAGTGTAAAATCTTGATACCTTTCTTTTCAACTCCTTTCTATCTCATACCAAACGTTTAAGGAGAGGCAGTATGCATGAAGAACAAAACAATTTGCAAAAAGATAAGCCTCTGAACACAAAACTACTAGTTGTTCAATATAATACCTTGAGGGAGGAGATATTGAAGCGTATGGAGATAGAAAACCAACTAGTGACTTTCACCATTATCGTGTTTGGTACAATATTGGGGATAGGGTATCAGAATAAAATTACCTCACTTATACTAATATATCCTATGATAGCTCTGTTCGTGATTATTCTCCACATTCATAGTGAATATCATGTTAACCAGATAGCCTTCTATATAAAAGATCGTATAGAGTCAGTGGTGGGAGAAGTCAACATAGGCTGGGAGACCTACCTGGCTAAAAACCGTTACTCACGGTTCTACTTGGGAGTTGGGGGAATTGTCGTTACTACAGAGTTGATTGCGATAGTAGTAGGAATATCGACAGTGCCGTTTAGTACTACTTTTTTTGCAGTGCTAGTAGGACAATCCATCAAAAATCCAGACTTCATTGTCAATATGCTTCTAGGTATTGCTATTGTGAGCTTCCTCCTTACTCTTATTATGTTACTTCCATTTCAAGTGAAGCCTATTAGAGATAGGACAAGGATCCGTGCAAAAATCGATTATAGGGCTATGAGGCTTCTTCTCAAGCCTATTCATGCGATATCAAAGAAGAGAGAAATTAAGAAGAGAAATTCGTGAAAGAGAAGCTAAAACCGCTTTCACCGTAGAGCACTTGAAGCGGTCGCACGAGAGGTACTCGCCTCTGCGGGCCAAGAAAGCGAAGGATGTGGGAGTATTGGGAAGATTGGTAGGCCTGTTTGCTGTTCATCTCTTCGAAGCACAGGTCACACCATGAGTGGTGTCTGTATCTCTACGAGGAAACATTAGAGCAGCGTTGATGATAGAAAGGCTCACTTCCTGTGTCTCTAACTTCTCACGCTCAAGCTCCAATTTTTCTCGCTCAATCTTCGTATTTCGGTGTGTCTGATAAATATATACTCCAGCCGTAGCAAGTCCACCGACCAGAGCAATTAAAGCACCAATAATTATAGGATTTCCCCAGTCTACTCCGCCTCCATTTCCCGATGGTGTGGAGGTAGGCGTTGAGAAAAGTGCAAAAGATTGTGCATGAGCCATTTTGCTGCTTCTAATTTCAAGAAATAGGATGGAGCAAAATAGGAGGATTGCTGTTAGAGGGAGCGCGATATATACCACTTTACGTCGCATAGCTCTATCCTTTATGCATGGAGCAAGAAAAGCAATTGCATACAGATAAACGATTTACGGGCATGAGTATATCATGTGTGGTGAAGTTATTCAATAATCCTATCACCAGCTGCACGATGGGGCATATCCCGGAACCTGCGCCGCACACCGGAGGTAGTTGGTTTTAATCTCCTGGCGCTGACACTCCAGCTAGTCCTACACAGCAGTCAGAGGCAGCGTCGGCTAAGAGAATCGGCGTAAGCCGTGCCTACTCTAAGACCAATCATACACACGATACCCTTGAAGCGATCGCGGCTGAACCTGCAGAGCGGTAGATGTACAAGAAGCGTCAAAATGAGGGGCGTATCTATTTGACATCCTCTCGTTGGATATTCAACGCCCCGAATCTCCAATCAGCATTAGGATACCCGATCGTTTGCCATATGATGCGGTGGACATCTTTACCATCGAGTGTCCTACACTTCAGTAACTTCGTCGCCAGCGCTTGAACAACAGGCCAATTGTCCGACAGTAACTTCTGTGCTTCCATCCAGCAAGCATCTTTTATGATTGAACGCTGTTGTTCGTCAGGACTGAGACGGAGAAGCAACGTATTGATTTTCTCGAGATCGTCCTGCTCGCCGCCCTCTATATAATCATCCTCCCCTTCATACGAGGCACAATAATAAGCCATGGCGAGCATACCGGCATAGTAAGCCGTTACCGTCCTGGGATCAATCCTGCCTCGCTGTAGCCACTCATCGGGCGATTGCTGATCATCCAAGTTGGGGATGAGAAAACCAAAGCGGCAATATCCCCTGTAGCTTGCTTGACTTGAGGCAATAGATACTTCCTCCACAAGGCCGCCAACTACATGCCATACAACCGCATGGCCTGCTTCGTGATAGGCGTAGAGTACGCGCTTCAGTTGAGAGTTCTCTCCAGATGACATGTCAATCCTTTACAGGGGTTTAGCTGGCTTTGATTCAGCACAGGCAGATGGTTTATTCCTCGTTGGTGAAATCCAATCCTTGACTCTTCAGATAGTCCAGAACTTTGCTCCAGTCGCCCTCTCTTGCGACCTCTAAGATCATCCCTCTCAATGATATCCCGGTCTCATCCTCTTTCGCGAGAACCTGGCTCCACTGTTCTCTTGTAAAAGTTCCTAGTTTCACTTGCCCCTGTTTCTCTGGCTTCTTCTTTGTCATACCTCACTCCGAATCAATGAGGGTTCTCACTGAAACAGGTCTCCTAACGCTTTCACCTGGGGGTCACCTGTAAATCCCAACATTAAGCCAGTCATTTTCCAACAATTCTTCTGGTGAAGACATTTCCTGTGAAAAGGAAAAAGGGTGAACCACTGTTGACAAATTGACGTATTTCTAGTAATCTATCCTTGTTATGAGAACTGAGAAAACCAGACTACTACGATCAGGAGAAGTGGCAAAGCGCCTGGGATTGCATCCGCTGACCGTGCGGCGATGGGTCATTGATCGGCAAGATTGCAGCCATCCCCACCGGGCGAGAGGCGCGTATTCCCATCACCGAAGTGGAGCGGCTTCTGGGGCAACAACGTGCCGGGGTGATCGTTCTCTACGGTCGGGTCAGTGGTCACGATCAAAAAGAGGACTTGCAGCGACAAGTCCAGCAGCTTGAACAGTGGGCCCTCGTGGCTCGGACAGGCGTGCAAACGATGACGTTGACCGATATCGGATCT
>WNFM01192564.1_pt3 | contig 10439 bp, 3 predicted proteins | sample 5400271 | NCBI WGS metagenome assembly WNFM01 (sample SAMN13153352, study PRJNA577476) | soil metagenome | isolation source: 60 cm saprolite on Douglas fir-dominated hillslope | place: USA:California | collected 2013-09-17 | reverse complement strand
CGTCGGAGCCACCGTCGCGCAAGCGCTCCGCGATCCGGAGGCCGACGCCGAAGGTGTCCAGGAAGATCAGGCAGCGATCGCCCCGGCCTGCCGCCGTCCGTTCGGCAGGAAGGCCGGTCTTCCACACCGGGCGATAGAGCCATTCGGCCGGCTTTCGCTCCTCGGGCGGCGGCGCGTCATCGACGGGCTCGACCCAGAAACGCTCCCGCTCGAATCGGTACGTGGGGAGGGGCACGCGCCGGCGGCGCTCGGGCGCGTGCAGGGCCGGCCAGTCCACCTCGACCCCGGCCAGCCACAACCGGCCGAGCGCTCGAAGGAGCTGTGCGTAGGCCGCCGGGGGCGGCTGAGGGGAGGTCTCGGCGGCCAGGATCCCTTTCTCGGCCGACCGCAGAGCGACCAGCCCCCGGCCCAACTCCAGGCACAGCCGGTCCGGATCGGCGGGAAGCTCTCGCCAAACCGCGGCCGCATCGCGCACGTCGGGTGGCGCGAGCGCCTTCGGATCCGCGTCCGGCCGTCCGAGCCGCGCGGCCAGACGCACGGCGGACGGAAGGTCGGTCGCTCCCCCGAGGCAAGCAGCCACCAGCGCGCCCACACCATCGCCGATCATGGTCTCGAAGCGCAGACCCCAGGATGCCCACAGCCGGGCGAGGGCAAATTCCACGGCGAACGTCGCGAGGGGCCCGAGGCCCTGCTCACGCAGCGTGTGGGCGGCGGCCTCCTCGCGCCCGGGCGCCGGGTAGAGGGCCTCCACCATCGGCCGCCCCAGGTCATCGGCGGCGTCCACGCAGTGCCGGAGAGCATCGCGGAAGGCCGGCGCCACCTCGTAGAGCTCACGCCCCAGATTGACGGGCGCCGACTCCGCGGGCCCGAAGAGCGCGACCACGGGTGGGCTGCGCCGGTGGCAGGCGGCCCCGAGGGGGCTCGCCGACCGCAGCGCGGTGACCGCGTCCGCGAGGCTCGCCGCGACCACGATTCGGCGCTCCGCGAAGGCCCGGCGGCCGAGCTGGAGAGTGTGCGCCACGTCGGCCAGCTCCAGCTCGGGATGCGCCTCGAGGTGCGCGGCCAGCCCGTGCGCCGCCGCGTCGAGCGCTCCCGCGGTCTTGGCCGACAGCACGAGGAGCTGGTGGCTTCGAGTCGTGGGGGTGCTCGTCGCATCCGGCGCCTCCTCGACGATCACATGCGCGTTCGTCCCTCCCACGCCGAACGCGCTCACCCCGGCCCGGCGCGGAGCCGCGCCTCGCGGCCACTCCCGGAGCGTGGAGCTCACGTAGAACGGCGTGCTCGCGAAGTCGATCGCAGGGTTCGGAGTCTCGAAGTGCAGGCTGGGCGGGATCCGGCCGTGACGCAGGGAGAGGACGACCTTGATGAGCCCCGCGACGCCCGCCGCCGCGTCGAGGTGGCCCACGTTGCTCTTCACGGAGCCGAGGGCGCAGTAGCCCCGGCGGTCGGTGCGGGTGCGAAAGGCCTTGGTGAGGGCGCTCACCTCGGCGGGGTCGCCCAGCCGGGTGCCGGTGCCGTGCGCCTCGACATAGCCGATCGTCTCCGGATCCACGCCGGCCGTGGACAGGGCCTCGACCACCACCTCCGTCTGCCCCACCACGCCGGGAGCGGCGAAGCTGACCTTGAGCGAGCCGTCGTTGTTGACGGCGGAGCCCCTGATCACCGCGTGGACGGTGTCGCCGTCCTTCAGGGCGTCCTCGAGCCGCCTCAGGACGACGATGCCCAGACCGTTGCCGAAGACGGTCCCGTCGGCTCGCGCGTCGAAGGCGCGACAGTGGCCGTCCCGGGAGAGGATGCTTCCCTCCTCGTACAGGTAGCCGCTCTTCTGCGGGACGTAGATGGTCACCCCTCCCGCCAGGGCGAGGTCGCTCTCGTAGTTGAGGAGGTTCTGGCAGGCCAGGTGCACGCCGACCAGGGAGGTCGAGCAGAACGTCTGGACGGCGCAGCAGATCCCCTTGAGGTTCAGCTTGTAGCCGACCATGGTGACCAGCGAGTCCTGGACGTTGTAGATCGTCGTCTGCTGGTCGCCGAAGGCCTCCATGACCGGCCGGTTCTTGTAGAGGTTGTGCACGAGGTAGTTGCTGAAGCCCGCGCCGGCGAAGAGGCTGATCCGGCCCTCGAAGCGCTCCGTGTCATGACCCGCGTGCTCGAGGGCCGTCCAGGCGCACTCCAGGAACAGGCGGAGCTGGGGGTCCAGGACCTCGGCTTCCTTCGGGGTGAAACCGAAGAAGGCCGCGTCGAACAGCTCGACGCCCTCCAGGACGGGCCGTGACCGTACGTAGCCCGGATCCTCCAGCTTCTTCTTGTCCACCCCCGCCTGCGCCAGCTCCTCGCGGGAGAAGACGGTGATCGACTCGACGCCCTGCTCGAGGTTGCGCCAGAAGGCGTCGAGGTCGGGCGCGCCCGGGAAGCGCCCGGCCATTCCCACCACCGCGATCTCGGATCCGTCGTACCCGGCCTCGGCGGCCGGACGCTCCTTCACGGGGCCCCCTCGATCCTGTCCACCTGCCGCCGGCGGCGCTCTTCCTTGCGCTTCTTCCCGCGGTCGCTGCTGTGCTCGAAGCCCTGCGGCGGCGCCTCGCCTTCCTGGCCGATGAGGCGGCTCAGCGACTCCACCGTGGGGCCCTCGAACAGCGTGGCCACCGAGACCTCGCTGCTCATCTCGGCCTTGATCCGGGTCACCACCTGGATGGCCAGCAGCGAGTGGCCGCCGAGGTCGAAGAAGTTGTCCTGGATGCCGACCTTCTCCACCCCCAGCAGGTCAGCCCAGATCCGCGCCACCTTCTGCTGGACGGGGGTGCCGGCGGCGACGAACGCGTTCTGAAGCTGCGGCCGGGGGTGGCTCGGCGCATCCTCCTTTCGCGTGCCCTGCCCTCCCCGCAGGCCCTCCAGCCGAATCCACTGGTCGATGCGCGCTTGCAGATCGCCGGTCGAGACCACGACCTGGGACACGCCTTTGAGCTGGAGCACGCGGCCGAAGGCGCCTGCGCCCTCGACGGCGCCCATCGCGAACTGGGCGAGGCCCGACCCGCGCCCGCCCTCGTCCGGGCGCTCGACGAGCCTCCACTCGTCCCAGTTCACGCTGAGCCAGCGCGGCCCCGGCTGCCGGTTGCGGGCCTGCGCGTAGGCGTCCATGAAGATGTTCGCCGCCGCATAGGCGGCGTACGCATAGCCCCCGAGCACGCTGGACAGCGAGGAGGTGAGAAGGCAGAAGTCGAGGTCGCGGCCGTCCATCGCCCGGTCGAGGGCGATGAGGCCGGCCACCTTCGGATGAAACTGCTCCTCGCACTCCCCGGGTCCGATCTCCTCTATGGGCCGGAACGTGTTGCCCCCCACGAGGCCCGCCCCGTGGATGACGCCGTGAACGGCTCCAAAGCGCGCCTCCGCCTGGCGGAAGGCCTCCTGCATCTGGCCGAGGTCCCCGACGTCGGCGCTCACGGTCAGGACCTCGGCCCCCATGGCCTCGAGGGCCTGGATGCGAAGGATCCGCTGGCTGACCGGGTCCGCGTCCCCGCGGGTCTGGCGCCACCCCTCCCACTCCGCGCGCGCGGGCAGCTTCGCGCGGCCGGTGAGGACGAGCTTCGCCTTGGCCGCGTGGGCGAGGGCGGCGCCGAGGACGAAGGTCACCCCGCCGAGGCCCCCGGTGATGAGGTACACGCCCCCCTCGCGCACGAGGCGTGGCCGCCCTTCGGGGGCGGGCAGCCGGACCGCCTCGTAGCCCTGGACGAAGCGCTGCTGTCGTCGTTGCGCGACCACGATGCCCGGCTCGGCGCAGCGGAGCTCCGCGAGAAGGGCGTCGACGGCGGCGGGCTCGCTCCACGCCGCCGAGTCGGGAGCCTCTACGTCCACCGCCGAGCAGCTGATGCTCTGCAGCTCCTGGGGGATCACCTTGACCAGGCTGAGGAGCGTCGATTTCTCGGGGTGCGGCACGTCGCCCCGCAGGACGTCGTGCATCTGGCTGGTCAGGACCTTGAGCTGCAGAGGCTGGCTCCAGCCGCTGCCGCCCAGGGCCTGAGCCAGGTACAGCAGGCTGTAGAAGCCGCGCTCGTGGGCGCGCGCAACCCCTTCGGCCGTGAGCTCCCCGCGGCGCTCCGGGCCCACCGCGAAGCCGTGCACGAGGCGGTCCACCGCCCGTCCCTCCTCGCCCATGGCCTCCAGCAGCTTCTCGTAGTCGGGAGGCGCGCAAGGATCGATCGTGAAACCGGTGCGGGCGTTGCCGGAAAAAGCCAGACCGGGGCGCACGGTCACGACCACGTCGCCCTGCTCGCGCAGGCGCTCCACCGCGCGCTCACCGAGCCCGGCCTCGTCCGTGAGCCAGAGCCACCGATGCCGGGGCTCTGCCCCGCCCGCGGCCTCCACCAGGCTCGCCGGGCGCGCCGACGTCCAACTGGGCAGGTAGAACCACTCGGCCGCGTCCTTCTTGGCCGCGACGGATTGCGCGAACGCCTTCGGGTCGGGATCGATCCAGTAGCGCTCCCGCTCGAACGGGTAGGTCGGCAGCGGCGCCCGCCGACGGGATTCCCCGGCGAAGAGACGGGCAGCGTCCACCCGCACCCCGGCCAGCCAAAGCCGGCCGAGGGAGGTGAGCAGGAACGCGAGGTCCGCCTCCTCCTCCCGCGGGTGGCGCAGGGAGCCCACGATGACCGGCTGACTGCCCCGCGGCGCCTCCTGCCGGGCGAACGTGCCCAGCGTGTTGCCCGGCCCGACCTCCAGCAGGCCCCGCTCCGGCTCGGCCCAGACCGCCTGCATCCCCTGGGCGAAACGCACGGTCTCCCTCAGGTGCCGCACCCAGTATCCAGGGTCGCAGGCCTCCTGCTCGGTGATCCAGGTTCCACTCAGGTTGGAGACGTAGGGGATGCGCGGAGGGCTCAGCTTGACCGCGCGGAGCCGCGTGCGGAAGGGCTCGAGGATCGGGTCCATCATCGCGGAGTGGAAAGCGTGCGAGGTGTGGAGCCGGGTGGCGGGAAGGCTGCGTTGCTGAAGGTCCTTTTCCAGGGCGTCGATCGCCGGGGTGGGCCCCGACACCACACAGAGCGAGGGGCCGTTCACGGCCGCCAGGGCCAGCCCCTCCCCAAGCTTCTCCCCGAGCTCGGAGGCGGGAAGATGGACGGCCAGCATCGAGCCGGGGGGCATGGACTGCATCAGTCGGCCCCGCTCGGCCACCAGGGCCAGAGCGTCCGCGAGCGACATCACTCCCGCCAGGTGGGCGGCCACGTATTCGCCGATGCTGTGGCCGATCATGGCCTGGGGCTCCACGCCCCAGCTCATCCACACCCGGGCGAGGGCGTACTCCACCGCGAAGAGGGCCGGCTGGGTGATCGCGGTCTGGTTGATGCGCTCCGCGGCCTCGGCCGCGTTCTCGGGCGAGGGGAAGAGCACGCTGCGGAGGTCGAGGCCCAGGGGGGCCTGGAGCCGGTCGCAGCACTCGTCGAGGTGCTTGCGGAAGAGGGCCTCCTTCTCGTAGAGGCCCCGGCTCATGCCCACGTACTGCGCGCCCTGGCCCGGGAACATGAACACGACCCGCCGCTCGGTCGCGCGCGAGTGGGCGGTGAAGACCCGCTTGGAGTCGAGGGCCTCCAGCGCGTCAGCGGCCCCGGTCCCCGTCTCCGCCACCACCACCCTGCGGTGCTCGAACCGACGGCGGCCGGCGAGGAGGGTGTAGGCCACGTCTCCGACGCTCTGCTCCGGGTGGGTCCGCAGGTGCTGGACGAGGCGCAGGGTGGCGGCGTCGAGGGCTGGCTCGGTCCTGGCCGACAGCACCAGGAGCTGCGCGGATCGGCTCGGCCCCGACGGCGCCGCAGGGGGGGCTTCCTCGAGAACGAGGTGGGCGTTCGTGCCCCCCACCCCGAGGGAGCTGATCCCCGCCCGGCGCGGCGAGCCGTCGCTCTTCCATTCCGCGAGCCGGGTGTTCACATAGAACGGGCTGCTCGCGAAGTCGATCTTTGGGTTTGGCCGCTCGAAGTGAACGAGAGGTGGAATCTCGCGGTGCTTCATCATGAGCGCGGTCTTCACCAGGGCCGCGATCCCCGACGCGCGGTCGAGGTGCCCGAAGTTCGCTTTCACGGACCCGATCGCACAGTATCCCTGGCGGGCGGTGCCCGCGCGGAAGGCCCGCGTCAGGGCCTCGATCTCGATGGGATCGCCGAGAGCGGTCGCGGTTCCGTGGGCCTCCACGTAGCTGATGGTGTCCGGGCTCACCTGGGCCACCGCCATCGCCTCCGCGATGGCCTTGGCCTGGCCTCCCACGCTCGGCGCGGTGTAGCCCGCCTTCTGGGCTCCGTCGTTGTTGATGGCGCTGCCACGGATGACAGCGTGGACGACGTCGCCGTCGGCGAGGGCATCGGCGAGGCGCTTCAGCACCACCAGCCCCACCCCGTTCCCGAAGACGGTGCCGGCCGCCTTCGCGTCGAAAGTGCGGCAGTGTCCGTCGGGAGAGAGGATGCCGCTTTCCTGATAGAGGTAGCCGTCCTTCGAGCCGACATTGATCGACGACGCTCCGGCGAGGGCCATGTCGCTCTCGCCGTTCAGCAGGCTTTGGCAGGCCAGGTGGACGGCGACGAGGGAAGTCGAGCAGAACGTCTGGACGGTCACCGCCGGCCCCGTGAGGTCGAACTTGTAGGCGACGATGGTGGCCAGGGCGTCGCGGTCGTTGAACACGCCGAGCGAGGACAGCCCCTGGCCCGCGGCTCGCATCGCCTCGGGGTTCTGGAGCAGGTTCATCGTGAAGTAGCTGCTCATGGCCGAGCCGGCGAACACGCCGATGCGCCCGGGATACTGGGTGGCGTCGTAGCCCGCTCCCTCGAGGGCCGTCCAGGCGCAGTCCAGGAAGAGGCGGATCTGCGGATCCATCCCCTCCGCCTCGCGGGGGTTGAAGCCGAAGAACCCGGCGTCGAACAGGTCGATGTCCTCGAGGAGCGGGGCGGCCTTCACGTGAGCGACCCCGTTCTGCACCACCGGGGCCTCGGGGTCGAAGAGCGTGATCGACTCCACGCCGTTCCGCACGTTCTCCCAATAACGGTCCAGGGTGGCCGCTCCGGGGACGCGAACCTCCATCCCGATGATGGCCACGTCGTTGAGGTGGTCGTCCTTGTCCATGCTCATGCCATTCACCTGGAGGGATCGAGCGCCGGCTCCGGCTCCGCGTCGCGTTGGCGACGGCGGCGCTGCATCAGCTCCAAACGAGTCCCCGCCCGCTCCTCGACGTCATCGAGGACCACGGGCTTGTCCTCGGGCTTCTCCCCGAGGGCCCGGGCGAGGAGGCCGACCGTCGGAGCCTCGTAGAACATCACGATGGGGATTTCCCGGTCCAGCCGGGTCTTGAGGAGGGCGATGACCTGCAGGGCGGTGAGGGAGTCTCCACCCAGCTCGAAGAAGTTGTCGTTCACGCCGATCGCCTTTCGACCGAGGATACGCTCCCAGGTCTCGGCGACGGCGCGCTCCAGGTCGGTGGCCAGCCCGTGGCCGGTGGCGGCGGCAGGCTGGTCCGCGGCAGCGGCGGCGACGGCTTCGGCGGCCGCCTTCGCGACCGCCTTCCGTCTCTGGCCCTGCCAGAGCGCGGGGCGGAGGTCCATGGTGAACACGGCCAGCTGCGGCTGTCCCGCCGCCAGGATGCGGCCGAGCGCATCCACTCCCTCCGTGGGGGCGATCCCCACCTTCAAGTTGAAGGTGCGCGCCGCCTGGAGGGCCCCGGACACGGGGGTGTTCACGGCCATCCCGACCTCGCTCCACGTGTCCCAGTTCACGGCGAGGGTGAGCGGGCCCGAGGCTCCCCGCGCGCAGTGGGCGTAGGCATCGAGGAAGGCGTTGGCGGCGCAGTAGTCGACCTGGCCGAAGCCGCCGAGCATGGACGCCGTGGACGAGCACAGGAGCCGGAAGTCGAGCGGCTCGTCCTTCAGCACCTCTTCGAGGACCATCGTGCCCTGGACCTTGGGGGCCATGACCCGGGCTGCCGCCTCGGGGTCCTTGAGCTGGATGATCCCGCCCCCCCCCACACCGGCCGAGTGGATGAGACCCTGGATGGCCCCGAAGCGCTCCCGGGCCTGGGCAGCCACCCTCTGCATGTCCTCGAGGCGGGCCACGTCGGCCACGAGGTAGAGCACTTCCGCCCCCCGCGACTCCAGGCCGCGGATCTGGAGGATGCGCTGGCTCGTCGCGTCCTCTTCGCCGTGCGTGGCGAGCCAGGTTTCCCATTCCTCGGCGGGCGGCACGGGGGAGCGCCCGGTGAGCACGAGCCGGGCCTTCCAGCTCTCCGCCAGGTGCCGAGCGAAGACGAGCCCGATCCCGCCGAGGCCACCGGTGATGAGATAGACACCGTGATCCCGCAGCAGGCCGCCCCCGTTCGCCGGCGGCAGGGGCGTCGGCTCCGCGGATTGGATCCACCGATGAGAGCCGCGGTAGGCCACGACCGCGTCGAGCTGACCGGTGACGAGCTCGGCCACGATCCGGCGGGAGAGGTGCGCCGCGTCCGGGGAGCCGGGCGCGGGCAGCTCGACGTCGATGTTGCGGCACTTGACGTTGGTCAGCTCTTCGGGAATGACCCGGCACGGACCGAGGACGGTGGCCTTCTCGGGGCAGGTCAGCTCGCCGCCCACCACCTCGTGCATGTGGTTGGTGACCACCGCCAGTTCCACCGGCTGCTTGACCTCGGCCCGGGTGAGGGCCTGAGCAAGGAACAGGAGGCTGTAGAAGCCAAGCGCCTGGGCCTCCTCGATGCGCTCGAGACGGGGGCGCGCCGCGTCGGGGGTCAGACCCCAGAGATGCACGATGAAGTGCGGGCTGCGCCCGCCCTCACGCATGGCTTTCAGCAGCGCGAGGTAGTCGGCCCGTCCCCGAGGGTCGATCTCGAACTGGTCCGGCCCCGTCACCGCGAAGGCTGAGCCGGCCCGCACCGTGGCCACCGTCTGGCCCGCCGCGGTGAGCTGCTCGGCGAGGACGGTGCCGAATCCGGTCGGGTCCAGGAAGATCAGCCAGCACGCTCCACCCTCGGGGAACGAGGGGGGGAAGAGCAGGTCGGGATCCGTGAAACGCCGCCAGGAGGGCTGGTAGAACCAGTCCTGCACCTCACGTCGTCTCGCAGAGAAGCCCTGCAGGAGATTCTCGACTTCCTCCCGATCGCGGGTCTTCTCGACCCAGTACCGCTGCCGCTCGAAGGGGTAGGTTGGCAACTCGACCCGCAGGCGACGCTCGCCCGCGTGCACCCGGGCCCAGTCGATCTTGACCCCCGCCAGCCAGAGCTTCCCGAGCGCCCGGAGCAGGAAGGCCCGGTCGGGATGAGCCTCGCGCGGGTGGCGAAGGCTCGCCACCGCGGCGCTCCTCCCCTCCCCCTGGACGTGCTGACGAGCGAGCGAGGCCAGGGTGTTGCCCGGTCCCACCTCCAGCAGCACCGGCTCGGTCTCGTGCTCGAGGAGCGTCCGGACGCCGTCGGAGAAGCGCACCGCCCGTCGCAGATGGCGCGCCCAATACTCGGGATCCATGGCCTCCGCTTCGGTGATCCAGGTGCCGGTGACGTTGGAAACGAAGCGGATCCTTGGTGCGTGCCGCTCGGTCTGCCGCACGCGCTCCACGAAGGCGGGCAGGATGGGCTCCATCATGGCGGAGTGGAACGCGTGGGAGGTGTGGAGGGGGCGAGCGGTGACGCCGCGGCCCGCCAGCGCCTGGAGCACGAGCTGGCGGGCCGCGGGGCCCGCCACCACGCAGGACGACGGAGAGTTGACACTGGCCAGATCGAGGTCGAGGCCGGGGCCGAGGTGGGGCCGCAACGCGGCCTCCCCGAGGGGCACCGCGAGCATGGCGCCCGGGGGGACCGACTGCATGAGGCGACCCCGCTCGGCCACGAGGGCGAGCGCGTCCGCCAAGGAGAAGACGCCCGCCAGGTGGGCGGCCACGTACTCTCCCACGCTGTGACCGATCATGGCCGCCGGCTCGAGCCCCCAGGACATCCAGAGCCGTGCCATCGCGTACTCGATCACGAAGAGCGCGGGCTGCGTCAGGCAGGTCTGCTTGAGCTGCTCCGACGCCGCCTCGGGGTCACCTCCGCTCGGGTACAGCACTTCGCGGAGGTCGAGGCCCAGGGGGCCACGGAGAATCTCGCAGCACGCGTCCACGTGCGCGCGGAAGACCGGCTCCCCTTCGTACAGCCCACGGCCCATGTCGACGTACTGCGAGCCCTGGCCCGTGAACATGAACGCCACCGCCGCGCTCTGACGATCGTGGACCCCGCCCTCGATGCGCGCGGTGTCGGCCAGCGCGGCCCGCGCGTCCTGCGCATCCCGGCACACCACCATCCGCCGGTGGTTGAAGAGGCGCCGGCCTGCCTGGAGCGTCCACGCGGCGTCGGCGAGGTTCCGGTCGGGGTGGGCGGCCAGGTAGGCAGCCAGATTGCGGGTCGCCTGGTCGACCGCGGCCTCGGTCTTGCCCGAAAGCACCAGGAGCTGCCACGG
>WNFM01192462.1_pt1 | contig 10439 bp, 8 predicted proteins | sample 5400271 | NCBI WGS metagenome assembly WNFM01 (sample SAMN13153352, study PRJNA577476) | soil metagenome | isolation source: 60 cm saprolite on Douglas fir-dominated hillslope | place: USA:California | collected 2013-09-17 | reverse complement strand
TGGCCTGCTCGTGCTCGCCATAGCAGGAGTTGTTGTCTTCATGCTGATGCAGCGTTCAGCCGCACAACGCAAGGCATCGTCCGGACCTCCAAGCAACTATGGGCAGACGCCCCCTGGAGGACCTATCTCCAATGCTGGCTATCCTATGCAGCAAGGCGGTCCCATCTCTAATGGCGGCTATCCTATGCAGCAAGGTAGCTACGGACAATATGGGCAAGTGGCTGGTTCAGTTCCTGGCTACAACAATCAAGCACAACCGTCCAATCATCCAGCTAACAACTACGGGCAACCCGCGCAGCAATTTGGATCTTCACCCGGCTATGGTCAGCCGCAGCTTTCTCCTACTCCTCCACAACCTCTGCAGCAGTACGGGTCTTCGCCGAACTATGGACAGTCCATGCCTCAACAACCAGCGCAGCAGGGATGGTCAAGCCCGGCACATAATCAGTACATGGCCCCCAATGGTTATAATGATGCTACGGTAGCAAATGTCGCACTCTGCGCGAATTGTGGCTTGCCCCTGGCACCTAATGAGCCGCGCTGCAACCGCTGTGGTATGCCTGCTGGCGCGCGCAACCCCAGCACACCCAATTGGGGCCGGTAAGTTATTCAGATTGACAACAACAAGCGCTTTTGCCATCCCAGGGCACCCGCAAGGGGATGCCCCATAGGCGCGGACTTTAGGAGTTATGGGCGCCGTTCCAGGGCGGGGGCAAGCCCCGCCCCTACTATACACGGGCGTGGTAAGCCGCTCCGTGTATAGTAGGGGTAGCCCTTGCGGCTACCCTGGCCCCTTGCGCCATGCATTCTCCTCTGCTGTCATTGCTTCTGGTCATATTGCATGTACAGGTTAAGATATAAAAGTAAGTATCTAGAAAAATAGGTATTTTTGCCTATTAAGTATGATATTGACAATATATTCCTGTATGCTGAATGGAGAAAAGTTCCGAGTGAACTTTTCTTCTAGCATGTCATTGCGCAGGAGGGTCAGCAGGGCAGATGCCTGGTAAACTGGCCCGTCGTGAGATATGCATGCTGCTAGTAGGGTACTGGCGACCCTTATAGTCTAAAACGGAGAGTTTCTATGGCACCTACCATGCTTGATGTATACATCACATGTCTCTTGACCCTGGTCTTCTTATTCGTTATCGTCGGTATTATTGCCATTTATGGCCGCGTGTTTCAACGTAGGCAAAATAACCAGGATCCCTCTTCTAAATAGAATACATGTGTGGAGGTGGAGCGTGCGGCCCGGGCCGCACGCTCCACCTCCACACACAAAAAAATAATGAGCCCAAAAGAACAAAGTGGCATTAATTAACCCTGTGAAGGAAGCGCTTGCGGTAGATTTGTACCAGGTGCCTGGCCAATTTGTATGCTTAGCTGCTCAAACTGGTCAAAGCTTATGCCTGAGGTTGAGTCCTCCCACATTTTTTCGCCCAGGGTTGGCAGGGCAGATGCCACCCTGCTGTAGACGTCGGCATCGCTGACAACGTTCCCAAGTTTGTCGTTCCACACCGCGAACATGCCGCCTAAAAGATGTGGGTCGTTGGGGCTTAGATTCATACTCTGGTTGGCAAGATCAAAAATATAGGGTTCCCATCTCTCATAAAGCAGCCGGGTATCTAAATAGTCATGGTAGTATCCAGCCCTGGGCACAATATAGAGCAGATTATCGTTGGCATTGATGACATCAAATCCTTGCCTCACCGTATCTACCGGGTTGGCCCACCTATTATTCCATACATCAGTCACAATATCGGTGTTTACCTTGACATTGCTCTTCATCTCTGACAGGCTGCCCCACATCCGTACTGTCTTCCCTTTATGTCTCAGGTAAGTATCATACATATTGATAAACTGCCTGAATTTATCGGGGTCAGTTTGAATGTATTCATCCACGCCGATATCCACCTGATTTGTATCAAACCAGGGCAAAAACTCGTCCCAGACGGCATTCATAAAGCTGTAGGTGTTGGGATTATTCAGGTCCAGAAACTCCTTCGAGTATTTCGGGCTGGCAAGGTCTGGACGAAATTGTGTAAAAGCCAGCGCATGGGCCGGGGCATCAATTTCCGGCGTAATGGTAATAGCATGTTGGCGAGCGATATCCTGAAGTTCGCGCATATCCTGCTTGCTATAGGAACCATCTTTGGCGGCCAGACCTGGGAAGCGGGCGCTATTGAGGCGGAAAGCGGCATATTTGTGCATCCAGCCAGGGCTATCGCCACCCCCAATCTCGTTATCGTTCAGGTGAATGTGAAAATCATTCATCTTATACCATGACATCATCTTCACATAACTCTCGAGGGCACTGAGGGAGAAAAACTTGCGCCCAACATCAAGCATAAAACCCCGCTCTTTATATCTGGGATAATCTCGTGCAGTTCCCCTGACAATACGCTCTCGTACCGGGTCCTGGAGCAAAATTTGCAAAGCGGTACGTGTACCATAGAAAACACCTGCGCTGGTATGCGCTTTGATAACCGCGGCATCCCCTACTTCAAACAGGTAACCCTCGTTGCCGATCCCGCGATCCGAGCTTCTCAAGGTCAGGAAAAAATCGCCTTTTTGCGGGGCACCTGCAGTGACAATTGGCAAGCTTTTCCCGGTCACCTCAAATAAGTCGCCCTCAAAAACGCTTGCCGTCTCCTGTAACTGTGGGGCACTCACGGCATCTACCACAATACGCGAAGCCGGGTTCAGCATAAAGGATCCACTTCCCCCATGCCACTCACGCAAGGCAGGAATAACCTGCGGAGCATCATTTGGATTAGAAGCGAGCAAGAACAGAACTGAAGGATCAACCAGGTGCAGGGGAATTAAAAGAGCCAGAGTTATAGCCATACCCAGCAGCACAAGGGTAAAAAACGTTACCAGGTTTCTCCTCAAGCGACCCACTCCTTAAAAGCTTTTCGAAATAACCACATTCAATGTAACTCAATGTTTCAAGAGATATCTTATTGCATCAACACAACAAAAAAGCACTTATGTGAGTATATGTCGCACGAAGCAAACTGGTCAATTTCTATGTACGAATTGCGTCCGAAAGGGCTATTTCAAGAACATTTCATCACTAAGAGATAGCGTATAATAACGTTGCGGCCACGAGCAGCCGCGACGATATGACTGGAGGCCTTATGCTTATGCACACTAATCCAACACCATATGCTGATATCAATGAACCAGGGCACCCGCAAGGGGATGCCCCTACTCTACACGAAAGAGCCTCTCATGCCGCTCCGTGTATAGTAGGGGGAGCCCTTGCGGCTCCCCTGGCCCCTTGCGGGCGCTCTGGCCCTTAAGTCCGCGCCTATGGAGGTCTCCCCACTGTCCCCACCCCATGGGACGCGATCAATCACGTCCCTACAGTTGTGCTTGTTCGCCCCTCGAATTTTTATCTGAACCACTTATTTGAAATGTATTGACCCTTCACCCTCCTCCTCACTTGCCCTCTACCCCCTATTCATCAATATAAATCTTACTGCTTTGTGCCAGGGCGGCGGGTGCGCGCAGGCTCAGCAAGACCACGATAATCAAGCCCAGCACAAACCAGGCAGCACAGATGGGAGCGGCCAGGTTATACGGCGGTGCCGGTGCAGGCACAAACTGGGCATAGATAGGGAAGATCAGGACAATAAATGGCACCAGGGGCAGCACTACATGCCTCAGAACGTTAAATTCACCCCGGCGTTCGCGCAGGTAAAAGAAGGGGACAGTCAGGCAGGTTGCCATATATACCACCAGGATGAGGATAGTAATAATAGTGCCCAGCAGGCCGAAGGCTGTGGCAGCACCATAGACGAAACCTGGCCACAGGGTAAAGACAACACCGACGATCATCGTAAAGATAATCGCAATATCCGGTGTGCGGAAGCGTGCACTGATATGCGCCAGGGGGCCGGGCAGTGTATTGGTACGCCCCATGGCATAGAGCACGCGCGAAGCCGCGTTGACACCCGCGTTGGCGTTGGCCAGTGCGCTGTTGAGAATGGCCAGAATGGCAACGAACGCGAAGGAACCCCAGACGCGACTGGCCATGGTACCCCAGGGATTGGGATCGCTTGGATATGTCGAAATTTTGCTAAAAGGCCAACCAACGACGCCTGCATAGGAACAGAAAACGTAGAAGACACCAATGGAAACGGTCGCCAGGAGAATAGCACGCGGCACAGTACGACGCGGGTTAAGAGCCTCTTCCGCCAGGGGCGCGGACGACTCAAAGCCCGCAAAGGCCAGGAAAGCAAAGATCATACCATGCAGAATACCTTGCCAGCCGCTCAGGCCGGTCTCCAGGCTGGAAGCAGGATTAAAGGTCGCGGCAGTGTTTCCATTGCCGGCAGTAGCAATCAGCCAGATAGAGAGCAGCACAAAAACGCCGATCTCTATGGCTCCCATTACCACGCTGGTATCGGCCGAAATTTTGATGCCAAAGTATGTCAGGCCAAAGACGATCACTGCAAAGACCATGGCCCAGACGGCCCAGCCGTTTGGTCCAAAAGAGAGATGGAAATATTGCTGCGCAAAACTATCCATCACGGGCCCCAGGACAAGCAGCTGGAGGGGCACAATCAATAGATAAGTCAGGCTAAATAACCAGCCGGTCATCCATCCGGCCTGCGGACCCAGACCACGACTGACATAGGTGAAATAGCCACCCGCGGAGGGCAGATGCCTGGCCAGCGAGCCGATGTTGAGTGCAATGAGAGTACAGACAATCAGAGCGATAAGAACGGCAAGTGGCAAAGCCCCACCAGCAAAGGGGATCGCCGCCCCCAGGCTAAATGCTACCGCTGAAGCGGGAGCCATGGTGGTAATAGACTGGAACAGTACACCGGGCAGACCAATGGCATTTGCTCGCAATCCGGACTGCTTTGATGATGACGAGGATGTTTCGGTTGACATACTATTGCTCCTTCTCTACCTCAGATGGTAGAAAAAAGCAGACCGATGGTTTCTCACCATCAGCCTCTTCCAATGGTTTTGTAGTAGTAGGGTGATAAGTTATAAGGCACCTGCATAATATGCATAAACAAAGTGGGATGCCTTATCTCTAATAATAAGCATAAAGGGGAAAAAAGCAAGGTGCGTTTGTACCGTTAAAAAGTTTGGTAACTGTCATTTTCTCTATAGCGGCTTAATAACCCAACCGGCCGTTCAGATGTAGCCCTATCAACCGGAGTTCGCTGTAATCCAGATCCAGCATGAGCTGGTAATGACATAAAGCCTCGCGGCAAAACCAGCGCCTCTGTCTGTCTTACGCTGCCAGAAAAATCTAATTGTGGCACAGTCAGCAGATTCTCAGTTGAAGGTTCAACTGGTAAAAATACATCCTCTGCCAGGTGAGCAAGTTGATTGGTTACCGGCGCATTAGCATAAGATAGCGAGGCTATAGTAGGGATGGACTGCATACGCCTTTGGCCTGGAGACGTCACTGCCAAAGGCAGCTTGCGATTAAACCGCAGGCCATACAGCGCGATAGCCAGGGCCGCCAGCAGGCCAGAGAGAACGATCCCAAATTCAGTCTGACGAGGCAGCACAGGCGTGACAACGAGCTGTGGCGCCCTGGTAAGCGAGGGCGTAGACGGTTGTCTAGGGTCCTCCTGCGCCTCGCCCATTTGCCTGTCCCTCCCGGATCTACTCTTCACGAGCACGCTAGCAATGGTGGTTGGTTTTGCTTTGGGCGTAGCCGTCACCACTGGCGGTGGCGGGGCCATACCGCGATACTTGTATATGAGGTTGATAACTTTGCCGGCCCACAGGGGATAGCTGGTAGTGCCCACATAGGGGCGCGCGATGGTATAGACGGTACTTACGCCACGCCCTATCACATAGTTATTTCTTATCATTTTAAACCAGTACTGGATGGCAGCAGTATAAGAAGGATAGATGGTATATCCATCGAAGGCCGATGGATAGCCAACGCTGCCGCGCACACTGCCAGGGTTGCGATCGGCAAGCCCAACGCCTGCCGCGCCATCGTTGGTTTCAGTCCACCAGACCCCAAGAGCAAAAGCATCATCAATGTTTGCCTGGCGCGAGGCCAGTTCTACTATCTTGCCAGTACCAACCATAGGGCTGCCCAGGCGCGCAAAAATAGCGTCCACAGTGCTGGCGGAGACAGTCGGTGGTCCGATGACACTGACATCGCCAGCAGCCCGCCCGGCCATGTTGCCTTGCTGGAATTCCCAGAGTAGCGCAACGCCCCCTCCCAACAGCAAAATAACCATACTGAGCAGCAAGCATACGCTCACCTTGTCGACAGTACTTTGACGCAAAACACCTGGGGATGTTGCAAAACACTTACTCATGGTATAAAAACCAACCTGCCTTATCTGAGTACTTTGGGTACAGTATACAGCACATTGACCATAGGCATACGTATAACTCGTTATATAAATAAACAGGCAACACGTCTATATAAGTATACGCATTATTACAATGTGTAAGATAGACGCATACCGATTGTACCATAGACATGTGAAATTCCTACTTCAATAGAGTTTTAGATAGGTAGTATCTCCCATAGGCAGTATGCTATACTGGGAAACGCAAAGTTTTGAGAGAGATGGGGGTTCGCCATCAGCTTATCGAATGGCCAAAAAAATACTCAAACAGGGCGCTTAGAGCGACGAACAATGCTGAACAGGCGTTATATGATCGTGCGTACGATTGGACAGGGCGGTATGGGAGCAGTGTACCAGGCACGGGACATCAAACGCCAGACGATTTATGCCATCAAAGAGATGAGCCTCTCGATGGTACCGCCTGCGGAGCGCAAGCAGGCGGTAGCAAATTTTAAGGCAGAGGCCAGGATGCTCGCGGATCTGAGCCATCCCAACCTACCCACATTCTCGGGCTTTTTCACCGAGGGCGCGCGCCACTTCCTGGTCATGGAATATATCGACGGCTTCACACTTGAAGAGTACCTGGAGCGCAATCACGCCCCTTTTCCTGAACGGCGTGTCCTGGGGTGGGCACGCCAACTATGCGATGTACTGAGCTATTTACATAACCAGCATCCACCCATCATCTTCCGCGATATGAAGCCTGGCAATATCATGCTCACGCGCAATGGGCGCGTCAAGCTGATCGATTTTGGGATCGCGCGTCTATTTCAACATAGCAGTTCACATGACACCCAACTATTGGGAACGCCCGGTTTCGCCCCACCCGAGCAATATGGCAAGAGCCAGACCGATGAACGCTCAGATATATACTCCCTGGCAATCACTCTCTTCCAACTGATGACAAATACGCTCTCTGAAAAAGGCTTCGGGCTGCGCGATGTGCAGGCGATTAATCCAACCATTTCTCTGCCGGTGGCGCGCGCCCTGGAAAAGGCCGCCGCCCTGGACCCCGAAGAACGTTTTCAGAGTGTCGAGGCCTTCCGCCGCGCCTTGCTGGGCGAAGGTACGTTTATATTTGAAAACGGTGACCAGGCAACCACAACCGAGGAACTGGCAGAACTTTGCGCCCGCTTCCCCGAGGAGGCCAGCGATTACCTGTTCGCAGGCGAGATCGAATTATGGCTACAAGAAATTGGCGCTATCGACCTGGCTCGAACCGCCAGGCGCCTGCGTGCCGCCGAGAATGAGCCTGAAGTGGCTATCGAACGCTTCTTGCAAACGGTAATGGGAACAAATGCGCGTATTCGCGGCACTTCTGGCAAGCATCCGGTACAGCGGAGTCAAACAGGCAAGTCTGCCGCGGTTTCCGCCGCTCCGACCAACACATATACCAGTCGACCCGAGCCAATAGTCTCAGTTGGAGCCGAACTTGTTGTTCAACCTCTGACTCTGGACTTTGGCGAGGTATATCCTGGCATCTCAGCACCCCTCTTGCTCACCATCAGCGGCTATAAGGGAGCCTTTGTACAGGGCTCACTTACCACGAAAGAGGCCTGGATTCTCGTCGATCAGACCAGTTTCGACGGCATGAGCACACTCGTAAATGTACAGGTAAATACTGCGCGCCTGCGTGGTTCGACCCACTATTCAGGTAACATTATCATCATGCCGGACGATGATGACGAAGAGCAGGATATTGTCGTCAAAGTAGAAGTAGATGTGCTTGGTAGAACCAACACCAATCCCGCCATTAAGGTCATTACATCAGGCAGGCCAGACCCGACGGTGGACAACTATTTGGACCAGGAGGATGAAGAGGATGACCAGGATCTCTCAATCGCTGGAGCAGGTGGTATGGTTATGGCCCCACGAACCCCTGCTGCCCCAAACAATAGTACACCTGTAAACAGCGCACGCTATAATGAATATAAAGCCAAATATGGACCACCCGGCGGTGGCAATAACGCGTCTTCTGGAGCCTGGGATCCTTTACAGGCTACCTATCAACAGCGGCTATGGCTCCAGCGCGGCCTGACCGTTTTCGCGGCCTTTATGCTTGCCAGCTTTTGCTATACCTTCCTGGCGGCTATAGCCCACACAGCGCCACTGCCGCCCAATCCATGGTTCATCGTCGTCCTTTTAGGTAGTGTACCCTGTGCGACAATAGGGGCAACCGTCGTCACCTGGAAGCGTGCAGAGCTGCTCAATCGCCTCTGTACAGGCGCATGCTCCGTCCTGGTAGCGCTTGGACTCAGCGAGTTGGCCTGGCAAAGCCTGGTTCACCAGGCAGCACAGCCTCTCCATCTCCTGGTTATGCTGCTCATAGCGGCCATCAGTGCGGCATTTGGTACGCACCCGCAGGTGAGCACAGTAGTCATAGATCGCTTGATCCTGGCAATGGAATATATACGCTGGATGGTAATCGGTATAGTGGGGATAGTCGGCGCTTTGCTAGGCTTCGCCCTGGCAAGCGGCTTCGCCCTGGACTGGCTCACGTTCCTTGCGGCCCTGCTAAGCAGCGCCACTGCTCTGGCGCTCGTGTTTTGGGTTGACCACCAGTTACAACAAAATAATAACCCATGAAACAGAGAACGCCTCCCCTCATTGTCGTCCTTGGTCCAACCGCCTCGGGCAAAAGCGCGCTGGGCATCGCCCTGGCGCAGCGCTTTAATGGAGAAATTATCTCCGCCGATTCGCGCCAGGTGTATCGCGGCCTGGATATCGGCACGGCCAAGGTCACACCGGAGGAACAGGCCCTGGTGCCCCACCATCTCCTGGATGTAGCAGATGTGCAAGAGATCTATACCGTCGCCCAATTTCAGCAGCAAGCCATCGCGACGATCAACGCCATCCTGGCACGTGGACGCCAACCCTTGCTGGTAGGTGGCTCCCCCCATTATATTCAGGCGGTAGTAGACAACCTGGATATTCCCTCTATCCCTCCCCAGCCAGCCTTGCGCGCAGAGCTTGAAGCGCGCACGCTGCCAGATTTGTTGGCTCACCTGGAGCAACTCGATCCAGCGGGCGCGGCAAGCATTGACCGCCATAATCCCCGCCGCGTCATTCGCGCCTTAGAGGTTTGCCTGGTCTCGGGTAAACCATTCTCTGCCCAAAGAGGCCTGGCAGCGCCTCTCTATACCAGCTTGATGTTGGGCATCCATTGGCCGCGTACGGTGCTATACCAGCGTATCGACGCTCGTGTCGATGAACGCATGCAGCAGGGCATGGTGCAGGAGGTGCGCAACCTGCTGGACCAGGGCATCAGCCACGAACGTTTAGAAGCCCTGGGATTGGAATATCGCTTCATCAGCCGCTGGCTGCGCGGTGAATTTGCCAGCGAAGCAGCAATGGTCCAGCGCCTGAAGTACGCTATCCACGATTTCACCCGCAGGCAGTTGACATGGTTCCGCAAAGACCAGCGCATCACCTGGCTTGAAGGCAATGATACCAGCAGGGCCGAAGCCGAGGTTGAGCAGTTTCTACAGTAAGTATAGGAGCAAGCAGGTCTTACAGGGTGGCCTCTGCCACCCTGTAAGACCTGCTTGCTCCTATGCTATGACAAAAGTCATGGGACAAGACGAAACAAATCTCCGCTTGCCTTGACACCGCTTACAGAGATACAGTATAGTCTTCATAGGATTGTGGTCTTTACAAAAAGTGGGTGATTACCTTATGGATAGTGGACCTGGCCGTCCGCGTCAACAATGTTTCTCAGCATGGTTTTCTTGCCGGCAGCTTGCTGTTGTCAGCGAGAGTTATTGTGCTGTACTTTCTCTGTGGTATCCTTGTCGTTACAGAAGTGAGGCATATGCAGCCTGATACACTGGCACATGCTTCCCCTGAGCAATATAACCACCACAGAGATGTAAAGGTGGTTTTTTTGTGCCCATTTTATCAAACCGGCGCGGGAAGTCCCGTCTGCCTTCAGGCGACGGGAGGATGTCAAGTAAAGCAAAGCTCTGCCGGGTATACAAAACAAACGTAACCCACTGACTACACACGTATATGCCCTACAACAGCCATCGAAGGAGGTGATATGGCGTGAGCGCCGATCCTGAACGACGTTTCTCAAACACTCTAGCGTTTTTT
>WNFM01048961.1_pt1 | contig 10439 bp, 10 predicted proteins | sample 5400271 | NCBI WGS metagenome assembly WNFM01 (sample SAMN13153352, study PRJNA577476) | soil metagenome | isolation source: 60 cm saprolite on Douglas fir-dominated hillslope | place: USA:California | collected 2013-09-17 | reverse complement strand
GATTGTCCTCACGGCCATTGAAATTGAGGTCCATGATGCTGTCGACGCCTTGCAGGTAGCAGGCGAGCCGCTCCAGGCCATAGGTCAGTTCGCCCGCCACCGGCGCGCATTCGAACCCCGCGACCTGCTGGAAGTAGGTGAACTGCGACACTTCCATGCCGTCGCACCAGCACTCCCAGCCAAGCCCCCAGGCGCCGAGCGTCGGGCTCTCCCAGTCGTCCTCGACAAAGCGGATGTCGTGGATCGTCTTGTCGATGCCGATGGCATAAAGCGAATTGAGGTAGAGGTCCTGGAGATCGGGTGGCGACGGCTTGAGGATGACCTGGAACTGATAATAGTGCTGCAACCGGTTGGGGTTCTCGCCGTAGCGACCGTCCTTGGGTCGGCGCGACGGCTGCACATAGGCGGCGCTCCAGGCGTTCGGACCAAGCGCCCGCAATGTCGTCGCCGGATGGAACGTCCCTGCGCCCATTTCCATGTCGTACGGCTGCAGGATCACGCAGCCGTAGTCAGCCCAATAGCGCTGCAGGGCCAGAATCAAGCCTTGGAACGAGCGTTCGGGACGCATATGGGGCGGCAGTTCGGCCATTGCGGACTTGTTTCTCGGATTTCTGTCTCGGATGGTTCGGTTGACGCGCGGAACCTATAGGTGGCTTGCGCGTGGGGGGTCAAGCGGAGCCGTCTCGTGCCGCACCCGTTACCAAACGGTGCCATCTCGTCGCCTACGAGTTCGTTCAATTCCCTGCCCTGCCGACAAAAATTCCCTGCGCCGGCGTGCGCGATTCTCTGCCACATTACAGCAGGGAATTGCTGCAAGACCTTGGAAAGTCGGTGCCAATCAATTCCAGAACCGCGAAATCTGCGCCAATTTTCAAAAAAATCCCTGCTAAATTCCCTGCCACAGGGAACATCAGGATCCAGCCCGATCGTACCGGCGCGGATCGCCTGATATGCTTCGAAATATGCTTCGAATTAGTTAGGGAAACGCCGTTTAAGGGGAGTTCCGTGCCGTGCCGTTATTGCGTCTCATCGCCCCGATCGTGATCGGCCTTGTGGCATGGCTTTCGCCCGCCACGGCGCAGGATTATCCGAACCGGCCGATCCGCATGGTGGTGGCCTTCGCGGCCGGCGGCACTACCGATTTCGTGGCGCGGCTCATTGCCGACAAGACCAAGGGCCCGCTTGGCCAGAACATCGTGGTGGAGAACAAGCCGGGCGCGAACGGCGCCATCGGTGCCGATTATGTAAGCAAATCCGAGGCCGACGGCTACACGCTGTTTTTCTCGACCGCCGGCGCCATCACGATCAATCCCAGCATGCGGGCCGACCTGCCCTATGATCCCGTGAAGGATTTCGCCGCGGTCGCGCCGATCGCGCGCAACACCGTGCTGTTCGCGGCGGGCCCGGCCCTGAAGGTCGATACCGCGAAGGACATGATCGCGCTTGCACGGGCGAAGCCCGGCGCCATCACGGTCGCCATCACGGGCGTCGGCGCGATTTCCCATCTGGCGATCGAATTGCTGCAGCATGCCGCCGGCATCAAGCTGCAATACGTGCCCTATCGCGGCGCCGGTCAGGCGATCTCGGATTTCATCGGCGGTCAGGTGAACGCCATGAGCGCCGAGGTGCCGGTGCTGATGCCCCAGCTCAAGACCGGCAAGGCCAAGGTTCTGGCAGTCGCGGCGCAGAACCGCAGCGACGTGCTGCCCGACGTGCCGACGTTTGTCGAGCTGGGTTTCTCGGACGTGGTCGCCGATAATTGGTCCGGTGTGTTGGCGCCGGCCCGAACGCCACCGGCCGTCATCGCGAAGCTCAACGCCGCGCTCAATGCCGCCGTGCGCGACCCCGAAACCCGCACCAAGCTTGCCGACAACGGCGTCTCGGCAACCGGCGGATCACCCGAGGATCTGGTCGCATTGATCGCGGCCGAAACAACGCGCTGGCGCAAGGTTGTCAAGGAGATCGGCGTCAAGGTGCAGGCGGAGTAGCGCCAGGGCAATCGCATTTGGCACGGCGCTTTTTTCTCCCCTCCCCCAACCGAAGTCGGCTGTTGCCGACTTCGGTCACTTTGTTGAGTGACCGAACCCTCGCTATAGCGAGGTTCGGCTGGGGAGGGGTCGGGGGTGGGGGTCGCGCCGTGGGGCACGTCCGTGCTGCAACCTCCTCCCCCACAAGGGGGGAGGGAGCAGAGGCACCTTGCGAAATGCGGTCACTCCGGCCGATACACGCCGCTGTGCGGATCGCGTCGCAACGTCGGCAACTCATCGCGGGCGACCGGCTCGGTCGCCCGTTCATGAGCGTCGAGTTCGCCATTCACCCGCCGCCATTCGCGGACCAGCACCTTGGAGATCGCGACAGCCCCGATAGCGGCGAGCGTCCAGGCGATGACGGGAGGCAGAGGCAACATGGCGGTCGTCCGTAGCGGCGGTGTACTTGATCTCAATCCTTTATGTCATATTCTTGACTCGTCATTCCGGGGCGCGGGCTCTTGCCCGCGAGCCCGGAATCCATAACCACAGGTGGGAATAATACGGAAAAGCATCGGGGTTATGGATTCCGGGCTCGCGCATCCTTCGACAACCGCTCAGGAGCGCGCCCCGGAATGACAACCCTGATGGGTCACAATTAATGCAGGTTGGTATCACGGGTCACAGGCCAAATCGGGCCCAGATGGCGCGGGTTTCGATCGCCGAGATAATGTCGTCGACCAAGCCGTGCTGATCAATGGCGCGATCCAGGAGCTGCTCGGGCGCGATCCCAGCCACCCCCGGAGTTCGCCGCCCGAACAGCGAACGCTCCGACGGAATCGGCGGTGTCATGACGTCCTCGCCGAAGCGCTGACGCAGGAAGGAGCGCACGTCACCGACCTGGTCAACCAGACCGAAGTCCTTGGCGGTTTTAGCCACCCAATATTCGCCGGAAAACATGGTCTTTTCGGGACCGGTGAGCCGCTCACCGCGGCGCTCCCGGACGAGACCGATGAACATCTGGTGGATGTCCTGCTGGATCGTCTTAAGGTGCGCGACGTCTTCCTCCTTCTCGGGGAGGAACGGATCGAGCATCGATTTGTGCTCGCCCACCGTGTAGATACGGCGTTCAATACCAAGCTTCTTCATCGCCTCGGGAAATCCGAAGCTCGACCCGATGACACCGATCGATCCCACAATGGAAGCCGGGTCGCATACGATTTCGTCGGCCGCGCAGGCGATCATGTAGCCACCCGAGGCGGCGACATCCTCCACGAAAGCGATGACCGGCAGCTTCTTTTCCTCGGCAAGCGCGCGAATCCGCCGGAAGATGAGGTGCGACTGCACCGCTGATCCACCAGGCGAATTGATCGCGAGCGCCACTGCCTTGGCGTTGCGGACCCCGAAGGCCCGGTCGAGCGTCTTGGCGATGCCGGCGATGGAGAGGCCGGGCCGGAGCGGGGTCGAAAAGCCGATCACGCCGGTAAGCCGTACCACCGGCACCACCGGCAGATCGCTGCGCCAGCGCTTGGGCACATACGGGCGTACCGCCGTTACCGCACGCGCGGCCAATTGACGGAAATGTTCAGCCATGGGTCCTTCGGGCATGCGTCCTTGATAAGCCGTCATGACGATCTCCACAAGTTATGCCATTTGCCCCTTCACCTCTCCCTCGGAGGCCTTCGGGAGAGAGACCAGGATTTCGAGTGCAGCGAGAAATCCGGGCGAGGGGATCTCGTACTCTCCATAGTCGCAAAGCCCCTCACCCGCCGTCTCGCTATTGCTCGCCGTCGACCCCTCCCCGTTGCGGAGAGGCGAACAGCGCCAGCTCGGCGCCGTGGCGCACCACCGCCTCTGCGGCTTGCGTCGGCGTGCCGTCGTCCGCCGCCAGGACGAAGCCCGGCAGGATCGCGGGCGGCGCGCCGCTGCCCTTGACGGCGCCGGTAATGATACGAATCGCGCGCGCACCGGGTTTGCCATGAACGGGCAGCACCGCAATCGCCCCGAAATGGCCGCCAAGAGCACTGAGCAGATCAATCAGCCCATCGGCGCGAAAGATCACCGTCAGCACACCGCCCGGCCGCAGCAGCCGCGCCGCCGCATCGATCCACATCGCGAGCGATGTGCGTGCGAGATCATGGGCGGCGCGCCGCCCCCGGTCGGGTGAAGGCTTGTGGCGGGTTGGATCGTTGAACGGCGGGTTCATCAGCACGGCATCGCAACTTGCCGGAAGCAGCCCCACGGCCACGTAATCCGCTGCCGACGCGGCAACGTCCAGCGCAATCGCATTGACCCGATCGAGGAGTTGGTTGCGCGCGGCATTGAGGGCCGCTAGCGCCGCAAGCCGGGCATTGATCTCCACCAGCTTAACTTGGGTGCCCGGTACGCGAGCTGCCAACGCAAGCCCGGCCGCGCCCACCCCGGCGCCGAGATCGGCAACGCGGTCGCCATTTCGGGCCGGCGTCGCGGCCGCAAGCAGGATGGCATCATGCCCAAATCGGTGGCCGCGGCGTGGCTGCAACAGGCGCAAGCGGCCACCGAGAACCGCATCGTCGGTGAGATCTGGCAAAATCGCGCCCGAGGGTCGATCAGCCGGCATCGGGGCGCAGTTCGCCGGCAAGCCCCGCGTCTTCAAGGAGGCGGCGGGCCGAGAGCGCGTGATCGTCGTCGACCAGCACGCGCCGCGGCAGGATGCCAAGCGAGCCCTCCAGCACGCTCATGTTTTGGTCGAGAACCAAATGCGGAATGCCGGCGCCGTCAAGCAACGCCTCGACGGCGGAAACCAGGACGGTATCGTTGGTGCGCAGGATTTCCTTCACGGCAGCCGGCCTCCGGGAGCATTTCTCTACCAGTGTCATTGCCCGGCTTGACCGGGCAATCCAGTATCCACGATTGATGTTTACTGGATTGCCCGGTCAAGCCGGGCAATGACAGCATAGTGGATGCCACCAAAATCGGAAACCGGTCTCAGCCTTTAGAGCCCCCGCGTCAAGCGTACTCGCGGCGCTCGGACTCATCGCCGGGGGGACGATGGGACAGATAGGCGAGGCGCTTGATCTCTCGCCGCCCCCGCGTAACGGTATCGAGCACAAGACTGCAGGCGATGGCAAGACAGGCGATCATCATGAGGCCGGTGGACAAGACCGCCGTCGGCAGACGTGGAACGACGCCCTCCGTCAGGTAGGTCGCGAAGATCGGAATGGCCATGCCGATCGACATCAGGCCAAGCGAGACACCGATGGCGGAAAAAAAGCCCAAAGGCCGCTCGGCGCGGTACAGCTTGACGATGGTACCGAGAATGCGGACGCCGTCCCGCCAGCTGTTGAGCTTCGAGTGGGACCCGGCAAGCCGCGCGTAGTAGGGCGTATCGATCTCCGCGACCGGAAGCTCGAGCACCAAAGCATGAGCGGTCAGCTCGGTCTCGATCTCGAATCCGGCTGACAGGGCCGGAAACGATTTGACGAAGCGGCGCGAAAAAACTCTGTAGCCGGACAATATGTCCTTGAAGGCGACGAAAGCCGTAAGCAACTTGTTGCCGAAGCGATGGCCGAGCCGATAGGCGGCTTCCTCCCGATCGATCCGGGCCCCCACCACCATGTCGAGCCGGTCAGCCAGCAGGCGCGAAATCATGGTACGGGCACTCGGCGCGTCATAAGTGGCGTCACCGTCGACCAGAACATAAACGTCCGCCTCGATGTCGCTGAACATGCGGCGCACCACATGGCCCTTGCCCTGATGCTTCTCGCCACGCACCACGGCGCCGGCCGCACGCGCGACTTCGGCCGTGCGGTCACGCGAATTGTTGTCGTAGACGTAGATGGTCGCTTGGGGCAAGCAGGTGCGGAAATCGGCCACCACCCCGGCGATCGCGGTTTCCTCATTGTAGCAAGGCACCAGAACGGCGATTCTGAGCCGGGAGAGCCGATCGGGCGCAATTCGATCGGGAGCGACTCGATCGGCATCGAGCCGATCATCTGCTAGAGTTGCTTGGACGGCGCCCATGGCCATACTCTGAATAATTGTTGCCGCGGCCGATGAGCCTATTGGATGATCATCACGAATGTATTGACAAAATTCGCGCACTTGCTGCCGGCCATCGGTATTTCTATGCTTATGACGTGGCTTCGGAGCCTTATGGGTTGCACGAGCGGAGAATGGGGCGCCCGCACTCGGTGACGCCGGCCGGGCATTCCATAGGAGGCGTTCCATTGGCCGTCATCGTTCCGTTTGAAAGTCACCAGCCCGCCTCGATCGATCGACTCGTTGATCTGGTCTCCAGCGACATGGAGCGGGTGAATGCCACCATCCTGTCACGCACCGGCTCCGACGTCACCATGATACCGGAAGTCGCCAATCACTTGATCAGTTCCGGCGGCAAGCGTCTGCGCCCAATGCTCACCCTCGCCATGGCGGTGTTGACCGGCTATCCGGGCGACGGCCATGTCAAGCTCGCGGCCGCAGTCGAATTCATGCACACGGCGACGCTGCTTCACGATGATGTGGTCGACAAAAGCGACATGCGCCGCGGCAAGCTGGCGGCACGCATGCTGTGGGGCAATGAAGCGAGCGTCCTGGTTGGCGACTTCCTGCTCGGCCAGGCCTTCAAGATGATGGTCGAGGTCGGCTCACTGCGCGCACTTGAAATCCTTTCTTCGGAAGCCGCCGTGATCGCCGAGGGCGAGGTCATGCAGCTCTCGGCCGCCAAGAATACCGCCACCACCGAGGACGAGTATCTTGCCGTCATCCGCGCCAAGACGGCGGAACTGTTCGCCGCCGCCTGCGAGGTCGGCCCGGTGATTGCGGGCCGGGCCAAGGCCGAGCAGGCCGCCTGCCGGTCGTTCGGCATGAACCTCGGGATCGCTTTTCAGCTGGTCGACGATGCGCTCGATTACGGCGGCAAGGCCGCCCGGCTCGGCAAGAATGTCGGCGACGATTTCCGCGAAGGCAAGATCACGCTGCCGGTGGTGCTGGCGTTCCGCCGCGGCTCCGACGGAGAGCGCACATTCTGGCAGCGAACGCTCGAGCGTGGCGAGACGGCCGAAGACGATCTGGAGCAGGCCATCGCCCTGATGGCGAAGCACCGCGCCATCGAGGATACGGTGTCGCGCGCCCGTCACTACGGCGCCATCGCGAAGGACGCGCTGGCGCTGTTCCCGGCCGCGCCGATGAAGCAGGCACTGGAGAACGCAGTCGAATTTTCCATCGACCGGACGAATTGAAAGGGGTGAGCAAGGAGGCCTCTCCGGGCTAATCTAATGACCCCAAGCGAGGAATTTCTAGAATTTGAACGGGCATTATGGTACTCGACACTATGATTAGTCTATCTGAAGAAATTGAAGCGATTGTTAAGGCAAAAGCGGCGTCGACCGGCCGAACGCCTGACGAGATTTTGCGTGAGGCGCTTGCTCGCTCTGGCGATGTGTTGACGTGGCGGAGTTCTGTGACACCCCCACCTGCGACGATGACTGACGCCGAACTCATTGCCGCAATGGAAGCAATCGCAGTCCGCAGCGCCGCGCGACCAATCGTAGACCCGCGGTCCGCCGATGAAATCATCGGATACGATGATTTCGGCTTGCCGCGATGATCGTTATCGACACGTCCGCACTGATTGCCATTCTCAACCACGAGCCCGAACGCACCGCGTTCTACCATGCGATTGTCGCAGTTGATCGGCGACTTGTTAGCGCCGTCAGTTATCAAGAAGCCGGCCACGTCCTTTGCTCCACTCGCGGTGTCAAAGGGCTTTATGACCTGGAGGATCTTCTCGCCCTCATCAAGGCAGAAATCATTCCGCATGATGTAGAGCTTGCCGCTATGGCGGTGGAGGCTTTTCGACGCTACGGAAAGGGCATCGATCCAAAGGCGCGGCTCAATTTCTGCGATTGCGCGGTTTACGCCCTCGCGAAGGGGAGGCGAGCACCTTTGTTGTTCAAGGGTGACGATTTCATACACACCGACTTGCAGTCAGCGGTTTAGCTTGCCGCCGCGCTTGAGGATACGACCGTCGACCATCACGGGATCGATGTTCCACGGCTGCGCGGAATCCACCGATCCGGCCCACGCAAATCGCTTGATGGGCTGCGGGTTTTGCAAATCTCCCGCCAGCCATCACCCCGTCCTTCCGCGGTGGCTCGGCGTGCGTATTGCGGTGTGAGCGGAAAGCGAGGCATGATAGATCGTCGGGCGCGTATCCCGGCCAAAATCGAGATCCCAAGGATTCCATTGGCGAGCGAAGGAAACGCGATCATGAAAACAAGCTTTCTTGTCACGGTCGGGGCATGTGCCACACTGGCGGTCATGGTTGGTGCGCCCTTGTCATGGGCGCAGAACGGTGCACCGCACTACGAGGTTGATGCCTCCTGGCCAAAGCCGCTGCCGGATCGTTGGGTGCTGGGTGGTCTGGGTGGCGTCTGCGTCGACGCCCAGGACCACGTGGTCATTCTCAACCGGCAGGACATTCTGGAGGGAGAGCTCGATGCCGGGCGCATGGCCCCTTCGATCATCGAGTTCGACTCGGCCGGCAATGTCGTGAATTCCTGGAGCAAACCCGATCTGCTCGATCCGCGCCTCCACAGTTGCCACTTCGACAAGGAGAACAATTTCTGGGTCGCGGCCGCTCCCTCCGGCGTGGTCCAGAAGTTCACCCATGACGGCAGCAAGCTGTTGCTGCAGATCGGCAAGAAGGGCGTGCTCGATTCCTCCGACGGCACCATCAAGGGCACGCCGCTTAATTCATCCTTCGCCCAGTTCCACATGCCGTCCAGCATTTTCGTCGATCGCGACAACGACGACGTCTATGTATCCGATGGCGAAGGCCGCAACAGCAATCGCCGCATTGCCGTGATGGACCGCGAGGGCCGGTTTCTGCGTCAGTGGAAGCCGGAAGGCATGGAGAATGTGCACTGCATGACGATCGGCCATGACGGCCTCGTCTACGTCTGCAACCGCGACAACGCGCGCATCCAGGTCTACGACAAGCAGGGCAACCTCAAGCGGAACATCGAGCTGCCGTGGAAGCCCGTCACCATGCCGGCGGACGGCAAGATCAAGCAGTTCGGCGGCGCGACCGTGGCGATTGATTTCTCGCCCGATCCCGAGCAGACGCACATGTTTGTCGTCAACCAGAACAATTCGCAGATCGACATCGTCGACCGCAAATCCGGCAAGTTGCTGTCGAGCTTCGGCAGTATCGGCAAGCAGCCCGGTCAATTCGACCAGGCGCATGGCATTGCGGTGGACTCCAAGGGCAATGTGTATGTCGACGAAAACCGCGGCAGGCGCGTGCACAAATTCAAGATCGTGCAGTGAGCGCTTAGGTATTTTCCTCTTAGGCCGATCCTACCAGTGTCATTGCCCGGCTTGACCGGGCAATCTAGTATCCACAGTCGGTGTTTACTGGATCGCCCGGTCAAGCCGGGCGATGACAACATCGTGGGTGTCAACCTGATCGAAAAGTTCCTTAAGGCCTTCAAGATGAGGGAGCCGTCGGGTAGAGCGGTTCATCCATTGTTTCGGCGGCACGCTTAGATGGGAGACCGACGTGAGGCACGGCGCGTTCCAATGCTTCGTTGCGGCCGCAGCCTTGTTGGCGGCGACCGCGGCGCTATCGCGCCCCTTCTTCGATCCGCGCGCCGACAAGCGCGACGCCATCGACGCCGATCCGGCGTTCGCGGCCGAGCCGCGCGATCCAGCCTGCTATGCGGCGAAGCTCGTATCGACCGGCGGGCTCGCGCCGCACCACCCGCATACGCTGGCGGTGCGCTGGGTCGGCTATTCCAATTTCGAGCTTGCCTATAACGGCAAGATCATCCTGCTCGATGCCTATTTCGATCGCGGCGGCAACTATCCGCCGCTCGGCTTTGCGGCCCGCGACGTGACGCGCGCCGACGTCATCCTGATCGGACATGGACATTTCGATCACATGTCGGATGCCGCTTCGGTCGGCATCCGCACCGGCGCCGTGATCGTCGGCGCCCCGGTGACGACCGACAAGCTCGCCGCCCAGCAGGTGCCGGCAACGCAGATCCTTACCGTGACGGGACGCGGTGGCGAACTGCTCAAGTTCGACGGCTTCTCGGTCGAGCCGATTCTGGCGCGCCATGGCCAGCCGGACCCGCGGGTGACGACCGTCATGGAAGGCGCGCTTGGGGCGCTCAGTCCCGAGCCCGGCGCCGCGCAGGAGGCGGAGGAACGGGCGATCCGGGCGCGTGGCGTATCTGATCCCCGCGTGATCGGGGAGGGCCCCATCGCGTATCTGATTACGCTCGACAGCGGTTTCCGCATCATGTATCGCGACAGCGGCGGCCGTGTCACCGATCAGGAAAAGGCCGTGATGGCACGTGCCGGCGACGTCGATCTCGCCCTCGTGGCGGTGGCGGCGGAGTTTCTCGTGCCGCTGACCGCGCGGCAGCCACTCGAGCACATGCGGCTTTACCGGCCGGAGGTTTATATGCCGGCCCATCACGATGC
>WNFM01014721.1_pt6 | contig 10439 bp, 9 predicted proteins | sample 5400271 | NCBI WGS metagenome assembly WNFM01 (sample SAMN13153352, study PRJNA577476) | soil metagenome | isolation source: 60 cm saprolite on Douglas fir-dominated hillslope | place: USA:California | collected 2013-09-17 | reverse complement strand
AGAGCGAGCGCCAGCGTGACGAGATACAGAATCCCGACGTAGCCGTTGAGATCGAATGCGCGCTTGACCTGCGAGAGATCGTCAGCGCGCACGAGCGACTGCTCGTAAACGAGCATCGCGGCGACGAGCGCCACGCCCAGCAAGTACACCGCGCCGAGCGGGGCCACCCAGGCAAGGGAGACGAGGCACGCCACGGCGATCAGGTGCATCGCGCGCGAAATTGCGAGCGAGACCGGCACGCCGAACCGCACAGGAATCGAACGCAGGCCGTGCGCGCGGTCGAAGTCGAGGTCCTGACAGGCATACAGCACGTCGAACCCGCCGACCCACGTGCCGATTGCCGCGCCGAGGAGCCAGGGCTCCCATCCTCCGCGCCCCCCGACAGCCAGCCATCCGCCGACGGGCGCGACTGCCATCGCGAGGCCGAGGAACAACTGCGTCCAGGTCGTGTAGCGCTTCGCCAGCGAATACCAGAAGACGATGGCCAGGGCGACCGGCGACAAGGCGAGGCAGATCGGGTTCAGCTGCCAGGCGGCTGCGACGAACACGGCGGAGGCGATCGTGACGAACGCCGCTGCCTCGCGCGCGGTCATCGCGCCGCGCGGCAACTCGCGGCTGGCGGTCCGAGGATTCAGCGCGTCGAGCCGCGCGTCGGCGAGCCGGTTGAAGCCCATCGCGGCGCTGCGCGCCGCCACCATCGCGACGAGAATCCACACGCCCACGCCCCACGTCAGCGGTGTGCGTCGCGCCGCCAGCAAAGCCCCGGCGAGTGCGAACGGAAGGGCAAAGACGGAGTGACTGACCTTGACAAAAGAACCGTATGTACTGAGACGGGACAAAAACATAAACTGAAAACTTAAAACAGAAAACTGAAAAGTGAAGTCAGAAGTTTTAACTTTTCTCTTTTCACTTTTAACTTTCTATCCATCGTATCTGTTCCGGCCCGATTCCGTTGACCAGATATTCTTCCACATCGATGGCGGCGGACGGCAGCTCGACCGTCAGCAGCCGCGCCGCTTTGCCGGGCTCGATCGTTCCGTAGTCGCCGTCGAAGCCGAGCGCCCGGGCGCCGATCAGCGTCGCGCTCTCGATGAGCGCCGACGCCGGCACCGACGGCGCCAGCGCGTGCATCGTCGCAAGCTCCGCGAACACGTTGAGATCCGGCGCGCTCGCCAGGCTGTCGGTGCCGACAGCCACCGGCACACCCGAGGCGTAGAAGTCCACCAGCGGCGGCGCGCCGGCGCCCGTGTGGCCGTTGCTGCGCGGACACGTCACGACCGTCGTCCCGAGCGCCGCCAGCCGGCTGAGGTCCGACGGCGTCATCTGCACGCCGTGGACCGCGAGCACGCGGGCGTCGAGGAATCCGGCGGCGTCGAGGAACTCCACGGGCGTGCCACCGGGAGGTACCCACGACGGATCCCAGGAGCCGAGCTGCTCGAGCAGCGCGCGCCACGGCCCGCCTCCGTCGCGAATGAACTCCATCTCCTCGACGGACTCGGAGAGGTGAATACTGCACGGCGCGAAAGGGTCGCGCTCGACGTCCTTGCGAATGGCTCGCAGCACGAGCGGCGCCACCGAGTACGGCGCGTGCGCCGCCAGGCTGGCGCGGACCCGTTGAGTCGGCACGAGGGCGTCGAGGTCGGCGCGTGCCTTCTCCACGACGCCCTGCGGATCGTCGGTCTTGAACCGGATCAACTCGTAGAAGACGACGGCCGCCAGCTCGCTCTTCGTCAACGGCTCGAAGGTGACGAGCGTGTTGCTGATGTCGCCGACGATCGCCGTGCCGTACGAGATGGACTCAGCGACCGCGCGATCGACGGCGTCGAGGATCTCCGGCGCCGTCGGGTCGGGATGCGTCCGGCGCGTCTGAATCAGGTGCTGCACCCACGAGACGAACCGCGACGCGGGCGGGATCTCCTCGCGCAGGTACGACAGCTCGAGATGCGTGTGCGCGTTGACCAGCCCCGGCAGAACGACGACGTCGCCGAGGTCCACCTCGCGCGACCCGTCGGTCGGCCCGCGGCGCGAAAGCGCGGCGACGCGGCCTCGGTCGACCGCGATCCAGGCGTCCCGCATGGGCGGGTCGCTCACCGGAACTATCCACGCCGCGTGGTAGTGAATCAATTCGGAATGACGCGAAGCTGCTTGGCCGCGCGGCTGCGGGCCGGATAGTTGGCGAGCTCATCCGGCACACTCGTGTCGCCGTCCTTGCGCGCCGTCGCGAGCTCGAGCATGCGCGGGACGTCGCGCTCGCGGAAGATCGGATCGCCCAGCATCTCGTAATGCATCGTGCGGCGCTTGGGCGCGAACCCGGCGTCTTCGATGTTGCGGACGATCTCGACTTCGTCCATGCAGTAGCTGGCGCCGGCGGCGCGGACGACGTTTTCTTCGATCATCACGCTGAGGCTCAACTGCCCGACCTTGCCGCCCTGCGTCACCCACGACGCCTGCAGGTTGTCGAAGTTGTCGAGCACGATCCGCGCGATCGCCAGCGTGCGCAGATAGTCGAGGCCGGTGGCCTCCGCTCCGGCCAGCTCGGTGTGATCGGGCTGATAGCTCCACGTGATGAACGCGGTGAAGCCGCCGGTCTCGTCCTGCAGCGTCCGCAGGCGCAGCAGATGCTCGAGACGCTCTTCGTCCGTCTCCACCGTGCCGTACATCATCGTGGCAGTCGTGCGCAGGCCGGCGCGATGCGCGTGGCGCATGACGCCGAGCCATTCATCCGACGTAGCCTTGCCGTCGCAATGCAGCAGCTTCCGCACACGATCGACGAGAATCTCCGCGCCCCCGCCGGGAATGCTGTCGAGGCCGGCCGCGATCAGACGATCGATGATCGCCGGCACCGGCAGCTGCGAGAGCCGGGAGAGATGGATCACTTCCGGGGGCGACAGCGCGTGGAGCCTGAACGATGGATAGCGCTCCTTGATCGCGCGGAACAGGTCTTCGTACCACGTCAGCGGCAGGTCGGGGTTGTGCCCGCCCTGCAGCAGCAGTTGGCCTCCGCCGACCGCGATCGTCTCATCGATCTTCCGGAAGAGCTCATCGAAGCCGAGCACGTACCCTTCGGATGATCCGACCGGACGGTAGAAGGCGCAAAAGTTGCACCTCGCGACGCAGACGTTCGTGTAGTTGACGTTGCGGTCGATGATGTACGAGACGATGCCCTCCGGGTGCTTGCGCCATCGGATCGCGTCGGCCAGCCGGCCCAGCAGCGCGGTCGGCGCGCCACGATACAGATCGAGCGCCTCGGCGGCGCTGACGCGCTCCCCCGCCCGCACTTTGTCCGCGAGTTGCTCGATCATGATCGCGTGCCGGGAACGAAAGACTCGGCCTACATATCAACGCGTAGGGCGGGTCCTTCGGGGCCCGCCTAATAGAACCGCAGCGTCCCGGCGCCCTTCACGACGCCGGCTTCGGCCGCGTATCGATAGAACATCTCGAGCGCCGCGCGCTCCCCGGCGCCGAGATAGTACTTGATATTATCCCGCAGGTATCGCGCGCCGAGCGCCTGGCGCTCGGGCGCGTCCGGGAAATACGTCCGCGCGACGGCGTCGGCTTCCCGGACGCCCTCGTCGCGCGCGCGGACCAGCGCCTCGACGTCGCGCGATTCGAGCGCGTCCGGCCGTCCCGCCCAGAACGCGTAGACGAATGGCAGGCCCGTCATGCCGGTCCACGCGGCGCCCAAGTCGATCTTTTCAATCCTCGCTGGCTGGTGACTGGTGGCTGGCGGCTGGTGACTGGCGACTGACAGCAGCTCGACCTCGTCCAGGAACAGCGCATTGTCTCCAATGATCAGCGCCGCGTCGGCGTGCGCGAGCATGTCCCGTAGATCGGGGCCGCGCGCTTCGAGGTGCGGCGCAATCCTGAAGAGCCGGGCGCACAGCACGCTCACAAGCGCGACGGACGTTCGGGAGCTCGTGTCCAGCGCAATCGACCGCACGTCGGCCATCGGTCTGGTCGTGTAGATCGCGACCGACGCCACCGGGCCGTTCGAGGCGATGCTCAGGTCCGGCACGATGGCGTACGGGCCGCCGCGCAGATACTCGATCGAGGGAATGAGACCGACGTCGGTCGTTCCCGCGTGCAACAGGCGCGCGCACTCCGACGGCAGATCGTAGCGAAGGTCGAAACGATCCACGCGCTCGAGACCGTAGACGAGCGGGCGCGCGTTGAGGTAGCCGACTGCGCCCAGCCGAAGCGCCGCCGCCGTCATCGAGTCACGACGTCGAACCGGCCGTTACGCTCGACCGGCTCCTGTCCCGCCGCGCGGATGTTGCGCCGAATCTCTTCCAGCGCCGACCGCCTGCGGCCCTCGCTCGCGGCATCGTCGTCCGCCGACACCGCATCCACGTCGTCGGCGCCCATCGTGAGCGCGACCTGCGCGAGCTTCGGACCGTACCGCGTCCAGTCGACCTGAATCGACGGCACGGCATCGACCACGATCCGCGCGAGCCCCACGCGCCTGACATCGTCGTATCCGGTCGTGGGCACCGCCGGGTTGATCCGCCGCGGCAGCGGGGCGAACACGCGCAGGACACCGACCGCGCGCTGCAGTTCGGCCACGCTCTTGAGGAACATCAGCGGATCGGCGGACGGCGATTGATCGACGGTGAGCCGCGCGAGCACGAGACCGGCGATGTTCACCTCTTCGATCGATCGGCGGGCGTCCCGCAGTCGATCGACCGGGGCCTCGGCCACAAGCTCCAGTCCGGCCGCGCGCAGGTCTTCGAGCAGCGCGCGCAACGTCACCGACTCGGCCGCCGCGAGCTGCTCGAGGTCGCTGAGCGAGTACGCCGACAAGGCGGTGACAGGCGTCCGGCCCGCGGCGGCCGCGACCTCGCGGACCCGCTCGACCGCCGCCATGCGCGTCGCAGGCGCGCCGACGATCCGCACTTCGCCGGCGGCGGTGGGAATGGACACGGGCGCGCCCATCTCCGCGGGCACGTCCACGACGCGTACGAACGTCGTGGTCAGCCCATGGTGGCGCCGGCGCACGTCGTCGGCCAGCATGCCGACACTAATGATGTCGCGCGTGGCCGCGAGGCTGACGAGCTCTTGATCTGAGACTGGCATCCGCGTGGGGTGTTACGGATGGTTGACCGTGACGGTGTACGTCACCGCGGACGCTTCATTCCCCACGTCGTAGACGACGACGCAGTACGATCCCGCGGTCAGAATCCCGGCCGGAGGTCCGCCGCCGGCAGCGGCATTCGCCGACGCGCCGGCGAGCACGGCGCAATTGGACCCGCTCGGCGTGCCGATGCCGACGCCCATGACGATCGTGGCCGGCGGCGACGCCGCTGTCAGCACCACGGTCACCGCGCCTTGTGCAGCGACGGTGAACGCATGCACATCCCTGCTTTTTACCGCAACCGTCCCGTTGAACGTGTCCGTCGACAGCGTCGCGGTCGGCGTGGTCGTGGTCGGCGTTGACGGGCTGCTGCTCGAACTGCTCCCGCATGCGGTGACCAGCAGCGCCATCGCGAGCGCGGCCGCCACATGTCGTCTCGTCACGGGTGGAGCACCGTGACCGTGTAGGAGACCGACTCGACGAGGTTGCCGACATCGAACACGGCGAGGCAGAAGCTGCCGGTGACCGTCGCGGTGCCGGACATTTGGTAACCCGGGCCGCCAACCGCCGTGAGAGTGGACAACACCGTGCAAGTGCCGGTCGCCGTGCTCGGCGTGCCGACGCCGATGCCGACGGCTGCGCTCGGCGACACGACCGTCAGGCTCACGCGGACGCCGCCGACCTGCGACACCGCGAACGGATGGCTGTTGTTGCCGGCGAGCGTTAGCGTCCCGGTGAACGTCTCGGAAATCGTGGGCGTGACCGGCGTCGGCGCGACGGGCGGCGTTGGATCGCTGCAGCCGCCCGTCGACATCGTCAGCAGGGTTGCGCTCAGCATGACGGCCAGGATCTTCTTCATCTCGCCTTATTGTACGGTCAGCGTCAGGACGGCCGTGTTCGTCAGCGATCCCGACGTCCCGCCGACGCCAATGGCATAGGTCCCTGGCGGCGTTCCGGTCGCCGGCACCACGCCGCCCGTTCCCGAAAGCGCGACCGTATGTGGGCTGCCGGCGGCGTTGTCGGAAATCTGCAGCGAACCGGTGCGCGCGCCCGTGGTCGTCGGCGCGAAGGTCACGGCAATGGTGCAGCTCGCGCCGGCATTGAGGGAGGTCCCGCAGTTGTTGGTTTGGGCGAACTCGCCCGTGGCTGAAATGGTGACGAGATTCAGCACGTCTGCGCCGACGTTGGTCAGATAGACGAGCTGGGCCGGCGCGGTGGTGCTGACCACCTGCGAATCGAAGGTCAGCGAGGATGGAAACAGCGCAAGGCCGGCGTCCGCCCACGCCGGGACACTGCTGAAGATCGCCTGGCCGAGCACGGCGGCGAGCGTGAGCGAACCGATCGCGGCGGCCGTCGCGCGCCGCGCCAGGCGCTGACGTCGCATCGCGCTCCAGACCAACAGGGCGGCGAAGGGCCAGAGCGCCATCGACGGCGCCAGCCGCATCCGTGTGACATCGATCGGGGGCCACGGCAGGCCGGCTTTCCGGCGCCGATTGGCCGTGGCTGACGGCGGCGGTGCGGTTGTCGTCAGCGTCATCGTTGACCGGACGGGAACTCCCCCGCTGAGCGTCACGGTCGGCGGATTGAACGTGCACGCCGTCTGCGGCGGCAGCGTGGTGCTGTCACAGGTCAACGTGATCGGCGTGCGGAACGGCGCGACCACAGGGGTAAGCGTGACCGCGACCGTGGCGGGCTTGCCTGCCGCGACCGTCGCCGTGGCCGGCGAGACCGCCGACGAGAAATTCGACACGGTGACGCTGACGTCGTGCGCGTCCGAGAACGCGTACCCGTTATTGCTCGCCGATACCGTGACGGCATTCCCCCCGAAGGCGCACGTCATCGTGCTGCCTGGCGACGTGCCGCAGTCCCCGGTCCAGCTCAGCGCCGACAGCCCGCAGTTGTTGGGGTCGGTGAATCCCAGCTGCGCCGGCGTCAGCGCCGCACCACCCGCGACGTTGCCATCCACGTTCAGGGTGGCTTTGCCGTTCCAGGTCGGCAGCGTCGCCTGCACGGCCGACACCGCATTCACGCGGCCCGAGCCGAAGATGTTGTTGGGAATCGGATCGCCCAGACGATCGGCCGTCTTCACGAGCAGATTTCGGAGCGTGCTGCGCGCCGACGCAGGATCGATGGTCGTCGTCGACCGGCCGAGCAGACACGGCGCGCCCTCGAGGACGACCGCCGCGATCGCGCCCAGATGCGGCGCCGCGGCCGACGTGCCGAAGAACGGATTGCTGAACGATCCTGCCCCCGTGATCGTGACACCGTCGATGCCCGTCACGTCGGGCTTCAACCGGCCGTCAAGCGTCGGCCCCCGGCTGGTGAAGAACTCCGCCGTCGAATTCGACACGTCGAGACACGATTCGTCAGGCGTCGTGGTGCCGAATCGGGCGGCGGCGCCGGCCGTCGCCGAACAGATCGCGCCGACCGCGACCACGCTTACGGGCGAGCCGCCAGCGTCGGACTGCGCCGAGATACTGTGCGTCGCCGTGTTGTAGTTGACGCGCTCGTGCTTGCCCGCAGTCAGCAGCAGCGGGCCGCCGCTGGCGCACTCCGGCTGGAACGCAAAGATGTTCAGGTTCCGAGGCTGCGCCGTGTCGCGCACGTTCTGGACCACGATGCGGAAGTAATCCTGCGCGCCGCGGTTGACATAGTCGATGAATTCGGTGGGATCCTGACGGCCGTTCTGGATCGTGGTGCTGCTCGCGACCACGCGCCCCGTACTCTGCTGCACGAGGTACATGTCGTAGTTGTTGCTCGAGGCGCCGAACTTGTCGTCCCAACTCAGGAAGATCGCGGCTGCGATCCAAGCCCGAGCACGTCGGTGGTGTCGCCCGTCCGTTGAAAGAAGTGCAGCTTGCCGGTGTTCGCGATCCCGCTCACGGTCGAGCCGTCGACGCCGGAGTTCGTGTATGCGCCGTAGTAGTGCTCGTCAGCGTCGTTGCCGACAGCGGTGAAGTACGCGCGAATCGGGAATGTCGGGTTGTTCAGCGCCGCGGCGGTGTTCGTCGACACCGAGCTCGTGCCGTCGAACGGCACGCCGTAGAAGCCGATGTCGTCGATGACGACGTCGTTCGAGGCCGCCAGGAAGTTGACGGCCTGGTTGAAAGCGAGATCGGTGTCGAAGTTCGCGAACGACAGTTTCGCCGACGGCGCGAGGTCGTGCACGATTTCGAGGAGCGCAGTTCCCTCTCCGCCCGCGCCGGCAAACCCGCACGCGGGCGTCGTGGGCGGCAGACCTTCGAGATCGCTGTTCGCCTGAAACGACCGGGCGACGATGCCGCCGATCGAGGACGTCAGCACGCCGCTCGCGGTGCGCGTGCCCTGCGATGGGGGGAGATCACCCGTCGAAAGGGGGCCGCTGGCAACACCGCCGCACGTCGTACAGTTCGCGTCGAATACCCCTTTGAGCCCGTCGGAGATGACGCCGACGCGCACACCCGAGCCGTCAAGCAACCATTGGTTGCGCACCGCATCGGTATGGAGGATGGAGTCGCCTTCGCTCACGGCGGCGCCCGCGCGGCGGCGCGCGTACGTCGGCAGGCGGATTTCGTCCACGCTCGGAAGCGCAGCGACGGCCTGGATCCGGTCGAGCGGAATCCGCGCCTGGATGCGGCGCTGCGCGGCATCGCGAATCTCCACGGTCGCGCCGGCGGCGGTCAGCTGGCTGATGACGCCGTCCGTGACTTCGTTGACGAGCACGTAGAGCTGCGCCGCGTTGTTCTGGTCGATCCGAAGCCACCGCCCTTTGATCGCATCCTGCACGGATGGCGGAAAGGCGTCGTACGACGAGGCTGCCGCCTCGAACGCGCGCCCGGCGACGACGCCGGGCGGAGGCGGAGGCGCCGCCTGTGGCAGTGCTTGCACAAGATCGGCCAGCACCGTCGACAGCTTCCCCGCGGATGTCTGCGCGGCGACGTCGAGGCGATGGGCGGTCAGGGCGAGGGTGGACGCCAGGAGCGCGGCTGCAGCGGACCGGTACAACCGGGGCGAACGGCTATCTATGCGCATGAAACGGCAGTGTCAACTTAGACGCCGGTCCTGTGACAAATGTGTGTTAACGCTCACGGCACCGCGAGCGCAGATACCAGGCTGGCACTAGATCAAGGTTACGACACCGTTGGCCCGAAGAACAAGCCGAACCTACTCCGCGCGGCGCTCGATGACCTCGTAGATCCGGGAAACCGCTGCCGGATTCACGCCGGGGCTGTTGATGGCCGGGTAATGAGGCTTGTGCGCGGTCAGATCGATTTGCTTGGCCGCGTCGGCGGCCGTCACCTTCTGATCGTGCAGTGCGGTCGACTGTGTCCACAGATCGCGCAGGTACGCCTGGAACCAGTCGATGCGCTCCTTGCCCTTGAACGGCTCGCCGTGGCCGGGAATGACATCGACGAAGTCGAGCCCCTTCAGCTTCTCGAGCGCGTCGGGCCACTCGTTGACGAAGCCGTCGACGAGGTTGGCGATGCCGTTGACGAGAAGATCGCCGCTGCACAGCACGCGTTCCCTGGGCAGGTAGACGACGAGATCGCCGCCCGTGTGGCCGCGGCCGAGATACAGCAGGCGGATCTCGCGGTCGCCGCGAAAAAGCGTCAGGTGATCGTCGAGCGTCACATTGGGCGGCGTCGGCTTCAACGACTTCAGACTCTCGGAGAGCGGCGTCTCCCGGCGCAGCAGATCGCCGAGCATCCCGCGCTGCGTGTAGTCGGGCGCCGCGAGCCGCGCTCGCGTGTACTCGTGGCCGATGATGTCGGCGACCGGCGAGAATGCCTGGTTCCCGTCCGTGTGGTCGTAGTGGAAATGCGTGTCGATCAGGAGGCGCACCGGCTTGTCGGTGAGCGTCTTGATTTCCTGAAGCAGCACGCGCCCGGACTCGGGCGTCATATGAGAGTCGACGACCACGGCGTCCTGTTGGTTGATGATCACCGCGGAGTTGGAGCCGGCGTTCAGCGCGCCTGATCCGATCGCGCTGTACACGCCAGGCGCGATTCTCGTGAAGGTGTGTGCGGTGGCCGGCGTCTGCGCGCCGAACGCGATCGTCCAGACGATGAGGCCAGTGAAGATCAGGGCGAGGCGTAGGCGGGCCATGGCCGACAGTATTGATCAACAATCTCTCAATGTCTCTTGCAGTCAGCCGAGCCGACATCGAGCGCATGCACAGCGTCATTGCGCCCCACATCCGCATGACGCCGATCGCCCGGGTGAGCGGCGCGGAGTTCGGGCTGGCTCCGTTCGCGCTCACGTTGAAGCTCGAGCAGTTGCAACACGCCGGCTCGTTCAAGACGCGCGGCGCGTTCGCGAATCTGCTGACGCGCCATCCGCCCGCGGCCGGCGTCGTCGCCGCGTCGGGCGGGAACCATGGCACGGCGGT
>WNFM01358036.1_pt1 | contig 10440 bp, 12 predicted proteins | sample 5400271 | NCBI WGS metagenome assembly WNFM01 (sample SAMN13153352, study PRJNA577476) | soil metagenome | isolation source: 60 cm saprolite on Douglas fir-dominated hillslope | place: USA:California | collected 2013-09-17 | reverse complement strand
ACTACCGCTACACCGAGACAGGGCAGTTCCTCGCGAACGACAACTCGATCTTCAGCGGCAACTTCGTCGGCTCCGGCACGGAGCGTGGTCCAGTGATTCTGGGCGGCATGCGCGTGCCGGTCGGAGGGTGGGCGCTCGGCGGCGAAATCCGCTATCAGTCGGCTGCAGCGACGTTGCCCCCCGATCAGCAGTTCGCGGGCACGAAGATCGATCTCGGCGGCTTCAATTACTTGCTGACCTTGCGGTTCAAGTTCTAAGAGAGATCAAAGGGCAGAGAGCATAGGGCAAAGGGCAAAGGGCAGGGGCTGAGGGGTAAGGGCCAGGTTAAGGCTCATCTGCCCTTTGGCCTCTGCCCTCTGCTCTTTTGTACAGCGCAAGCCCGGCTCCCTCGCAGACCCGGGCGTACCCGCTGAGGAACTCCGGGTGTTCACGCCACCGCTTCGCCAGCATGTCGCCGCCCTGCGCCTTTTCCTCGATCAACACCCAGCCGGCGAACGGCCACGGATCCTCGAGCGCGGCGAGCCAGAGATCGCCGTTGCCTTCGTGCAGGAAATTGCGAATCGCGAACCCCGAGCGCGACGCTTCCTGCATGTAGTGCGCGAGCGATCCCATGCTGGCCATGATCTTCTCGCCGGAGTCTGGCGATCCGAGGCACACCGTCAAGCCTGCGCGGACCGGACCGTTCGGGCGATCCCACTGCGCTTCGACGATCATCGGCGCCGACGCATCGAGCGGCCGCAACTCGTACGCGGCGAGCGCGAGAACGGCTGCTGCGGTCAGTGCTCGAAGCGCTCGCGGCCGTGCGATTCCCGCGAGCACGCCCGCGCCGACGGCTTCCATCGCGATGAGCGGCACCATATAGCGGATCCGGAACGGGTGCCCTTTCGGAAAAGCGACCCAGGGAACCGCAGCGGTCGCCATCAGCGAGAGCGCGATGAGGGCGCGGGCTCTCTGCCGGCTCGCGAGTCCAACGATTGCCAGGATGACCGAGCCCGCCGCGCCGGCTGCGAGCAGCGTCGTGCCGCTCAGCATTCGCGCGCCCCAGCCGATTTCCGCCGCTGACAGCATCGGATCGCCGAGCGATTTGTTTTCCGGCACGAAGAAGTCGCTGCTGACGACCCATTCGCCGATCACCGCGCGGCTGAAGATCATGAACGCCGCTACCGCGAGCGCCGGATACAACGCGATCGCGCCGACGCGGCGGATCGCAGCCATGATCCGGCCACCGGCCCTCGACTGTGCCCAGACCGCGGCGGCGAGTGCGACGCATGTCACCGGCCAGGCTTCGTAGCGCGTCATGCACGCGAGGGCGAACACCCAGCCGACGATTCGGGGGGCGGGCCTTTCAGGCCCGCCGGGGCTCGATCCAGCCATCAACAATCCCACCGCGCTCGTCGTCAGCGCGAGCAGCAAAGGTTCCGTCATCGGCGTCGCCTGGAGGTACAGGACGTTCGGATTCAGCGCGAAGACGGCTGCCGCTGCGGCTGCGGCGCCGGCCGACTCGGTGATGAGCAGCACGATCCATCCAATCGAGGCGGTGGCAACAGCGAAAGAGGCAACTGAGATCGCGATCGCCGACGCGCCGGTGCGATAGAAGAGATCAATCTGACCCGGCAGCGCGTTGAGGAGATGCGGCAGGGGCAGCCAGACCGCGCCGATCTGCTGCCAGCCCGGCGTGAGACTGTCGAAGATGCGCCGCGCGACGACGAGATGCCCGCGCGCGTCGTAGTGACTCAGCGTCAGGTCGAGATTCGCATAGTACCGCGCGACCGCCGCGCCGCCGATCGCCGCGACGATCCCGAGCAGCATCGGGACTGCGCGGCGTCGGGACGGTATAATCACCTGCTTATTCTATGGGCGGATTCGCTGACAGACTGCGTGCGCTCGCGTTGCTCTGGGGCGCTCCAGGGCTCTTCCTCGTCGCCTTTCTCGATTCCTCATTCTTGTCACTTCCTGAGATTGCCGATCTGCTGGTCGTCTACATGGTCACGCAGGAACCGTCGCGCATGATCGTGTACGCCGTGAGCGCCACGCTCGGGTCGATGGGCGGCTGCCTAGTCATGTATTACCTCGGGCGCAAGGGCGGTGAGGCGCTCGTGCGGAAGCGATTCGCCGGCTCGAGCGTCGACCGCGCGATGCGCGCGTTCCAGCGCTACGGCGTGATGGCCGTGCTCGTCCCGTCGATTCTGCCGCCGCCGGCGCCCTTCAAAGTGTTCGTCGTCCTGGCCGGCGCCGCCGGCATCAGCCTCGCGCAGTTCCTGACGGCCGTCGCGATCGGCCGCGGCGCGCGGTATCTGGTTCTGGGCATGCTGGCGGTGAAATACGGCGACCGCGCGATGGCCTACATGCACGATCACGGCGTTGCCGCGTCATTGATCGTCGTCGGCGTCCTGGCGGGCGCGTTCGTCGCGTACCTGGTGTGGAACCGATCGCGGCGTCAGGCCGTGTGAGAAGGGGGATGCCGGCCGCGTGAGACGTAGACGGCCGCGCCGGTCAGAGAAAACAGCATGATGAGCGCCTGCGCGATCAGGGACATCGCGATCGCCGCTTCCTTCGGCTGGCCGATGCCCATGAAGTAAATCGAGAACGTCGCCTCGCGCACGCCGAAGCCCCCGAACGAGATCGGCAGCATCTGAACGACAAACGAGATCGGCACGATGACGCTCAGGTCCCAGAGCGCGACGTCCAGGCGGAGCGCGTACGCGACCGCAAAGTAAAAGACCACCATCGTCGCCTGGACGAAGATGGCGGCAGCGAAGCACGCGAGGACCGCACCGGGGCTGTCCCTGAACCTCCCGAGCGCGTGCGTCAGCTTCTCGATCCGGCTTTCAACCCACTCCGCGTGAAAGATCGTGAGCGGCCGCAGGAGCCGGCTGAAGGCCTCAGGCGCGAATATCGCCGGGCCGGCCACCGCCACGCCAACCAGAAAGCCGGCCCATAGCCACGCCGGCCAGATCGGCATCGTGCCGTGGTGTGTGGCGACGGCGACGGTTGCGCCGATGGCCGCGACGAACACCAGCGCCATCAGACCGAGCCCGCGATCGACGAGCACGATGGTCGTGGCCAGCGTCTTCGAGCCGGCGCGCTTCGCCGTATCGCTGATCCGGATCACGTCGCCGCCGATGTTGCTCGGCAGGAAGTTGTTGAAGAATGCGGCGACGAGCAGCGAGCAGCAGATACCAGCGCCAGCTCGTGGCGATCATGTTTATCGTGTACAGCCCGAGCGCGACAGCAAGCCACGCCAGCGACGCGCGCCGCGCCGTCTGCCACAGCGCCGAGATGTCGACCCACGAGAAGAGCAGCGCGAGCAGCGCGATGCTGACCGCGAGCTTCAGGACGAGTACTGCGTAGCGGCGCATGGAAGACGTTGGGGCCGAAGCCGAGGACATCGGGGGAACGGACGCGACTGTACTACGGTTTCATGCGAAAATCACAGGACAGCCTATGAGTTATCGCAGCGACCTTGAAACGCGCGTGGCCAAGAGAACGACGAAAGCCATCGTCGACTACGCGATGCTCGACGATGGCGATCGCGTCATGGTCGGCCTGTCGGGCGGCAAGGACAGCTGGGCTCTGCTGCAGATCCTCGACGTCCTCCGGCAGCGTGCGCCGATTCATTTCACGCTGGTCGCGGTCAACGTCGACTCGGGCTACAAGGAATACAAGCACGGCCTCATCGCGAGCACGTGCAAGTCCCACGGCTGGGACTATCGCATCGAGCACACAAACATCGGCGAGACGATCGACGATCTTCTCGATGACGGCGCGACCCCGTGTTCACTCTGCGCGCGCCTTCGGCGCGGCGTGCTCTACCGGATTGCGAAAGAGGAGGGCGCGACGAAGATCGCGCTCGGCCACCACGCGGACGACTTCATCGAGACGCTGCTCCTGAATCTCTTCTTCGCCGGCGCGCTCAAGGCGATGCCGCCGAAGCTCGTGTCCGACGACGGCCAGCATGTCGTCATCCGGCCGCTGGTCTACGTGGGTGAAGACGAGGCACGGGCGTACACCAAGGAGAGGATCTGGGCCTGCAGCGTCAACGGACGAAGCGCCTGCTGATGGAGCTCGAGCGCGAACATCCGGGCGTGAAGCAGTCGATGTTGAAGGCGCTGGCGAACGTGGCGCCAAGACATCTGCTCGATACGCGCCTGAATCCGCCAGCCGACCTCCGCGCACAGGTCCGTGTGAAGGCGGACGCCGCGCAAAAGGTCGTCGGTGAAGAGATTCGTGGTGTCCGCCTTTAGCCGGACCCTGACATGAGGTTTCTGACGCCATGAGGTTTCGCATGCGCTATCGATGTGTGAGTCTGGTCGGTCTGGTCACTTTCTTGATGATGCTGTCGCGGCCGGCGGCGGCGCAGCAGCGGCCGCTCGCCACGGAAGATCCCGAGCCCGTGGGCGCGGGCCGCGTTTTGCTCGAGACGGGCGTGGATCTCGTGCACGATCAGCAGTATCCCGTGTCTGGATTGCGGGGAAATCTGGTGCGGCTGCCGACGATCGGTATCAGCTTCGGTATCAGCTCAATTGCGGAGTTTCAGATCGACGGCGACTTCTACAGCCATCTCAACATCACTCAGCGCAACCCCTTCGCCCCGCTGGCGGCGTCGGTGCCCGTCGGCGACAGTTCCCACAGCGTGGACGACGCGGTCATCGCGACGAAGATTCGCCTGCTTTCGGAAAGTGAGGCCCGCCCGGCGATCGGCATTCGCTTCGCGACCAAGCTGCCGAACGCGTCGAACGCCAGCGGTCTCGACCTGAACACGACGGATTTTTTCATCTCGTTGCTCGGCGCCAAGACCGTGCAGTCGATTCGCGTCGTCGGAAACCTCGGCGTAGGTATCCTCAGCGATCCGACCGATGGCGCGCGCCAGAATGATGACCTGACGTACGGCCTGTCGTTCGCGCGGGCCGTCACTCAGCAAACGGAGCTGGTGGGCGAGTTCAACGGCCGCGTCTCGACGCGCAGCGGCCCGGCATTTCCCGGCACCGAGACGCGCGGATTATTGAAACTCGGCGGACGCTACACGGTAGGAATGCTGCGGCTCGACGCGGGGCTGTTTTTCGGGCTGACGAGCGTCGATCCGACGGTCGGGTTCACGACCGGCCTGACCTACGTCTTCAACGGCTTCAAGGTCCCGTAAAAATTCCGAACCGTCGCAATCTCGTCGCGCACGCGGTCCGCGGACCAATGCAGTTCGCCGCCGACGATCGCCGCCGCGCGCGCAAGCGTCTCATCGTCGGGCACACCCAGCGCGCCGATCGGCGTGCGGCGGACGACCGCATCCGCCAATCGAGTCACCATCTCAGTCCGGGCCGCGTGAACGAGTTCGGCGCCGATGACCGGCGAGTCCGGCGCGACGCGTGCGCGCCACTCCGGTCGGTTCGCCGCGAGCTCGAGCAGATCCCGATGGCGCGATCCGTACGCCACCAGAAGGTGCGGAATGGTGTCAGTCGGCAGGCCTGCGTCGTACTCGCGGCGCACTTCGCCGATCGTGGCGCCGACGTCGCGGAGGCTGCCGCCGGGCAGGATCGTGTCGGCAGTCCGGCAGGGCGACGGCGGGCGCGCGTGTTTCACGAAGGCCAGGTCCGTCACCCGTTCCGCGAGCGCTCGCGCGGTAACGATGGACGCCGAGATGGCAGTGATCAGACCGTCGACGCCCGCGGAGCCGTGATCGAACAGGTGATCGGTCGCAGGCACACGCGCGCGATGGACGAGCGTGATGTCCTTCGCCGCCAAATCGAGCGCGGGGAACGCCTGATTGAGTTGGCCGATGAACGCGGGAAGGTCCGTGTCGCCGTACCACGGGCCGAAGAGCGCGTGCTGACGCCACGGAACGAGAAACAGCGGCCGCCGGCCGCCGGCGAAGCCGCCGAGGACGTCCTCGCCCGCGTCACGTGTTGTGACGATCGTTAGACGATCTTGCAGGGGAATGCGGGTCGCCGCATCGAGCGGCGCCAGCAGCGCGTCCACTTCGGGGCCGGTTGCGTTGATTGTGACGCGCGCACCGATCTCGATGGTGCGGCCGCTCACCGTGTCACGGGCCCGGACGCCGACGACCCGTCGGCCCTCGACCAGCGGCGCGACCGCTTCAACATGATTCGCCAGCGCGGCGCCGTGCTCGGCTGCGGCCAGTGCGAATGCGAAGACGAGTCGATCGGGCTCGGGTACGAGGTAGTCGTGAACGACGGCAGCTCCGGTCAAACGGTGGCGCCGGAGGCCGGGAAATTGTTGGATGGCGTGGCTCCGCGAGAAGACACGGGCACGGGGCAACCGGAGCGACGACGGAAGGTCGCGCGCGCCTCGCGCTCGCGTCAACGTCGCGGCCAGGAAGGCCATCCGCGTGGCCAACGCGCCGTGGCGAACCGACCGGTAGATCGGTATCACGCACGCGGCCGGCCGGAGCGCGTGCGGCGCGACGCGCGCGAGCGTCTGGCGTTCCCGAGCATCTTGACGAGAGGCCAGAGCCGGGAAGCGGACGTCGCCGCCGGCGAGCGGCCAACTGCGGACCGTCGAGGCGTTCCCGAAGTCGTCCCGGTCGATGAGCCCGACCGCGAGGCCGCGTTGTGCCGCATCGTACGCGATCGCAAGACCGGTGATCCCGCCGCCCACGACGAGGACGTCGAGCGTGCGGGCGACGAGCGAATCGACGTCACGGGTCATGGGCGCCTTTGCAGCGGAACGCGTGGGTTATAGTTTGACGGCCCCGCCGAGTGAATGGTTCTCGAAATCTGCGGAGCAGACCCAATGACCAGATAACCAGATGACTCGATGATCAAATTCAGCAAAGCCCACGCCTACGGCAACGATTTCCTGTATGTCGAGGCTGCTGCCGTTGCAGGTCTCGCTCTGGATGCCCTCGCGCGCGAGCTCTGCGCCCGTCACACCGGCATCGGCGCCGATGGGCTGATCGCGTTCGCGTCGGCGCCGCATGGCGCGACGATGGTCCTGTTCAATGCGGACGGCGGCCGCGCAGAAGTGTCGGGCAACGGCGTGCGAGGGCTCGCGGCCCTTCTGCTCAGGAACGACCCGCGCGACGCGCCAGAGATCACGATTCACACGGAAGGCGGCATCAAGCGGTTGAGGCGAATCGCCAAGGCTGAAACGCGCCAGACGTTTCGGGCCGCGATGGGCCTGCCGGACGAGCTGCGGCGGATCCAATTGACAGCTGCGGGCGAGGCGCTCGACGTCGTCACGATGACGTTCGGCAATCCGCAGAGTGTCGTGCTCGGCGCGATACCCGACGACGCGCGCTTCCGGCGGCTCGGGCCGGCGATCGAGCGCCACGAAATGTTCCGCGACGGCACGAATGTCGAGTTCGCCGTCGTCGAGAGTCCGGCGGTCGTGCGAATTCTGATTTGGGAACGCGGCGTCGGTCCGACGATGTCCTCGGGAACGGGATCCTGCGCCGCGTTGATTGCCGCTGCCACTTTTGGCGGCGCGATGCGCGACGCCGAGGTCGTGGCGCCGGGTGGAGCGCAACGGGTCGAGTGGCGCGAGGAGGCCGTGTATCTCACGGGGTGGGCCGAAGTCTTGTTCGATGGAGTGTGGGCGGGGCGGTAGATTCTTCGAACCGGCGAGGGGCTGCGCCGATCAAATTCTTCCAACAGCCATCAATGACGCCGGCGGTTGCCTGACGGCGTCAACACGGCCAGATCCTGCATAACTAATTGCAGGCGTGCGGTCACGCCGTTGAGGGCGTCGGTCGCACCGGCGAAATCCTCGTGCCCGAACGCCGTGCGCGCTTTTTGCAAGGCCTTCTCGCCGTCGCCGATCGCGCGCCGGGCAGCGGCCAGCGCGCGCGATGGCGCGCGGTTCGTCTCCGCCGTCTTCAGATTGGCGCGAGCGGCAGTCAGCGCCATGGTCGCGTCCGAGATCGCGCCGTCGGCGGCACTGCGGGCCGCGACTCTGTGACTCGTCGCGTCGTGCTCGGCGGTCTGCCCGCGGGTGCGGGCGTCGAGCGCCTGGCTGAGGGCGAGCCGGTAGTCGCGCTGGATCACGGCGTCTTTCGCGCGGGCGAGCGCTTGCTGCGCCGCGACGAACTCGTCGTGCGAGTAGCGATCGGCGCCGACGGCGCCCGCCGCGTCGATCGCGGCCTGCGCCGCCTGCATTTCCTTATCGGGAGGATCGTCGCCGCAGGAGACGCCGCTCAGTGCCGCGACGACGGCGAGCGGCAGCACGATGCGACGAAACGACATGGGCCCAAGTATACAAGCTGTCGGCTTTCAGCCGTCGGCTGGCGAGTCGGCGGGACCGCGGCACTGATAGCTGAGAGCCGACAGCTGACAGCTTTGTAGTACGATGAAAGACCTGTCGCTCGACGATCGGCCGCGCGAGAAGCTGTCCCGGCATGGAGCCGCGGCGCTGGGCGACAACGAACTGCTCGCGCTCGTGCTGGGACACGGATCGCGGCGGGGCAGCGCGCTCGTGCTGGCGAACGAACTACTCGCGGCCGCGGGCGGCGTGCACGGACTGGCGCGATCGACGTGCCACGATCTCGTGCGCGTCGCAGGAGTCGGACGCGCGCGGGCGGCGCAGATCGTCGCCGCGCTCGAGCTCGGCCGGCGGACGCTGACGCGCCCGCCGGGGGCGCGGCCGCAGATCCTCTCGCCGCGGGATGCGGCCGAGTATCTGATGCCGCGGTTCGGATCGCGCCGCACGGAGCAGTTCGGAATCATGTTGCTCGACGTCAGGCATCGCCTGCTGCGGGTGCCGGTGCTGACGGTGGGCACGCTGGACACGGCCGGAATCGAGCCGCGCGACGTATACCGGGAAGCCATGTTGGGCGGCGCCGCGGCCATCGTCGCGTTCCACAACCATCCGTCCGGCGATCCGACGCCAAGCCCGGAGGATGCGGAGGTGACGCAGCGGCTCGCGGCCGCCGGCGTGCTGGTCGGCATCGATTTCGTCGATCACATCGTGCTCGGCGATGGGCGGTACTGGAGCTTCAAGGAGATGAGGGAGCTGTAGTGGCGAGAGTGCTGTACTTCGACTGCTTTTCGGGCATTTCCGGCGATATGGCGCTCGGCGCGCTGCTCGACGCCGGCCTGCCGCTCGAAGCATTGAAGGGCGCGCTGGGAAGCCTGGCGCTCCCGGGTGTGCACATCCACGCGCACAAAGTGCTCCGCGCCAACCTGTCGGCGACGCACTTCGTTGTCCACGAACACGATCACGCGGACGCGCCTCACGAGCACTCAGCACCCGGCACCCACGAGCACGCTGCACTCGGCACGCACGAGCACTCAGCACCCGGCACGCAGCGCGGCACCCAGCACCACGCACCAAGCACCCAGCACCATCATCACGCGCACCGCTCCCTTCCAGAAATCTTCGCGCTGATCGACAAATCCGCGCTCTCCGTGGCCGGCCGCGATCGGGCGAAGGCGTTGTTCCAGCGTCTCGCGGAGGCGGAAGCCGCGATTCATCAGATGCCCGTGGAGAAGGTTCACCTGCACGAAGTCGGCGCGCTCGATTCGATCATCGACATCGTCGGCATCGTGTTCGCGATGGAGTGGGCCGGCGCGGACCGCGTGGTCTGTTCGCCGCTCAACGTGGGCGGTGGCATGGTGCAGTCCGCGCACGGGCTTTTTCCGGTGCCCGCGCCGGCCACGGTCAAGCTGCTCGGTAATGCGCCGGTGTACAGCGGCACGGTGCAGAAGGAGCTGGTCACGCCAACCGGCGCGCTGATCGTGTCGTCGTACGCGTCCGCGTTCGGCCCGATTCCCGCGATGGCGATCGACCAGGTTGGCTACGGCGCCGGCACTCGCGACGACGCGACGACGCCGAACGTCCTGCGTGTGTTGATCGGCCGGGAAACGGATCGACCGCGAGGCGACCGCGTGACCGTGATCGAATGCGAGATCGACGACATGAATCCGCAGATCTTCGGTGTGGTGATGGAACAGTTGTACGCGGCCGGCGCGCTCGAGGTGTTCTACGTGCCCGTCCAGATGAAGAAGAACCGTCCCGGCACGCTCCTGACCGCGGTCATCGCGCCGGAGAGGCGGACGGNNNCGTCATCTTCCGCGAGACGACGACGATCGGACTGCGGTACTACGACGTGGACCGCGAATGTCTGGACCGCGAGATTGTCACGATCGAAACGGCGATTGGAGCGATTCGCTTCAAAGTCGCGCGTCGCAACGGTCGCGTCGTGAACGCGGTTCCCGAGTTCGAGGACTGCGCGAAGCTGGCTGCGGCCAGCAGCCTGTCGGTGAAAGAGGTGCAGGCGATTGCCGTGCAGGCGTACGGAAAGGCCAAGTAGGGCGTGAAGCAGTTCTTCCTGACCACCGCCATCGACTACGTGAACAGCCGGCCGCACCTCGGCACGGCGTACGAGAAGGTGTGCGCGGACGTCATCGCGCGCTACAAGCGGCTCTGCGGTTTCGACACGCGTTTCCTGATGGGGAACGACGAGCATTCCCAGAACGTGTTCAAGAAGGC
>WNFM01192267.1_pt1 | contig 10445 bp, 9 predicted proteins | sample 5400271 | NCBI WGS metagenome assembly WNFM01 (sample SAMN13153352, study PRJNA577476) | soil metagenome | isolation source: 60 cm saprolite on Douglas fir-dominated hillslope | place: USA:California | collected 2013-09-17 | reverse complement strand
GCGCCGCGCTGCGCGGGCGGATCCACATTGGCCCGGAGATCGACTACCTGGAGCGCGCCTTTGATGAATCGAAGTATGGCAACTTCTCATCGCATCCGTATCTGGAAGTCACGATTCCCTCACTCACGGATCCATCGCTTGCTCCCAGCAGTAAGCACGTGATGTCCATCTACATGCAGTATGCGCCTTTCAAACTCAAGAACGCAGACTGGGACAGCCAGCGCAGCAATCTGGGCGAAACAGTTGTCAAGACCTTGGCGGAATATGCTCCGAACCTGCCCGCGCTTGTCGAAGACGGGCAAATCATCACACCCAAAGACCTTGAAACAACCTATGGCCTCACGGGCGGGCACATCTTCCACGGGGAACTTGCTTTGGACCAGTTCTTTACCATGCGGCCCCTGCTCGACTGGGCGCGCTATCGCACGCCGATCCAGAACCTTTATTTATGCGGATCGGGCACGCATCCGGGCGCGGGTTTGACCGGGGGCTCGGGCGCCAATGCCGCGCGTGAGATCGTGAAGGATTTGCGTCGATAACCAAAAACCTTTGAAACGCAGAGGAACGGAGGAAGCAGAGGAAATAAGTTGCCGGAAGCGCGCGGGATCGCCGGTATCGTAAAGACAAAACCCATTGCATACGGTTTGGATTCTTCAAATCCCCCAATCTTCCTCTGTTTACTCCCTTCCTCTGTGTTTCAAAAGGTTTTAGGTTTTTAATTTCGGTGATTTTGGCAATTCCGGCATTTATGGCAATATTCAACTGATGTCCATGGCTTATTCCAATACGCGTCCTGAGCTCGCGGCTTCTGAAGCCACTACTCTGCCGCAAAGTTATTACACCGACCCCGCCTGGTTCCAGCGCGAGATGGAAGCCATCCACTTTGACATGTGGCTCTGTGCCGGACGAACCAGCCAGATTCGCGAAGCGGGAGATTATTTTCTCCGCCAGTTTGCTAACGCGAGTGTCATCATCACACGCGACGAGCAGGGAAGCGTTCGCGCCTTCCACAACGTTTGCCGTCATCGCGGAACTATGCTGTGCCAGCAAGAGGAAGGCAAGTTCGCCGGGCGTATCCAATGCCAGTATCACGCCTGGACTTACAAACTCGACGGCACGCTGGCCAATGCGCCGCACATGGAAAAAGTTCAGGGCTTTTGCGAAGCCGACTACCCATTGAACGCAGTCGCCACCGCAGTATGGGATGGCCACATCTTCATCAACCTCTCCGCGCGTCCCTTGCCCTTCGAGCAGCACCTGGCCGGGCTCGACCGCAAATTCCAGCCGTGGCGGATGCAAGAACTGCAGATGGTCGAGCGGCGCGTTTACCATCTCAAAGCAAACTGGAAGCTCATCATCCAGAATTACTCTGAATGCCTGCATTGCCCCATCGTGCATCCGCTGTTGCAGAAGCAATCGCACTATATGAGCGGTGACAACGAGCCGCCCCAGCCCACATATCTTGGCGGCCGCATGGACCTGCGCGAGGGCGTTCAAAGCCTCACCATAGATGGCACCAGCAACCGCTGCTCGCTGCCAGGGCTGAGCGCAGACGACCAGCGCCACGTTTACTACTATTGTCTGCTGCCCAACTTCTTCCTCAATCTGCATCCCGACTACATGCTAACTTTCACCATGTGGCCCAAAGCTGTTGACCAGACTGACATCATTTGCGAATGGCATTTCCATCCCGACGAAATTCGTAAGCCTGAGTTCAATCCGCATGATGCCGTGGAGTTCTGGGACATCACCAACAAGCAGGACTGGGCGCTGTCTGATCTCGCGCAACAGGGAATCAGTTCCAGGGGCTATCAACCAGGACCGTATTCAAATCGCGAAGAACTGCTGCTTGCGCTGGATAAATTTGTGCTGCAGCGGGTGAAACAAGCAGAATAGCTCTGCAGACCAGCAGATTGAATACTCCATCGGGAATACTTAGAATCATCTCTCGTTGTACGAAAGAGGCTCAATGAACTCAAGATCGTGGAATTGGCGGTTGTGGGTGGGATTTGCCATAAGCGTGCTGGCGGTCGTAGTTTACGTTGAACTCTTCCTGATTACCCGAGCTGTGTTCTGGCTGAGTCTAGGCCTGTTCCTGATAGCGGCCGTGCTGTTTTTCTCCGGACTGAAGCTCGCTTTCAAAGAACCGCAATCTTACCGGGGCAAGGTGGCAGGACCGATTCTGGCCACGCTGAGCGTTGGAGTGCTGGCGTTGTTCGGTCTTGGCGTTTACATGGTTTCCAAGAGCTTTCCCAAGGCACTCAACGCACCGAAAGTCGGCGAGAAAGCGCCTGCATTCACTCTGGTTGATGCTAATAACCATGAGGTATCACTTGCGCAGCTGGTATCAACCCCGATCACTGACGCTTCCGGCGGTTCGCGTCCTGCGAAAGGAGTGCTGGTTGTTTTTTATCGCGGCTATTGGTGAAGCTCCTGCACCTCCGAGTTACGGGGGATACAACGCACGCTAAGCTCACTTGAAAGTTCGGGAATTCGCGTGGTAGGCATCAGCGCCGATACGCCTGAAGAATCGCATGGCCTTCGTGAACGGGCCAGGCTCACCTTTCCTATTCTTTCTGACCGCGGCGCCAAAGCGATCCGCAGCTATGATCTGCTGCTGCCTGGTTCCGGCGAGGACGGACGCGATATTTCCGGTGCTGCCGAGTTTCTGGTGGATTCATCGGGCACGGTGCGGTGGCGAAAACTATCTGAGGCGGGACCTGAGCAGTTTCTGGAAGCAGCCAAGAACCTGAATTAGTCGCGCTATTCCAGGACCTCAGCCAGAATTCTTCCCGAAGCTCCGCTGGGTGTTTCTATACCCAGAATCGCGGCCAATGTCGGCGCAACATCGTTGATCGTCACGGGCCCGTAGTGCGCGCCGGCGCGGATTCCCGCACCATAGAAAATCAACGGGACATGCGTGTCATAGCCATAAGGCGTGGCGTGCGTGGTGTTGGGCGCAGAATAAAACATGTAGTACGGCTCCGGCAGCAGCACCAGGTCGGCGGAGCGTGGACCGTAGAAGCCAAGCTGTAACGCGCGTCCAACCGCGTCAGCGCTATCGCCGCCGCGCAGAAGCTCATCGCGAGTTACAACTCGCGCCACATGCGGCAGTCCGCGCGCGATCTCCGCCGCAAATCGCCGCACTTCAGCACGATCGGCATTGTTTTTGGAAACGGTAGCGTAATTCAGATAGAGAAAGCCGTAAGCATCGTACTTGAACCAGTCGCCTTTGCCGAATTTCTCGGAGAGCTGGGCGCCGATTTTGGCGGAATATTCGGACGCAGTCAGCCATCCGCCTGGCATTTTACGGTCGTTATTTACTTTTGGCGTTGGAGATACGCCGTGGTCTGCGGTAAAGACAACCAGAGTATTGCCCTGGCCGATTCGCGCGCTGATGAAGTCCAATAGCTTTCCCATAAGCTGGTCTGTACGAATAGAGATATCGCGGACTTCAGGAGAGTCGGGTCCTCGCTCATGGCCCACGTAGTCGTTGGACGAAAAGCTCAACGCCAGAAGGTCCGTGCCCTCGTGCGATCCAAGCTGTTCCTGCTCGATTGCTTTCTCCGCGAACTCTTCCAGCAGTTCGTTGCCAAAGGGCGTGTTTTCGATCGGACCGCAAAAACGGACATCCGTTCCAGCTCTCATGGAACAAAGGGGCTTGTCGCCGGGCTTGGCGTCGACGGCCTTCCAATCCGCACCCAGATACTTATAAGCCGGCCGGTCTGCATTGATCCTGGCTACCCACGCGGGCAGTTGCTTCATGTAATAGGTGCTGCTGACGAAGTGGTTCGAATCGTTGTCAAACCAGTAGGCAGCATCGGCCATGTGGCCTGACGGCAGAATTGCGCTGCGGTCTTTGATGGAAATGCCAATCACTTTTGAGGGCTGCCCGGACATCTTGAGTTCGTCTCCTACAGTGCTCACCAGCAGGCGGCGCGGTGAAGATCCTTTTGTGCCCGGAGTGCCACCTAGGAGCGTCGTTGATTTGTCGCTGACGCTACTCACTGTCTCATCCGATTCGCGATCCAGCCATTCATTGCTGATGATGCCGCTCACTGAGGGCGTAGCGCCGCTGAGGAACGTGGAATGTCCTACGGCGGTCACAGTGGGAAAGTGAATGTAGCGGGCATCAGCAAAGACCGCGCCGTCTGACAGCATGCGCGCGATCCCGGAATGATAGTCCGTGCGGAAGCGCAGCAGATAGTCATAGCGAAACTGATCGACAACAACAGCCAGCACCAGCTTGGGTTTTTTTGGTTTTTGCTGGGCTGCGCCGCTCAGCGCGCATAAAAACAGAAAAAGAAGAAAGAGCCGGTCGGACCAGCGCGGAGATTTGGTCATAGATCGTCCTTATACCGGAAGTAGGGCAGCCTAGCATGGCTCAAATGGCCCTGAATGTTAAAATTTCACCAAATTCAGTGAGAATCAGAAACTGCAACGTACGTCCCGAGAGCGATCATGGCGGCGCCGCTGGCTTGCCTTTGCCGGATCTGAGCGCGACGTGATCGCGTGAAAAGTTGTTTGAGCGGTGCGGCGAGTGTCACGGCAACCAAATCGCCGAAAGTGTTCAGGGTTACCGAAATCATGCCCAGAAGAATGAAGCCGGCAAAAACATGACTGCCATTTTTGGGAACAAACTGAGGAATAAACGACAGAAAAAAGAGCGCCGTCTTCGGATTCAAAACCTCCGTCACAATACCCTGTCTGAAAGGTGATCCGCCCGCAGTAAGCGTCACGCTGCTGAGATCCGCATCACATTGCGCGTTTTTGATGAGTCTGATCCCCAGGTAAATCAAGTAACCAGCGCCGGCATACTTCACCACGGAGAAGGCAATGGCTGAACTGGCCAGCACAATCGACAATCCTGTTGCGGCGGCAACCACATGCACCATGCCGCCGAGAAATGTTCCTAGAGAAGACAGAATACCTTCGCGTTTTCCGCCCGCCAGCGTGCGCGATAAAACGTAGAGCATGCCGGGTCCAGGCGTGGCTGCAAGGATGATGGATGCGGTAAGAAATAAAGTGAGCTTTTGCGTTTCAATCATGCGCGTCAGCTAGAACTTCGATAGCTCCTCCATCGCCTTATACAAATCGTCCGCCTGCGGCAGAATCACGTCCTCCAGGATCGGCTGATACGCGACAAACGTATCGGTCGCGGCTACCCGTTTCACCGGAGCGTCCAGATCTTCGAACAGTTCATCGGCAATTCGCGCGGCGATCTCTGCCCCATAGCCCCAGCTCAGCGTATCTTCGTGGGCAACAATCACGCGGCTGGTCTTGCGCACGGATGTAGCGATGGCCTCCCAGTCATACGGATTGAGCGTGCGGAGATCGATCAGTTCCACGCTCACATTCTGCTCGCGTTCGATTTTCTGGGCCGCCTGCAGCGCTCGCGGCACCGTGGCGCCATAGGTAATCACCGTGATGTCCGTGCCTTCTTTCATAATCCTGGCCTTGCCAAACGGGATCATGTAATCAGGCCCGGGATATGGCGCGCGGCCAAAAGTTTCACGGTAGAGGCGTTTATGTTCCAAGAAGATCACTGGATCGTCGCAGCGAATCGCGGTGCGAAGCAGGCCGTTGGCATCCAGCGCGTTGGAAGGGAAGCAGACACGCAGTCCGGGAATGTGGGTGAACAGGCTCTCGCCGCACTGCGAGTGGTAAACTGCGCCGCCGGTCAAATATCCGCCAATGGCCACGCGCACTACCGCCGGACAGGAAAAGTTTCCATTCGACCGCCAGCGGATCACGGAAAACTCGTTCCGAATCTGGTGATACGCGGGCCAGATGTAATCAAAGAACTGGATCTCCACCACCGGCTTCAGCCCGCGCGTGGCCATGCCTACGGCGCGCCCCACGATGTTGGCTTCCGCCAGCGGCGAGTTGAATACGCGTTCTCCACCAAACTCCATCTGCAGCCCCGATGTCAGCTTGAATACTCCGCCCTTACCCTTGATCTGCTTCTGCTTGAGATATTCCTCACGGCTGCAGTCGGCCACGTCTTCGCCAAAGACCACAATGCGCTGGTCGCGCCGCATCTCGTCTTTCAGGCAGGCGTTGATCAGGTCCGCCATCGTTTTGTCCCCGCCTTGCGGCTGCGCCTCCGATGAGAGTTTGTGTGGGTCCAAATCCTCGGAGTACACGTGCCGATAAATGGAATCGGTAGAAGGAAACGCAGCCTTCAAAGCCTGGTCAGCGGCGGTTTCAATTTCACGGTCTACGTCTTTTTCCAGCTTGTTAAGGCCGGCTTCATCCAGAATGTTCTCGCGCACCAGGAACATCTGCAGACGCGTGACCGGATCACGCTTGGCGTCTTTTTCGCGCTCTGAGTCAGGACGGTACAAGCGCTCGTCATCGGAAAGCGAATGCGAATAGGGCCGGATCACATGCCCATGCACCAGCGCCGGCCCCTTCCCGGCACGAATGTAGTCCACGGCGCGCTTACACGCGGCATAAGAAGCCAGCAGGTCAGTGCCGTCACATTCTTCCAGCAGCAGGTTGGGAAAATTGCTGACCAGCTTGGAAATGTTTCCGCCCGCAGTCTGCACTTCCACCGGCACGGAGATGGCGTAGCCGTTGTCCTCAATCAGGAACAGCACCGGCAGTTTCAAGTTGCTGGCTGAGTTCATGGCTTCCCAAAATTCGCCTTCGCTGGTGGTGCCGTCGCCGGCGGAGCAGTAGACCACTTCGTCGCCGTGGAACTTGACGTCTTTGAATTGGCGATAGTCGCCTTCATGCTGCGCTGCCGCCTCAGGGTGTTTGCTGAAATAGCGTCCCGCTTCGGCGCAACCCACGGCCTGCAGAAACTGCGTGCCTGTCGGCGAAGACTGGGTCACGATGTTCAGTTTTTTGTGTCCCCAGTGCGAAGGCATCTGCCGGCCACCGGAGGCAGGATCGTCGGCCGCGCCCACGCCTTGCAGAAGCTGTTCATAGGGAGTCAGGCCCAGGGCCAGGCAGAGCGTGCGATCGCGATAATAAGGGTAGAACCAGTCGTAACCCGGCTTGAGGTTCAGCGCCGCTGCCACCGTCAAAGCTTCGTGTCCCGCACCGGATATCTGAAAAAAGATCTTCTGCTGGGTTTTCAGCACTTTTTCCCGGTCGTCGAGCCGCCGCGAAAGATACATCAGACGATAAGTCTCCACCAGTTGCTGGCGCGTGAGCCCTTCGTAGGTTTTGTCGGTTGTCGCCGGCACATCGGCCACTGCGGAGGCGTTCTTTCTCGACTCAGTCTTGGTTACGGCCATGGTTCTCCTATATCAGACAGCGGGCGGTTGGGCGTACTTGGGAGTACCTTCCATTTTAAATCCTAAGGTGTTTGCCGGGATATACTGAAAACGGATGATTCGCAAAAACCGGCCCATCCCCGGCCATACCGCCAAACTGCTTATCTTTGATCTCGACGGTACCCTTGTCGATTCCCGCGAAGACCTGGCCAACTCCGTCAACGCCATGCTGCGCCACTTTGGCAAGAACCCGCTGCCCCATGAGGTGATCGCCGGCTACATTGGCGATGGCGCGCCCATGCTGGTGCGGCGCTCGCTGGGCGATCCTGACGATGAAAACTTTGTCCAGGACGCGCTGCTCTACTTTATGGCCTGGTATCGCGAACACAAACTTGATACCACATACGTTTACGAAGGAATCCGGGAATCGCTCGACGCCATTCAGAAGAGCCGCGACGGCCAGCCTTTGAAAATGGCCGTGCTCAGCAACAAGCCGGTCGGCCCTTCACGGGCCATCGTGGAAGCTCTGGGCCTGGGTCCGTACTTCTTCCAGATTTACGGTGGCAACAGCTTTCACACCAAGAAACCCGACCCGGCCGGCGTGCAGGCGCTGCTGGAAGAGTCCGGCACGCAGCCCGAAGAGACGGTCATCATTGGCGACTCCGATATTGACGTGCTGACCGCCCGCAATGCCGGAATTTACTCCGTCGGCGTGACCTATGGCCTCGCGCCGCATACTCTCCAAGACGCTCCGCCTGACGTGTTGATCGACAAGCCGCAGGAATTGGCCACGGTACTTGGATCAAGAGAGCAGTGCCGGCTGGAATTCAAGGCGGAGTAGGATCATCTGGCTAGCGAATCGTGGAGCACAGCCGCCCCTGGCTGTGGTCAGGTTTTAGGGCTTCAAATTCTGGCAATTATCCGAATTTTGGCAATTCTGGCATCTCTGTTATACCCCTCCCCCTCCCATGATCCCCATTTCTAAAGGACTTAGGCCATTCCTCCCCATTGATCCCCATTGCTTGCTATTGCAAACAAACGGTTTGTCTTATTGATCCCCACGCGATCCCCATCACGCGCTTGGCAGAGGGTGACAACTCGGCTTCAAGGCTGGATGCTGACTTGCTAGTTTTCAAAGACCACGCTTCCACCGCCTGGACGGCATCGGATGGTAGAAACCCGCCTTGTTCAGGTTCATTATATCGTTTTTTGTTCGCTTTTGTCAAGCGAAAACGGTAAGTCTCATTCCGTTTACGGGCCATAGGCCGAGGTCGAGGAAAGAATTGCGGAGAAGTCAAAGGATAAAAAGTTCTTCTTGCCTCTTCCCGTACAAGACGATTGGGAAAAAATGATCCATGCGGGGAGATTGCTTGACTGGCTGTTTGGCGAGCTTTCGGAACACAGGGTTGAGTATCGCAAGACGGAGCACTCCGTGATGCTCTCGAGATGGCTCGTGGATAATCATCCTGAGGATCTTTCGGAAGTCGCTGAAGTCTTAACTGCTGCGCTGACGCGTTCAGCTTGATTCCGATAGGCTCGTGAGAACTCCCTGAAACGGCATGGCGAAGGACGCGCTGTCGGGATTCTTCGACTTTACCTCACGCCGTACCGGTTGTTGCCGAGATGCCGGTTCCCATGTCACACTAAAGAGATTTCCTCTCGCCAAAATCGCAAACAGAGAGGTATCCGGCCCAATTTTCTCCGCGTCTCCGCGGCGAAGAGGCTTTATAAAGGATCAGATGGATTTTCGTTTAATCAGCGACTACAAGCCCAAAGGCGACCAAGCCAACGCCATCGACGAGCTGACCCGCGGCATTTACGCCGGGGAAAAGCACCAGGTGCTGCTTGGAGTGACCGGCTCCGGCAAGACCTACACCATGGCCAAGGTGATCGAGCAGCTCAATCGCCCTGCGCTGGTGTTGGCCCACAACAAGACGCTGGCGGCGCAGCTCTATCACGAGTTCAAGCAGTTCTTTCCTAATAACGCGGTCGAATACTTCGTCTCTTATTACGACTACTACCAGCCGGAAGCCTACATTCCCGCGGGCGACGTCTATATAGAAAAAGAAGCCACCATCAATGACGAGTTGGACAAGCTGCGGCTCTCCGCCACCCGGTCGCTGTTTGAGCGGCGCGACTGCATTATTGTGGCTTCAGTAAGCTGCATTTACGGCCTGGGATCGCCGGAAGCGTATTACGGCATGCTGCTGTTTCTGGAAAAAGGGCAGAAGATCCGCCGCCAGGACATTTTCAGCAAGCTGGTGGAGATTCTCTACGAGCGCAACGATGTGGACTTCAAGCGCGGCACGTTCCGCGTCCGCGGCGACGTGATTGAAGTTTTCCCCACGTACGACGACAATGCCTACCGCATCGAGCTCTTTGGCGACGAGGTAGATTCGCTCTCGCAGATCGATCCGCTCTTCGGCACTGTCAAGCAGAAGTACACTCGCCTGCCTATCTATCCCAAGAGCCACTATGTGATGTCGAACACCACCAGGAACCAGGCTATCGGCACGATTCTGGAAGAGTTGGCGTGGTGGGAGAAAGAGCTGGAAAAAGATGGCCGGCTGGTGGAGTCGCAGCGCGTGCACCAGCGCACCCGCTTTGATCTGGAGATGATCAAGTCAGTGGGTTATTGCCACGGTATTGAGAATTACTCGCGCCACTTCTCCGGACGCATGCCGGGTGAGCCGCCGCCGACGCTGCTGGACTACGTGCCCCGCGACTTCATCATGTTTCTTGACGAGTCGCACCAGACCGTCCCCCAGTTGCACGGCATGTGGCACGGCGATCGCTCGCGCAAGGAAAACCTTGTGCAATATGGCTTCCGCCTGCCTTCGGCGCTCGACAATCGCCCGCTGAAGTTTGAAGAATTTGAAGAGCGCACCAACCAGCTGATTTACGTCTCCGCCACGCCCGGACCGTACGAGCTGACGAAGTCTTCCGGCGTTGTGATCGAGCAGATCATCCGGCCTACCGGCCTGGTCGATCCGCCGACGGAAGTGCGTCCGGTGAAAGGGCAGATTGACGATCTGCTGCATGAAATTCGCGATCGCGTCAGCAAAGGCGAGCGCGTGCTGGTGACCACGCTGACCAAGCGCATGTCCGAGGACCTGGCGGAATACTACGCCGAGGTCGGCGTGCGTTGCCGCTATATGCACTCTGAGATCGAGACGCTCGAGCGCATCAAACTGCTGCGCGACCTGCGCAAAGGCGAAT